>WNGJ01001020.1_pt1 | contig 27573 bp, 31 predicted proteins | sample 5400611 | NCBI WGS metagenome assembly WNGJ01 (sample SAMN13153375, study PRJNA577476) | soil metagenome | isolation source: 40 cm soil or saprolite under Garry oak tree replicate 1 | place: USA:California | collected 2016-06-15
TGGGTACACGGCCGGCAGCTGGTGCTTTGCCGCCAGGTCCCCGAGGCGTCTTCGCTCAATGAAGAATAGGGCGCTTGGCAACACACTCAGAGCACCCGCGCGCTCCCTGGTCATGTCCGAAAAGGCCCTGTCGATATCGGTGGGGCCTCGCGCCTCAACGAATTGAAGCCGCAGCCCCAGCGCCCGCCCCGCGTCTTCTGCTGCCTTCAAGATGTCCTTTTCCGTGGGTTCGCCGACGGCACCTGGCTCCCGGAGGACAGCGACCCGACTGACCCCCGGAACGGCCTGCTTGAGGTGTTCCAGCCACTTGCCGACTAGCTCCGGGCTGAGGTTGGACAACCCTGTGACATTGCCGCCCGGCCGCGCCAGGCTGGTGATAATTCCGCTCGTCACTGGATCAGAAGCAACAGGGAAGACAATGGGGATAGTTCTGGTCGCTTGCTTGGCGGCCAGGACGGCGGGTGTGCCTCCGACCACGATGACGTCAACCTTAAGCGCAACCAGTTCGGCCGCAAGAGCAGGGAGCCGCTCGAGCTTCCCCTCGGCATCTCGGTTTTCAATCACGACGTTGCGGCCCTCGACGTAACCGAGGTCACGCAGTCCTTGGAGGAAGGTCTCTCGCAGGTGGGGGCCAACGGCCAGGTTGGGCGACAGGTAGCCTACTCGAGCGACCTTGGCCGCCTGCTGCGCCTTATACTCCTGCGCGTGGGCCGCGCCGCCGATCGGTGCCAACCCAATGGCGACGCCCGTGAGAAAGCGGCGACGTGATATCACCGTGCGTCCTGAGCAGCGCAGGCGAGCGCCTGCGACGGAAACCATGAGAAACCATGAGGGAGACGCAGAGAGAGGCGGCCACACACGACGGCCAGGAGCTTGCTGACCAGAGGACCTTGCTGCGCAGAGCCCCCGGAGGCTTACGCCGAGACTGTCCCGGTCGGCAAGAGAACGGCGCCACAGGTTCAAGAGAAAGTGGCCCCTCGGAGGGCCGGTATAAGGCCAACCTGGCCGTTCCCGCTCCTCGGCTCGGAGTGCCCGACCCAGAAGGAGGTGGACGAGTGCGCTACTACGTGGGAGTCGATTGGGCGGATCAAACGCATGCGGTCTGGGTCGTTGATGAGCGCGGGACGAAGATTACCGCGCGCACCGTGCCGCATACGGCGGCGGGCTTCAGCGAGTGGGGCCGCGAGCTGGACGAGTGGCGCGCGCAGGGCATCGAGCGGTGGGCGGCGATCGAGCGGCCGGACGGGCGGGTGGTGGACTTCCTGCTCGACCACGGCGTCGTAGTCTACCCCGTGAATCCCAAGGCCTTGGACCGGGCCCGGGATCGGTTTCGCCAGAGTGGGGCGAAGAGTGATCCGTTTGACGCGCGGGTGCTGGCCGACTTCCTGCGCACGGATCACTCCCACCTCCAGGCCTTGCAGCCCAGCTCGGACGCGGCCCAGGAGCTCAAACTTCTCACCGAGGACTGCCAGCGGCACATTCGCCAGCAGACCCGCTTGGTCAACCAGCTGACGGCCACGCTGAAGGCGTACTACCCGCGGGCGCTCGAGGTCGCCGAGTTGACGACGGCCCTGGCGCGGGAGTTCCTGCAGGCTTATCCGACGCCGGAGGCCCTGACCGCGCTGACGCAACGCCAGTGGCAGCGATGGACGCGCGGACGGCGGTTGAGCGAGGCCCGCATCGGCGCCCTCTGGGCGGTCCTGCAGCAGCCCCAGTTGCCCGTGCCGGCCCACGTAGTGCGCGCCAAGGCGCGGTTGATGCAGAGCTTGGTGGAGCAGTTGACCCCCGTCGTTGGCGCCATCGCGCAGTACCGGACGGCGATCGATGATTTTTTCGCACGCATGCCGGCGGCGCAGTGGGCGCGGACCCTCCCGATCGGTAAGCACGGTATCACCGCGCCGACCCTCTGGGCCCGTCTGGGAGACGCCCCCGGACGGTGGGAGTCGTTTCGACATCTGCAGGCGCAGGCCGGCGCCGTGCCCGTGACAAAACGAAGTGGCAAGCAACGGGTCGTCCACTTCCGCTTCGCCTGCGACAAGTCGTTGCGGCACGTGGTCGACCAGGTGGCCTTCCTCTCGCTGCTCTCCAGCGACTGGGCCCGGGCGTACTACGACCAGCAGCGGGTGCGGGGCCACTCTCATTACCAGGCGCTCCGGGCGCTGGGGGCGAAATGGTTGAAGATCATCTTCGTCATGTGGCACCGCCAGGTCCCGTATGACGAGCAGTACCACTTGGCCACCATGACGCGCCAGCAGCTGCGGCAGCGTCAGAAACAAATCGCTTGACATGAACCAGAGAAAGTCTCGGCCGCGAGTGGCGCGGCGACGAGCCCGCCGGCAAGCGTTGCCACGAATGTTCGGCGCGAAACTTCAGGCGAACTGATGGCGATCATGCGTCCCTCATGGGCTGGCCGGGAGTCTACCAAAGCGTGCGTCACGGCAACCATCGAAGTAAACTGTCCGTCATGTGCGGACGCTACACGTCGGCCGTCGCCTTCGAGACGATCACGTAGAGGGTCTCCGCGTCAGGGCACGAAAAGGAAGCGTGGCCATGAACGAAATTCTGGAACAGCTCACGAATCGTCCGCTGGCATCCGACGGTCCGCTCACCCGGTTGTTTCGTGCCGCGGGCATCCAGGACTTCGTCGCGGCGGCACACCACCTCTGGAAGTTGCCTTACGGGCGCATAGCAGATCGCGATCAGCTTGGGCTCGTCCTGAGCGAAGGGCGGGGCACATGTACGACCAATCACGCTCTGCTCGCAGAACTTGCTCGTGAACAGCGCATCGATGTGCAACTCACACTGTGCATCTACGAGATGAGCGAACGGAATACGCCCGGCGTTGGAAAAGTATTGAGCAGATACGGGCTGTCATGCATTCCAGAAGCGCATTGCTACCTCCGCTACGGGGGCGAGCGGATCGATGTGACAGGAGTGCCAGCGGGCGCCGAGCCTATTGAAGAGTTTCTCTATGAGGAGCCTATCGCGGTAGGGCAGATCGGAGTGTACAAGAACGACCTCCACAAACGGTTCCTCGGCGAGTGGATCACCCGCACGGAAGTGGTCCACGGGCGAAGCCTCGAAGAAGTGTGGCGCATCCGTGAGGAATGCATCGACGCCTTGGGCGCGGGAGAGTACGCCAAACCCGACAATTGAGTGTCGTCACGTGGCAGTTACCCGCCGCGATTGAAAGAGAACGGTGTCGGGCGCATCACATGTGGCCTCAGCCGCTGACCGTCACGCTTGTCGCTGCTGGTGCTGCCGCCCTCGGCTCACTCTTGACCATCTTTCTCACGCCGTGGCTACAGCGCCACTTCTGGCGCAAGCAGCGTCGCGATGAGTTGCGGCTTGAGGCCATCTACGAGCTAAAGCGACTCGCCGCCGAGTTCCAGCTTGGTCATACTGACGCACCGGCCTCCTTCCGCCCCTCGGCGGCCTGGCGAAAGGCGTTCACCATGTTGGACTCCGACATCAAGTCTCTTTTTCCCGAGGAGGCGTACGTCGCCTTCAAGCGCCTTGAAGTATTGACCAGCCCCAGCAAATACGGAGGGCTGGGACTGGAGGGGAGGCAGAACGTGCATGACTTCGTAAAGGCCCGAGATGCGGCGTTACGCGCCCTTTACAGGGAAGTTGTACCGACAAGGTGACCGCGCGTGGGCTCACGCCCAGTCCTTGCCCATGCCAGCGGACCGAGAGTTGCCCGCAACCCAGGGCCGGCGAAATAAGACTCTGAAAGCTGCACAGGCAAGGCGGCGCCCCAATTGGAACAGGTAGCGACTGTAGGATCTTGGGCGGTAATTACTTCCGTGTAGATGAGACCGGCCGCTCGAGCTCGGCCTCGAATCTGGCCTCCGCTGGTTGAATTCTGTCTTGGGTCAGCGGGCGGCTCCTTCATCGCAGGCGACAAGGAATAGAGACGAGCCGGCTACCGTCGCACCCTCATAAGTCAGCGACCGAGTGGGTACCCTTGACTCTTGTCCTCATGCCTCTAGGGTCGAGGTCACCGGCATCACGCAGATAAAGAGCGGCGGATGAGGGAAGATGAATCAGGCAACCGGGTGGTCCGATAACGAGTTACGTCAGCGTGTGCGCGATGGCCTACGCAACGGCAAGCTCTTTAGGGTCGACGGTAACGGAGTTGCCGGAAGGGGAACCCAAGAGCGTTGTGCCGTCTGTCGTAGGCCAGTCCTAACCTCCGAGATTGAGATCAGAATCGAACAGCCGCGACAAGCGCTCGCTCACTTGAAGTGCTACGCGATCTGGCTTGAAGAGTCGAAGGGGTTCGCCGAGCCTGGCGACTAACTCCCACGTTCCCGCCGGGCTGGGCCAGGCTGCGTACTATCTACTTTTCCTGAGGATGATCAGTGACAGCAAGGTGCTGACGCCGGGATCCCCCGGTGCGCGACTCAGGCGAGCATGGCGAGGGTCTGTTCCAGCGTGCGTACGCGCGCGTACATCTTCATCGAGGTGTCGAGGCTGTAGGCGTGGGCCGCGGCATCGCCACCCCAGCAGCACTCGCGCACGACCACCGTGTCCAGATCCATGCTGAAGGCCTCGCGGACGCTGGTCTCGACGCCGCGATTGGTCGCGCCGCCGCCAATCACCAGCGCGGTGCGGTGGAGCAATCGCAACAGCTCGGCCACCCCCGTGCCGTAGAAGGCGCTGGGACGGCGCTTGAGGTACACGTAGTCCTCGGGCCGAGGGGCGATCTCCTCCGGGAAGCCGGCCTCGGGCGTGCCCTCGATGCAGTTGGTGAGCGATGGGACGCCCGTCTGGACGCTGAGGTCGGTGGGGAGCAGCACGACATCGGCGCCGTCCGCCCGGCTGACCGGGGTCGTGTAGATGATGGGCATGGCGCGCGCGCGACACGCGCCGATGAGGGCAACCCAGGCGTCGAGGACGGGCCGCATGGCCGTGCGTCGCGCAGGATCGGCGGGAGTCAGGGCGCGGCGGCAGGCGTCGTATACGATCAGGACGGCGCGCGAGGAGTCGATGCGGTCGGAAGCGGCTCGTGTGCTCATGGCCGGACTCTAGTGCGACCGCCATCGTTCACAGGCAGGGTGAGCCTCTCGCGCCGCTTCGCGCATGCCGGACGGCGGGCCATTCTCCCGCCGGCTACTGTCTCGGGGGAATGCCGGTCGACTGCCAGGAGACGAACTGGAGCCCACCCGGCCGCTTGGCCCAGATGGCGGTGAAGCGCAGGGGAACGGTGCGATCCTGGCCGCCCGCCGTCACCTCGTACACCGCGGTCCCGGTGATGATCGCGAGGCAGCCGTACGTGCGCGTCGTCAGGTCGCTGTTCGGCGTCATCTTGCGGTACTTCGTGCGCCCCGAGCGCATGGCGTCGATGTACTTTGCCTTGTCATCGCTGGCGGCGGAGGAGTGGTTGTACGTGAGGTCGTTGCCGAACAGCTTCTCCATCGCCGCGAAGTCGTTCGTGGTTTGCGCGGCATAGCGAGCCAGCTCGGCCTTCATCGCCTCGTCGGCGGTGATGGTTCCGCTGCACTCCTCGGCGGCAGCGGTGCCGATACCGACGAGTCCCAGCATCGCGCACAGAGCGAACAGCCGCAGTGATCTGTGTGCCATCGCGGTCTCCTCCCGTTGGCTTTGGAGAGCGTAGGTCCTGTTCGGTGGCGATACTGCCAGAGCGGGGAGGAGAGGTCAACGGCACTGCCCGGTGGCGGGGCGAGGTGGGCGCCTCGCCACCGGTTCCCGCCGCGCGGGGCTACTTGCGACGCTTGCGCTCGAGGCGCACCCCGTGGTCCACGCCATCCAGGAAGGTGCGGGCCACGATGTGGTCATAGGCCGCCTTGAGCCGTCGTCCCTCTGATGTCGCCTCGCCGTGATCCTTGAGCGCTTGCTTGACCTGCTTTTGCGCCTGCTTGATGGTCATCGCCTGCCTCGTCTTGTCCGCCCGACACATTCGGCCGGGGCTTGCGTGGGCACGATTATGCGGCCGCCCTCCAACCGGGCAGCTCCTCGTAGATTTCATCGGCCGGTGGCGGCAGGATTCGGAGCCCGATCTTGCGCTTATTTCCTGCACGCTTCGTCCAGGGCGAGGAGGATGAGCTGACCCATGTCTTGCTTCCGCTCGCCGGGGTTTCTGGATACGAACCGGTCCACGAGCGTCCGGACCTCGGCTGTGGACAGCCTCCCGGATACGCACCTGACGATTTGACCGAAGGTCGTGCTGAACATCGCCGAGGGGCGAGCGCGCATGACGGTGTCCGCGACGATCCAGCCCTCGAGTGTCCCCGCCACGTACATGGCCCGCTCCTGCGGTGTGAGGCGCTGGTAGTCGTTCCCGGTGATGGCCGCGGCTTCCCCGGCGGCCAGAACGACCCATGCGAGAGCCACGTACCCGTACACCTTCCTCATGCGCTTCTCCTTGGCGGCCGCTGATCCCCTCGACGCCTGGTCTACAATGGCCGCATGGCAGATAGCTTTGGTGAGCTGGAGGCCTCGAGCCTCTTCTGCCCGCGCTGCAAGCGGGCGACGGCGGTTCGGAAGAAGCTCCTGCTCGTCCTGCCCACCGGCAACAAGTACGACTACACGTGCAGCGTCTGTGGCACCCAGGTGGGCGGGAAGACCGATTCCAACAGCAGCGAGTTTCACCGGGTGGCGTCAGCCGCCCGGAAGCCTCTCCCGCCTCCTCCCGGGCGCCCGCCCTGCTGACGCTCGGGTCAGGGCCGGCTTTCCAGGTCCCTGAGCTTGGCCTCGAATTCTTCCTTGCTGATCTCGCCTCGGGCGTAGCGCTCCCGGAGGACGGCGACGGCGGGATCGTGACGAGAGGCCCGGCTGGTCTTCGTCAGCCAGCGGATCCCGAGCACGGCCGCGACGACCCCGAGGATGAGGGGGGCGAGATTGAGCAGGACCCAGCCGAACAAGACGAGCAGGAGCAGGCTCGCCGCCAGCGCGGCAAACGGCCACCAGATCGGATGCATGTCCCACCGCCAGTCGAAGGTCGGCTCTTGCGCCCATGCGGAGAGGGGTCGCAGCAGACCTGCGAGCACCACCGTGAATGAAAGCGGTCGCATGGTCGGGACTCCTCCTGGTGCGACGCGGCCGGGACTGATCCCACGCGCTCCCGCCGGCGCCGCGCCTACGGGATCAGCGCTGCACGGGTGATGCTCGTCGTCTCCTTGTTGTGCCACTCGGAGGCGGCGAAGGCCTCGTTGATCTTCTCGAGGGGATACTTGTGGGAGACGATGCGGTCCCAGGGCCAGCGCGCCTTCGTGCGCACGAGGAAGTCGAGGGCGCGCGGGATGATCCACGGATCGTACTGGATGACGCCCACGATCTTCTTCGAGCCCCACACGAGGAGCGAGGGCTCCAGCTCGATCTTGGCGCCGCGGCTGATCGTCCCGATCTCGAGATAGGTGCCGCCCGAGCGCAGCATCTCGATGCCCTCGGTGATGACGGCGGGGAAACCGACGAAGTCACACGCGACGTCGGCCCCGACTCCGCCTGTCCATTCCCGCACGAGCTTTACGCGCTCCCGGCGGTCCGGCACGTCCTTGAGGTTGAGGGTGTGATCGGCGCCGAAGGCCTTGGCGAGCTCGAGCCGCCCGGGAATCTGGTCCACCACGATGACGGTGGCCGCGCCCATGTCCTTGGCGACGGCGGCGGCCTGGAGCCCCAGCCCTCCCGCGCCCTGGATGACCACGCGGTCGCCAAAGCGCACCCCGGCCACGTGCAGGCCGTACATGACCTGGGCGAGGGCGCAGTTGACGGGCGCCACCACCTCATCGGGGAGCTCCGCCGGCACCGCGAAGAGCGCGCCGCCCGGGCGGAGGTAGTAGTGATCCGCGAAGGCGCCGTGCAGATGCGGGGGTGTGCTCGGTCCAAGTGGCCGCTCGAGCTTGTGCGGGCAGGCGGCGGGCTCCTTGTTGAGACACGCGTAGCAGCGGCCGCACGGGTAGAAGTACGTGTAGGCGACGCGATCGCCTTCCTTGAGAGGCCGGCCGAGCGAATCGGCCTTGATCCGGGACCCGAGCTTGGCCACGCGGCCCGTCATCTCGTGGCCGAAGATCCAGCCGTCCTCGGGGAGCCTCAGGGGCGCGTCGCCGCGCCAGAAATGAAGATCCGATCCGCAGATGTTGGCGGCGGTGACGCGGATGAGCACGCCGTTGGCGTCGACCTCGGGAATGGGCACCTCGCGGATCTCGAAGGGCTTGCCCGGCCCGAAGAACACCGCGGCCCTGGCGGTGGCGGGCACGACTAGGCCTCCCGTTCCTTGGCGAGCTCGAAGGCGTCGTGCAGGGCGCGCACGGCGAGCTCAGCGTACTTGTCTTCGATCACGCAGGAGACGGCGATCTCGGACGTGGAGATCATCTGGATGTTGATGTTCTCCTTGGACAAGGTCTCGAACATGCGCGCGGCCACGCCGGAGTGGCTGCGCATGCCCACGCCGACGATGGAGACCTTGGCCACGCGGTCGTCCGCGGCCACGCCGCTCGCCCCGACCTCCTTGGCCACCGTGGCGAGCGCGCTCTCCGCGCGCTGCCGGTCCGCGCGGGGCAGGGTGAACGAGATGTCGGTCGAGCCGTCGCGCCCGATGTTCTGGACGATCATGTCGACCACGATGTTCTGCTTGGCGAGCCCGCCGAAGACCTGGCTGGCGATGCCCGGCCGATCCGGCACGCGCAGGATGGAGAGCTTGGCCTGGCCTCGGTCATGCGTGACGCCGGTGACCACCACGTCTTCCATGCTGCGATCCTCCCTCGTCACCATGGTGCCGGGATCTGGCTTGAACGTCGAGCGGACGTGCACGGGGACGCTGAACTTCTTGGCGAACTCGACCGAGCGCGCCTGGAGCACCTTGGCCCCGAGGGCGGCCATCTCGAGCATCTCGTCGTAGGAGACGCGCGCCAGCTTGCGGGCGTCGGGGACCACGTTGGGGTCGGCGGTGTAGACGCCGTCCACGTCCGTGAAGATCTCGCACACGTCCGCCTTGAGGGCGGCGGCCAGCGCCACCCCCGTGAGGTCGGAGCCGCCGCGCCCGAGGGTGGTGATGTCTCCCGATTCCGTCATGCCCTGAAAGCCCGCCACCACCACGACCTTGCCCGCCTCGAGGGCGGTCTGGATCCGCTCCGCGGTGATGCGCCGGATGCGCGCCTGGGTGTGGACGCCGTCGGTGATCATCCCGACCTGGGGACCGGTGAAGGAGCACGCGGGGTGTCCGAGACTGGCGAGGGCCATGGCGAGGAGCCCGATGGTGATCTGCTCGCCCGAGGCCAGCACCATGTCCATCTCGCGCGGGTCTGGAGTCGGCGTGATCGCCTGCGCGAGGGCGACGAGACTGTCGGTGGTCTTGCCCATGGCCGACACCACGATCACCATCCGGTGGCCCTGAGCGGCGCCTTCGGCTACGCGCCGCGCGACGCTCTTGATCTTCTCGGGATCGGCGACGGATGAGCCACCATACTTCTGCACGATGAGCTGGCCCATGAGGCAGTCATCGTACACGACCACTTACAGCACTGTAAAGAACGCGCGAGAGACATTCCCTCGCAGGCTGCTCAAAAAGGTCCAGATGCGAGGCGGCGCCCGAAGGCCGCACGCGAGGCGTACTTTCTGTACGTTGAGCGTGCGGTCGAGGGCGCCAACGAAGCAGATGGGCCTTTTTCAGCAGCCTGCTAGCGCGGTGGTCGAGGGCCGCGCGGACCGGGGCCGTGTCCTTCAGCACCGGGTTGCTCACCCTCGGGCCGTGGTTCGCCCGGGCGCGCCCCGGGTCCATCGTGAGGCCGGCGCTGGCGGACCTGCTCGCGCAGATGCTGGCGCTGCTCGGGCGTCATCTGGCGCCAGCGCTCCGCGTTTTTCTCGAAGCGCTCGCGCTGCTCGGGATTCATGGCCTGATAGCGCTGGAAGCGCCGCTGGAGCTGCTGCTGTCGCTCCGGGGGCAGCTTCTGGAAGCGCTCGTGCGCCGCCTCGAGCTCGCGCTTGCGGTCCTCGGGCAGGCTGTTCCACCGCTGGAAGTCCTCCATGATGCGTGCGCGCTCGCCCGGCGGCATGTTCCGCAGGCGCTGGAGGTTCTGCCGCGCCGCCTGCCGCTCGCCCGGGGTGAGGGTCTTCCAGTGCTGGTAGTTCTCGAGCGCCCGCTGCCGCTGCTCCGGCGAGAGCTGCCGCCACTTCTCCAGATTTTTCTCGGCCTGGGCCCGCTCCTCGGGCGTCAGTCGCTCGAGCCCGCGGACTTCGCTCTCCGAGGTCCGGGGCGCCTGCTCACCGGAGGTCTGCGCCGCCGATGGAACGGCGGCCGACAGCACGGCGACGGCGAAGAGGGTGGTCACGACGAGGCGGCGCATTTACCTCACCTCCTTTGGAGTGGAACCAGTTGGGGGAGTGGAGCCGGTTGGGGGAGTGGAGCTGGCCGGCGGCGTCTGGCCCGCCGGCGTGACCGGGGTAGCGGGAGTCTGGCTCTCCAGAGCCCGATAGGACTCGAGCACGCGAAGTCGCTCCAGGAGCCGCATTCGCTTCGCTACTTCCCGGTCGCGCGAGTAGTCCGGGTTGTCGAGGAGGTCGAGATCGCGCAGGAACTCCGCATCGAGGGGCTGGCCGGTCGCGGGCCCTTTGGACGGCGCGGCGGGCCCCGCCGCCCACGCGGCGCCCGCCATGGCGAGCAGGGCGGGCACCGCCAAGACCGTCTGCCGGAGCCACCGCGCGATCACCGCTGTTCCCTATCCTTCGTTGGGTGTCAGCCGGTCCAGGCGGCTGATCACGTCGAAATCTTCGAGCACGTCCAGCTGCTGGACCACGTCCAGCTGGACGATCAGGTCGAGCCGGCTGGCCAGGATGGCATTCTCCAGGAGGGCCGGATCCGTCCCCTGTCGACCCGGCAATCCGACCCAGGCGAGCACGGCGACCAGGCTGGTGGCGACGGCGATCTGGAGGGGGCGGCTCTTCCAGCTCCAGGCCCACGTCCAGGGCGCGGGCGCCCGACGCCGCTCGATCTTGTCCCGCAGCTCGGCGCGGTAGGCGCCCCAATGAATGGGCGGCGGCTCGGGCGCGGTGCGCCGGAGCTCCTGGACGAGATCACGGAACTCGTCTTCCGGCGGCCTGTTCGTTTCTGGTGGCCTGTTCATGACTGCTCTCCGAATCGACGCTTGAGCGTCGTGTATGCGCGGTGCAGATGCACTCGCACCGTCGCTTCCGACAGGTGAAGCACCGCCGCGATCTCCTTGGTGGAGAGCTCCTCGCGGCACTGGAGGAGCACGGCCGTCCGCTGCTGCGGGGAGAGCTCCTCGACCGCCTCCCAGATCTGGCTCATGTGTCGCTCCGCCCCCACGGCCTCGATGGGATCGACGAACGGCGCCGGCTGCCGCTCGATGGGATCGCTCTCACCCTCCTCGGCACCGCCGCCCCAGCCGAGGAGCCGCCGCCATCCCCGCCGTCGGCGCTGATGATCCAGACAGCAGTTGACGAGGATGCGGTAGAACCAGGTCGAGAACTTCGCTTGCCCCGCGAAGGTCCCCGCCGACTCGTGCAGGCGGATGAACGCTTCCTGGGAGCAATCCTTGGCGTCTTCCCGGTCGCGCACGATGGACCAGGCGATGCGATACGCCCGCTCCTGGTAGCGCTCCACGAGGTCGTCGAAGGCTCCCCCGTCCCGTTCCGCGACTCTCTTGCAGAGCGCTTCGTCGGACGGCGCGAGAGTCTCCACTGGCGTCGATCTTCGCACATGGTTGTCGGGGAGCCCAAACCCTGGCCGGGACTGGCTTCGGCATCCCCCGCCCGGCCGCCTTCGGTCCGACTCCCGGGGGTTAGACGACACTTCTCCGCCGTCCGTTTACAGGGTCGGGCGGCGGGAGGCCCGGGCCTGGGGCCCCCGCCGCCCTCGGGCCGTCCTACCCCGCCCGCCTCGCATGCACGTCCCGGCGCAGCTCCCGCCGATCGTGGCGAAGATCCCGCACGTCGCCGTGCCGCTCATGCCGGTCCTCGCGAAGGTCCCGGACATCGTGGTGGTGCTCGGCGACGTCGTGTCGCATCTCCCGCTGGTCCTGCCGAAGCTCGCGGCGGGCGTTCCGGATGGCCTGGGGATCGCCCGACTTGATGGCGTCGCGAAGGCTCTGCCGGTCGCCCCGCAGCTCGCGGGCATCCTGCCGGATCTCGCGGTTGTCCTGCCGGATCTCGCCTCTGTCCTCCCGGATGTCGCGCGTGTCGCGACGAATGTCCTGGCGGTCGCCGCGAATGTCGCGGAGATCGTCGCGGATCTCCTGGGCGCCTGCCACCGTTGCCCACAGCGCGATGCCCGCGAAGATGCCGGTCACCACCGCCACGCCCGTCGTCCAGCCTGAGATTTGTCGATTCATGGTCGTCGTCCTCCCGTATTGGCTCGTGTTTGGCAAAAGTCCCAACTACACCTTCACGGGATAGACGCCGGCCTGCGGCGCTGCGTTTACGGGGAGAGGGGTTTGCGGCGCGCCCAGAAATCCGCCGCCGAGAGGTTGAGCCAAGGAGTAGCCATGCCCTCGTCTTATTCGCTGGCGGAGACGACCGGCCGCTGCGAGGCGGCGGAGAGGCTCACGTGCTCCACGACGAGGAGGGCGAGGCCCCAGACCGTCACGGGCACGAACTGCGCGGCGTGGAGCAGCAGCGAGAAGCTGAGGGCGTCCGCGCGCGGCACGCCGAAGAAGGACAGCGCGAGCACGGTGGCGGCCTGGATGATGCCGATGAAGCCCGGGCTCGACGGGAGGCTGACCCCGAGCCCCACGAAGGCGATGACGGTGAGGGCGGCCAGGAGGGAGAGATCGAGGCTCGCCGCCCAGAAGGCCGTCCAGAACGCGAGCACGACGAAGATCCAGACCATCACGGACCAGATCACGATGGGCACGAGCTGGCGGGGACGCCGCATGCTCTGCAGGCCGTCGGCCATGACGTCAAAGGCCTGAAGCAGCCGGCGCTCGATGGCGGGCCAGCGGTACGTCAGGGAGTGGATGAAGATGCGGCAGGGTAGCGGCGCCACCGCGATCACCACGAGCGCGAGCAAGAGGACGAAGACGAAAGCGCCGAACATCTCGGCGGCCCAGGCGATCTCACGGGGTGTGGGCACCAGGGTCAGGCTGGTGGCGAGAATCAGCCCGATGGCCAGCCCGTCGAGCGCGCGCTCGACGACCAGGGTGGCCACCACCGTCGACACGCGAGGACCGTGGCGAGCCGCCACGTAGACGCGCAGCACCTCGCCGGCGCGGAGCGGCAGCACGTTGTTGCCCATGTAGCCGATCATCACGGCGTTGAAGAGACGCGCCGGATGAGAGCCGCGAGGAAAGAGATGGCGCCAGCGGATGGAGCGGACCCAGAGGGAGGCGAGGTTGCAGGCCATGCTGAGGACGAGCCATCGCCACTGGGTATCCGCGAGCCGGGCAAGCACGGCGCGGACGTCCACGTTCCAGAAGAGGTAGACGAGGAGGGCGACACTGATCGCGATCCCGAGAAGGATCTTGACCAGCCGCGCCGCGCCGGGCACGTCCGGCTAGAGTCCGAGCTGCGCGAGGACGGCGTCGAGGCGGGCGGGCACCGTCACCGGGCGCGTGGCCGACTCGAGGGCGGTGTCCGGATCCTTGAGGCCATGGCCGGTGAGGGTCAGCACGAGCGTGGAGCCGGGCTCGAACTTCCCCGCCTTGACCATCTTGGCGAGTCCCGCCACCGTGGCGCAGGAGGCGGGCTCCATGAAGATGCCTTCCTCGCGGGCGAGCATCCGGTAGCCGCGCACGATCTCCTCGTCGGTCACGGAGTCGATCCAGCCGCTCGAGTCCGCCAGCGCTTCCTTGGCGAGCCCCCAGGAGGCGGGATTGCCGATGCGGATGGCCGTGGCGAGGGTCTTGGGCTCGGCGATCACGCGGTCCTCGACGATGGGGGCGGCCCCGGCCGCCTGGAAGCCCACCATCTTCGGCAGCTCCTTGGCGATGCCCGCGCGGTGGTACTCGCGGTAGCCCCGCCAGTACGCGGAGATGTTGCCGGCGTTGCCCACGGGGATCAGGTGGTAGTCGGGGGCGCGCCCGAGCTGGTCAACCACCTCGAAGGCGCCGGTCTTCTGCCCCTCGAGACGGAACGGATTGAGGCTGTTGACGAGGGTGACGGGGTGGCGCTCCGCGATCTGAGTGACGATGGAGAGGGCCTGGTCGAAATTGCCCTCCATCACCAGCACGGTGGCGCCGTGAATCGCCGCTTGCGAGAGCTTGCCGATGGCCACCGCGCCCCTGGGCACCATGACGAAGGCGCGGATGCCCGCGCGGGCCGCATAGGCGGCGGCGGAGGCAGACGTGTTGCCCGTCGAGGCGCAGATGACGGCGCGCGAGCCCGCCTCCACGGCCTTGGAGATGGCCATGGTCATGCCGCGATCCTTGAACGAGCCCGTGGGGTTGAAGCCCTCGCACTTGAGGAAGATGCGCAGGCTCGGGTCCGTGGCCTCGGCCAGACGCGGGGCGGGGATGAGCGGCGTGTTGCCCTCGTGCAGCGTGACGATCGGCGTGGAGCTCGTGACGGGAAGGAACTGCCGGTAGCGCTCGATGACGCCCGGCCACAGGCTCATGCCGGCTCCACGCGGATCATGGTCGTGCGCGAGGCGACCACGGGGAGCTTGTCGATGGCCTGGAGGGCCGCGCGCATGTCCCGCTCGCGGGCCTCGTGCGTCATCATCACCACGGGCACCGCTTCGCCCTGGGCGCGCCCTTTCTGGAGGACGGAGACGAGCGAGATCTCATGCTGACCCAGGATGCCCGCCACCTGCGCGAGCACGCCCGGCCGGTCCAGGGCCATGACGCGCAGATAGTAGGAGGAGCGGATGTCCTCCATGCCCCGAAGGGGCAGGGGCCGCTCGCTGATCGAGGGCAGGTCCCCTTCCATGGCGGGGACGCCGTGGGCGACGCGCCGGGCGATCTCGAGGGTGTCCGACCACACCGCCGAGGCCGTGGGCAGCTGGCCCGCCCCGCGTCCGTAGAACATGAGGTTGCCGACGTTGTCGCCCGTGATGAACACGGCGTTGAAGACGCCGGAGACGGCGGCCATGGGCGAGGCGGCGGGGATCATGGTCGGGTGCACGCGCGCCTCGAGGGCGCCGTCGGAGGTCTTGGCGATGGCGAGCAGCTTGATCCGATAGCCGAGCTCGGCCGCGTTCTCCACGTCCTGCGGCGCGATGCCCGTGATCCCCTCCGTGTGGATGTCCTTCAAGTCCACCGCGGTCCGAAAGGCGATGGTGGCCAGGATCTGCAGCTTGTGGGCGGAGTCCATGCCCTCGATGTCGAGGGTGGGATCAGCCTCGGCATAGCCCTGGGCCTGCGCCTCCTTGAGCACCATCGAGAAGTCCAGCCCCTCGTCCGTCATCTTCGAGAGGATGTAGTTGCACGTGCCGTTGACGATGCCGAAGGCGGAGAGCACGCGGTTGGCGGGCAGCCCGTCCTTGACGGCGCGGATGAGGGGAATGCCCCCGGCCACCGCGGCCTCGAAGCCCAGGAGGACGCGGTTGCGCCGCGCCGCCTCGAAGATCTCCGGCCCGTGGTGGGCGAGGAGCGCCTTGTTGGCGGTGACCACGTGCTTGCCTGCCTCGAGGGCGCGGAGAATGAAGGTGCGGGCCGGCTCGAGTCCCCCCACCAGCTCGATGACGATCTGCACGGCGGGATCGGCGAGCACCTTGGCCGCGTCGTTGACGAGAGGGAGGGTTTTCAGGTCGAGCCCCTCGCGGGGGCGCGTGAGCTCGGCGTCGGCGATGGCGTGGAGGCGGAGGCGGCAGCCCGCGCGCTCCTCCATGTCGGCGCCGTGGTTCTGGAGAACCTTGACGACCCCGCTGCCCACGGTGCCCAGGCCGAGGAGGCCGATCTTGATCTCGTTCATGGCAGGACCGAAGGTCGCTCTGCGCGCCCGGTCAGCGGGCGCCCAGAGTCTTGAGACCGCGGAGCGCTTGTCGGATGCGCTGCTCGTTCTCGACGAGAGCGAACCGGACATAGCCCTCGCCGTACTCGCCGAAGCCGATGCCCGGGGAGACCGCGACCTTGCACTCCTGGATCAGCATCTTGGAGAACTCGAGCGATCCCATGGCGCGGAATCCGTCGGGAATGGGTGCCCACACGAACATGGTGCCCTTGGGCTTGGGCACGCACCAGCCGATCTTGTTGAGCCCGTCCACGAGGACGTCGCGGCGCTTCTGGTGGAGCTCCACGATGTCGCGCACCACGGACTGCTCGCCCTCCAGGGCGACGATGGCCGCGATCTGGATGGGCTGGAAGGCGCCGTAGTCGAGGTAGGACTTGATCCGGCCGAGGGCGTGGATCATGCGCGAATTGCCGCACACGAAGCCCATCCGCCAGCCGGGCATGTTGTAGGACTTCGAGAGCGAGAAGATCTCGACCCCGACCTCCTTGGCCCCCGGCACCGCGAGGAAGGAGGGCGGCCGGTAGCCGTCGAAGGCGAAATCGGCGTAGGCGAAGTCGTGAACCACCATGAGCTTGTGCTCTTTGGCGAACTCCACCACCTTGACGAAGAAGTCCTGCTCCACGCACATCGTGGTCGGATTGTGCGGGAAGGACAGGATGAGCATCTTGGCCTTGGGCCAGGAAAGACGGGCCGCCTCCTGCAGGCGGGCGAAGAAGTCCTCGCCCGGCACCAGGGGCACCGAGCGCAGGTCGCCGTCGGCGATGACCACCGAGTAGGAGTGGATGGGGTAGGTCGGGTTCGGCACCAGCACCCCGTCCCCCGGCTGGAGGACGGCGAGGGCCAGGTGGGCCATGCCCTCCTTGGCGCCGATGGTGGCGATGGCCTCGGTCTCGGGATCCAGCTCGACCTTGTAATGGTCCCGATACCAGGTCGTGACGGCCTTGCGGAGCCTCGTGATTCCCCGTGAGGCGGAATAGCGGTGGTTGCGGGGATTGCGGGCGGCCTCGACCAGCTTGTCCACGATGTGCTTGGGGGTGGCCTGGTCAGGATTGCCCATGCCGAGGTCGATGATGTCCTGCCCCTGGCTCCGCGCCTTCGTCTTGAGGTCATTGACGATGGCGAAGACGTAGGGGGGCAGCCGCTTGATCCGGTAGAAGTCGTCCATGGTGTCCTCTGGATTTGCCGATGATACTTCGGACCGTTTCCAGGTGTCAACAAACCCAAAGCGACGCGGACATAGCGCGCATGGCGGCGGGCGGATTTCCGGGGTTGACACCTCGGAAGAGCGCGTGCTACAAGGGCGAAGATCCTCATACATCCTTCCCATAGCTGGACCGAGCATCGTCACTCCCTTCCACCCGCCTTGGGGCCCGGAAGGTGATTGCTGAGTGCGCCGCACTCGCAGCACCGGTGAAGGAGGCTGCCGGTCGACCATGTGGATGCGCAAGCGGAAGTCGCCGGGCCGCAACGGGCTGACCGCCTTCATCGACGAGGGCTCGGAGATCGAGGGGAAATACACGTTCAGTGGCACGGTCATGCTGAACGGACGGTTCAAGGGCGAGATCTCGACGACGGACACCCTCATCATCGGCGAGAAGGCCGCCGTCAACGGGAACGTCCGCGGGGGGCGGGTCCTGGTGAGCGGCGAGCTCGTGGGCAATATCTCGGGCACCGAGCGCGTGGAGCTGAAGCGCACGGCGCGGGTGTTCGGTGACGTGGAGGCGCCCGTGGTCGTCCTGGAGGAAGGCGTGCTCTTCGAGGGCCATTGCCGGATGACGAAGGTCAACCCGAACGCCGAGGCGACGACGACTCGGGATTTCTCGGTCGTCCCGCTGAAGCGCTGAGGGAGCATGCCGACACCGAAAGAATTCAATCTCCTGGTCGTGCATGGCGACGGACGCCGCGTCGTCCGTCTCGCTCTTTCCCGATGGGTCATCCTGATCGCTCTCGGCGTGCTCCTCGCCGCTCCCATTGCCCTGGCGGTCATCTACGGTGACTACCTCCAGCTCCGGCGTGAGCGCGCCTCGCTTGCTCAGCTCACCGCTCGCGTGACCGAGCAGCAGACCTTGATCGAGAGCTCGCAGGCGCGCATGCGCGAGCTCCGTGCCGAGATCGACAGCTGGCGAGATCTCCAGGCCAGGATCTGGGAGCCCTTCGGGCCCGAGGACGGGAAGGCCAAGCGAGGCAGCGCCATGGGTGGGCCGACGGGGCCCGCGCGGACGGGCGAAGGGCCCGACCGGGGCGCCATCGGCGACGAGCTGGAGCGGCTGACCTCTCTCGTCAAGGACGAGGGCGAGAATCTCCGCTCGCTCGAGCGGTTCCTCGTGCGCGCCACGCGCGTCCTCGCCGCCCTCCCCTCGCGCTGGCCGCTGCGCGGCCCCGTCAACTCCGGCTTCGGCGGCCGCGTGTCGCCCTGGTCGTCCAGGTCCGAGTTCCACAGCGGTCTCGACATCGGCGCGCCCATCGGCACGGCCGTGAAGTCGCCCGCTCCCGGAACGGTGGTCTTCGCGGGGATCCATCCGGAATACGGCCAGACCCTCATCATCGATCACGGCCACGAGACCAAGTCGCTCTACGGTCACCTCTCGAAGCTCCAGGCGACGGTGAACCAGAAGGTGCAGCGTGGGGAAGTGGTCGCGCTGTCCGGCAACACCGGGCGATCCTCGGGCCCGCACCTCCACTACGAGATCCAGGTGAAAGGCCAGTCGGTCAACCCGACCAGCTACCTCTGGGAGTGATCCTCCGTCGCCTCGTGCCGGTGGTGGCGCTGGCGCTCCTCGCGAGCGCGGGGTCGACCGGTGCCCAGCCTCTCGATCCGAGATCCCAGGACGCCCTCGGCCAGACGCTCCAGATCATGCTCGACCCCAATGCGCGGGCGGCCGAGCTGGCGAAGAACCCTCAGGGCGCGACGGTGGACCAGCAGGTGCGCGCCCTCACGGGCTCGGACGCGCTCACCCAGGAGTTCTACGCGGTGGCCGGCCAGGTCCTCACCGAGCTCACGCAGAACAGCGGCGGCGACGCGCAGAAGATGCTCCAGGCCGTCGAGCGCGCCAAGGCCGATCCGGCGGGCTTCGCCGCCATGCTCAGCCCCGCGACCCAGCAGCGCCTCCGCGAGCTCGCGGTGAAGCTTTCCGACCAGAAACGGTAGCAGCCCGCCTGCTTAGTTGAGGTGCTTGCGGAGAAAGCTCAGGACGGTCTCGTTGAAGGCGGGAGCCTGCTCGAGAAAGTGCATGTGGCCTGCCTCGGGAATGCGGACGAGCTCGGAGCCGGCGATGCGCTCGTGGAGATCGTCCGAGGCGGAAGGCGGCACCAGGATGTCCTCGGTGCCCGTGGTGACGAGAGTGGGCATGCGAAGCTTGCCCAGCCGATCACGCGTGTCGTGGCCGCGGATGGCCTGAGCCTGCCGGTTCAGTCCGACGAGGGTCGTCTGAAAGGGATACTCGAGGGCTCGCTGGATCCACATCTCGACGAAATCGCGCCGCTCCGCGAAGGTCTTCCGGCAGAGGAGCCAGGGCAGCACGAAGAGGGTGAACTCCTCCACGCTTCCGTGGGCCTTGGCGCGAAGAAGGTTATCGATGACCGCGCGGCCCCACTCGTCGACGTGGGCCGTCGTGCAGTGGAGCTGCAGGCTGAGCACGCGGTCGGGATGCCGGAGGGCCACCTCCTGGGCGATCATGCCGCCCATCGACGCTCCCGCGATGTGCGCGCTCCGGACGCCCAGCTCGTCCATCAGCCCGGTCACGTCCTCGGCCATGTCCGCCATCGAATAGGTGACGTCAGGAGCAGCGCTCTGTCCCGCGCCTCGATTGTCGAAGGCGATGACGTCGAACTCGGCGGCAAGGGCGGCGACCTGGAGCGCCCAGGCGGTGTGGTCGCCGCCCCAGCCCATGACGAGGACGAGGGAGGGCGGTCGAGCGGGTCCCGTCCGCTGGTAGAACAGCTCGACCTCCCCGACGCGGATCCGAGGGATAGGTCAGGCCCGGAAGGCCGACAGGGTCTCGGCGAGCTCGTCGAGCGTGCCGCCGTCGAGTGATGCTAGGCGCGAACCTGACACGCCACCCAGTGCCCCGGCGAGATCTCTTTCAGGACCTGCTCGTTCTCCGAGCAGCTGGGCACCCGGATGGGGCAGCGCGTGTGGAAGCGGCAACCGGAGGGCGGCTTGATGGGGCTGGGCACGTCGCCCTCGAGCAGGATCCGCTTGCGCTTGATCGCCGGGTCCGGAATGGGGACGGCGGAGAGGAGCGCCTCGGTGTAGGGGTGCTTGGGGTTGTTGTAGAGCTCCTTGGCGGGCGCGATCTCCACCACCTTGCCCAGGTACATGACGGCCACGCGGTTGGAGATGTGCTCGACCACGGAGAGATCGTGGGCGATGAAGAGATAGGTCAGGTTGAACTGCTTCTGCAGGTCCTCCATCAGGTTGATGACCTGGGCCTGGATCGACACGTCGAGGGCGGAGACGGGCTCGTCGGCCACGATGAGCTTGGGGCTCACGGCGAGCGCCCGCGCGATGCCGATGCGCTGCCGCTGGCCGCCCGAGAACTCGTGGGGGTAGCGGCGCAGGTGTTCGGCGCTGAGGCCGACCGTCTCCAGGAGATGGATCACGCGCTCCTCGCGCTCCTTGCGCGTCTTGGCGAGCTTGTGGATGACGAGGGCCTCGCCGATGATCGAGCCCACCGTCATGCGCGGGTTCAACGACGCGTAGGGGTCCTGGAAGATGATCTGCATGTCTCGCCGGAGGTGGCGGAGCGACCGCTTGTCGAGAGTCGTCACGTTCTGACCCTCGAAGGTGACCTCGCCCGAGGTCGGCTCGATGAGCCGGAGGATGCAGCGACCGGTGGTGGACTTGCCGCAGCCCGACTCGCCCACCAGCCCCAGCGTCTCGCCCTTGAGGATGCTGAACGTCACGTCATCGACGGCGTGAACGCGCGCGACCTCTCGGGAGAAGAGCCCACCCCGGATCGGAAAGTACTTCTTGAGGTTCTTGACCTGGAGCAGCGGTGTCTCGGCCATATCGTGATGACCTAACCTTTCTGTCCGTCAGTGACCGCCAGTAACCTCGTTGAAACTAGTAGAGCCAGCACGCGACCTTGTGCCCGGGCTTGACTTCCTTGATCACGGGATCCTTCTCGGTGCAGACCGACTTCACGAACGGGCAGCGCGGCGCGAAGCGGCAGCCCGGCGCGATATCGCCCCGCAGCGTGGGAACCGTCCCGGGAATCGTCTCGAGCCGGCGCCGCTCCGTGGCGGCGAGGTCGATGCGCGGGATGGACCGCAGGAGCCCCTGGGTATACGGGTGCAGCGGCTCCTTGAAGAGATCCGCCACGGAGGCCTCTTCGGCCACCTTGGCGGCATACATGACCACGACGCGCTGGGCCGTCTCCGCGATCACGCCCATGTCGTGGGTGATGAGCATGACGGCCATCTTGAGCTTGCTCTTGAGCTCGTTGAGCAGGTCGAGGATCTGCGCCTGGATGGTGACGTCGAGGGCGGTGGTGGGCTCGTCGGCGATGAGGAGGTTGGGATTGCAGGACAGGGCCATGGCGATCATGATGCGCTGGCGCATGCCCCCGGAAAGCTGGTGGGGGTATTCCTTCACCCGCCGCTCCGCGTTCGGGATGTGCACGAGCTTGAGCATGTCGACCGTCTTGTCCATGGCCGCCCGGCGCCCGAGCCCCTCGTGCAGCCGCAAGGCTTCGGCGATCTGCTCCCCGCAGGTGAAGACGGGATTGAGGGACGTCATGGGCTCCTGGAAGATCATCGAGATCTCTTTCCCGCGGATCTTGCGCATCTGGTTCGCGGGCATGTTCACCAGGTCCCGGCCGTTGTAGAGGATCTCCCCCTCGACGATCTTGCCGGGCGGCTGAGGGATCAGTTTCATGATGCTCAGCGCGGTCACCGACTTGCCGCAGCCGGATTCCCCGACGATGCCCAGGGTCTCGCCCTTCTCGATGTAGAGGTCCACGCCGTCCACGGCGCGGACCACACCCTCATCGGTGAAGAAGTAGGTCTTGAGGTTCTTGACGTCCAGCAGGCGCTCGGCCATCGTATGGGCTCCCCTTACCAGGGCTTGGTGATCTCGCGGAATGCGTCGAGGGCGCGGTCGATGTCCTCCCGGTCCACGTCCTTGTGGGTCACGCACCGGATGGCGCCCGGTCCGAACTGATGGATCTTGACCTTGCGGGCCAGGCAGCCGTCGGAGAGCTCCTGGGCTCCGCCCTCCCGGTCCACGTGGAAGATGACGATATTGGTCTGGACCTTGCCCGGATCGAGCTGAAGGCCCGGCAGTCCGGCGAGGCCGCGGGCGAGGCGCCTGGCATGGTCGTGGTCCTCGGCGAGCCGATCGACCATGGTGTCGAGGGCCACGAGCCCGGCCGCGGCGAGGATGCCCACCTGGCGCATGCCGCCGCCGAGCATCTTGCGCACGCGGCGGGCGCGCGCGATGAATTCACCGGAGCCGCACACGAGCGAGCCCACGGGCGCGGCGAGGCCCTTGGAGAGGCAGAAGGTGACCGAATCCACGGGCCGCGTGAAGTCGGCCAGGGGGCGGCCGAGGGCCACGGCGGCATTGAAGAGGCGCGCGCCGTCCAGGTGCACGGGCACGCCTTGCGCGTGCGCGGCCGCGGCCACCTCCTCGATCTCCTCGGGCGCGCAGCAGCTGCCGCCGTGACGGTTGTGCGTGTTCTCGAGGCAGACGAGCCCCGTGACCGGGATGTGGATGTTGCTCGGCCGGATCTGCTCGCGCACCTGGCGGGCCGTCAGGAATCCGCGCTCGGTGGCCACGGGCATGGTCTGCAGCCCGCCGAAGAGCGCCGCGCCTCCGCCCTCGTAGTTGAGGATATGCGAGTCGCGGTCGAGGAGGATCTCCTGGCCATGTCGCGTCTGCGCCAGCACGGAGACGAGATTGCCCTGGGTGCCGGAGGTGACGAAGAGCGCCGCTTCCTTTCCCGTGCGGCGCGCGGCCTCCGCCTCGAGCCGCTGGACGGTCGGGTCCTCCTCCCAGACGTCGTCTCCGACCTGCGCGCGTGCCATGGCCTCGCGCATGGCAGGCGTGGGCTGGGTCAGGGTGTCGGAGCGGAGGTCGACGATGTCGTGCATGCTTATCTCGTGGCCGCCGTGCGCAGTCGCTGCGTCGCCCGCTTTCCCCACTCCGTGTAGGGATATTCCTCGGCGAGCTTGCGGAACAGGTCTTGCGCTTCGGCGGCGCGCCCTTCGCGGGCGTTGAGATCGGCGAGGCGGAACATGGCCTCCGGGATGATCAGGGTCCGCGGGTAGTCCTTGAGGACGCCCTCGAGCCGCTGCCGGGCCGCCGCGGGATTGTTCTCGGTCTCGAAGTAGTAGGCAGCGACCCACAGCTCCTTCTGCGCCAGGCGTCCGCGACAGATCTCGATCTTGGCGAGGGCGTCGCTGGCATACCGGCTCTCCGGGTACTCACGGACCAGCTTCTTGAGCTGATCCGTGGCTTTCACGGTGAGCGCCTGGTCCTGCTCGACGGGCTTGAGCTGGTCGTAGTAGCTCATGGCGAGCCGGAACTGCACGAGGTCGGCGATCTCGTGGCGAGGGAAGAAGGCCATGAAGCCCTCGAACTCCGGAATGGCCTTGTCGAAGGTGCCCTCGCGGTAGTACGTCTCACCCACCAGGAAGCGCGCGCGCGGCGCGTAGTTCGACTGCGGGTGGCGCTCGACGATCTTCTGGTAGTAGGAGCGCGCCGTCGGATAGTTCTTCTTGACCATCTCCGCGTCGCCGAGCTGGTAGAGCTCCTGGGCGGGCAGGAGAGGCTGGGGCTTCTGGCGGAAGAGGTCCTCGACATAGGCGCAGCCGTGCAACGCCATGGCCAGGGCGAGCAGGCATGGCATCGCAGCACGGCGGAACGTGCGGAATTGGCTTGGCGAAAGGGAAATGCGTACCAAAGGGCTATGTTCCAATTGGGCCACAGTTTTACGGGCATACTCAGCCAAAGTCAAGGTCGTTGACAGGCCCCCGGGGCGGCCAGTACCATGCCCGCCATGCCCCTACCCATGATGTACCGGGTGAGGCAGAGCTTCCCCCGCCAGCGTTTGGTGGACATCCCCGCGGGTGTCCGCGCGACCATGGCACAGGCGGATCTGCCCATCAAGCGCGGTGATGTCGTGGCCGTGGGGGCGGGCAGCCGCGGCATTGCCAATATCGCGGTCCTCGTCCGGGGCGTCGTGGACCACCTCAGGGAGCTCGGGGCCCGCCCCTTCGTTTTCCCCGCCATGGGCAGCCACGGGGGCGCCACCGCCGAAGGTCAGCTCGAGATTCTCGAGCACTACGGCATCACGGAAGCGACCATGGGCTGCCCCCTGCGGGCGAGCATGGAGGTGGTGCAGGTCGGCGAGGCCCTCGGGTTGCCCGTGTGGTGCGACAAGACCGCCTCCGAGGCCGACTGGATCGGGGTGGTCAACCGCGTCAAGCCCCACACCGACTTCAAGGGCGAGATCGAGTCGGGGCTCTTCAAGATGATGACCATCGGGCTCGGCAAGTACCGCGGCGCCACCCAGTACCACCGGGCCAATGTCAACCACGGGTACGAGACGGTGATCACCGCGGTGGGCCGCGAGATGCTCGCCAAGGCACGCATCGGCTTCGGGCTCGGCGTGGTGGAGAACGGCTACGACGAGACGGCGTACGTCGAGGCATTCCGTGCCGCCGATCTCGAGGCGGGCGAGCGGCGGCTTCTCAAGGACGCCCGGGGTTGGATGGCGCGGCTGCCCTTCTCGCCCATCGACGTGCTCGTGGTGGAGGAGATCGGCAAGAACATCTCCGGCTCGGGCATGGACACCAACGTCATCGGTCGCCCCTCGAATCCGCACGAGCCCTTCCCCAATGACCCCAAGATCCTCTGGATCGTCGCTCTCGACCTGACGGAGGACAGCGGGGGGAATGCCACGGGTGTCGGGAACGCGGATTTCACGACGCGGCGGCTCGCCGACAAGATCGACTGGAAGAAGACGGCCATCAACTCGCTGACCGCCTGCGCCCCCAACGGAGCGAAGCTGCCCCTCGTCTTCGACTCCGACCGCGAGGCGGTGGAGAGCGCGTTGGGCTGCATCGGGCTGACCGAGCCCGAGCGCGCCCGCGTCATTCGCATCAAGAACACGCTCATGATCGGGGAGCTGGAGTGCTCCGAGGCGTTTCTCCCCGAGATCAAGAAGCGCGCCGACCTCGAGGTGGTGGGCGAGGCCCGTCCGCTCGATTTCGACGCCGCGGGACAGGTGGTGCCGCTCCGCCACTGAGGCCGCGCCCCGGCGCCGTGTGGTGAATAGATTCAAGGTCTCGGGGTCCAACGTCCACAGTCACCTGTCGGGCATTCGATTCCGGCCGCTCTCAACGTCGAGGAGGAGTGATTTCATGCATCCAGTCAGTCGCCGGCAGTTCCTGACGACCGCCACCGGCCTCGCGGGCATCCTGGCCTCCGGGGTGCCGCCCGCGTGGGGGCAGTCGCGCGAGATCTCGTACCTGTGCTGGAACAACTTCGCCCCCGCCTCGGACAAGAAGCTGTCCGAGATCGGCCAGCGCTTCACCAAGGACACGGGCATCAAGCTCAAGATCGACCACATCTCCCACATGGGCCCGCAGCAGGCCAAGTACGCCTCCGAGGTCCAGACCCAGGCCGGCCACGACCTCGTGGAGATGCGCATGCATTTCCCCTGGCTGTACGAGCCCCAGCTCGTGGACGTCTCGGACGTGGTGGGCGAGCTCGAGAAGAAGTACGGCAAGGCGATCGGCTCCGCCTACGAGGGCGCCCACGTCAACGGGACCTGGCGCGCCGTGCCCCAGTATCACGGCATGTTCCTCGCCACCTACCGGGAAGATCTCTTCAAGAAGGCGAGCCTCAAGGTGCCCGACACCTGGGAGGAGCTCTACACCGTGGGCAAGGAGCTCAAGAAGATGGGCAATCCCGTGGGGATCCCCATCAGCCAGAACTACGACTCGATCTCCACGGCGGGTCCCGTGCTGTGGTCGTTCGGCGGCCAGGAGGTCGACAAGGACGGCAAGACCGTCCGCATCAACTCGCCCGCCACCGTCCAGACCATCGAGTGGTACAAGAAGATGTTCCGCGACTGCATGGAGCCCGAGGTGCTGTCGTGGTCGGATGCGAGCAACAACGAGTCGATCCAGCAGGGCAAGGCGGGCTGGATCCACAATCCGGTCAGCGCGTACATCGTGGCCAAGCAGCGCAAGCTGGTGACGGCGGACGGCATCAACCACCACCGGAGCCTGGGCGGGCCCCACGGCCGCCACGAGACGGACACCCCGCGGCACATCGGGATCTGGAAGTTTTCCAAGAACATCGATGCGTCCAAGGAGTGGATCCGCTATCTCCTCGGCAAGAGAGAGACGTACGACGAGTACATCATGGCCGGCGACGCCTTCAATTTGCCCGCCTACGAGAAGCTCCAGGATCACCCGGTGCTCAGGACCGACCCCAAGTACGCCGCCCTCCGGGGCGAAGGCGTCCAGTACCACACCTACGGGTGGCCCGCGCCCGCTTCGGACAAGGTCCAGCTCATCACGAACTCGTACATCCTGCCCAACATGATCGCCAAGGCGGTGACGGGAACGTCGACGAAGGACTCGATCGCCTGGGCCGAGACCGAGATGAAGAAGATTCTTGCTGGGTGAGCCGCAGGCCGCTGGAGGAGCCGCAGCCGCAAGCGAGGCGACCGCGAGAACGACGAGGCGAACGAACATGGTAATCGGATAGCATGGCGGTCAGAGCCGACGAGATCCCGGTTCCCCGCGGCCGCCCGCGGCCGGTGGCGCGCCTACGCACGTGGCTCGACCGGGAGTCCGTTCTCGGGCCCGTCCTGGTGACGCCGGCCATGCTCCTGCTCGTCCTCCTGGTCGCGTACCCGTTCGTCATGGCGCTGTACTTCTCGCTGTCGAACGCCTTCATCGGGCGGCCCAGCCATTTCATCGGCATCCAGAACTTTGTCCGACTCTGGGACAGCGACGCCTTCCGCCAGACCTTCCAGAACGCCTTCGTCTTCACGGGCATCGCGGTGGCCTTCAAGCTCGTGATGGGGATCTCGCTCGCCCTCCTGCTCAACGAGCAGCTCTGGTTCAAGCGCATGATTCGCGGGGCGGTGCTCCTGCCCTGGGTTATTCCCACCGCCCTCAGCACCCTCGGCTGGTGGTGGATGTTCAACTCGCTCTACAGCGTGGTGAACTGGACGGGGATCGCCGTCGGGATCATGGATCCGCCGGGACCCAACTGGCTCGGGCAGAAGTACTACGCGATGGCGGCGGTGGTGACGGTCAACGTCTGGCGGGGCCTGCCCTTCTTCGCCATCACCATCCTCGCGGCCCTGGTGGCCATCCCCCGCGAGCTCTACGAGGCGGCCGAGGCCGACGGCGCGAACGCCAACGCGCGCTTCTGGCACATCACGCTCCCGCTCCTCAAACCGGTCCTCGCGGTGGTCGTCCTCTTCTCGACCATCTTCACCTTCAGCGATTTCAATATAGTCTACATCCTGACCCACGGCGGACCGATCAACTCCACCCATCTCTTCGCCACGCTGTCCCGGATGCTCGGTCTCGAGGTGGGGCGCATCGGCGAGGGGGCGGCCGTCTCGCTCTACCTCTTCCCGCTCCTCGCCTTCGTGGTGTGGGCCCAGCTTCGCTTCGTTCGCAAGCAGGCGTACTGACCATGCCTGTGGCGCGTCGGCCGCTCCTGAAGCGCGTGCT
>WNGJ01006117.1_pt1 | contig 27569 bp, 20 predicted proteins | sample 5400611 | NCBI WGS metagenome assembly WNGJ01 (sample SAMN13153375, study PRJNA577476) | soil metagenome | isolation source: 40 cm soil or saprolite under Garry oak tree replicate 1 | place: USA:California | collected 2016-06-15
CCAGGCCTCGATAGTCTGGAGGATGAGTGCTATGGTCAGCGTGGGACGCAAGAATGGTAGGGTGACATACCAGAAGGATTGCCATGCTGTTGCGCCATCAACACGTACGGCTTCGTTGACTTCAAGCGGGATGGTATGTAGTCCAGCCAGGACAAGCAGTGCGACCAGAGCGTTGGCTTTCCAGATCGCGAGGATGTAGATCAGTAGTGTGGCCAATTGTCCTGAGCCGAGCCAGTTGATGGGATGGGCCGTGCTCATGAGACCGAGGTGTTCTAGCAGACTGTTGACGAGTCCATATTGATCATTGAAGATATAGGCCCAGATGACGGAATTTGTAGCCGTTGGAATTGCCCAAGGGCAGAGAATCGCGGCACGCACAAGCAAGGAGCCGGGAAACTTGCGGTTGGCAAATAATGCTAAGGCTGTGCCGAGGATCATCTGTCCACTGACGGTAATCATACAGAACCAGAATGTGAACTTAAGAGCATTCCAGAACAGGGGGTCATGTACGAGTCGTATGTAATTGGAAAAGCCAGCCCATGTCATATCCAGGCCGAAAAAGCCGCCTTGCTGCAAGGAAAGCCAGATGACACTCACAGACGGATAGACACCCATCGTCAGCAAAGCCACGAAGATTGGTGAGAGCATCAACCAGGCGAGGCGTTCTTCTCTTTGAGCAAGACTACGCTGCTTCTTCTGCCGGAACGGAGGTTGCTGAACATGTTGCCTTCTTTCGTTGGTGGGCATGTGAACGGTCCCCATCAGCTATTCCTTTCCACTTCTCTTTCATTGTGCTCATGCCAGCGAGTTCACCTGGGGTTGGATACTATTCAGCGCATCGACTGGTGAACTCTGTTTGCCAAGCGCACCGTTAATGGCAGCCTGCACAAGCGTTGTGAACTGATTATAGGACTTGAGCTTCGGTCGATTGAAGCCGCTATCAAGGATGGTCGATAATTGCTTGAAGTATGGAAGTTTTGCCTGTACTACCGGGTCGTTGACGACATCGGGGCGGCTCGAGATAAGCCCTGTATTCAAAGACAACGAAGTCTGGGTGTTCTTGCTTAACATGTAGTCGATGAATGTCCAGGCTTCATCTTTATGCTGAGAGAAGGCATTGATAGCTAGAACCCAACCGCCTGTGCAGCCATGACCAGTTCTCCCCGGCACGGCTAGCGTTGGGGCTATACCGACCTTGCCTACTACTTTTGAGCGGGTGGGATCATTCGCGATGGCATAGGCGAAGACCCAGTTACGCATAAATGGGGCCTCACCATTGGTGAAAATTGCCAGGATGTCGTTGGGGGCATAGGTATCCGTGCCCTGTGGTGCAAGTTTCAGGGTATAGATGAGATCATACATGTATTGCAGTGCGGCGACCTGGTCCTGGCCGTTGACTACCAGATTTCCGGGTGTGCCGATGTTGCCGCCAACACCCCAGATCAATTCGAGCCACTCATCAACGATTGCTTCGATCTTCTTGCCTGGCATTAAGTAGCCGTAGCTGATGCCCTTAGCTGCTTCGCCGATCATGATCTCCTGAGCTATGGCCTGCAGTTGGTCTCGGGTACTGGGAACTCTGCCGCCGTACTTGCGCACCAAATCAACACGGTAGTAGAGCATGCCGATATCCATAAAGCGTTGGATACCGTAGAGCTTGCCATTAATTTCGCCAATGTTGCGTGCGCTTGGCCAGAACTGGTTCAGATATTGAGGGGTGACGTACTGATCAATGGGAGCCAGCCAATTCGGAGCGGCAAATGGAGCAGGCCAGGTCACATCGATTTGTACGACGTCCGGAGTGGAGGCTTGGAATTGGAATGTAGTAACAAACTTGCTATACTGGTCCGTGGCTACGGGTGGAAGTTGGAGATAGTCAACTTTAATTTTTCCTGCGTACATCTGATTGAATTTGTTGATCTCTGCTGTTTGTTCGTTGGTTGTGTCTATATACGCGGCAAATTGTATGGTGACCGGGCCGCTTGATCCACCACCACAGGACACGAGCAGTGGACTGAGAGCAGTGGTGCTTACCCCAGCCAGGATTCCCTTGCTGATGAAGGAACGGCGCGATATTTTGCGCGTAGCCAGTTCTGTCACAGGGTCTGAGATGGGACTTTTCCCTTGAGTCTCAGACTCTGAGGTTGATAGATTGTCGTTGTCTTCCATGCCTGCCGCCTTCCCAGTTTGAGCACGGATGATAGAAGTTATTATGCATTCATTCGTCTAAAACCGTTCTCAGAAAGTTTGTTTCGCGTGGCACACTAATGTGCCACGGAATTATACTCTAAACATAAGTTTAGCAAGAAAATGGACAAACGTCTATACTTGTGAACATGGCACAGGTCTTATGAATTTACTTCGATGAGATGGGTAAAGTGAACCAGAAGGTGGAACCCTGATCAGAGATGCTTTGCACTCCGACATTGCCCTGATGGCGGGTGATGATGGACTGGCAGATGTGCAGGCCAATGCCCAAACCAACGCTTGAACCGTACTTGACATCGGTGTCTTTGGCCTGATAGAAGCGCTCCCAGATGCGCGTCTGCTCTGCTTCGGATAGGCCAGGTCCTTCGTCGCGCACAGATACGCGGACATTGTCGCCTTCGATATGTAGGGAAACATCAATGAGCGTATCAGGCCCGGAGAACTTGAGGGCGTTAGTGAGATAGTTAGTGACGACCTGCCCGATACGATCGACATCCGCGAAGACTGATACGGGTTCGCTGGGCAGATGCAAGTCAATTGAGCGTGAAGAAGCCACCTGACGCTGTTCTTGCACAATATCATGCACAATTGTGACGAGATCGCAAGGAGCGAGGTGGAGCTCTAATTTACCCGCTTGAATGCGTGAGACATCTAGCAGATCGTTGATGAGACGATTAAGCAGTTCGGACTGGCGATCAGCACGCTGGAGGAGTAGTTCGATGAACTCTAATCCTTTCGTTAAATCCGAGCCAAGGGTTGAGCATTGAGGGAGGAGTTTTGCTAACTTCATGTATGCCAACTGGATACTACCTTTGACGCTGGTCAAAGGGGTACGAAGTTCATGGCTGGCTATGCCCAAAAAGTCGTCCATGCGATGTAGTGTTTCCTGGGTGCGCCGTTCTAGCTGCCGTCGCTCTGTCACTTCACGGACGATACAGACAGCTCCCATCGGTTTACCATCACGGTCCCTTATGGGCGAACCCGTTACACTCAGTTGGATATCCTGCCCACTCAGTGTGTTGACAATGACATCCATGGCATCTATACCAGATAGCAACTCGCCTTGTAGTATCCGCAAGTGGGGCCATTGCTCTTCAGATAGAGGGTGACCGTTTTCATCGCGTATATTTACGTGAGAGCCGCGTTCATGTAAGCTGCTATTGAGGTCATGAGGTCGAACCAGGAGACGCAGAATTTGTTTGCCAGCGGCATTGGCCTGTAAGACATCCCCTTTACCGTCGTAGACAATCACGGCATCGGCCATTGAGTCAAAGACCGCTTCAAGCAGGCTAGCGTGTTCTTGCTTCTCGTACTCAGCAGACAAGGCACGCCGCCGGGCCGCTTCACGTTGCCCGGCAATAATGGCGATCAACAGCCCAGCAAGCATGAAGGGGAGAATCTGTAACAGGCCTTTCCAGGTGCTGAGATTGAATTGATTCGGGGCAGGAAGAAGAAAGTAGTCCAGCGAGAGAGTACTTAAGAAGACAGCCAAGATGGCCGGGCCTATACCCCAGATGAGCCCGACCAGGACGATTGCCAGAGAGAGAACGGGGCCACGGGAGGAGAGATTGGGCAGGAAAAGCGACTCCAGTAAAAGAATACCTGTGCTAAGACTAACAAGTGGAACGCTGAAGAGGTAACCAAGAAGAGGATGACGCCAACGAGGTACTGGGCGTAGAGGTTTTTGACGTGTTTGCTTTATCTGGTCAAAATATGTCGATATAAGAGATCGATCTTGAAGTTGGATACGTTTTTTGTTCATAGTATACCTACCATCCCTACCACGTAGCTAACTACTGCCAATTGGGATTACTATAACATATTCCAAGGCATGAGGCAAACTTTGTAACGGACAATAAGAAAAATGCATGGGGTCCGTTTTGCAATCACCAGAAATGTTGCATATAATGGGTAGAAAATGAGAAAGCATCCTGTAAAGGAGCACGAGTATGGCAAAAATTGCGTTCCATGAGATTACCAAACAGTATGCAGGGGCCAGCAAATCGGCGGTTGATGCAGTCACATTTGAAGTACCGGAGGGGAGCACCTGTATGCTGGTGGGAACCTCTGGCTCCGGCAAAACGACGCTCTTACGCATGGTCAACCGCCTGATTGAGCCAACGTCTGGTGAGATTGTGATCGATGGCAAGAATGTGCTCACAGAGAATCCTATTGCTCTGCGCCGCCGCATTGGCTATGTAATTCAACAAGTGGGCCTCTTTCCTCATATGACCATTGCCGAAAATGTACGGGTGACCGCTGAAATTGCGGGCGGCTGGACCAAGCAACGTCTGGCCCAAAGAGTAGACGAGTTACTTGATCTAGTAGGCTTACCTCCTGACGAATTTCGCTCGCGTTTTCCACGCCAACTCTCCGGTGGGCAACAGCAACGAGTGGGTTTGGCACGCGCCTTGGCGACCGACCCTGCCATCCTGCTAATGGATGAGCCTTTCGGCGCACTCGACGCAATCACCCGCGCCCGTATGCAGGATGAGCTGCTGCGTGTGCAGCACGATGTGCATAAAACCATCCTGTTTGTATCGCATGATATCGAGGAGGCGTTTAAGTTGGGAGATCAGGTGGCGGTTCTCGATCAGGGCAAACTGATCCAGCTTGGTACCCCCGTAGAACTGCTGGCGAGTCCGGCCAGTGAGTTTGTCCGCAAACTGGTCGGTGGTGATAGCATTCTACGCCAGATTCAATATCTACCCGTCTCTGACGCGCTGACTGGAGAAGCACAGAACGGTTGGGGAGCTGTGCCGACCTGTGCAGCCGATGCAACCCTCCTGGAAGCCATGCTCAAGCTTCTCGAAACCAATGCTCCCGCCCTTGCCGTCCACGATAAAGATACCTCTACCACCATTGGCTATGTCACACTTGCCACTATTAATAGCGAGATCACCAAGACGAGGACTGCGAGTGCGGATACCAGTCCCGAAGAAGTGACAAAGAGATGAGAACGATTGCATGAAGGGCGGTCAGTAATGGTCACCCAATAAGCATCAACCGAAGCGCAAAGGAGAGGGAGAAGGTGAACACATGTGGGTTCTCTTTCTTACCCTTTCTGTGTGAGCTAAGCCATTGCTCAGGACGTATACATACAGGAACGAAAAAACGTTCTTAATTTGTATGGCAATAGCCAGTATCGTGGCATACAATTGTGAGTGACTAATATTTTTTGTAGGTGCAAAAACGGAGGGAATGTATGAGTTACCTGCTTGATCCAGCGAACTATGATCTAACCGATTCAAGCAGTATTCCTAACCTGCTGATACAGCACCTTACCATTGTGGGCATTAGTATGCTTATCTCTATCATCATCGCTATCCCTTTGGGCATACTGGTAGCTCGCCAACGTTGGCTCTATGTGCCGGTTATTGGAGTTGCCGATATCTTATACACCATTCCCGCACTGGCATTATTAGGCTATCTTGTACCAGCAACTGGCTTGAGCATCACGACCATCATCATTCCGCTCATTCTTTATGCACAGCTCGCCCTTATCCGCAACACTGCTGCCGGCATCAATGGCATTGATCCTTTACTTCTGGAAGTGGGACGTGCCATGGGGATGAATCGCTGGCAACTCTTATTACGTGTGACTCTGCCCCTGGCTCTCCCAGTGATTATCGCAGGGGTACGTGTGGCTATGGTCACCAGTATCGGCATCGCCACGCTTGCGACTTTATGTGGTACAAGTAGCCTGGGAGACCTGATCTTCCTGGGTATTGAAAACACCCAGAACGATCAAGTGATCGCAGGAGCTATCTTAATAAGTCTTCTTGCCATTCTCGCCGATCTGCTTTTGCTCGCCCTCCAGATTGGCCTCAATCGGGGTCGCCCGGCAGTATCTGTTGCATAGTCTTTGGATTGAGAGGTCTCGCATGATATTGAACAATCTGTTCCAGTTTATCGCCGATCCTTCCAATGACTATGCAGGGCATAGCCTGGACTATATCAAGATTTGCGCCGCAGCTATCGTGTTAGCGCTCGTCATTGGTATTGTTGTAGGCGTCCTAGTGGCTCGCAATCCCGTGGCCTCATTCGTAGCAATTAACCTCAGCGGCTTGATGAGGGCTATTCCGGTGCTGGCTTTTCTTGCCGCAGCCTATCCTTTTCTGGGTTTCGGCTTTCTACCGGCGCTCGTAGCACTGACGATTTTGGGTATTCCGCCTATCTTATTAAACACCTACACAGGTATTCGCGGCATTGACCCGGCCATGATCGATGCCGCTCGGGGTATGGGCATGACTCGATGGCAAATCACATCACGTATTCAAACACCACTGGTTTTGCCCGTCATTGCCGCCGGTATACGCACCGCAGCAGTACAGATTGTAGCCACTGCAACCCTCGCAGCCATTATTGGAGGCGGGGGTTACGGAGAATACATCTATCTTGGCTTGCGTGAGTTCGATACCACCCAGTTATTAGCAGGTGCATTGCCTGTTACCCTGCTCGCTCTCCTGGTAGAATTGTCTCTTAGCTGGCTACAACAAGCCCTGACGCCTGCTGGCTTGCGCGTGCAGAAGGCTGTCGAAGTCGTCAAAGAGGCGTGAGACATAAATACCATTTGAGTTTATATTATTGTCCAGTTTCATTTTGTTTGTACAGTCAAAGGAGAAAAGCATGACACCCCTTTTACGCTCGTTAGCAGGACGATCCCTTGTACTGCTCTTACTCATCCCGCTTTTATTAGCAGCATGTGGTAGCAGTTCAAGTGGTGGTACGACCGGTAGTAGTAGTAGTACGCCATCCAACTCTAGCATTACGTTGACTGTTGGCGGCAAACTGGATACCGAAGCTCAATTGCTGACTGAAATGTACTCCCTCTTGCTCAAAAAAGCCGGCTTCCATGTCATCGAGAAGCGTGCTTTGGGTACGAATGCAGTGGTGTTTGGCGCCATTACCAGTGGGCAGATTGACCTTTATCCAGAGTTCACTGCGACCGGTCTGGCAAAATTGGGCAAATCTTCCTCGAATAATCCAGATCAAGACTACCAGACGGTGAAGCAGGGTTATGAGACCAACTATCATATCACCTGGCTGGATAAGTCCCCGCTCAACGATACCTATGGTGTCTGCACAACGCAGAGTAAGGCCAGCAGTCTGGGAGCGATGAAGATTTCAGACCTGGCGTCCAAAGCGTCATCGTTGACAATAGCAACACCGCCAGATGGTAAGCAATACGGTGTTGACGTGGTCAAATCAGCCTATAACATCACGTTCAAGGGCGTGACGACCTATAACGAAGAGGGTCTGACCTTCCCAGCTGTGATGAAAGGTGCTCAAGACCTCAACATCTGCTACACGACTGCAGCGTTGATCGCTAAAGACAACTTCGTTCTCTTGCAAGATGACAAGAATGCTTTCCCAGCCTACAACCCTGCCCCTATCGTGCGCGACGCTACTTTGCAAAAGGCCCCTGGCATCGCCACAGCACTCAATCCGCTAGCACCCAAGCTGACTACACAGGTTAGTCAGCAATTGCAGGCCAAGGTTCTTGATGGTCAGAGTGTGACACAGGTGGCAACCGATTTCTTGAAGAGTCAAGGATTGCTGTAACAAGGTTCCACCTGACATCCACAAGAGATTCCGCTACAGGCCATTCTTGGATGGAGGAGAGCTTCTTGCGGATGCCAGAGTTCTTCGCTCTTCGCTGCTTCCTGTTTACATAGCAAGCATGCCACCCCTCCTCAAGACAATTGAGGAGGGGTGGCATGCTTGCTGTGGTGTTCTAACTATGAGGCTTACATAGCTTCGAAGATAGCGGCGATACCCTGGCCACCGCCAATGCACATCGTGACCAGTGCATACTTGCCACCGGTGCGCCGCAGTTCGTAGAGAGCCTTCACGGTCAGGATACAGCCCGTCGCTCCGATGGGGTGACCCAGCGAGATGCCACTACCGTTGGGGTTCGTGCGATCCAACGGCAGGTCCAGGTCACGAATCACCGGAATAGCCTGGGCAGCGAATGCCTCATTCAGTTCGATGACATCCATATCCTTGACGGTCAGGTTGGCCCGTTCAAGCACCTTCTTCACCGCAGGAATGGGGCCAACGCCCATGTATTTCGGCTCTACGCCTGCATGAGCATAAGCTACTAACCGGCCCATGGGTTTTAGACCGCGCTGCTTGGCTTCATTCGCCTCCATCAACACGACGGCAGATGCCGCATCATTGATGCCTGAAGCATTACCCGCTGTCACGGACCCATCGCCTTTGAAGACCGGGCGCAGCTTGGCCAGCTTCTCCACCGTAGTATCTCCCTTGACGTGCTCATCGGTGTCAAAGACTACCGTTTTGCCCTTGACCTTAGACTCAATGGGCAGAATTTGCTCTTTGAAGCGTCCAGCCGCAATCGCCGCTGCCGCTCGTTGCTGGCTCTGTACAGCCAGTTCATCCTGATCCTGGCGTGTCACACCCCATTTAGCCGCTACATTTTCGGCGGTGACACCCATGTGACAATCGTCAAATGGATCGCTCAGTGCCCCTACCATAGCGTCAATCAGCTTACCATCGCCCATACGCAGTCCCCAGCGAGCATTGTTGACCCAGTATTGTGCCCGGCTCATGACCTCAGCTCCACCGGCTACGGCCACCTTTACATCGCCCATGTATATTGTCTGGGCTGCCGAAACAATTGCCTGCAGGCCGCTCCCGCACAGGCGGTTAAGGGTAAAGGCCGGGGTCTCCACGGGCAAGCCACCGTTAATGGCCGCTACTCGTGCAAGGTACATATCGTGAACATCGGTATGGATAACATTACCAAAGACAACATGTCCTACCTCTTGCGGCTGCACATTCGCCCGCCTGACTGCCTCACGCACTACAGCCGCCGCCAGCTCTGTAGGTGGCTTGTCTTTCAAGCTGCCACCATACGTGCCAACAGGTGTGCGTACACCACTCAGAACAACAACTTCTGGTTGTGCCATTTGTTTTCGCTCCTTTGCTACTTCTCTTGTTCTCAAATACTTTACTACATACGCTAATTCGCTTACTTCTCGTAACGCAGGCTTGTCAGTGCGGCTTGGCCTGTGCCTCTCTAGAATACAACAAAAACGTGAACTTATCCAAATGCTATCCCTCCATCTGCATATGCCTATTGAAGAAAAGCGACATTCCATCCGAAACAAGTATATTAAGAACGCACTTTCATATGTTTGTGAAACAAACATATTTATTGGAGGAATGTTACAATGATGCGTACCAAGAAGATTCTCTATCTTATCTTGCTACTTATCGTTTGTGCTATCGTCATTACCGGCCTTATAAGCTACTCTCAGTATATTCGCCCGCTGGTGCCCCTGGTTACAAAAGATGTGAAGATACATCAGCAACAAACTGGCGTCAACTTTCCTTACGTCAAGGGCGCACAAATCTTCGATGGGAACAACCAACCACTGCTCCTACATGGTGCCATGATCGAAACATCGTTTGCCTACATGAAGCAATGGCAAGCTGGCAAAAATCCCCTGGCCATTCTAAATACACAGACCTTTAACGCGATGGCACAGCAATGGCACATGAACGTTGTGCGTATCAACATCTCACAATGGATTTACAACCTCGATCCTGCCACCTATATGTCAAAGCTTGATACGGCAGTCCAACAGGCCAACGCGGCTGGCTTCTACGTCATTCTCGACTTTCATGATAATCCTCAGAGTGGAGCCGTATCACCCTACAGCGATGGCATGCTGCACACCCCCAGTCTGACATGGTGGAAAATGCTGGCGACTCACTATATCAATAACTCCATGATCATGTTCGATGTACTCAACGAGCCAACCTATACTACCTGGACCACGTGGCTACATGGTGATGGTGCTGACGTCGTTGGCTTCGCCGATACGATTGCCGCCATTCGCTCAACTGGCGCACGCCAGATCATTGTTGTTGAGCCAGGCAAGGCTGGCGGTGGCACCCCAACCGAAGGGGGTTGGGCTACCTTTAATCCAACGACGCTCACCGATCCCAACATCATCTTCTCACGCCATATCTATCAAAAAATCATCTCCGGCAATCCTACCACCTGGGATCACGATTGGGGTTCCCTGCTCAATACGCATCCCATCTACTATGGCGAGTGGGCACTGCTTCCCGATCCCTATATTACCAGCCACTGTACCGGCCTGACCTCCGCCAACGCCGATCCCCTTACCAACGCCTTTCTCAACTACCTGAGTCAGCGCAATGCCAACTGGACAGCCTGGGACTTCCTCGCCTATAACCTGATCCAGAACACCTCCAGCTATACCCCCACCACTTTCAATACTGGTTCATCCTGGCGTTGTGGCGATCCTTCCGCTGCACACGCCGGCATGGGTCTGGATGTCAAGAACCATATGAATAATCTTCCCACCTCAAATCCTGGACGTAAGAAGCACGCCTGCGTACTCACAAAGTATCAATATTATCGCTGCCCGATAATATTGATACTGTGAATGGCATCATGCTCGACGCTACTGGGCAAACAACTTGAGAATGCTCAGTAGTCGGAGCAATGCCTGCTGGTAGGCTTGAGGATCCATCCAGGAGGTGAAGTCCACGATTTCGTACTGAGCGCGAAGCTTAACCACCCATGGTTGGCGACTCGTCATTACCGCATCATCGAGCCGGATAGGGAAGAGCGTACGCTTTCCCTGTTGGGCTTCCTTGGCGAGGGCTGTCGAAACCACCTCTGCAATCCACTCACTGGCAAGCGAATGTGCTGAAAGCACGAGCAGCAAACTGGCGTCGCCAAGCTCATCGCGTTTCGTGTGTTCAGGGTCTAGCCAGCATCGTATACCATTGTTGCGTAAATCAGTGTGTAAATGCCCTACAAAGGTCTTATCTTCGTGAGCATAGCTAATGAAGTAGGTGGCGAGGGCTTGCCAGATTGTGGAGTGTAGGTGAGGTATAAGGGCCTCTTGGACACCTACTCCGCGCAGGAAAGCATCAGGGAGACGACCTTGCGAGCGGGCAATCGTCTCAAGTCCGATAATCGAAGGTCCCCAATGTTTCACCGCCTCTAGCCCCTTTGCCCGACTCAAGTCAACATCACCGAAAACCGTGCGATACAGATATGTCCCGTTGAGCATGGTTCTATTGAGATCAGTATGATCCAGAACAGCCTCGATAAGATTAGCTCCGGTAAGGATAGCATCGGTGAGCATAGCATGCGTGAGGTTGGCCATGTAAAGCGAGATCTTTGTAAGATCAGCGCCAGCGAGTTTAGCTCCTCTCAGAATGGCCCAACTTAAATCGGCTTCCTGGAGTTTGGCTTCACTGAGATCGGCTCCAGTCAGGTCCGCCGCGCTCAGATCGGCCTTCTGTAGTTGAGCTCCACTCAGGTCAGCTCCCCTGAGATTAGCTCCACTCAGATTAACTTGCCTGAGATCAAATCCACTGAGGTCACGCCCACTCAGATTGACACCGGAAAGGTCGATCTGGACATCTACCTGTGTTCGTCGCCACTGGTTCCAGGCTTGTACACCTCGTTCGAGTATACTGAACAAGCTCTGATTTTCTTCTTCTGACTCTGAGTGCACCCCTTCAGATATAACCGCACCGGTCTGCTCTCCATATGTTACAGGTGGTGCCTCTTGTGGAGGGTATGCTTCTACTATTGGTGCAGAAAGAGGATCGGCTTGCTGGGTATACTGTTCCCGATACTGTTGTTGACGCCGCAAATTAGATTGCTGAGGTGATTCGTATATTGAACGCATAGCTTGTTCCTTGTCGCGGTTCTGCTTCTGTTTCTGATCCGTGTTTCCCTCTGCTTCTACTGCCTCTTTTTTTACTTGTGCTTCCTCAATCTTAACGGAAGCTCGTCGCGGTCCAAGTTTAACTCCACGTACAGGGCTTTTGCTTCTTCTGTTTCTTTTATCGTACTGAGGTGATTCGTATATTGAACGCATAGCTTGTTCCTTGTCGCGGTTCTGCTTCTGTTCCTGATCCGTGTTTCCCAAAGCGCCTATGGAATTCGACCGGCCTACTGGCACTTGTGCTGCGTTTTGCCTCTGTGTAGGTTGGGAAGTCGTCGTTTGTGTAGGCTGAGAAGTCGTTGTTCTGGAAATCTGTTCCATTGCTATAGCTTTCTCCTTGTGATTGTTCATGCCTGTAATCACACTATATTGTCTTGAAGTATGTAGGGTAAACAGACTACGAGGACACGTAAGAGAAAGCCTGCTCCATTTTTTCGAGAGCCTGAGTGCGGGACGTATACACGCTTAAATTATAAACGATTTGCCAATAGTTTTTTAGCCCCTGAAGGAGACATCAATGTGAGGCTAGAACAATGCCATAATTTGACAATTCCAACAAGGATAACTACTATATAAGCCAACCTACAGATAATAAGGAGCTTTTTACATGTATCAAAACGATGGCTTGATTACCTTGTTGATTTCCTGTCCGGATCAACCGGGCATAGTCGCCGCAGTCTCACATTTTATCTTTGAGCGTCAAGGAAATATTGTCTACTCTGATCAGCATTCTACGGATCGACACATTTCCTGCATTATCAGTAATCACCGCTATCTTGAACATATTGCTCAGATCTATACTGTTCCTTACTACCACTTCCCGGTGCGACGAGAACATCGTCAAGATGATCAACAGCGTATACTGGACTTTCTTGCAACCAGGGTCAAGGTAGACCTCATCATCCTCGCCCGCTATATGCAGATTCTGGAGCCCTGCTTTGTCCAGGCTTACCCGCATCAAATTATCAATATTCATCACAGTTTCCTGCCTGCCTTTGTGGGAGCCAATCCTTACGAACGTGCCTTCGAGCGTGGCGTCAAGATCATCGGTGCGACTGCCCACTACGTCACTGAAGAGCTTGATGAAGGACCAATCATTGCCCAGGATGTTATTCACTGCACCCATCGTGATACCGTCGAGGACCTGATGCGTAAGGGTAGAGACGTGGAGCGCAGGGTACTGGCTGAAGCGGTGCGTCTACATATTGAAGATCGCGTGCTCATGTATAAAAACAAGACGATTGTGTTTTAGCCTAGCAATAGTTGAAACTCCATTGTTGCTCACTACGCCACGCACTTCATGGAAAAATCCTCTGCACACCCTATTGGTTCCGTCACTTTGCCATCACTTGCCTTAAGGCTTACTATAGCACATGGATGTAACATCTCAAGAGGTGCTGAGAGCCTTGTAGCTTCCCCTACTGAAGTCGGCCTTCAAGTCTACATAAAGAGGCCGGAGTTCGTACAAGGAACTCTGGCCTCTGCTCAAGCTGATGAATGTAGCGTTTACGATGCCCTGCTACGCTTAATAGGCGGTGCGTGCAACAGGTCCTGACTGCGCAGGGGGCATGTAGGTGGGCTCGTTAGTACCCGCTGTGTTTGTGCCTCCCGTAATTTTCAGCAAGTCTTCAGACGTGGTGAACGTGGCCTCGTTACACACTACTCCTGCTGAGTTGCACGTTCCTCCTTGCGGGGGGACATTAGTTGGTGGGAAAGCGACCTCAAACGCCGGGGCAGCATCATCGTCGCCCGGTATGATGGAGCTTGAGATGTAGTCGCCCACCATATAGCCCTGAGTCGTGAGTGCCAGCCACTGCAGCCTCATTGGCGGAGAAATTCGCTCTGAGGCGCTCCAACTAGCCCCACCGTTGGTCGATGAGAGAAAACCGACATCAAGCCGACATGTGAGGGTCTGGCAGTTCGCCACCGGGTAGTAGTAGTAGGCGAGTCCAAGGTGGGCAGATCCATCGGCAGTCGTCCTGTCCACAGCCAGACCGGGGACGAAGTGATCGATGCCGCTCCCAATCGGGTCAACCGGAATGCGCCGGACTTTCGACCATGTGAGGCCATTAGTGGAGGTAGTCAGCACGAGGTCGTTGAACCTGCAGCCGTTTTCAAACCGGCAGTCTCCCCAGACAACGTAGACCTTACCCGACGCGTCGATTTCGGCGGAGGGTAAGGGAATAGTGGCGCGAACACCTTGAGGAACATGGTAGTCCACTTCAGAGATCTTAACGGTGCTGCTCCAGCTTGCGCCTCCATTGGTGGAGATGAAAGAACTCATTTTAAAAGGCTGTGTCGAGGAGGTGGTGAATCCTATAATGGGCACAATCACTGTCCCGTTAGGCTGCACGAGGGGTTGCCCACCGATGCCGAAATCTTTGTTGGCAGTTTCTAGTGCTGGTCCCCAGGTCAGTCCACCGTCGGTGGAGGTGCTCATCTGGATGCGGTCGCCATCAGCCGGGTTGTCGAACTCGGTATAACAGTGGCCGAAGAAGGCGCTGGTAGACGTATCGTCGCAGACGGTCCAGTTCTTGTCGAAATCACCTTTAGCCACCACGACCGGTGCACTCCAGGTGAGTCCCCCATCGGTCGAACGGCTAACGAGCACATCGACCTCAGACGTATTCCCGCCAGGGAAGAGACCAAGCTCGGAGATTAGCCAGACGTTGTGCTTGGGGTCGAAAGCAACCGCGGCATCACTGACACGGATGTATGGGCCTGGCGGTGTTGAGACGGTGGTTAAACTTGGCAGGAAACCGTGGGTAAAGGTCTCTCCACCGTTTGTGGAAGTCGCAAAACCGATGTCGGCGGCCCCGCCATTGAAAACGCGGCCCACCTGGAAGGCTGAAACGAGTGTGTTGCCAAAAGCAAACGTATCAGGCTCGACTTCCGTCATGTGCTGACTGATCTTGTTGTGGAATGGATCACTACTGAGCTGGGTCAGGGGTTCAATTGCCGCATGGGAAGAAGCCCTCAATGCGAATGTGTACACGAGGGTAAGGATGAGAGCCAGGAGTGTGAAAGCGGTAGCGATGCTAAATCGCCAGCGAAAGTGAGAAATAACTGACATAAATAACTGCCTTTCTACTAGTTGGGACTCTTTATACTTTTGGATAAAGAAACTCCGCTGGCTCAAGCCTAGTAGAGGCAGGTAAGTTTAAGGTTATGAATAAGTGGAGATATGATTATGGATACATCAATTTGGTAAAGATTTCTTAATAATGTACATAATCAGCAAGTAAGCTCAGCTACGTGATCACGGGAATGAAACCGTGAACAACTCAATCAAATGAAGTGTAGATATTGGATCAGTTGCTCTCTATCGAACTGTACATAGTCATCAATCTTCGATCCCGGAGGCCCAAAACCATCGACACAGGTCACGACTTGTACCCCAGGTTGAACCTTGATCTTCTGCCAATCCGGCAGCATCTCCTGCAGGAACTGATGAATAATCAAAATCTTGGGTGGTAGGTCCATATCAAACTCTGGATCAAGAGCCAGCTCTACCCCTGGCATCTGCAGGTACTGCCATAGAATACCTACCTCTTTCTGGATAGTGCTATGGCCGATCTGCATATCAAAGAAGAACAGCATATGGTTCGTATTGGCAAGATCAATATAGTGGCGAATCGAATCGTCGGGCATACGGTAGACCCACGAGCCATCTGACATAGGCACAGGCTGCGCTACGGGGGTCACATAATCAAATGCCGGTACTACCGGATGGATAGGGTCGAGGTCACCATAGACCTGAGCCTGGGCTTGCAACCGCGCTACCAACTCGTCATCTGAGTAAGCTCCCAGAGGTCCCATCTCCGTTGAGCCTGGATTCCCATAGTAAATTACTAAGCGATCCATGGGCAGACTTGTGCGCCATATCCAACCGTTGGGCCCTGAAAACTGGCGCAACAGGGCCATATCTGTATTGTCCGGCGTATCCGTTTGCGTTTGTGCTGAACTGGGATGCGTGGCAAGAGTTGTCTTGCTGGCAGACTTTACAGTAATATGTGCATGAGGAGTACTTTGTGCCTGTGAATCTCGCCATGCTGCACTAGAACTGGAGAGAAGTAACAGGAGTAATGCCATCACATAAAGTGGCCAGAGCTTATGTGCTTTACGATGCCAGTTCGTCTGCTTCATGGATATGTGTTCCCTATAATAATAACTCGCCTATCATGCCCTATATTAATTAAAACGTTTCTATGCATGAATTTGTGCTGAGTTTATTACTATTTAGGGCTTTTCGCCCCACACAGAGAGCAGGTAGATGATGGCAGTGAAATCGTTCGACTGCATCTCTGCCATCGCCTGCTCATAGAGCGCATCAGCCTCTTCCTGGGTCATGATCTTCATTGTGACCAAAAAAGGCTGCGCCAGTTTGAGGGCAATCATCCAGTCCCGATAGACGCCCTCATGAGCTTCCTCCCCGGCGGAGTAATCGATAATATGTGGTGTTTTACGGATATGTTGGTAGCCAGCTTCGCGCAGGAAATATCCCAACTTCGGTGTAATGCCAAAATGATGTCCTTCAGGGGAAAAGCTTTTTCCTGTCAAATGAAATCTCTGCAAGGCCTTGTCAAACAGTTTCTCAAAAGCAGGGCTACTGGTGATACCCATATTATCAGTATCCGTTAAACGGATGGCTCCCCCGGATCTGGTAATGCGTCGACACTCCTGGATGAGTTTTGGCCATGCGGATGAGTGTAAAAAAGTAACCATGAAACGTCCATTGATCAGATCAAAATAATCGTCGGGGAAATCCAGCGGCTTGGTGGCATCCATGACGAGAAACTTCGCATTGTCCAATCCCTGCACCTTTGCCTGAGCGCGTGCGTACTGGATCATCGTCTGGCTGATATCGATCCCTATGACCTCGATTTCGGGATGGGTAAATGCTACTTCCTGTACCCATCCTCCTGGTCCACAGGCGATATCGAGCACCCTGTGGATGTTGGCGAAGTCGGGTCGCTCTGTCAGCAACCCGCCCATATGTTTTGTCGCAAGGAGATCTTGATCCAGCAAACGTGCCATTTCCGCAGCACTTTCAGGATCAAGAACATACGTACTTTCATTCTGCGGTGTCTCTGATGATGGTTGCATGGTCAAACTTCTCCCTGTGTATCACTATCTACTCCTCATATATCTCTCCGCGACGAGTCACTTGGAGCAATGCTGTCTCTATCTGCTGTGCTACTACCTGCTCTGCTTCAATAAGGCTGATAGATTGCTGTTTCCTTATCGCCTCTCTCACCTGATCGGTGACCCGTCGCGAATAGTTTGAGAAATACGGTTGTTGCTCTTCAAATGAGGGCATTATGCCCAGTTCAATACTCTCGAGTGGATAAAATTCCTCTCGTTCAAAAGCTAAGCCCATCGATTCGGCGTAACTCTCGATGAGTGTGAGACGAAATGGCAGAAAATAGTTAGGCTGGGTGCTAGAAAAGAGCAGACACCCTGCAACGCAGCCTGCGCGTCTAATGGGGTGTGCTGCTGCACTTTCCTCGCCATCTACCCAACGTGCCGGGAACCAACTCTGGCCCTCCTTGCGGGTTTGCACGGCAACAGAGCGACCGTTGGTGACAGCATATCCAGCCAGCGACTCCACCCCGAGGAACAACATTTTTTGTCGTAACTCTCTTGTCCAGGGAGGGGTCCCCAGTCCTATGGTCTCGTGTAGGCTACGAACCTTCTGCCCATATGCGGGAGGGGTACAGCGTGCCACAGTAATTTCCATGCCTACCCGGTTTGGGTCGAGTTGCTGCAAAGCCTGTCTCAAGATGAGATCGCAAATCGACCAGGAACGCATGCTGTCGGGCAACTCTGCATGAGCGTGAAAAATGCGAGCATAGAAGGCAGGTGGAATTTCTTGCTGCGCATCTTCTTCGACTATCACCTCATCCAAGAGGGCTCCAAACTCCTTTGGTATCAATGCAAGGAGCGACTCGCGATACTGTGGTAAGGCCCTGAGTAAGGCTCGCAAATTCTGCAAACGTGGGCTCGATTCTCCATGGATCCAACGCGTCAAGGTAATAGAATTCACGCCCAACTCGGCGGCAATCCGTGTTCGCTCATGAGGATCTTCTAGAATCTTTTCTAGCAGTTCGCGCCACGTCTGTGAGCCTTGCATCTCATCTTTCACTTTACCGTTGTAATCATGGGCCTCTTGTCTGCTTTGCATGATAACATTCACTCATTGTGAACGTCAACCATTCTGTTATGATTTTGTTTGGTCCAACCCTTGACAATTCTCTGATACTTGCGTATACTTTCAACAGAACTAAGTTAGTCAACTGACTAACTGATAAGTTGGAGGTTCTTGATGAATAGTGCAAGCAAGCGGGACCGCCTCATTGAGGCGGGCAAGGTTCGCTTCTATCAGCAGGGTGTTGCTCGCACTACGCTAGCAGATATTGCTCAGCAGGCTCAGATTCCCCTGGGCAACGTGTACTACTACTTCCCTACCAAGGAAGCCCTGGTTGAAGCTGTCATCCAGGCGCATATCCAGGAGGTGCAGTCATGGTTTGCGCAGTTGGACCAAAACCCTGATCCACGCCAGCGTCTCCTGGGGTTGCTCACCTCTGCGCGTGAAAGTGAGCATCTGATGGCCCGCTATGGCTGTCCGCACGGCAGTCTAAGTCAAGAACTCGATAAAGAGGACAGCCAGCCTGCTACCATGGCTGCAAGCCTGTTTCACGTCTACCTGGATTGGGCAGAAACGCAGTTTCGTTTGCTCGGCAAGGACGAAGAGGCGGCGAAGGATTTCGCTCTTGATCTGATCTCGTCGTTGCAGGGAACGTTTTTATTGACCAATAGTTTTCGTTCACCTGAACTGTTGGAGCGCAAGCTTCAGCGTTTAGAAACCTGGCTCCGTACCCTCTAAGGAGAGCGAAGGCATTTTTTATCACCGCAATGAGTTAGTTAACTGACTTACTCTTATGAAAGGGGTATTCTTCATGTCGACCACTATGTCTACACCATCTCGTACTCGTAATGCACTCCAATCGTATGTCCTGATAGGGCTGGGTGTTGTCTTTCTCCTTGGAGCCCTCCTCTTGCGGCTCAATCCCCTGGCCTTTCCGGCTGGTCTCTTCTTGTTTGGCATCGGCTTGCTGATCGCCGCAGCTCTCAATCCCGCACGGCTGATGATCTCTGGCCTTCTCTATACCTTCATCGGTGCGGCCATCTTCATCGCCTTCAAGCCACTTATTCCCTTTGATGGTAGCCTCGTAGTAATTGCCAGTGGTCTAGCCTTACTGGGTATCGCTCTAGCGGCTCGTCGTGGCTATGTCAGTGCGGGCGCATTGACTCCCAGCATCTTCATCTTACTGGTCGGTCTTCTGTTGTATCCACCAACGGGAGGTGCCATATCCATGCTCCTTGCCCCGTTTATTCTCTCACTCTGGTTCCCTGGCATCGCATTACTGCTCCTCGGCCTCGTATACTGGTTCGTGAGTACCCGGCGGGCATAATGAACGGCAGTGATAATCTGCCTCATCCAACATGAGAGGCAGGTTATTACCGCTCTGTCTAAGACATGGTTCAAATAGAGGTGTACGCGTGATGCAAGCTCAAAACTGTCACCTCTGTTTGAACACTGTGTGAACCATGCCTTAGGAAATTCCCTCTATGATTAAATTGCAACGTTGAAACAACCCCCGGTGGTGCCCAAATCGCCACTATGCTGCTGGATAAAACGGTTACTCCGGGCTTTCCTCCTGGTTTTGGCTGCCTCTTCGGGGTGGCTGTTCGCGATAATAGTGGCGTCTACTACGTCGACGATTGCGATAACACCTTGAAGCTCCTTCACTGAGAAAACCGGCACATACATGTTGTAGTCAGGCCCGTGAGACTCATGGGCCTGACTACAACATGTATGTGCCGGTGCGGGTATGAAGCCGAGTTGCTGCATGACCCCCATTGTGTCGTTCTCGCCCCAATGTTCGACAATCTTGCCATCAGCAATGCGGAAGATGGACATACCAGACGCGGTGATATGCTTGCCAGTCGGAGGCGCACCCATAAAGGAACCCTGGTTGGTGCCACTAAAGGTAAAGCGCTCCACCACTTTATCCCCTTCAGCCACCAGGTCTTCGATGGTGACATGCCCATCGGGGAACGCTGACATGAACATCATATGCACCATCTTGCCGCCCTCCAGACCTCCCGGGAGACCAGGAATGCCGCTATGGCTGATGAGATTAGGGGCGACAATGTCGTCTAATGCGGCCAGGTTGTTGCTGTTATGTGCCTCCTGATACCGTCGGACGAGGGCTTTGTTGTCTTCTGTTGACATGGTCATACTCCTTGTGGTGTGTTGGAACTCTGAGATGTTCGTGTGATGCCTCTGGGGCTCCTGCTCCGGCGTGGCCAGTGCAACTGTGACCGGCTATGGGGATGTGGTCTTGGCCGAGTACACCCAGCCCTTCAATGAGGAAGGTATCATTGAGTAACTCATGAATCTACCGCTCATCCCACTACGCACGAAAGGTGGTAGAATGGAAAGTAGAACGACCCCATAAAAACGCCAAAGAGGTGGAAAAAAAATGATCATCCAGCAAGATTCGTCGTATAGCACTTTACGTAAACCAGCGCGTCTAAAAGCCAACGACACCATCGGTCTCATCTGTCCAGCCAGTGCTATCCCCGATCCAAAAAGTGTACGGGTTGTCACCGAACAAATGGCGGTGATGGGACTGAACGTGAAAACAGGTGCGCACTTGCTGGATCGTTATGGTTATCTTGCGGGAAGAGACGAAGATCGTGCTGCTGATGTCAATGCGATGTTCGCTGATCCCACAATTAAGGGTATCATGGCAATACGCGGTGGCTGGGGTTGCAACCGTATTCTCCCCCTGCTCAACTATGAACTGATACGAAAGAATCCCAAAGTGGTACTAGGCTATAGTGATGTTACAGCACTATTAACAGCAATATACACAAAAAGTGATTTAGTAACCTTTCATGGCCCTATGGGTGTGTCTACCTGGGGGGCGTATACCTTGAATTATATAAAACAAATGCTTTTCGATGGTGACATCGCACTCCTACAAAACCCTTCTACCTCTACTGATCACCCCTGTTCCGCTCAGAACTCTATAGAAACTATCACTCCTGGTATTACCAGGGGGAAATTAGTCGGCGGAAACCTGGCGGTGCTATCGGCAATGGTCGGTTCTGAATTTTTACCAGATTGGAGAGGGAAGATCCTATTCCTCGAAGACATTAGAGAAGCTATTTACCGTGTTGATCGTATGCTGACACAGTTAAAGTTAGCAGGTATCCTCAATCAGATCAGTGGTTTTATTTTTGGGCATTGTACGGACTGTCATCCTGGAGAACCAGCCTGCTCCTTCACACTTATGGAGGTGTTGTCTGACCATCTCCGTCCTCTCGGTATTCCTGCTTGGCATGGTTCTCTGATTGGTCACATCCCCGATCAGTTTACGCTCCCCATAGGAACTGAGGTTGAGATTGATGCCGATAAAGGCACTATTCTCATGCTAGAACAAGCGGTCGTCTAAATTCAAAAATTTTGATAGCATAAGCTCTTGCATTCTTCCTAATGATCAAGTATACTACCTCCAGAAATGTATTTACTGATTTTTGATTCTTCACGCAGTATCACCGACATATACTGTTGAAAAATAGCGAGCAAGCAATATTATACATATCCATTATGTGTTGCTCTGCTTGTATATTGGGAGTATTGTTATGACAGCTGTTCTGTTTGTTCATGGTACAGGCGGACGAGAACCTTTATTTTCTGAAACGCTCCACACTATTGAACGTGCGATTCATCGTGTACGGCCAGATATTCAGGTAATGCCTTGTTCATGGGGGGAAATGTATGGGGCACGCTTACATGACAACGGAGCTTCTATCCCTTTCTATGATACCACACGGAGCTTGACTTCTACCCTGGTCGAAGAGGAAGCGTTAGAGATTGCGCTCTGGGAACAACTGTACAAAGACCCTTTATATGAGTTGCGTCTTTTATCTCTAATGTCCGGTGACGTTACACGTTATGTGCCGGGACAACTACGGCCAGGCGATATACTGGATGAGCGTGTTCGCTCATTGAAACCCTCAAACACATTGCAGGCAAAATTACATGAAGCTGGTATTGCCACAATATTTGATCAGGCACGCCTCACGATTACAAATTCGCGGCCCTATGATGAAGCATTACAGGGCATTACACAATCATTAAGCGAATATCAGATGGTCACTGCGCGGGCGATTGTGGCAGAAGCCATAGCGGATTGTGAACAACAGGGGAGATACGCTGCTATCCTGGTCGATGCATCGTTAAGAGATGAAGTGATCGCACTACTACATGCTGAATTGGGCGACAGTGAACGCTCGATAGGTGGCTGGCTAGCCAAGCAGTTGTCCGGGTTAGTGATGGCCGCAGGCGTTACAGGGCATGTGCAACGGCGGCGGGGGGCGCTCACCGATGCGGTCTCACCTGTTGCTGGGGATATATTGCTGTATCAAGGGCATGGTTCCTCGATTCGCACATTCATGCGGAATTGTATCCATCAAGCAACTCAGCCTGTCGTATTGCTTGCGCATAGTCTGGGCGGTATTGCCTGCGTAGATCTACTGGCGGAAGAATCTCTGCCCGAAGTTCGTTTGCTCATCACAGTCGGTTCGCAGGCTCCATTCTTCTATGAAATTGACGCACTATATAGTTTGAGATATACCCCACACCATGAAAACCGATTACCAGCACATTTTCCGCCCTGGCTAAATATCTATGATCTGCGTGACTTTCTCAGCTATATTGGCGCTTCTCTGTTTCCAGAACGAGTGCGAGACATCCGCGTGGACAACAGGCAACCTTTTCCAAAATCACACAGCGCATATTGGAATAATCAAGCGACCTGGAACGCAATCCTACCTGAACTTCCATGAATTATGAATAACGATGTATCAGCGCCACAACGAGCTTATGCCCTCGTTGTCGGTATCGAGAAATATGATGCTGGGCCAGAGTGGAATCTCAATGGTCCAGTCAATGACGCCCTGAAGTTTGTTCAGTGGCTGCTTAACAGAGGGGTGCCATCTGAGAATGTTTTTCTCTTCCTGTCACCTCTGGAAAAAAATAATGCGCAACTGGCGCAGATGCCAGTGGCAGCCAGACCTCCAACATTTAGCAATATATATACCACGATCACTGTGACGCTTCGTCAATGTCAGGGAGATGTGCTATACATTTTCTGGGGAGGACACGGCATTCTTACCCTCGAAGAGAGCCAGAGGTTGTTTTGTGCCAATGCGACTGAGGACACGAGACAAAATCTGGATTTCACCTCCTTGCTCGCATCCTTACGCTCAACGTACTTCGCGGCTCAATCGTCGTCTTATTCTCGTTTCCCGCTCCAGATTTGTTTTGTGGATGCCTGCCGACTCTACGAAAGAAGCAGAGATACAACACTCTCATTACCAAGTCAGACCTTTGTATATGGAGAACCGTTGCGTAGACCCTGCGAGCAGTTCGTCTTGTTTGCAACCAAGCCAGGTAATGTAGCAGCCAATAGAAATGACATGGAGACGGGTCGCTTCTCTGAGATATTGTTGCAGGAATTAGAGGCTCATGGTCAGTGGCCGCCCAATATGGAGCAGCTGGCGATGGCTGTAAATGACCGATTTCAGCGACTGCATGCGGAGAGCACGCAGGTACAGATAGCACAGATACCAACCTGGTACTGGTTCCGCAATGGTGATGGTCAAGAAGGTTCTGTCAGAAGTGTCTTAGCCAGAGAACGTCAAAACTGGGGCGATGCCACCGAGATAGATGAGGAGTCTTTTTACGGGCGTGCTGAAGAGATTGCGGCCCTTGCAGATTTGATTGATACAGATCGATGTCGTCTGGTTGCAATACTCGGGATTGGCGGGATTGGGAAGACAACACTGGCAAAAAAGGTGGCGGAACATCTCCAATCGAAGTTTCAGTATCTCTTCTGGCAATCTTTGCGTGATGAGCCACAGGTCGAGCAAGTCCTTGTTGAACTGATCGGTTTCCTTTCAGATCAACAAGATGTCACTAACTTACCTGAAGCGGTAGAAGATAAAGTCACTATATTGCTGCGCTATTTGCAGAAACAGCGCTGTCTGATCATACTAGACAATGTAGAGTCGGTACTTCGTGATAGCGCTCATGTTGGTGCCTACAAAGAGGGTCACGAGGGATACGGTGTGCTTATTAAAAGGGTTGCAGAAAATGTTCACCAAAGCTGCCTACTCTTGACCAGTCGGGAGGAACCAAAAGACATCTCTACGCTGAACAGCCGCAGAATACGTCCTTTACAGCTTAAAGGCCTGGAAGAGGATGCGAGCACTCAGATTCTCAAAGAGAAAGGGGTGTCTGCCCTTACAAAGGACGAGTCCAAGATTATTACCAAGCATTATGCGGGGAACCCTCTGGCGCTCAAAATTGTAGCAGCGGCAATTCAGGATCTGTGGGCGGGTAATGTTGTTGAACTGATCAATGGATTGAAGCAAGGGGATTTCCCTTTCAGCGAGATTTATGATCTGCTGGATCGGCAATTTAATCGTCTCTCACCAGTCGAGCAAGAGGTAATGTACCACCTTGCGATAGAGCGAGAAACAACTACCATTGCAGAGCTAGAGAAGGCCCTCGTCGCACCCGGGACCAAACAGAGAGTGGCAGATACCCTGGTCTCTCTGCGCAGACGCTCTCTGATAGAGAGAGGACCTGCCGGTTTTACGTTGCAGCCCGCGGTCATGGAATATGTCACTGAACGCCTGGTACAGCAAGTATTTGAGGAAATTTGTGAGGAAAAGATCAGATATTTTAACAGCCACGCTCTTGTCAAAGCACAAGCGAAAGACTACATTCGCGATACTCAGTTACGCCTGATCCTGAAACCACTTGTAGACCGATTGCTTCATTCTCTTGGTGGAGAGAGAAACAGTGCCAGTCAAATATCGCATATCCTGGCAACACTGCGTGAGCAGTCGCCGCGCAAGCCTGGCTATGCGTCTGGCAATAGCTTGAGTATCCTACACTGGTTGAAAACGGACCTGAGCAAGCAAGCTCTCTCTTATTTGACCATCAGCCAGGCAGATTTGCGTAACAACAACCTCCATGATGTCAATTTCGCGCACGCTCATTTCGATAATTGTGTTTTTACGCAAAATTTCGGTATTATTTTATCCGTTGCCTTTAGCACGGATGGACGTTTTCTCGCCACTGGCGACAACAATGGAGACATTAGACTTTGGAGCCTTGAAAACGGGCAGCCGCTTTTAACGTTCATTGGACATACTAACTGGGTACGTACTCTCGCCTTTAGTCCTGATGGTGCGTATCTTGCAAGCGGTGGTGATGATCAGACGGTGAGATTATGGAATGTGGAGACCGGACAGTGTCTGGCTATCCTGCAAGAACATGTCAAATGGGTCTGGTCAGTGACATTCAGCCCCGATGGACGCATACTTGCCAGTTGTGGCGAAGACAAGACGGTCAAATTGTGGGACGTAGCCACGTCCCAGTGCCTGAAAACGCTTGAAGGTCATACCGAATGGGTAGAAGATGTGGCTTTTAGTCCCGATGGGCGTCTGCTGCTGAGCGGAGGCGACGACCGCTGCATCAGATTATGGGACATGCAAACCGAGCAATACATCAAGGTTCTGACTAACCATCATACTGAACCTGTCAGCTCGCTCGTTTTCAGTCCTAGTGGGATGTTACTCGCTAGCGGCAGTGAAGATAAAACGATCAAGCTCTGGGACACTGCTACCTATGAGTGTCTGGCAACGTTGCGGGGACACGACGACTGGGTACGTTCCATCGCTTTTAGTCCAGATAACAAAGTTCTCGCCAGTAGCAGTGAAGACCGAACGATTAAACTTTGGGATGTGCATACAGGTGAGTGCTTCCAAACTCTTCAGGGGCATAAAAATAGGATCTGGTCGATAGACTTCGCGCCTGATGGAAAGACCATTGCCAGCGGCAGCTCAGACAATACGGCGAAGCTTTGGGATGTCACTACGGGCCAATGCCTGAGAACATTTCAGGGGTATACCAACTGGATACGGTCAATCGCCTTCAGCCCCGATGGAAAAACCATTGCCAGCAATAGCTCTGACCAATCTATAAGGTTATGGGATCTTGCTAGCGGACAAGGCTTGAAAACATTTCGGGAATATCTCATTCCAGTGCTTTCCGTCGCTTTCAGCCCTGACGGCCTCGTACTAGCTTCAGGCAGTGCCGATGATATGGTACGGCTGTGGGATATCAGAACTGGCACTTGTATCAGAAAGCTAGAAGGGCATGGCCACTGGGTTCATTCCGCCGTCTTTAGTCCCGATGGGCACCTCCTGGTCAGTGCTAGCGATGATAAAACGATCAAGATGTGGGACGCCCAGAGTGGCATTTGTCTACGAACCTTAAATGAGCATACTGATTGGGTATGGCATGCCGTCTTTAGTCCCGATGGGCAAATCCTGGCCAGCGCTAGCAGCGATGATACAATCAAGTTGTGGGACGTACAAAGCGGCATATGCCTGAGAACCCTGCATGGACATGCGAAACGTGTACGCTCCGTCGCATTTAGTTCCGATGGTCAATTACTGGCGAGCAGTAGTGATGACAAGACCGTGAGATTGTGGGATGTTGCTAGTGGACAATGCTTGAAAACATTTCAGGAGCAGACTGAGAGTTGTTTATCGGTCGCCTTTCACCCAGCAGGTCAGCTTCTGGCTAGCGGGGGGTACGATTGCAACGTATGGATATGGGATATCACTACAGGCCTGCCTGCTCACATTTTGAAAGCACATACAAAGAGTATCTGGTCGGTAACTTTTAGCCCCGATGGGCAAATCTTGGCCACTGGTAGTGAAGATGAGCGCATTTTGCTCTGGGATATGGCAACCTGCAAGCTTATCAAAACTTTGCAAATCAAAAGACCATACCAGGGAATGAATATCACAGGCGTTACTGGCCTGACAGAAGCGCAAAATATCACATTGAAAGCACTTGGAGCAATAGAGACAAATGATTAAGGGACTCAAGAATTATTAATTATCCCGGATAGCTGGTAGGGAACACCTGATATCCATGAACTACTCGCCCCAAGTGGGACAATTTAGTTTTCGCGAGCTCCTAAGTCTATCGCTTCGTTAGCTGTCATGAAGGCCTGTGAATTGCCTTGTGAGGGTCGCCACGCATGGTTTCAATCTCAACCGAGAGGGTCGCAAGTAATTCAAAACTGCAACGAGACGACTATTTTGAGAGCAGCCCCTCTTGGTACCCACATTCATACTGTCGCAAGTAAATCATTCCTTGAGCCTCATTGCATGTTTAGGCGAATGCCGCGCCTCCCTTGACAAAGTCGGGACTCCCTTTGCAGAGTATTCATAACATTGTTCTCACACACAAAAGGAGTCCTTTGCTATAATACCGGCTTCTGATCACGCGGGACCAGTCAACCATGCTCACGCGTGCTCAATCTGGATCCCGTGGTCCAGGACTATCGCACCTTCTTTGCCCTGCTCGATTGGTCCGTGGTCGAGCAGTGGCAAGAGTCACGCTCCTCACGTCGGGGACGACCGGCCCATCCGCCCAGTGCCTACCTC
>WNGJ01001479.1_pt1 | contig 27568 bp, 24 predicted proteins | sample 5400611 | NCBI WGS metagenome assembly WNGJ01 (sample SAMN13153375, study PRJNA577476) | soil metagenome | isolation source: 40 cm soil or saprolite under Garry oak tree replicate 1 | place: USA:California | collected 2016-06-15
GGCAGGCCCACTCCTCGATGAGGATGCAGGCCTCGACCCCGCCGGCGGCCGCTCCGCCGAACGGCGCCGGGATGAGCCCCTTGAGGAATCCTGCGGCGACCGCCTTTTCGAACGTTGGACGTGCCAGCAGGGCTCGCCTGAGCGGGTCGGGCTCCTTGCGGACCTCGGCGGCGAGTGGACGCAGGTGTTCTTCCGCGAACTGACGGGCACCGAGCTTCAGTTGCTCCTGCTCCGGGCTGAGATGAAACGAGACGGTCATGTAAGCTCCCATCGTTCGCGCGGCCGCGTGGTGTCCACCACGATGAACTGCCCCGAACCCGCGGCCGGCGAACTGGTTCCCTGGCAGCGGTTCCCGGAACAGAAGACACCGAGACCCCGCATCGCTGCGGGCTGATACCACCGTCCGTTCGGGAAAATTTAAATTCATCTATCCCGAACGGGCACTGGCCGCGGTCATCGGCCGGCCTCCTGTTCCGCCTGGCCCGACATGATCCGCGCTGGCCGGATGGAGCACCTTCTTGTCGACCGCGTCTGATGACAGAACCGTCCCGATGATGCCAAGGTCCGCTCCCGCGCTCCGCGCGACCTCGCGCACCATGGTGACGTCCTTGAGCATCAAGTCCGCCAGACGGTCCGCGACCGCGTCGACCGACCCGCCGCTGGCGACGATGCTCAGGGCGCGGCTGGCGCCGCTGCCGTGCTGCACGGCGGCCAGGATCGCCTGTTCCGCGATCCCCAGCGAGCTCGCCAGGCGCACCGCGTCGATAGCGAGGCCCACCTGCGCCACGAACAGCGCGTTGTTCACGAGCTTGACCCGCTGGCCGTGGCCGGCCGGCCCCACGAACATGACTGGTGACGCGTACGTCTCGAGCAGCGGACGCATCTCCTCCAAGAAGGCTTCGTCGCCGCCCACCCAGAGCGTGAGCCTGCCCGCGGCGATGTCGTGCGGGCCACCCGAGAGCGCGGCATCGAGCACCCTGATCCCGCGGTCCGCTCCCGCCCCGGCGAGCAGTTCCACGGTCGCGGGATCGCAGGTCGTGTGCTGGACGAGCGCCGCCCCCGCCTTCATGGCCGCGATGGCACCGTCCCGGCCCAGGCACACCGACCGCACCAGCTCGTCCGTCAGCACCACGACGAACACCGCATCAGCGTCGCGCACCGTCGCCGCCACCGTGCCGGCCCAGGTCAGCCCGTCGGCCTCCGCAGCCGCCTGGGCCTGCGGACGGCGCACCAGGACAGTGACGTCGTGACCCGCGGCAATCAGACGATCGAGCATCGGCCGTCCCATCCGGCCCGGGCCTATGAATCCGATCTTCAATCTTCCTCCAGATGGCGATACTCTCCCGACGGCATGGCCGGCGCCGTTCAGGCCGTCGTGCGGGCGGCGTCCGGCGCCAGCATCTCGCGGTGCCCGGGGGTGCCGTCGAGGTTGGCGTTGATCCGCTCGGCGATGCGCCAGCCTTGCGGGGTGCGCGCCCAGCGCCAGGTGTTCGCGGAGACCCGGGCCACCCAGAACTGGCCGGCGTCGGCGTCCCAGCGGATGTGGAGTGCGTAGCTGCGGCCGGTCGCGTGGTCGCCGTCGACTACGACGTGCGGCACTGTCAGGACGTGGCCGCAACCGTTGCGGATCAGGCTCTGGTGGCCGTCGCCGTGGACCATGCCGGCGATGTCGTCCCGGCCCCGCATCCGCAGGTGGGGGACGGCGTCGAAGGTGCCCTCCTCGGTCCACAGCGCTGCCGTGCAGGCCTCGGATGAGCGTGTTGTACGTGGTCTGCGCCTCGGTCAGCTCGCCGCCCCTGGGCTTCTTGAATGGGTGGCGGATCGCCGGGGACACGTCGAGGTAGCCCAGGTCGGTGAGCGTCAGTATCTGATACTCGCTCTCGCACACGGCGAGGGCGGCGAGTAACCCGGGTGCAGCCTTCGCGCAGGTGGTGTCGTGTTCGCGTCCCGGGCGAACGCCGGAGACCCAGATCGGGAAGCCGGCCGGGTCCGCCAGGACCTGGACGTTGCCGCCGTGGTGCCTGTGCTTCCCGCTCCACCACAGGCCGGCGTCGTTCGGGCCCTTCATCGCGACGCGGCCGGTGTGGATGAGGGTGCCGTCGAGGTTGAGGTGGGTGGCCCCGGCCGCGCCCGCGGCGAGGATCGCCTCGTGTACGCCCGGGGCGAGGGCGGGGAGCAGGCCGGTCGCCTCGTGTAGCCGGTCGTAGCAGGTGGTCTTGCCGATGTGGTTGTCCGCGGCCAGTTGCCGTACGCGGGTGCCGCCGGGGAACCAGCGCAACATCATGACCGCGTGGCGGAACGGGCCGGGCGCCCGGGTGCCGGTCCGTTCGCAGTGCTCGTGGATGGGCTTGGCCAGGAAGTACACGGTCTCGTGCCGCGCTTCGAGCGCGCAGGTGAAGGTGATCGGATCGTCTGGGATAGTGGGTACGCGAAGCCTTCCGGCAGTAGTGGATCTCTCGTCAAGACACCCTGCTGCCAGGGGCTTGGCTCCTTCGTGACCGATGGTCAGATCATGGACGAGGCAACTGGATCCGCCACGCCGCTTCCTGCGGCCGCCGGCCGTTGCGCGGCAAGGCTCGGTCATCGGCTGCGGGAATGTCCTTGGATGCCCAGGGCCCATGGCCGCCCGCGAGGTCTTACTGCCAGAGCATGGCACCGGCCGGATGCCAGCCAGGCCACTTACGTGTCTGAGTGACCGACCGCGGCCTCCTGGAAAATCTGTTGCTGACGGCCCGCTGGCCGAACATTATGGCGGGCATGGATCTGTAGGCAGTGGCGCGCGTGCGGAATGAAGACGGGTCCGGGCCACTCCCCGTCTCTGTCCGGCGTGCCGCCCGGAGCCCGCACCGTGTGATCAGCGCGGGCTTCCTCCACGCGACGTGATGTGCGACGTCGCGCCAGCCAGCGCGGTTCGCTTCCAAGGCGCTGGCCGTATGTCACTGGATCCAGGAGGCAGTTCACCGCGCCGCAGAGCGCTGCCTGGCGCCTCCGTAAGCCCTGGGATTCGCCGGACCCATGAACGACCCTCGTCGTCATCACCACCCCACCGCCGTCACGCGACGCGGCAGCGGATCAGGAGGCCCGCCCATAGGGCTGGAGGCGACGGCAGCCTCCGCGCACCGGCTGACGGGGCGTCACTGCACGTAGCCGCCGGGCCGGGGGTCGTGCCCGAGATGGAGCAGGACCGGATCGTCTGGGACGCCGGACTCGCGAAGCCCCCCGGCAGTGGTGGATCTCCAGGCAAGACTCACTGCTACCAGGGGCTTCGCGTCAAGGTGACGGGAGATCAGATCGTGGACAGGCAACCGGGTTCCACCCTGCCGCTACCCACCGTCACAGCCCGTTGCGCGGAAAGGCTCAGTGTGAAACCAAAGGTTTCATCCTTGGCGCCCTCGGCATGGTGGTGATGATCCGCAGTCCTTCGGCCTTAACACCTCCCCGAACGCGGTGGTGAAGAGCGGATCGCGATCATGAATCCGTGACAGGAGTACACAGAGGAAGGAAGCAGGTAGCTTATTTCATAAGCTTCGGACCAAACCACCGCAGGAGATCATCCGTGACCGAGCAGATGGCCGATTCTGGTGCAGCACAGCCGAAGATCAACACCACCATTTCGCATTCGGCGAGGATATGGAATTACTGGCTCGGCGGGAAGGACAATTACCCGGTCGACAGGGAGATGGGCGACAAGATCCTGGCCTATGTTCCTGAGCTGGTGCGTTCGGCGCGTGCGGACCGGTACTTCCTGTCCCGCGCCGTGCGGTACCTCGCTCGCGAGCAGGGCATCCGGCAGTTCCTTGACGTCGGCGCCGGGCTTCCCACGGTTGACAACACGCACGAGGTCGCACAGCGCATAGCGCCCGAGTGCCGGATCGTGTACGTCGACAACGATCCGCTTGTGCTCGTGCATGCCCGAGCCCTGCTGACCAGCACGCCGGATGGCGTGTGCGACTACATCGACGCTGACCTCCGCGAGCCGGGCAAGATCTTGGAGAAGGCGGCGGAAACGCTTGATTTCTCCAAGCCCATAGCGATCATGATGCTGGGGATCTTGAACTTCATCGTGGACACGGGCCAAGCGCGGACGATCCTGCGTCACCTTCTCGGCGCCGTCCCGTCTGGGAGCTACATTTCGATCTCGCATCCCACCACCGAGTTCGATGCTGAGCCCGCGGCCGTCGCGCTCGAGTTCTGGAACTCCAGCGGGGCCGCCCCGATGTGCTTGCGCTCCCGTGCGGAACTGCGCCTGTTTTTCGAGGGGACCGAACTCGTTGAGCCGGGTGTGGTGTCGTGTCCGCGGTGGCGCCCTGACCTCGCCGAACCCGGCGAGGTGTCGGACGTGATGCACTTCTGCGGGGTCGCCCGCAGGCCATGACGCGCCGAGATCCTCCAGCTACTACCTGCTGGCCCTGATCCTGTGGGTGCCGAAAACTGTGTCATGTGTTCTGACCTGCAGCGTCTGGATTACGTGGACGTCGTCGTGCTGCCTTCTCGTCTCTAGTTGATCGGGCAGCGGGACCGGGAATCCCTGCGTGGGCCTCTGGTATGCCTGTCGAAGGCCTGCGGCGGGCCGCCGGGTACCCCGGCAGGCGGACGGTCATCCCGGGATACCGTGCTCCGCTGGCACCGCGATATGGTCGCGCGCCGGCACGCCCAGCGGTCCCGGCCCCGGCACCTGGGTCGGCCGCGTACCGTACGCTCGATCCGCGTCTTGGTGTTGCGACTGGTCCGCGAGAATCCCGGGTGGGGGTATCGCCGGGTGACGGCGAACTGCTGGTGCTCGGGGTAAGGGTCGCCGCTTCCACCGTCTGGGACATCCTGCACGAGGCTGGGATCGACCCCGCGCCCGAGCGCAGTTCCACTACGTGGCCCGGTTTCCTGCGCTGCCAGGCGGAGGCCCTGCTGGCCTGTGACTTCTTCGAGACGGTCACCCTGTCCGGGGCGCGGCTGCACGTGTTCGCGGTGATCGAGCACGCCAGCCGGAGAATCAGGATTCTGGACGCCACCGCCCGCCCGCTCCGACCACTGCCCGTGCCGCTCGTGGTTCCTGACCAACTCGCCAGCCTCGATATACGACGACGCAACCGACTCGGTGGAGTGCTCCATGAGTACCAACATGCGGCATGAGCTGCCCGGATGAGGTTTTCGGCAAGGGCAGGGCTGCTAACGCCTGTCGATGATCTCAGCAACCAGTTGACGAACGTTCAGCCGGCGCCGCTCCAGAGCAGCCCGCACATCGCGCGGGATCGCGAGGCGCCCGTCGTCTGCCCGCTTGAACTTCTCTGTCTTGAACAAGCAAGCGCTCATTTCCATGGCGTAGCCGTCGACGGCCGCCACCAGGTTACGGTACAGGTCGGCGAGTTGGCTATCGCACTCCGCTGTTACCAGCTCCCTCTTCGCCTGCAACGCGTCACGGGTCGCCACGGTGCCGTCGTAGCGCTGGAACCAGGCCTGGTCAGTGCACTCGTCCACCGGCTCGTCGAAGGTCTTGCGGTCGAACAGGCCATCCAGGCCCGGAAAGATGCTCGTGACCGGTTCTTTTTCTATCCGCTGCAGCGTCGGCCACAGGTCGTCCCAGACGGGGGCAAAGGCTCCGGCGTCCATCTGGTCGATGTTGAGGTAGCCGAGAAGGCTGTTGATCAGGAGGAGCGTGTCCTCCATTGTCGCCACTGTCGATTGGTAGACCGACAAAGGGCCTGGCAGGTCTGCCGGATCCACCCCGAGCAGGTAGGTGAAGATCCGCGCTTCACCGGCGTTCAATGCGACCGCGGTCGAAAGCGCACCAGCCTCGAATAGCACCCAGTTTGAATCCAGGCTTTGGGCCGTCAGGCAGACTAGCCCAGCGTCAGCCCGCTGCAACTCGGCGTTGACCGCGGGCTGCCACAGGCTGCCCTTTGGGATCTCGGAGGACACGAACGCGCTGATCCCGTCGCCCTTAAAGTGTGTCTCAAGCCACTTCTTCAATACCATGGCGAGCCGAGGGCTGCGTCCGCCTGACCAGGATATGAACAACCGCATGCGGCCGAGCTGATCAGGCGCACGCGGGGCCGACGAGGCTTCCACGGTCCACCCCCAATAGCCGCAACTGCCGCCGCGGTAACACCAACGAAAACCACGTACCGGACGTAAGCCTGCACGGCATCCCGTGACATGTCAATGCGGGCCAATGCACGCCGGATGGAGAACATGTGGAGACCGCATGAAAATTCATCGCGGAAGCCAAAGACAGCTACCAGTTCGGCGCCCGTTGCCGGACCTACAGAGAGCTCGCCCGAGGGCGCGCCAGCCGGCCGGCCAGCTATCCGGCGCGGCCAACAGATGTGTAGCATATATGCGGATCGCAGCTTATGCAACAACTCTGTCGCATAACCTCATAGCGGGCTGCCCTCCCAGCACCGGGCCGGCGCAGGCGGGCCAGTGTGCGTGGGAGGTACTGTGCAACACTTCTGTTGCATAATGGTGTGGTGAAGGAGACCGGGGGGCGTCTTGATCCGCGTCAGGCCCGCACCCGGGCCCGGGTCTATGCAGCTGCCCTTGCCGTCCTGCGACGACAGGGGATCGGGGCTACCACTTTCGACGCCATCGCTCAGCAAGCCGGCGTCGCCCGCAGCACCTTGTACCGGAACTGGGCCACCCGGGAAGCCCTTCTCCAGGAGGCGATCGAGGAGCAAGCCCTCCTCCTTGTCACCGCCTCCGGGGAACCCGCAGCCGCCCAGCTGGAGTCTGCGCTGCAGGAGATCGCCGCCGCCCTGAGCGCCAGCAGCTGGGGCTCGATCATGCCCGCCGCGCTTGCCGCCGTCGATGCGAGCGCGGCCCTGGCCGAGGGTTATGAGAGATTCATGAACTGCCTGCGCGGCGCGTTCAGCACCATCATCGACGGCGGGAAGAAAGCCGGGGAGCTCCCTGCGGGACTCGATGAGGAAGACTTCATCGACGCTCTCATCGGGCCGCTGTTCTTCCGGCGGCTGATCCGCAGGCTCCCTACCGATCCTGCCTGGATCCACCGCCACGTCCAGCAAGCTCTCGCCGCCTGCGCTGACGTGCCTGACCGGGCAAGCCCATGACGTGGCCTGCCCATCCCGCCGGGACGCTGGTGAACCACGCCTGATTAGCCTGCCGCCTCCTGGCTCTCGCGGCCCGGCGCGGCGCGGGAGACGTCCGCCGGGGAATGGGCGGTGTGGCTGTGCAGGTCGCGCTCGATCACGGCCGCCGTGGTGATGAGCTCGTTCACCCAGGTGGTGAGGCGGTCGCGGTGGAAGCGAACGCTGGGCATGGAGATAGAGATTGCGGCGTTCGGCTGACCAGCCGGGTCGTGAACGGCCACGCCGACAGCGGTGACCCCCGGTTCGGTGAGCTGGTTGTTGATCGCGAAGCCCCGCTTGCGGACCAGGGCGAATTCCCGGCGCAGCTGCTGCAGGTCCACGTCGCCGGTCGCCTGGTAAAGCTCGTCGACGCGCTCGGGGGGCAGCAGGGCGAGCAGGGCTTTGCCACCGGAGGCCTGGTGGGCGGGGAGCACCAGGCCAGCCCGGTCGCCGACCCGCAGGATCTGATCGGATTCCACGGTGGCGAGAAACCGGACCTCGGTGCCGACCAAGATCACCAGGTTGGCGGATTCCCGGACCCGTCTGGTGAGTGCCTGCAGGTGCGGCGCTGCGGCCCGCCGCAGCGCCGCGAGCGGGGCCTCAGACTGCTGGGCGGGCCGTAGCATGCGCCCGGCGGCGTAGCGGCGGTCCCGCGTCTGCTCGGCGAAGTCGCGGTAGACGAGCATCGCCAGCAGCCGGTGGGCGGTGGACACGGACACGCCGAGCCTGTCGGCAGCGTCAGTGACCCGCAGCGGCCCCTCCTGCTGCAGCAACTGCGCGAGGTGAAGTGCGTGGTCGACCGACCCGATCGCGTACATCGGCTTATTCTTCACAGCAGAAAGGCTATCCCAATCGACAGAACGATTCATATTGTGTGGTGGGTGACGCAGACATCTCACCCTCCCGTCTCCACGGCACCGTCACCCGGCGAGCCCGCACTAGCGGCGCTGTATCGCGACTTTGACTCCGCCCAGCTGGTCCCGCTGTGGACCCAGATCGGCGATCGGCCCTGGCTGTGACCGCCCATTTCGCGAAGGAGGGCCATCGATGACAGCAGCCCCCAGCGATGCCGATGACGTCCTGATCGTCGGCGGCGGCATCGGCGGCCTGGCGACCGCGCTGGCATGCGCGCGCGAGGGCCGCCGGGTCCGGGTGCTGGAGCAGGCCGGCGAATTGTCTGAGATCGGCGCCGGCTTGCAGCTCGCGCCCAACGCGACCCGCATCCTCGGCCAGTTCGGCGTCCTGGAGCAGGTCATCGACGCAGGCGTGCTGCCACGCCGGCTGTTGTTCCGCGACGCCCTCACCGGGCGGGAACTGACCTATCTGGACGTCGGCGACGCCTTCCGGCGCCGCTACGGCGGCCCGTACGTGGTGGTGCACCGCAGCGATCTGCTAGACATCCTCGTGGCGGCGTGCCGTCGGCACGGCGTCCAGCTGACCACCGGCAAGCAGGTCACCGCGGTCGATAACCACAGTCACCAGATCACCGCCCGCTGTGCGGATGGCACCCGCTACCGCGCCGCGGTCGTGGTGGCAGCGGACGGGCTGCGGTCCGGGCTGCGCAGGCTGGTCAGCGAAGACGAGCCGGTCGGCTCGGGGTACGTCGCCTACCGGGGCGCCGTCCCAATCGACCAGATCGGCGAGCTGGCCTCGGGAACCGATGTCGTGGTGTGGTTTGGGCCCGGGCTGCATCTCGTGTAGTACCCGCTCCGCGCGGGACGGATGTACAACCAGGTCGCCGTGTTCCGCAGCCCTGCCTACCAGGCGGGCGCCAGCCAGTGGGGCACCCCGGCCGAGCTCGACGAGGTCTTCTCGGTGACCTGCCCCCAGGTACGGCACGCACTCGCCGCGTTGTGGCGCAACCGCTGCTGGCCGATGTACGACCGCGAGCCGATCGGTACCTGGGTGACCGGCCGCCTGGCCCTGCTCGGCGATGCCGCCCACCCGATGCTGCAGTACCTCGCCCAGGGTGCCTGCCAGGCAATCGAAGACGCCGCCGCGCTCGCCGACGCCATCACCCAGCACCTGCCAGCCGCCGGTATCGACGCCACAGCGGCGGACAAGGCTCTCCATGCTTATCAGGCCGAACGGATCCCCCGCACCGCGCGAGTCCAGCGCGCCGCCCGCATCTGGGGCGACATCTGGCATGTTGACGGCCTCGCCCGCGACCTGCGCAACGAGTTGTTCGCCCGCCGGGAGCCCACCGATTTCACTGACACCGACTGGCTCTATGCTTGCCGTTTAACCTGCGCGTTCGCGCTTTGCCTTGGGATCACGGTCGCCGGGCAGGTGATCCACCTGCAGGCGGATCAGGGTTCCCTCGATGACCGGCAGGTCATCGTCGTGATCCAGCCAGGCCGCGCGGTGGCTCAGCCGCGGAACCGCGACAGCACAGCGAGGGACTCGACATCAGCGGTATGCCCTAGCAAGCTGTCCATCACGGCCTTCGTTCGTGATCGTTGCCTTTGGCGAGAACACATGATCACGCGGAGGCCATACTCATGCATAACGACACGCCGGGCACACCAGCCCAAGATCGGCAAAAGCAGCCGGACGTCAGCCAGGCAGGTTAAACGGCAAGCTATGGCGCTGAGCCGCGAGTGACCAGCCGGCACGATGACAGGAGCGCTGATCGATGACCACCAACGTCACCGGAGGACTGACTGATCGACCGATGACCCATGAACACGAGAACACCACTTCACCCGCCGTTGCCGGCATCCGGGAACTCGTCGCACTGTCCTCCCGGATCCTCGGCCACACCGACCAGGGCGACCTCATCTGGGGCCACGCCTCAGCCCGTGATCCCCACGGTCGCGGCGTGTGGATGAAGGCCAGCGGGTGGGGGCTGGAGGAGATCACCCCCGACCGGGTCCAGCTGGTCAGCCCCTCCGGCGAAGTCCTTGAGGGCACCGGCGGCCGGCACAGCGAGTATCCCATCCACACCGAGATCATGGCCGCCCGCGCCGACGTCGGCGGTGTCGTGCATGCCCACTCGCCGTACGCGGTCGCCCTCGCGGCGGCTGGCCAGCCGCTGCTTCCGGTCAGCCACGCCGCCACCTACTTCGTCCCGCCCGAGGTGCCGCGCTTCACCGACACCGCCGACCTCATCCTCACCTGCGACCTCGGCAAGCGGGTCGCTGCCAATCTCGGGTCCGCATCGGCGGTGTTTCTGGTCAACCACGGCATCGTCACCGCCGGGCCCACCCTCCAGGTCGCCACCGTTGCCGCGGTCCTGCTCGAACGCGCCGCCCATCAGCAGTGGATCACCCACGGGTTCAGATCCTGGCCAACCTGGTCCGACGCACCCGAGGCTTTCTCGAAACGCGACCACATCTACCATCCCCAGGCGCTCGACCAGGTCTGGAACTACCTCGTGCGCCGATCGGAACGCTTATCCCGTGCCCACGGCTCCGGGTTAACGAGCACAACCCGGACACTCGCTGGCGGCTGTCATGAACCGTGCCGTGACGACCCCGCGGCAGGGGATTACATCTGACATGGGCCGGGAGAGCCGCCACCGCCCGTTCGGTATATCTGAAGTGAACCTCTGCCACCCGGACGCGCGCCTGGTCAGCCCACCAGCAGTGTGACCCGTCGCCGGGGGCCGCCAGTGCGGTTTACTCCGGTTTCGGTTCGTGGTTCTGCGGAAATCGTCCGGCATCATCGGGCACCACACCGCCGGGGGGACATCCCAGTCCCGCCCCTGCCAGTTCTCGCTGATCTGGTCGATGTCGGTGAAATACTCGATCCAGCTGCCCCACGGGTCGCGCATGTAGTCAATGAGCACCACATGCGCCAGGTGCTGACCGAGTACCTGCTGCACTACAAGACCGCCCGGCCCCACCGCGCCCTCGGCCAGCTCACCCCGGCTCAAGCCGACACCCGGCCACCAGAACCGGCCAACCTCGCCGAGCACCGGATCCGCCGCAAACAAGTCCTCGGCGGACTCACCCACCAGTACTACGTCGCCGCCTTACCACCCCGCGCTACCACGGAAGAACGCAGGTCACCACCCCGAATCGTATTTCCGAGCCCCACAGGATCAGCCGCCCATCAGCATCGAATCGATATTGAACGCCTGGCCGAATCCGATGAACTGCTGCATGGCGTCCACCACGCGCTTCAGCTGCACCGTGTCCACGCTGCCGGCCGGGCCCGTGCTGACCGGATAGTTCTCGAGGGACATGATCGCCGCGGTGTCCTTGGGCAGGCCGAGCGGGCTGGGCAGTCTCTCGAAGGCGGCTTCGATCGCTATCCGGTTCGTGTCCGCGATCTGCTGGCCCTCTTCCAGTGCCTTGTAGAACGCCGCCAGCGTGCGCGGGTACTTCTGCGCCCACTGCTTGGTCACGACGTAACCCTCGACCGGGAAGTTCGTGGTCGCGCCCTGGTCGAAGTCGGCCAGCAGCACGGCACCATCGGCCATTCCCGCGATGCTGCCGAACGGCTCGTTCAACACGACCGCATTGAAGGCGCCGGCCTTGAGTTCGGCTGGCATCTGGGGGAATCCGCCCTTGGCCACGACGAAGTGCACGTCGCCAGGCGATATCCCGTGCTCGGCCAGCACCGAGGCAGCCAGCATGTACGAGAGGTTCTTCGGCGCATTGTTGCCAACCGTCCGCCCCCTGAGCTGCGCGATGGTCGTGATCGGCGAGTCGGGCATCGTGTACAGGCCCAGGACTCCCGGCTGCAGCCGCGATCCCTCGGCGAAGATGTCCAGGTTGGCGGCGAGGGCGCCGGGCCTGGACGGGCTTGGCCGCATCCCCGCGTCCCAGTTCGACTGCGCTTGGATGTATGAAACGTAGTTGCCGCCGGTGATGTCGATCTTGCCCTCGGCCTGCTGGTCGATCACCGTCGCGCTGCTGATGGCGGGCTTGAAGGTCACGTTCAGCCCCTGGGCCTTGAACAAGCCCTCCTCGAACGCGACGAAGAAGCCCGCGGAATCCACGGCCGGAACCACGGCGACGGTCAGGTCCGGCTTTTCCACGCCGGGGGTGCCCGCCGCGCTTCCGCCGGTCGAGCACCCGGCGGCCAGCAGCGTAACGGCCATAACCAGAAGCCCGGTCCCGGGCACACGCCTGGTTCTCATCTCGCTCCCCTCTCCACGCGGGCGAGTGCGGCGAGATGCCGGGCGCCTGGGCAGAGAAACTAATATCGTGAATCCGCGGCTCAGAGACCACGCGATCGGTTGTGAAGCGGTACCGGTGTGACTAGCGGGCCCGCCGCGCCGCCCACCAGGGATTCGTGTTCGTCAGCTAGCGGCCACGGGTTGATAGACCTTCGCCAGGTCGACGGCGCCCCCGGTGAGGATGCCGTATTTATGGCCCGCCGCCTCCCACTCCGTCACATCCGCGTTGCTCATGTCCGTCGTAAAGTTGGGCAGTGAGAGCGCCTGAATGACCTTGGGGGCTATCTTCGTTGTCTTCTCAAGGTATGTCCGGAACTGACCGGGCTCATTGTTAATGAAGCCGTTGGCCTGCTGAATGGCGGCCACGAAGTCAGCTGCCACCTTCTGGTTCTTCGCGAGCCAGCTTGCGGTGGCATTCCAACAGCTGAAGGTGGGACTCCCCTGTATGTTCGACTCCAGATAGCCGGACAGGAGAGTCGCCCCCTGCTGGCGCATCTCCGTCCCGAACGGCTCGACGGAGACGGCAGCATCAACTCGACCGGAGCCGATCGCCACGGGCATGTCTGGGAAGCCCATACCGATGTAGTGGACGGACTTGTAGGCGACACCTTGCCGGGCGAGCCAGGCATCGGTCAGCAGCTGGTTGACACCCCCAGTTGCGTTGACCGCGATGGTCTTGCCCGCCAGCTGGGCGGGCTTCGTGATGCCCGACTTGGCACTCGCGACCAAGGGGAGGAAAGACCCGGTAGGGGTAAGCGCGAACGCGCCCGCGAAGCAGGGGACCGCGAGCCCCTGGGCCGCGCCCTGGATCTCGGAAAGGACGTTGGACTGCGCGATCTGGATGGCGCCGCCCTGGAGAGCCGGAACGTTCGCAGCCCCGCCGTTGAGTGTCTTCACGTTGACCTTCAGCTGGTGCTGCGTGAAGTAACCCTTATCCCGGGCGACGAGCACGGCATCTGCGGTGATGGCCGCCGGGATGCCCACCGTGATGGTGGTAACGGCAGCCGCACCGCCGCTCGGTTTGGCAGACGAACTGCTGGTGCCGCAACCAGTAACGGTGAGCGCGACGCCGGTGACGAACAGTAGAGCACGGGTGACCACAGGTCTGGAAGATGCACTGCCGCTGATGGACTTAATCACCGCCGACTACCGCCTTTCTGTGTCAGGAGGGCAAGGCCGACTAGCGTCGGCCGGGTTATAGGCGCTAGGGGTGTTGCGGCGCCGCTGCGGACTCCGCCTCCTCCGGGTTCTCGATGTAGGACAACACGTGGTCGCAGAGCTCATAGAAACGGGGCAGCGCGCGGGTGGCCCGATCTCTCGGCCGGGGGAGGTCGACAAGTATTTCCGCGAGGATCGTGGACGGACGCGACGACAACGCCAGGACGCGGTCACTGAGGTACACAGCCTCACCGATATCGTGGGTGACCAGGAGTGCCGCGAAGCCCGCTTCAGCCCAGAGTCGTTGCACCATGTCCTCGAGATTGGCGCGGGTGAGCGCGTCGACCGACGCGAATGGCTCGTCCATCATCAGCAGCTCTGGGTGGCTGACCATGGCACGAGCGAGCGCGACCCTCTGCTGCATTCCCCCGGATAGCTCCCAGGGATAGCGATCGGCAAAGTCGTAGAGGCCCACCAGGTTCAGCGCCTCTGCCATCCGCTGCTGGGCTTCCGCCCTTGGCTGCGAGTGCACGGCCAGCATCACGTTCTTGCGGACGGTCAGCCAGGGGAAGAGCGACTTGTTGTACTCCTGGAAGACGACCGACAGCCAGCTCGGCACCTGCCGGACAGCTTGGCCCCGGTGCATGACCGAGCCGCGGTCCGACTGGACCAGCCCGCTGACGATGCGTAGCAATGTCGTCTTGCCAGCGCCAGAAGGGCCGACGATGGACATGAACTCACCCGCTCTGAGGGTGAACGTGATGTCGCGGCTCACCTCCAGCACCGTGCCGTCGGCGATCGGCAGGCTCTTACACAGACCCGACACCTCGAGCAACGCCGAGCTGGATGCCGGCAAGTCGGCCGTAACTTGAGCGGGCGACGGGGCGGTATCAGACACGCAGTCCTCCAGAAAGTCCCCGTTCCCAGGCGAGCAGGCGCCTCTCGAGGACGAGGAACACGGTGTCGAAGAGCCAGCCGAGGCAGGCTAGGACGATCACTCCGGCGTAGGTTTGCGGCACCGCGAAGGTCTGCTCGGCGTTCTGGATGAAATAACCGATGCCCGTACTGGCACCCAGGATCTCGGCGACGACCAGGACAGCCAACGAGATGCTAAGCGCGATACGAAGACCAGCGAATATGTCCGGCAACGTCGCTGGGAGCAGCACACGGCGAAACAGAGCAGATCCGCGCAGTCCGCAAATACGGGCAGTGTCCAGGTACAACGGTTCGATGCGGCGAGCGGCATCGAACGCGTTGATGATCACCGGCCACACAGCCGCCGAGACGATCACGGCGATCACCATCTTGGCGCCGAAACCGAGGAAGACGATCGCGAGCGGGATCAGCAGCGGAGAAGGAACTGAACGTAGGAAGTCGATGAATGCCGAGCAGTAGTCGCCAAGCCAGCGGACGTATCCCAGCGTGAGACCCACGAGCACACCGAGGACCGCGCTGATGCAGAAACCGGTCAGAGCCCGGATGACCGACGGGACGATGTCTCCGGTCAGGACGCTCCCGGTTAGCAGCTGTCCCACTACGGAGATCGAGCGAGAGAACGTCGGGAACACGGTCTTGTCAAGGGCGATCGCCGTCAGCTGCCAGGCGCCGATAGCGACGGCGAGACCCAGCCAACCGACCCCGTGGCGGGCGAGGGAACGCCGCCAACCGTGGGATCGGCCCCTCCGACGACCGCGTGGCAGCGTACCCGCCGTCATCCCAACCCCCGTCCGACCGCGGCCTGCCACGGCATAAGGACACGGGCAGCCGCAAGGAACAGCAGGTTAAGGACCCATCCGAGGATTCCGCCCATCACCACGCCGGCGTACATCTGTCCGGTGGCGCCGCTCTGCTCCGCGGCGAGAACATATCCGCCCAGACCTCCCGTGCCGACGACCAGCTCCACTGACACCGTGACGACGATGGCCAAGCCGACCGAAATTCGAACACCCGTCGCGATAGCCGGCGCGGTAGCCGGGATCACCACACGGCGGATGAGTCCCCATCGGCCCAGGCCCACCACCCGCCCGGAGTCCAGCAGCCGCGGCTCGATCTGTCGTACCGCGTAGCGGCTATTGATGAACACCGGCCAGAAGGCGGCGAACGCTACCAGACCTGAGGTCATCTTGACGCCGAGGCCGGCGACCAAGATGGCAAGCGGAATGAGTGCGAGCGAGGGCAGCGGGCGCATCATCCGGACGATGACGTCGGTGGCGCTATCGGCCCACTGCGAGAGACCGACGAGCAGGCCAAGCGTGACGCCGGCGACCGTTGCGATGGCGAGGCCGAGAGCCCAGCTCTCCAGAGTGGCCCCAAGGCTCGACAAGAGATCCTGCCAAGAGTCGGCAGCTCCGTGGACCACGGCCGCCACCGTCGGGATGTTGTCGGTGTTGACCGCTCCGCTGCTCGTGATTACAGCCCACGACCCGATGACGACGCCAACGCCAATGGCCGCGCGCCTGCGGCGACGCCAGGGACTGCCCGCTTCACTGCGTCGCGGACGTCCCACCACAGTGGGGTGTCCTGCGGCCGGGCCGGCGTCTGCCTGCAGCCCGTTCACGGGTATCACCACAATGCGAAAGCCTTTCCGGGTGCAATAGCGCGCGAAACGATTGCTAAGCGGGGGTGCTTCCCGCGCGTGATGTGCGGTTAGCGTAGTTATTCTTTCTGCCTACGTCCTGCCTACGTCAAGAACGTTCTGTAAGACAGAAATGTGGTGATGTCGTCGCAGTCCGGTGACCGCAGGTTCCTGGCCCGGTGCGGGCGGTGCTGGTTATAGTGCGTGACATACTCATCCATGACCGCCTGCAGGTGCCGGGGCCCAGCGATCAGCATCCGGTCAGTGACCTCGGCCCGGACGGTGCGCACCCAGCGTTCGGCATAAGCGTTTCGCCCGCGGACAGCGCGGCGGGGATCTTCACCACCTCGATCCCCGCCCCGGCCAGCACCGCGTCGAACGCCTCGGTGAACTGCCCGGCCCTGTCCCGGACCAGGAACCGGAACCCGGCGGCGCGCTCCCCCAGGTCCATCAGCAGGTTCCGTGCCTGCTGTACCGTCCACGCCCGGTCCGGGTGCGCGGTCACGCCCAGGACATGGACGTGCCGGCTGCCGACCTCGATCACGAAGAACACGTAGACGCGGCGCAAGGTGGCTGCGCAGTCGACGTGAAAGAAGTCGCAGGCCAGCATGGTGGCGGCCTGGGTGCGCAGGAACCGCCGCCAGGTCGTGCGGCTGCGCTGCGGTGCGGGCGGGATCCGCAGCCGCTTCAGCACCCGCTGGATCGTAGACGCCCCGACCCGGTAGGCACTTACCATCAGCGTTCGCCGCGAGATGGGGTATGCGCTGGTCACCGTGGCCGGGGAGATTGACATCGCCACCGTGCCCCGGCTGCGCGTGGGCGGCCGTGCCGGCGACACATCTGCCAGGCGCGCATACCCGGCGTGCTCGGGCCAACGGCGGTGGCTGGCTGGTGTGGTCGCGCCCCGTGATCGGGCTTTACATCAAAAGGCTGCCGTATCCAACCTGGAAAACCGCGATCCCCTCCCCCGGGCGCAGCGCTCACTAGGCTCCCGATGCGGCGGGCGTGAACGCAAAACCCCGACCCAGCCGGGGGGGAGAGCTGAGCCGGGGAGCTTGAGCCAGACGGAACCTGTCCCCTCCGCAATGAGCCAGTCAGCCTTCGGCTGACGCAAGAAGGCACGAATCGGGGTAGCTACCGCTTGGCTGCGAACTAACTGCGAACTTACCGCACGCGGCAGTGCACAAGCAAGACATGCATCACATCCCCGGGCAAGACCGAAGATCCTCACCTCGGTCAGCCAGGTCAGGGCGGCGGTGCAGGGTGCTCAGCCATACCACGCCGAGCCCAGCGAGCCCTTCGAAGTTTGTTATATCCCGCCAGCGCTCGTGAAAGCAGCTGTGATTGGATGGCTTGGCTTCGCTCTAGCCGTATTCCTGGTCTACCTGCACGTTAAGGGCCACTTCTAGCCGGGGCCACCTTGCCGCATTCCCCAGCCGCAGGTACGAACAAGACCAGCCCGCCGCCCAGCTGGAATAGAACGGCGAAGAACCGGCCGCCCGGGATGCACGGCATGCACCAGTCAGCCAGGCCAGTCCGGGCGCCCGGATAACGGGACAAAACGGGCGCGGATGGGCAAAGCAAGCGGTTCCACGGACCGCTCCTTCGGCCCGGACGCTGTCCGCTATATGTCCGTAACTATCGCTACGCAATGACCTACGGCGGCACACCATGACACACGGCGTGACAAGAAGAAACCGGCCCGCCGGGCCGCGTTTCCGCAGCCAGCGGGCCGTTTTCGCAGGTGGTGGCAGGTGTTGGGTTCGAACCAACGTAGGCTGAGCCGACGGTTTACAGCCCGTACGCTCTGCCCGAGTCACCCCCCGCCGACCAGCACGGACGCGCTCCGAGGCCGTTTTCCGGGCCGCTGCCGTCCGCTATGTGTCCGTGCGCTCGGGGCCGGTGGCTGGGTGACGCACGGACGGGCACGGACGGCGGCGTCAGGAGGCTACGCCTTCATGCCCCGGCCCGCCTTTCTGGCCTTTGACCTGCCGCTTTCAGGATGCGTGCGTCGGCCGTCAGCTGGGCGGTGACCCGCCCGGCGATCTCCAGCCGTTCCAGCTCGTGCTCGGCGTCGGCGAGCTGCCTGCGCAGCAGCTCGACCTCGCAGGCCAGCCCGGTCACCCGGCCGGTGATGCGTTCCGTCAGCTCCATCCCAGCGTTCCGGGTGTTACTGTGTGAAAAGAGACGGACACACACGATAACCGGCCCGTGCCGCCAATCCGGTACCGACACGCCGGATAAACCCGAGCGCGTCAAATGATCACCAGCTAGGCCCAGCCGCTCCCACCAGCGCGACCATCCCCCTACCGGCCCATACCAGCCCCTGACCAGCAACTTCAGATTGAGAACGACCTCAGTGCGTCGCCGCACAGATCTCATACGGCCCGTATTCGCTGATCGGCGGCCTGATTGCCATCGCGATCCTGGGCCGCTGAGCTGCTGCGTCACCATTCAATCGCCATACCGTGCTTTCGGCTGCATCGTGCGGGTGATCCCGCGCAACGACCCGCTGACCGCGGTGGCCGAGCTGGGGTCGTGGTCGTCGCCTGATGCGCCCGCTCAGTCGCCGGCAGCCTGTACCGCAGCGGCGATCGGATCGAGGCCCGCGATCAGCTCGTCGAGCTCGTCCGCGCTGAGCGCGGCGTACGCCGGCGCCGCCAGCTCGTCGGTGAGGGCCCCGATCCGCTCCCTGGTCTCCCGGCCGGCGTCGGTGAGCGCGCCGGCGGCGTCCACGAGGCCGCGGTCGCGCAGCCCGTCGACGACAGCGGCCAGCTGTGCCTTGGGCAGGTGGTGGATCCGGTCGAACTCTTCCGCCCTCATTCCGAGGGAGAGAGCGAGCAGGACGTGGGCCTCGGTGCCGCCGATGCCGTGGGCGAGGAGGGCGGCGTTATGGCCGCCCCCGCGGTGCTCACGCAGCAGCGTCGCCGCGTGCCAGAGCCTGGCCACCGGCTCCTCGGGCACGTCGAGCGCCCGGAGCCCGGCGTACAGCGCCCGGCCCTCGGTCGGCGCGCCGACCGCTGCCCGGGTGGCGAGGTCGGCGACCCGCACCAGACCTGAGGAGTCGGCAAGCTCCCCGATCATCTGCCGCAGCGCGGTGGCGCTGCCCCGCTCGCGCACGGTGATCGCCTCCTCCGGGGTAGTCTTCCCCCAGACCCAGGGAATGTGGCGTGCCACCTCGCCGTCGGCGAAGTTGTAGAAGACCGCGTGCACCACCTCGGCCGGTGCCAGTCCCAGTGGCGCGGCCCGTCCCGCGAAGTATCCGTCCAGGTAGTTGCGCATGCCGAGGGCTAGGAACGCCTTGTTCGGCGCCTCGGAGTAGGTGACGGTGGCGATCGGCTCGACGAGCTTGAACATGCGGTGGATCTTGGGCTGGGGGTGCGGCATCAGTCGGCATCTCCATTAGTTTGGGAAAATAAAATCGAAACATGGTCCCGAAGGGGCTCCTACTTCGCCCTCCCGCTATAGCCGAGGCGGTAGCCAAAGCCTCCGGCTGCAAGGGCGGTCGCCCCCTCGCCCTCGGCTGCCAGATCTAGTTCCCGCCCGCCGCGCCGGAAAGGACCGCCCCGGTGCCCGCCGTCGCTCCCACCGTCAAGCGCCGGCGAGTTCACGCGGGCAGGTCGTCGTTCCCCGCTACGCCGTGATGGCGATCTTGCCGCCGGGGTGGTGCCTCAGCATGTGCGTGACGGCTTCTGCCGCCTGGTCGAGCGGGTAGGTCTGGGCGATGACCACCTTGATCTGGCCCGATTCGAGGAGCCGGAGGAGCGCGGCCAGGTTCTCGCGGTTCACGGCGGGGGTCACGGTCCTCACGTTGGCGGGGCCGAGTCCCATCAGGACTGCCCGCGCCATCCGGGGAAGGCCCGCGAAAAGGCCGCCGGTGTAGCCGATGCTGTTCGGGATGAACGTTCCGCCTGGCGCCAGCGCTCGCACGACGGCCTTGGGCGGGTGGTTCAGCACGTTGTCGAGGATGACGTCGAAACGTTGACTACTCTGGGTGAAGTCTTCCTTGGTGTAGTCGATAAGGTGGTCGGCCCCGAGTGACCGGACTAGCTCGGTGTTGCCGGTACCGCACACGCCGGTGACTTCCGCGCCCAGCGCCTTGGCGATCTGGACCGCCATGGTCCCAACCCCGCCGGAGGCGCCGTTGATCAGGACGCACGAGCCGGCGTTCACCCGTGCCACATCGCGGACGGCGACCAGGGCCGTGAGCCCGCACATCACCGACGCTGCTGCGTCGGTGAACGCGAGCCCGGCCGGCTTCCTGACGAGCTGAGTCGCCGACGCGGCGGCGTACTGCGCGAAGGCGCCGGCCCGGGCCCCGGTGGACCCGAAAACCTCGTCGCCGGGCGCCAGGTCGGTGACGTGCTGGCCGACGGCCTGCACCACCCCCGCGAGGTCGCTGCCACGGACCGGGCGCCTGGGCCGGCGCAACCCGATGCCCGGGCGCATGATGTACGGTGCTCCGGCGACGGTGGCCCAGTCCGGGGTGTTTACGCTGGTGGCCCGTACCCGGACCAGGACATCGTCAGTGCCGATCGACGGCACCGCGGTCTCCGCGAGCTGCATCACGCGCTCCGGAACTCCGTAGCCGTCCTGGATGATGGCCTGCATGAGGGTCGGATTGGCGGGCATGATCGTGCTCCTTGTGCTACGCGAGACCTGCTGGGAGGCAGCCACTCGTCCTTCGTTCTGGACAAACATGATGTGATACCATCCTTACATCGTAATGTATTTCCATACGATGTAAGCGTAAGCCGTACAACGTAAGGACGTCAAGGGAAGAGCTTCCATGGCGACAGAACCCGAACCGCAGGCAAGGCTGGTGACATGAAAATCTCTGCGCTGGGCGAGACAGGGGCGACAAGCCGCACTCAGCTGACGAGGCAACGGGTGGTTGCGGCTGCCGTCGAGCTCGCCGACAGCGATGGCACCGAGTCGATCAGCATGCGCAGGCTCGCGCAGGAGCTGGGTGTCGAGGCGATGTCCCTATACACGCACGTGCGCAACAAGGACGACCTCCTGGACGGCATGGCCGACGCCGTGATCAGCCAGATACCGCTAAGTGCCGACGGAGCCGGCTGGAAGACTTCGCTGCGCCAGATGGCGCTCGCCGCGCGGGAAGTGATGCTCCGCCACCCGTGGGCGCCGCGCGTAGTAGAGACCCGCACGGCGCCGGGACCGGCGGCCCTCGGATACATCAACGCGGTGATCGGGACCCTGCGCGAAGGCGGTTTCACCATCGCCCAGGCGCACCAGGCCATACACATCCTCGGCAGCCGCGCGCTCGGGTTCACCCAGGCGCTCTTCGACGATTCCGGGGACGAGGACCTCGATCCGGAGACCGCAGCCCGACTCCAGGGCCAGCTCGGCGCTACCCATCCCTACGTCGTAGAGATGGCCCTCGCGGTCACCCACAGCGGCGCCCTGGGACCATGCGATGACGCCGCCGAGTTCGCGTACGCGCTCGACTTCATCCTCGACGGCCTCGACCGGCTCCAGAGGCGCTGACAGCGCCTCGGGCCCGCCGCACCCACGTCACTTCGCCACGAGGAGTCGCGGTACAGCTAGGCTAAGGATGCACGCCCGACTCGGCGGCGCACGTCAGGCCTGAACACGCCCCCCGGGCGGGCACCGGAACCGGAGCTTCCGAAAGAAGGCGCCGCCTGCCGGGAGACTCAGGAGGGCCGACTCGGCGAGTGGGCTGAACACCATCGAGCTCCGCAAGTAGGCCAGGGCCCAGGGCATAGAGGTGAGGACCGCGGACGGGTGCCCGCTGGCCTGGCGGCCAAGTTCTGGGCTATAACCAGCCAGTAGGTGCACGATAATCCCCTGCCAGTCAGCGCAATGGCATCTTACTCACATGCCGATGAGAGATTTGCCGGCTGGTGAGATTGGAGAGCCTTACCGGGAGGGGTTGGGTGTGAAATCAGGCGGCCAGCAATTCATCCAGGCGCCTGGTGATTGGCCAGGCACCATCGGAGCTATTGGAGATCACGGTGTGCGTTACGTCTGACTTCGGGTCGTGCACGCTCCAGAATGAGACACCGGCATCGAATCCCTCAAGAATTACGGTGCCGCTTTGCCTGCCGAGCCAAAAGCCAAGGCCGTAACGCATCGACGCCGACGGGACGTCACTACGGGCCCGCACCATTTCGGCCACCCAGGCGGCAGGAACGATCTTTCCGGTGAACAGCGACTGCCAGAAGGTGGTGATGTCCGCGGCAGTGGAGTAGATCCCGCCGTCCCCGCTGCCCAGGACCGGCAGGTGGAACACGTTCGTCCTCGGCCGGCCGGCGCCGGGCAGGTAGCCCAGCGCGGTACGGCCGGGGAGCTCGTCAGAGCGGATGAACCCCGTGTCCGCCATGCCGGCCGGGGCGCACACGCGTTCCCGCACGAGCTGGCCGAAAGCAGCGCCGCTGACCCGCTCGGCGATCAGCGCGAGGATGACGTAGCCGCCGTTGCAGTAGGAAAACCGCGCGCCGGCCGGGAACTTGGCCGGATGCCCGCCGAGCACCGCCAGGTACTGCCCGGTGGCCGCAAGATCCTGGGCCGGCACGGTGAGCACATAGTCGGTGATCTGGCGGCCGGCCTCCTCGTCGAGGTAGTCACCGATACCCGACCGGTGCGCCAGCAGCTGCTCGATCGTGACGTCACCGCCGATGAGCGGCAGATCCCTGGCCAGCACCGAGCGCGCGGTCGTGGACATGCTCAGCGCATTGTCGTTGATCAAGCTGACCACCGTGAGCGCGGTCAGCCCTTTGGATCCGCTGGCGATCGCGAACCGGGTGCCGGCGGTGTTCGGTATCTGGTGGGCGCGGTGAGCGAGCCCGTACGCCCTGACGAACTCGATCTCACCGCCGCGGTCCACGGACACGACGCCGGCGAATCCATTCTGGCCGGCAATCGGGTCGATTATCTGTGACCACGGCAGCATTCACCGAGTATAAAGCCGCGACGTTTCTGCAGCGAGGCCTTTCCCGGCGGGGCGGTACAGTAACGTCGCCGACCCGGTGCCAGTTCGCTCTCATTGCCCATTTCAAGAGGTTCTGACGCTGCCGCGAAACGTCCTGTCATGCCGCGAAGTGAGTTATGCGGTGCTGGGCGTGTCAACTGCAGCTTCTCGGGCGTGCTGGGATGGCCGGTTGCGGGGTCTTCCCGGTTGCGTCGTCATCTTGTCTGTGTGCATTCCTGGAGGATCCGGTTTACCCAGACCTTCGGTGGCATGTCATCGGGCGTCGTCGGCCTGGAGCTTGAAGTCCAGGAGCCGGCGCGCGTAGCCGCGGTCGGTGCGGCTCCAGGGGTAGCTGCTGGCTGCGGCCTTGAAGTCAGCGCAGCCGAGCAGCGGCGGGATGTGATCGAGGATGGCGCGCAGCAGGGCATGGGCGGCGTAGGCGTTACCCCGGCTGTAGTTGTCGTTCAGCTCGGCGATCAGCGTGGTGAGCTTGCCGGGATCCAGGCCGACCGCCTCGGCTCGCGCCGCCAGGCTGGCGTTGACGTGGAGGTCAACGTAGCCCGGTCGGCTGGCAGCCGGACGGGGACGTCGCGGGGCCGGCCGTCGGCGGCACGGGTGAACACGACTTCGCCGGCGGCCTGGTTCACTGACTCCACCCGCCAGCCCGCCTCCAGCCAGGCCCTGGCCTCGACGTTGCCGTCGTTGTTGCCCCACCAGGCCCGGTGCCGGTACGCCGACTCCGGCAGATGCCCGACTAGGACCTCGACTTCTGCGAACGTCATCCGGACACGGGTCCCGGCGCTGCCGGACAGGTACTCCCGCAACGGGCCGTACTTCCCGCCGGCGGGCCTGGCTGGCGCGAGCTGACCGTGCCGGGCCAGGCACAGCCCGCAGGGCTGCGCCTGGCCGCCCAGGTCACGGGCGAAGTCCTCCAGCTCGTCCCGTCCGCCGCACACCTTGGCGTACTCGCCGGTGAAGGTGCCTCCCCGGGCGGGCTGGCCGGTGATAGTCCCGCAGCCGGCGCGGTGCAGCATCAGGTAGGCGGCGCTCGGGGTACGCCCCGTGTTGATCACGAAGCCGTCAGGATGGTCATCCAGCCAGTCCCGGTAACCGCGGTCATCGTCGATGAAACGCTGCATGCCGCTCATCATCCCCATTGCCGGAGCACCCTGTCATGCCCGCTTGCCATCCGCTGCACGCCGGCAGGCTGGGTGGCGGCCGAGCGGCAGTAACTCCACGTTAGCTGACGCTCCGGACGGTAGTGGCGAGGCCCGCGGCCTTCGCCGATGAGACTGTCACTGCGCTGTAGCCGTTGCCCGGCGTCGCCTGCGAAGAACTGCGACGACGATGGCTACGATGACCACCACCGCGGCGATCGAGATGTACCACAGGGGGCTGAGGCTGGATGCTGGGCTCGCGGGTGCAGCCTGGGCGACCTCGGCGACCTTGCCGAGGCGGTAATTGTTAGCCGTCACCGCGACGAGGGCGTAACCGGAGTGATGAGCGCCGTTCAGCTGATAACTCCAGGGGCAGCGGTAACCGCCTTGCTGCGGTCGGCACACCACGCTCTTCTGCCTGGCCGCGCCCCATCCGGCCGGGTACTTCTGGCTGAGCGCCGCCGCCGCCCCGACCTGGGCGACCGCGTAGCCGAAGCGCTGGCGCAGGAACGGCAGCTTCTCGATCGAGGCCAGCTGCGACTCGGGCACCGGCTGGAACACGCTCTGCGCGGCCGCCGTGCCGGCCGACGTGATCACGCTGTCCAGCACGGTCCCGTTTTGCGGCGAGGCCGCGCCCCGGGTGAAGTCTATGGTCTGCGGAACCGGCTTGCCGGTGAGCAGGTCGTAGCCGAGCTGAGAACAGTAGTCTCCCAGCCCTGTGGCGGCGGACAGCAGGACGAAGAAGTTCCCGTTGGACTCGTCGAACTGGATGGCATCGCCCATTTTCTCGAACAGCGTCCACAGCTGGGGCGCATCCAGGTCGAAGAACTCGGCGATGCAGCCGCCGGTGACCCCCGACGTCACCCAGCCGGGCACCGTCGGCGTCCAGGTCTGCGGTACCGGCAGGCCGGCCCCAGGCTGCAGGCAGCTGCCGCCGGGCCCGGTGACGCAGACAAACGTCGGCGACGGCTGGGTCGGCAGCGTCGTCGGCACCCCAGAACCCGCCGTCGACGGCTGCGACGCAGGCGATGTCGGCGGCTGCGGCGCAGGTGATGTCGACGGCTCCCCCGCAGGTGACGTCGACGGCTGCGTGCCGACTGTGGTCACGTAGGCCGGGCCGACCCATGCGGACTGCGTGTTGCCAAAGCCGGTCGGGTCGCCCGGCGTGCCATAGATCTTCGACGCGACGTAGAACCAGTACTGCGTGTTCGGTGACAGCCCGTTCCAGGTGTAGGAGCTGACCGTGGCCCCTTGTAGGTCCACCGACTCTTTGCCGTCGAGGCTGATCACGACCCCGGACTGGTTACCGGCGTTGTTTGTCCAGGTCAGCCGGACGGACGTCGCGCCGACCGCCCGCGCGGTCAGGTTCGACGGCGCGGCCGGGACGGCCGTATTGCTGCCGATCGCCGCGTGCGCCGACAAGGCGGCATGGGCTGGATAGCTGGTTGCCGCGAGGGCGGAAATGAGTAACGCCGCGAGGGCCAGGCCCATGAGCACGGGCCTGTACATGTTTCTCTTCATTGCTCGCCTATTTCTGTTGCGGCAGCCGCAGTCCGGACTTTCGGCTGACGATTCTAATCGTACAAGCGCCAGCAGTGTCAACGGCTGGCTGCGTAACGAAATGTCGTTCGGATGCGCCCAGCCAAGACCATCAGCGCCGACACCCGGCTCAAGAGCGTAGCCGAATGGCTGCCGCAGGTTAACTATTCGTGATCATGTCGCACGACTCCCAGCCGCGCAGATCGGCGGATATTTTGCGCGGGAGCGCCTCGTCTATAGCCGTTGCGCACGCCTCGATTGCGCGGCGACCGGCCGCTCAGCCTGCATATTTATACATAGTGGCCGTGCTCGGAAGTGCACGCTCATGCTTGATATGTAGGTGATCGCGAGGCACCAAGATCGAGGTGCGCAGCGCCTCGATCACCTACATGATCAGGCATTATGCCGCCGGAGGGTAGTGATCTGATCTTTGATCACCGGCATAATGCCGCATATCGCGCACCACCTCCAGCATGACGCGCCTCTGCCGCAGGTTGATGCTGTCTGACAAGAACCTCGCCGGCCATCGGGCCTCTAGCAGAACAGTCCAACCGGTCTCGGAGTGAATGTCAGCCTCGAACTGCCGATGTCCGCGACTTGCCAGAAGACGTCGCCGCAATCCTGATCCCGCGGCTGTCGGTCCAGGTTGCGCAGCAGATCAGTCGTGCGCACGCTGGCCTCTATGCGTGGGGCAGCGTTGATTATGGGCGGACGCTAGCACTGCTGAATGCCCGTTTTCCCGGTCACGCCGACTGGGAACCGGTCTATGCCCTCCTGCCCGACCGGGCCGTGGCCATCGACCACAAAGCCGGTGCCATGGAGGTGCTCGCCGCCCTGGCCGGGGACATCTCCGGTGAGGTCCGCACCCGGCTTGGGGCAATCGCCAAGTCGATCGCCCAAGACCAGCGTCCGGCAGCCCGGTCGCGGAACGGGCACAAGACCACGCGCGGGGTCGCAGCCCACCTTGCGACCGCACTCGGGGCCCTCGATGCCTCGGAGTCCTCCGAATGCCTGCTCAAACTGCTGGCTGGGACACCTGACGACCGGCTATGGGCCATCCGGATGGCCAGCCGCACCGATCAGCCGGACAACCTGGGCCTGCTCATCGGCCTATGCCAGGCACCCGAACCAGACTTGAGAGCCAATGCAGCCGCCGGGCTGGCGGCCCTCGTGGCATCCGGCAGTGGCGGCACCCTGGCCGCCGCCACGCTGCGCCAGTGCCTCAAAGACCCGGGCACCACCGTGCCAAGAGGGATAGTCGAAGCTCTGACGGCGGCGCCAACGCTTGCGCCTGCGGCTCAAGACGCGCTCGCAGCCCTGCACGGCCACCAGTCCGCGCTAGTCCGCAAGACCTCCCATCGTTCCCCGGGGGGCTCATAACCCTACAGGTCTCCCGCGAATCGGATCATCCCCATCGCCCAGGCGGTCACCTTGGCGTGGTCACCGTCCTTCGGTGGTGCCAGCCAGGGTCAGGCCGCTGGTGACGGCGCTCAGGCCCCGTTATAGCCCCATGGCGAACCGACGTCGCGGGCGCTGGTAACCCATTACGAGAGGTCGTCATCCGTGAGCCGGGCGAGCATGCCAGCGAAAAGCGTGGACCTGGTCGCCGACGGCATCGAACTCGGGGCAACAGCCGCCATCCAACCAGCACTGCATCCCCTCGGCCCGGCAGATCGGCATATGGCGGCTCCTCCGAATCCACTACACGAGCCCTACTGAAGGCGATCAGGCCGCGAGCCATCGGCTACGCCGGTGCAGCCCCGGCCAGGGTCCATCGAAGGTACACGCCGCATGCAGAGGTACACCGCAGGTATATTTGCGCGCTGACCAGCAGATACCTCGTGTTTCGCAGTTATGCGGCTGCTGCGTGCCAGGCTGCCAGGACGGCGTTGGTTTGCTCGGGTGTGGGGTGCGTGCTGGAACCCTTGGAAATGCGGGCGGTGATGAGGACGCGGCGGAGCTGGGTGAGCATGTCCT
>WNGJ01001252.1_pt1 | contig 27559 bp, 22 predicted proteins | sample 5400611 | NCBI WGS metagenome assembly WNGJ01 (sample SAMN13153375, study PRJNA577476) | soil metagenome | isolation source: 40 cm soil or saprolite under Garry oak tree replicate 1 | place: USA:California | collected 2016-06-15
AGGCAACTGCGGTTGGGGACAAGAAGCGGCATTGGACATCGAGTGGGCCCACGCCATGGCGCCGAAAGCAAAAATTGTCCTGGTCGAGGCGGCAACCAATTCACTGGCTGATTTGTTTCACGCGGTGGATGTCGCCACAGCCCATGTCACGACGGGTGGCGGCGCTGGCGAAGTTTCCATGAGCTGGGGTGGCAGCGAATTTTCCACCGAAGCCGGCCACGATGGCCACTTCCAAAACATCAATGTCGTTTATTTTGCCGCCAGCGGTGATGCCGGCGGCGTGAATATTTATCCTTCCACTTCGCCCTATGTTGTCTCCGCCGGTGGCACAACCATTCACCGCAACTCGAGCGGCGCCTTTACCAGTGAAACCGGCTGGAGCGGAAGCGGCGGTGGTCCTAGCAAGTACGAAACTAAATTGAGTTACCAGAATAATGTAGCGGGCACCAATACGACCAAGCGTTCCGCTCCAGACTTCTCCTTCGACGCCGATCCCAACTCCGGAGTATCCGTCTACGACAGCACGCGCTGTCAGGGATTGAGCGGCTGGCTCGTCTTCGGAGGCACAAGCGTCTCCTCTCCGTCACTTGCTGGAATCGTGAACCAGGCCGGTGGCGCTTCCAGCACAGTTTCAGAGCTGAAGACCATTTACGCCAATCGCACCAACACCAGCGACTTTCGTGACATCACTTCCGGTACCGCAGGAGGCTTCAACGCGCATTCCGGCTGGGACTTCGTGACAGGAGTGGGTAGCCCTAAGGGTCTCAACGGAAAGTAAGAGGCCTTCGAGGTCAAGTGAAAGACGAGTCCCGGCTGAAACGGCCGGGATTTTTTTCTTGCTGCTTTTGCCCCAGAGCACTCTCCGCGAGTTCCTCAGTCCTCTGATTTACGCTGGGGCGGACTTCACGGTTTTAGGAAAGATCGTTGGACTAAGCTTCCTCCCGAGCCGAAGCGTCGATAGAGAAAGGGTAGAGTGAGTGACCATGACGTTCAATGATCATCTGCGGACCACCGGCAGCGCGCTTAAAAACTGGGCCACCGCTCAACTCCAGGACTCGCTGGCCGTGGGAACCCTATGGCTGATTGGACTCTATGTTGCGCACGTCCCTTGGGCCCCGTTGTGGGCAGTCATTGCTGCGGTGCTGCAAATCGTCCCACACCTGGGTCCTGTCCTTGGATTATTCGGTCCGCTGCTCGCGGCCGCAATCACATGGAGAGATTGGGAACATCCGCTCAGTGTTCTGATTCTCTATGCAATGATTGTCGCGGTTGACGGGCTGCTCCTTCAGCCGTACATCATGAGGCGAACAGCCAAGGTGCCTATCTGGGCATCGATCCTGGCTCCCATCGTGCTTGGAATTCTGTGGCCGTTCTGGGGAGTGCTGGTCGCCGCACCGCTGCTCGCGGTCGTGTATGCGTACAAAGCACGATATGAAAGGGACCATTTGTGAAACGGAGATTTTGCCATCAGCTAAGGCCTATTGGGAACTTTTCTGTGCCGACGGTGCCTAAACTTCAGAGGAGGAATGTTTGTGCAGATTCGTCGCCTCGTCTTGCGGCTTGTGATTGCAGCACTGGTACTCGTTGTGAGGTGTACGGAGCGATGCGCACCTACGTTGAATACGAAGCTCGTCGTGCAACGTCGATGCTTGTCGAAGCAGCGCGCGTGCAGATTGGCGATAGTGAGCGTTCTGTCCTTCCACTGGTGCGACGATACAGTGGATTCAGATGGACGCCTGAACCGGTACTACCCAGAGAGCAATGGATAGACAAGGATGAGTACGACTATCAAAGGAACCTGTTGAGCGACTATAAGTGCGAACTCGGAGTAAGTCCGTTTGGGACCACCTCTGGTCATATGGGCCGATCAACTCAGCGCATGCAGGCCGTGAGAAAAGCCGTTCCTGCTCATTTACGAGCAGTATTGGGAATGCGTGACTGGGGTTCGGTGATCGAGCTGTCGATCCGAAAGGGTCGCGTGCAGTCGGTTTCGGCGATGACCCTCGTCGAAGGCCGAACTGAATGGCTTGGTCATAGATGGGAACTTGGCGAGGGAATGCCGCACCATGACATGCAACCGCGGGCCTATGTTATCGGGTCATCATTTCTTTCGATGGAAAACGGCGGTGGAACGATGATTGAGAACGTATTCACAGCGAGAGCATCGGAAGAACAGGTTCAGGCAGCCCGCGATTTGAACGGCGCATGTTTGACTAGTCTCAGGGCTTGTACCGGGCTGTGTGACGTCGCGCCGCGTGCCCTCGAATATCTGAAGTAGCACCCTGACTCAGCTTGGAACATCACTCCTCCAGAGTGCCCTGACTGAAACTGTACTTCCAGACTGGCGAAAACAGGCGTAGCACCAAGTGCAAAGTAGTTACCGTTCATTACCCCATCCTCCGCCTCCCGGCGTCTCGATCCGCACTACGTCACCCTTTTTTGCCTGCAAGCTGGACTTTGCCGGAATTTCACAGCTCCTTGTCTCAGAAGTATGAACCGCGCGTCCCGACGCACCCGGCTCTCCACCGGCCAAACCATAGGGCCAGAACTTCCTGCGATCGCTCATCAATGTAACCTGCGCATCGGCCACCAATTCGATCTCGCGAATCAGCCCATCTCCACCGCGAAATTTCCCTCCGCCTCCCGAGTCCGGCCGGTATGAGTACCTTCGCACGCGAAACGGATATGCATATTCCAGCGCCTCGACAGGAGTATTCAACGAGTTCGTCATATGTGTATGCACGCCGGACAGTCCGTCGGCGTTCGGTCGCGCTCCCATTCCACCAGCGATGGTCTCGTAATACGCAAACGCCTTTCCGGTGCGTGGATCAGTCCCGCCAATTGTCAAATTGTTCATCGTCCCGGAACTAGCTGCGGGGATTCGATCAGGTATGGCTCTCGCCAGCGCGCGCAAAAGAACGTCTACAATGCGTTGCGAAGTCTCAACATTGCCAGCGGCAACCGCTGCCGGAGCGCTAGCGTTTACTATACTTTGCTCCGGAGCATCGACCGAGATAGGCCGCATCAGTCCCGCATTCGCCGGAGCATCCTCAGGAAGCAGGCAGCGAAAAACGTAATAAGTTGCCGAGTAGCCAGCAGCTCTGAGCAACGCTGCCGTACTCGATCTTGTGTTGAAATGGGTTGCTTTTGGGTGCAGCAGGGCCTCTGGCCCTGCCTTAACTGCACTTCACTGACTTGGGCTTTAGCCCCTGAGGTCCCTAAACTCGTTTCTGCTGCAGGCCTTTCTTCCAATCCAAACCTCGCCCCCAGCTCCCGCAATCGCATGTCGCCCACTCTGCATGCACCCAGCTGTGCTGCCAGATCGCCTTCTCGTTCCTCTGGCGTCCGCACATTACCCAGAATCATGCGGAGAACCTCTTGGTCCGTGGCTCCCCCGCGCACCAGCTTCGTCGGTGAAATTCGTACGCCTTCTTCGTCAATTGTCCTGCACAGCCCCATCGACCCCGGATATTTCCCGCCAACATCGGCGTGATGCGCCCGCGACGCCACATAGAAGAGAGGCGAATCACCATCATCGACAAATACCGGCGAAACCATGGTGATGTCCGGAAGATGAGTCCCTCCGGCAAATGGATCATTAAGGATGGCGACATCCCCCGGCCCGAGCGACAGAGCTTCCACCGCCGCCTTCACCGACATGGGCATCGATCCCAAATGGACAGGCATGTGGTCGCCCATCGCAATCACCTGACCAGCTCCGTCAAAAACCGCGCAAGAATAATCCCGCCGCTCTTTGATGTTTGGCGAGAATGCCGTCCGGCGCAGGACCGCGCCCATCTCTTCCGCGACAGAACGCATCGCGCTCTTGAAAACCGCAAGTTCAATTGGATCGAATGAATTCACTCTCGCCCCTGTTCGTCATTATGCCTTCACGCTGGGGCAGCTCATGTAGCCCCAAACGCCCTCGTCCGGGGTTCCGAGCCGAGGCCCATTACGTTCAAACTTCAATCACCAAATTCGAATACTCATCTACTTTGACCCAGCATCCCGGAGGCACAACCGTAGTCGCGCTGTACTCATGCACAATTGCGGGCCCTCCAAATCGGTTTCCCGGAGCCAGCAAATCACGCTGAAACACAGGCGCATCGAGCCACGCTTCGTCGAACATCACAGATTTTCGCTTGACGACGGCGTGAGAGCTGTCCGCCCTCGCGGCTTTCCGCGGAAACTCAATCCCCTCCGAAGCCGCGATCATGCGCACCCGAACATTCACAATCTCGACTTTCCTGTTTTCCTCGGCATGTCCGTAACGCCTGCGGTGTGCATCATGAAACCGCTGCAACAGTTCCGGTCCTGCAGGCACATTCAACTCATACCCTTGCCCCACATATCGCAGATCAGCCGAGCGTGCTGCAATTCCAACCCGCCCCTCTTGGCGAAATTCCGCAGCTCCTTTGGCCTCAAGCTCAGAAAAATAAGGTTCCAATAAAAAGAGAACGTCCTCGTTCGTCCCCGAGCGGTCTTGCCTGTTCTTCTTTGCGACCTTTGCGAATCCTTCGCGACCTTTGCGGTTAAACGCTTTTGATCCCGATGGCAAAGCCACAGCAATCATCACTGTCCGCGAATAATCCCGAACCACATCGGACATCAAAATCCCCAATGCCGAAAGCGCCCCTGGCATAGCCGGAACCATCACGCGCGGAATATTGAGCGCGCGAGCAAGAGAGCAAGCATGCAGCGGCCCGGCTCCTCCAAAGCAAACCAAAGTGAACTCCCGTGGATCATGTCCGCGTTCCACCGAAATCAGCCGAATGGCCTTCTCCATCTCAGCTTCCGCCAGCTGCACAATGCCCAACGCAAATTCTTCGACCGACGCAATCGGCGCGCGCGCCTTCTCCATGAATCTCCGTGTTCGATCTTGGTCCAAGCGCACGGTCCCAGCCAAGGTGAGCCCTGGATCAAGCCTTCCCAGCAGAAGATTCGCGTCGGTGACGGTCGGCAGTTCGCCACGTCCATAGCAGATCGGGCCAGGATCAGCCCCCGCCGACGCCGGCCCAGCATGCAGAATTCCACCGCGATCAAACCAAGCCAACGAACCTCCCCCAGCGCCAACCGTATGAATGTCCAGCATAGGCACGGAGATTGGAATTTCCGAGACGCGAGCCTCGCCGCTAATCCTCGGGCCCGCAGCGTCAATCAAGGACACGTCAGTAGAAGTTCCGCCCATATCAAAGCCAATAATGTTTTCAAAGCCGGCTAATTGAGCAACTCGATGCGCGCCGATCACTCCTCCCGCCGGTCCCGACAGAACTGTCCTCACTGGCTCGTGCGAAGCAATCTTGCCCGAGACAATGCCACCCGACGACTGCATTACATACAGCGATCCGCCGTGTTCCCTCTGAATCGTCGCCTCCAGACGCCGAACGTATTCCCCAGCCTTAGGCGCCAGATAAGCATCCACCACAACGGTAGCCGCCCGCTCATACACCCGGAATTCCGGCAGAATTTCATGGGAAATAGAAATAGGAAGATTCAGACTCTGCAAACCACTGATCGTGTAGGGACGGGCGTCCACGCCCGTCCCGCGGAGCGAAGTTCCGCGAGTGGTAGAGTTCCCCTCCCAAGAACGGGCGTGGACGCCCGTCGCCACAAGTTCAGGTTTTCCCCCGAGCACAGCTGCAACTCGCCGTTCATTCTCCGAATTGGCAAACGAGAAAAGCAGCGAAACCGCAATGCTCTCCGCGCCGCTAGCCCGGATTTTATCCAGCAGCTCAACCAACTCCGGCTCGCTCAGCGATACCAGAATTTCGCCCTTCGCGCTCACCCGCTCCCGCACTCCGAACCTTAGCTCCGCAGGCACAATGCACGGCGCGGGCGTGGCCATCCAGTCATAAAGATGCTGCCGCGCCTGCCGCCCAATCGCGATCGTGTCCTCGAATCCTTCTGTGGTCACAAACGCGACCCGTGCACCTTTGCGCTCGAGCAAAGCATTGGTCCCGATGGTTGTTCCGTGACGGACTTCAAGCCCGTGTAGCTCCGGGCGTCCACGCCCGGAGGGGCGAAACCCTGCATCTGCCATGATCAACCGGATTGCCTCCATTACCGATTTCCCCGGGTCCTCCGGCGTCGAAAGCACCTTCAGCACGGCAGGAACGCCGTCCTTAAGGTAAACACAGTCAGTAAATGTCCCCCCGGTATCAATCGCAATTCGCATGAGCCGATCTCTACAAAAGCGTCGAGTAGTAATTCGAATGCTATCTCGGGTCTCAATCGTATTCAAAGTCTGGAATTAATCTATTACTCACATTTTCCTGTGCTACACTCTCCCGCCGGGGGTGTTTTGCTATGGCCAAGATCGTGAGTTGTAGAGATGTTGGAGCAGATTGTGATTTCGTGGCTCGTGGCGCCAACGAAGAAGAAATCATGCAGCAGGTTGCGAATCATGCCCGGGTCGAACACAACATGAACGAGATTCCGGCCGAGGTAAGAGAAAAATTGCACGCAGCCATCCGCGACGAAGCAGCGTAAGAAGGTTCCAGATACAAAAATGCCGGGACATTTAACTTGTCCCGGCTTTCGTTTTCTCTACGCAGCCTGCTTCCGCGTCCCCGAGGTGAGCGCAGAAGTTGCAACCAGCACCGGACGGCTAAATTGCTCGCCAGCGCCCGAATCACTCGACTTCTTCCGCACGGGCTTTTTCAGGTATGTCTTTCGGAGCTTAGTCGCCATCGCAAGCGTCTGCTCATACTTCGCCTCACTAATTTCTTTAAACTTCCGCAATAGCTGACAACCCGAACCATGATCCAGCACGTCGCTCGCAATCGCAATCAACTCTTCCCAGTCATGCCATTCCCCAATCGCATCTTTTACCTTACCGAGCTCCTTCACAAATGCGGGCTGGCCATCCGTCTCCGCCATTTGCAGCACATAACGAAGCTCTTTCACTTTCAAACGGTAGGGATGCAGATTGCTTCTGTTCAGCCAACGCGGACCACTCAACTCTGTCGTGAGTTCCACAGCACGAGCCATGGCGTCAGCCGCGGCCTCGCTAGGCTTGCCATCCTGCAACAGATTTTCTAGTTCAGCAGCCTCTTGCCGCAAGGCCTTCTTGAGCACACCAGCTTCCTTTAGCATCGTTGAATGCAGCTTCTTTGCCTGCTTGCGCCGCTGAGTTCCCAGATGTTCCAGCAACTGGACTTCACAATCCTGCTCTCCATTAACCTTGGCGCTACACACATGTGCCATGAGAACGTCCATGTCGCGAATTTTCCCCGCCCGTCTGCGAACTCGCTTGATGCTTTTCAACAACTGCCGTTCAGCGCTGTTCGAGTCCAGTGACAAAGCATGCAGCGCGCTCTCCAGTTTGCGGGCATGTGTTCGCAAATCATGGATCTGCTCGGGTGCGGGCTGCGCAGGCGCCTTCTTCACGAATTTCTTCAATTTCCGCACCGACTTCTGGATTCGATCTAAATTAAGAGGCATAGCCCTTTTTTGATGTCAGCCTGGGAATTTGGTTTTTCATAGCGTGAATGAAAACGTGAGTGCCCGCTCGCTGCGGGAAAACTCGGCCATCGAATAAATTGGGAAAGGGCACGGGAAACTGGGAAGGCCACGAGAAACTGGGAAGCAACGAGAAACTGGGAAGGCACGAGAAACTGGGAAGGCACGAAAAATTCGGGAGGGCACGAGTTACTCGTGCCGATAAGGGCTTCGTCTCTCCCGGCTTTAGCCGCTGAGGGATTCATGCCAACAGCAAATGGAGTTTTTCTGCAGCCAAGCCTAGCCAGCACTGCTGGACCGAAACTCAGGCCGATCCAAGTCACGATCGCGCACTCCAATCAAATACAAAATACTGTCGAGCCCTAGGTGTGACACAGCGTGGTTCGCGCTTTTGCGAACCAGCGGCTTGGCATGAAACGCAATCCCCATGCCGGCAATATTGAGCATAGGGAGATCGTTAGCCCCATCCCCGACCGCCACAACCTGGTCCAGAGAAATGTTTTCTTTCGCCGCAATCGCGGCCAGAAGCTCGGCTTTCTTCTTGCCATCTACGATTTCAGGCGCAACTCTGCCCGTCAGCACATCATTCTCGATTTCCAATTCGTTTGCGAAGACATAATCGATCCCAAGCCGTGCCTGCAAATACTTGCCAAAAAACGTGAACCCACCGGAAAGAATTGCAGTTTTGTACCCAAGCATCTTCAGCGTCGAAATCAGTCTCTCAGCCCCATCTGCAAGCTGCACTGTATGCAGTAACTCGTGCAATCGCGCTGCCGGAAGTCCGCGCAGCAACGACAGTCGCCGGGTGAAGCTCTGCGTGAAATCCAGTTCGCCGCGCATGGCGGACGCCGTGATCGCGGAAACCTGCTCGCCCACGCCATGCAGCTTCGCCAATTCGTCAATCACTTCCGCCTGAATCAGCGTCGAGTCCATATCAAATGCAACCAATCGCCGGTTGCGCCGGTAGATGCTCTCCCGCTGAAACGCAATATCGATGTCGAACTGATGAGTCAGTTCCATGAGTTCGGCCCGCAGCGCGCTCGAAGAGTCCTTCTCGCCGCTGATTTCGAGCTCAATGCAGGCGTTCGCGTTCTCCACGCGGCCCGTCAAGGACAGTCGTCCCGAAAGCCGCTCAATGCGGTCGATGTTGAATGTGTGCCGTGAAATCGCGCTGCTCGCCTTGGCCAGTTGTTCGGCCGTTACAACTCTTCCCAGCACGCTGACGATGAATCGGAACTTTCCCTGCGAGCGCACCCAATGATCGAAGGCCTCCTCGCTCACCGGTGTGAACTTGATCTTCAAATCCAGTTCATGGGCCCCGACAATCAGATCTTTTTTCAGAGGTGTGAACTCCTCGCCGGCAGGCACCTCAACCAGAATGGCCAGCGTCAAGGTCTCGTGCACCACGGCCTGCCCGATGTCCAGGATGCGGACGCGATAGGTAGCCAGAATCTCCGCCAGAGAACTGGTTAGCCCGGGCCTGTCTCCACCGGAAAAGTTGATCAGCACGACCCGATTCATAGTCAGTAAACAGATTAACAGGAGGCAAGATTCCGCCACGTCGCAGCAATCATGTTTTGGTCACTACGAAACTCGCAAAATCGAAATGAGAGATTTTCTTCGCGTCCTTTGCGGCTTTTCTTTGCGTCCTTTGCGGTTACATGCTGTTGCTTCGACACGCACAACCTGGAGACGAAACGCGATCTCTAAGCACCAGGAGGGAAACATGCCAGCAAAGAAGAAGTCCAGCCGCCGCCGCTACAGCAAGGGCGCGAGCAAAACAGTAGCCAGCGCCATGCGCCGCAAAAAGAGCGGGACCCTCCGCTCCGGCAAAAGCGGCAAAGGCGGAAAGGTAAAGAGCCGCAAGCAGGCAATCGCTATCGGTCTGTCTGAAGCCCGCAAGAAAGGCGCAAAGGTTCCAAGCAAGGAGGCGGCATAGGCAGGGATCTCTTATCCTCGGGCGACCTGCGGCGGAACCTCAGCTCAACGATTTCTGAGGGAATCTACCACTCTGTCGAAACGATCCTGAAGCGGGCAAGGCCGAAAACAGTTGAACCGGGCAGACGGGAGGGCACGCCTTCAGCCGTGCCGCGTCGATAATATCACCCGGCGCTTTAGCGCCTGCTTCACGCGAAGGAAACAAATGACAACGCCTAATGAATCACCGGTAAGGCCAGAACGCCTAGCCAATACTGGTATTGAGGGTTCGCCCTGATCGAATCAAAACACAAAGACACGGCCAGGAACGGCATCCCGCTGGAATGCTCTTCGTATCCTTTCCGCAGCCACTCAAACGCATGCGACTCATCACCCAGCGCTGCATAGGATTCCGCAACTCCGGTTGGATTCACGTAGTGCCCCGCGCTACTCTGTTGCAGCTCACGATTTAAACCCTCGCGAATCACAGCCCGATATCCCGAACGCGCGTAAAGTCTCGCGATGGTTGCTGCAAACTCCGGATCACCATCCAAATTCCATTTCCGCTGCAAGGCGTTCACGGCTTCGGCGTACATGTGCTTGTGTTCGTAAACGTCCGCCAAATTTCCGAAGGCCCCTGCGAACGTGGGATCGAGCTCAATGACTCGCCTGTATTCCGGAAGGGCGTCGTCGTACCGGCGCTCCCAGGTGTACACCTCTGCAACCGCCATATTGATGATTGGCGAAAGAGGATCCAGTTGCCGCGCGCGTTTCACTTCGGCCTCGGCCTCGGGAAAGCGTCCAAGAAAAGCCAGCAATATGCCATACCACTGGTGCGCAACCGGGTAGTTTGGATTCAGTTGAATCGCCCGCTTGAACTCCTGTTCAGCGCCAACCCAATCCCAATCGTAAGACTCGCGGATCATGGCCAGCGAAGTGTGTGCCTCCGCAAGAGAGTCATCGAGAGCGAGTGCTTTTTCCGCAGCCACGCGTGCTTTTGGAAAAGAGTCGCGAGGAGCAGTTTCGCCCCAATCATCCAGCAAGTTGTAACTGTCCGCCAGACCGGCGTAAGCAAGAGCGTAATTCGGGTCCAGCTTGATGGCCTGCTGGAAGTAATCAATACCTTGCTGAAGGCCTGCTTTGCTCCTCTTGCCCCAAAAGAACCGGCCCTTCAAATACAGCTCGTAAGCCGCAGGGGACGCGTTGTAGCGATTCTGGATCTTATGTTGCTCGGCTCCACTCAGACGGACTCGCAAATTCGCCGCGATGTCCCCGGAAAGCTGCTCCTGCAGTGAGAGGAGATCGGTGAGGCTACGATCGTACTGTTGGCCCCAAAGCTGCGATCCCCGGCCCACATCCACCAATTCGGTCTGCAGGACCACGCGATCATCGTGCCGGACCAGCCGGCCGGTAAGCACCGCCTTAACACCCAGTGCGTGACCAATAGCGCGAACATCATTCTGCGGCTGCCGGTAGCGCGAGACCGTGGTCCAGGCCAACACTTGAAGATTCTGCACTTGCGAAAGATCGTTGATGACCTGCTCCGCAATACCATCACTCAAATATTGCGTGGCAGAATCCCCTGCGGTATTTACGAACGGAAGCACGGCAACTGAATCGTAGTGTTGCCGCATGGGCAGACGACTGAACGCAGCGATAAGAATCAGAGTCCCGATCACGACCGCTGATACCACCGCCCAACGATGTGAAATCAAAAGCTGCCGCCAGATGAGATTGAAAGACTGCGGATCAGCAGCCACGCGGCCGTTACCATTCACCGGTTGAACCGGAAGCAAGAGCCGATAGCCGCCTTTGTGAATGGTCTCGATAACTTGCGGGCGGCGCGCATTATCGCTAAACGCTTTGCGCAGCGCGGAAATGCAGCCGGGCAGGACATCGTCCGAGACAAATACTTCAGGCCACACCGCCGAGATCAGCTGGTTCTTGCTGACGACTCCGGGATTCTCCGCCAAATAGACCAAAACCTGCATGGCCTTGGGCTCCAGGCGTGTACAGTTGCCGTCGCGCGACACCTGGTTCAGCGCCGGACTGACTGACCAATCGCCAATTCTGAAATCGCCACCCACGCCGGCTATCTCCAGCGACATTATAGTCGCTGAACAGAAGCCGTTCCCCGTCACCGCGACCACGAATAAGTCGCCTTCACCGCAAATTTCTGCTCGCGCACCGGCAAGGGATTGCCCGCCACCAAACTTTGAAATCGTGTCCCCAGGTTATAGATCACATACAGATCGCTGTCAGGCCGAAATGTGTACCGCAATCTTATGTTCGCGCTGGCAGCCTGGATTTGCGCCGTATCGGCCTGCACGAACGTAGTCAGGTTGAGGAAGCGATTGAACGCATAGCTCACCTGCAGCCCCGCAAGTTCAATACTGAAATTTCCCTGCGGTAGTCGAAATACATTCAAGGTGTCATTCACTGCCAACGTCAGGTGCGGATTGGGCCGGTACTGCGCGGTCACTTGCGCATTTTTCAGCGTTCCCGTGTAGTAGTCGCCCCACTGAAATGAAGAAGTAAACGTGAGACGCCGGTCACCCGCAGAAGTGTACGACACCTGATGCGACGTGAACCGATAGCTTCCAGCAGGAATAGATATGTTCTGGTAAAGGTGCAAAGGCTGCCCCAGAAATTGGTAAATGACGTCCCACGCGGCGGAGTCAATTTCTGCGCTGCTGTTGAATAGTACGCGAATGTTGGGCGTCCACTCTTTGTAAATCAATCTGTTCGCCGTATTTGGATCGTGCCCCACGAACCCGCCCAGATCGAGTTCCCGAATATCCAACACGTGCGGCCGCGGCGTCAGATTGAACTGGAAAATTGTAGGCTGGTCGTCGGTGCGGGTGACAAATCCCATCTCAGCGTTGAAGTTCCGTTCCGTCACCCCATGACCGGCATAAACGTTGAACCAATTGTTGGCATACGTCAGGCGCCCTCCCAATGCAGCGTTGTCCCCGCTCAATCCGGGACTCCACGACTTGACGTAGTACCCACGCAGGTTGAGGTTTCCAAACAGCAGAAACTTGGCATCCACCCCGCCCGAGCGGTTGTAAGGATCAAACGGATTCCCTGATTCCTTATCGGTAGCCATGAAACCAATATAAGACCCCGGCGTCAGCGGACGCTTCACTCTCACCACCGAGTAATTTCCGTACGGATTCCCCCCCTCAGCCCGGGTCCGGACATCCATAACTCCCAGATCGAAGCCACCCGCATGTCCGGCGAGCTTCCCCCCGGCACCAATCGGGACCTGCTGCCCGCTCACCGGATAAATTCCAATCTGCCGCGTAAAGAACAGCAGGTCCTGGTTCCACAGAAGAAAATCAAAAATTTCGGAGTCCTCCAGAAAGAAGCGCCGTTTCTCTGGAATCAATATGGGATAAGGAGTCAGATTAAACTGCTGCTGGTCAACATCCGCATCGGAGAAATCCGTGTTCACCGTTCCCACGGCGATCAGATTGCTTGCCAAACCATACTTCACATCCAAGCCGCCAGTACGAAGCGCGCTCCACGGCTGACCGAAAAAGGATTGGCCGCCCAATAGCCCGTACGGCTTCACCACCAGCAGCCGACTGCTTTCGATCTGCTTAAGTCCTTGCAGCTCCCCAGCCTGAGAGACTCGCCAAAAGCCGTAAACTCTGTGATACCCAGACCATTCATCTTCTTCATTCTTCCGGCGAATGAATCGGCGAAAGTTCACGCCCCACGTCACTTCAGAGCCGCCACGAAAGTTCAGCGTATTGAAAGGAATTTGTACGGTCGCCGTCCAGCCGTCGCTTGTAATCTTGGTCGCCGAAATCCACAGCCCGTCCCAACTGGGATCGACAATGGAGTCGGTCTGCGGAGGCGCCTGCTCCTCGATAATCTCGCCATCGCGCTGTGTGCCGAGCGGATTCACTTCAAAGATGTACCCGCTGCGATGACTCAGGGTTGGGTCAATCATGATGGCAAAATTGTCATCGAAGTCCTGGGAAATATCCTGCCGCAATTGCGTGGCTACGATCGCCGTTGGATCGCGGTCGTAGCAGTGAATCCCAAAGTAGATGTGCCGCGAGTCATAGAGGATGTGGACATCGGTCTTCTCTGTGGCGGCCTGTGTCTCGAGCGGCTCCCGCTGCCGGAAGTCGCTAACCGATGGCGCCGTCGCCCAAAGCGGATCATCCAAAGTTCCATCCATCCGGGGAGGACGGTCCGCCCGTGCGGCCGTGGCCACCCTAGCTCCGCCGGTTGGGACTTGGCTCTGCCCGTGCAGCAGAGCACAGCTCACGAACGCCAGAAGAACGCACCGAATCAGATGGATATTAACCGGACAACGCACATGCCCTATTTCAGACGCGGCAGCCGCATTCAGTCATGTCAAGGAGTTGAGGGTTTTCTGAGGATTTTCTGTTTGTGCCTGCAGAGGGCCTCAGCACCCCTAAGCCCCTCGAAACTCACCTAATCAAACTCACGTAATCAAAAGGACAATGGATTCGGAAAAGTGATACCCCAAAAACGTGTCATCCCGAACGGGCTGCAAGCCCGTGAGGGACCTTACGTCAGCCAGTCACCACGATGCTATCAACAGGATCATGCACCAACCGTGTGGGTCGGACACTCCTGTCCGACGCTTTTGATTTTGCTTGTGAAAGAAACGGCTTCGAGCACACGCCCGCCATAAGCGCACAGAACACGGAAGGGCGGAACCACCTGAACCCGTCCTCACATCTTTTCCACCCGAATATCCCCATCTCCAGTCCGCAACTCGATCCCTATCCCCCCACCATTTATTTTTCCCCGCACCGAGTTTTCCCCTCTGGAGCCCGATACCGTAATTGGAAACTCGACACTCACACGTCCATCGCCAGACTGCGCGTCGAGATCGGCCCCAAAGTTATCCGGCAGCCGCAAGCGCAGGTTGCCGTCTCCGGTACGAAGCATCCATCCAAACTGCGGCGCAGATGCTGGGCTGAGCTCGGCATCAATATTTCCATCCCCCGTGCGCAAGCTCAAGGTGTCGTACCGGCCATCGACATTCACATTGCCGTCGCCCGTGTTGGCATGGAGCAGACCCTCGGCCTCGTGCACGCGCACGTCACCGTCCTTGGTTGCAAGCTTTAGGTCCCCCCGCACGCTGTCGATTTTGACATTGCCGTCGGCAGTATTGATGTCCAGATCGGACTCTCGCGGAACCCGCACTTCCACGCGAATGCTCCGATTGCAAATGCCAAAGCAGTTGCGCTCGACCTTATGCAGTTTCAGCTCAACCCGGTTGCCGGATTGGTTTCCCATAACTTGCAGATCGTCATTGATCTTCAACCCACGCGTGATCACCCTCATTTCGACCTGCTGGCTCGATGCAACGGCGACCTCGACATCCCCGTCGTTAGCGTCGATCACGACCTGAGGCTTGCCTGTGACGGGATAAATATGTCCCCAGTCGTCAGCGCGGGCAGGGACAGCGCAGAGAGCGAACAGCGTGGTTACAGCAAGTAGTAGATGGCGCACACTTCACCTCCGGTGACTAGACGGTGAAGGTACGGATAGGTGAGCAGGGAAGTTCCGCTTCGGGAAATCCACATTGGGAATGCGACACGATTATTTTGTTCTAGCAGCAACTGGCATCGAGCATCTCAGCTTAGAATCGCGCAAGACAAGCTGTGTTTGGAAGACGTTGCCAGTGGGTAGTGGACGCAGCTTGCCAAGCTGTCGAGTGGCTAGATCAGCCATTGGGGTTCGATTCCCCCCTCTTCCGTTCGGCCACTCGGCACGTTTCGCGGCTTGACAATAAGTCCCGGGAAATTACACTAGACTTGCTTGGCAGGCTGCGTCCTTCAGATAAGAAATCACCGCAAAAGACCCGTCTGATCAACGGGGATTTTGCTTTTGAGGCGGTGCAGCGGTCGCCGGCTTGGCGAAAATCTTCGGATCCACCGCCGGATTAATCTCAATCTTGCTGAACTGCACTGAACTCGAATCCTGCCTGCCCTGTTTATTCTCACGATGAAATGGCAGGTTCAAGCCTTCAACCGTCTTCCAGTCTGAAAGCACAGTTTCGGAATCCACCGGCCCCGACTGCCCCATAGACTTATAGGTTTCGCGGATGATCTTCCCGCTCTGCCGGTCGACAAACCACCGTATCGCGACGCCGGGACCAGACACATCTACGATCGCCAATTCGGTGTTTTCGCTTTTGTCTGTTCCGGATGCGAAAAAGCTAAACGCTGGATCGTTCAAGTGCTGGCCCAGATAGATCAGGTCGCGACGAATCTGCGCCAAACTTTCGTTCTTCCGCGACGAAGGCAAATCCTGCGCGCCCATTCCCGCCGCTGAAGCAAATCCAGCCTCCGGCGTTACCACCATGGTGAAATTTCCCTGCGGCGTTTGCAGGTCCACTTTCATGTGATCGGGGAAGACGATCGTGGCCTCCGCCTGAATGCTTCCATTCGGCTGCTGCAACCTGAAATCTGACTTGAGGGCCTTCACCGCCTTCAGCTTGGTTTCGCCTCCCAACGCCTGCGCCACTTTCCCGGCAAGCGCCTTGCCCTCAGGGTTGGATTCCTTGTTCTCGGAAGCCGCCGGCGTCTCGCCCTTTTCATCCGGCGGAGGCGGAATGGTGATGTCTACATCGGTCACCGGCCCCAGCGACGACAAAGGCTTATCGAACTCCGAGACGTTGCCCGCCACCAGCACGGCAAGCTGGTCTTTGTGTAAATATTTGGGAATGATCCTGGCGACATCGGCGGTCGTCACCTTTTCAACTCCCGCACGGTACCGCTCAAGAAAATCCGCCGGATATCCGTAAAACTCATACGACATGCGCTCGCGCAGTACCTTATCCGGCGTGTCAAAATTAAACACAAACGCGTTCAGGATGGTGTCTTTGGCGCGCGCAATCTCCGCGTCGGTGACGGGCTTCGTATTCAGCTCATCGATTTGGGCATACAGCGCCTTAATAGACTCCACTGTCGTGCCGCTCTTCGTCGCCATCGCCAGCTGCAAGATTCCAGGATGGTCGAATCGTGTTCCAATGCCACCGCCCACCGCGTAAGCCAGCCCCAGCGACGTACGAATACTTTGCACCAGTCGGGAAGAGAACCCGCCGCCGAAAACTTCGTTGAAAACTTCAATCGCGTAATAGTCAGGATTGTTGCGCGTCGTCCCCAGCCCAACCATCCGGATGTTGCTCTGGTTCACATCTTGTTTCTTAATCTCGTAATAGCCAGGCTTCGCCGGCTCAAACTGAATGTCAGGCGCCTGAACCGCTGGACCTTGTTGCCAGTCTCCGAAGCTCCGCCGCAGCAAGGCCTCCACCTGCGCCGAATCAAAGTCCCCGACAATCCCGAAAATTATGTTGTTGGGATGAACGTAGGTGTGGTGCCAATCCAGCAAGTCTTGCCGCGTGACAGCAGCAACCGTCGCATACTCGGGAATTCGCGCGTACGGATTCTGTGCGCCATAGGCCAGTTTTGTTGCTTCCCGGTGCGCGATGTCGCTGATCTCATCATTGCGCCGGGAAATGCCGTCAAATTCCTCACGTTTGGCCAGGTCCAGCTTGTCCTCCCGGAACTCTGGCTCGCGCAGAAGATCGCTGAACACTTTGAACACATCATTGAAATCTTCTTTCAAACAAGAAAGAGAAATGGTCGTTGAGTCGCCACTGCCGTCGGTCTCAACCTTTGCAGCGCGAATTTCCAGATAGTCGTCAAGCTGGTCGCCGGTCTGACTCTTGGTCCCCCCGGTCCGCCAGACCTCGCCGTATAACGAAATCAGCCCAACCTTGGCCGCCGGTTCCGATCGCGAGCCTCCGCGGATTCGCGCAATAGCATCAATCGTCGGCAACTCATGATCTTCTTGCAGGAAGACGACCATCCCGTTCGGCAGTTCGATCCGCTTGGGCTCCTGCGGATGAAACGCCGGCAACTGCGGGATAGGGATTTTCTTCCAGGCGGGTTGGCTAGACTGACTGAACAGCTCCGGAGCTAGACCGAACACAAGTGCGGCTGAGAGGAAGAGAAGTTTCTTCATTGTGCACCGCCGTTGGCTGCCGCCGTATTCTCAATCACGCCCACCGTTCGATTGGTTGGAACGAACACTTGGTTCGCAACTCGCCGGATGTCAGCCTTGCTGACTGCATTAATCCGGTCCACTGATCGAAACAGCTCCCGCCAATCTCCATACAGCGTTTGATACAAAGCAAGATCAGTCGCAAGCCCCTCGTTACTATCGAGCCCGCGGATCAGGTTCGCCTTCGCCCGCGTCTTCACCATCTTGAGCTCGTCATCGCTGATGTCTTCTTTCTTAAGCCGTTCAACCTCCGCGTGAATGGCATCGCCCACTTCTTCATTCTTGTGACCAGGCATCGGTGCCGCAAAAAAATAAAAAATATGCGGATACTTCACTCCGGGAAAACCGGTTCCGCCCTGCGCCACCGAAGCAATCTTCTTGTCGCGCACCAGCGTGCGATACAGACGCGAAGTCCGGCCTTCGGAAAGCAAATCGGCCAGCGCGTCATAAACCGCGTCATCTTTGTCGCGATAGTCGGGCCGGTGATAACCCTCGACATAAACCGGCTGAGAACTCTCACGCAGAATCACCCGCCGCTCAGAATTCTGCGGCGGCTCGGTAGTCGTCCTCTCGTCAGGTTTCTCGTGTGATGGAATCCGGCTGAAATATTTTTCTATGACAGCCATCGCCTGCCCAGGATCGATATCCCCCGCAACCGCGACCACCATGTTTGATGGAATGTAATAAGTGTCAAAGAAATGCTGCGCGTCGGTGGCCGAGAAAGAGTTCAGGTCCGATATATATCCAATCGTCGGCCGGTGATACGGATGCGCGGCAAACGCCTCCGAAAGAAATTGCTCAATCAGGCGACCGATCGGACTGCTATCGGTCCGCATCCGCCGCTCTTCAATCACCACATTTCGCTCTTTGTAAAATTCCCGAAACACGGGATGAATAAAGCGTTCGGATTCCAGATAAGCCCACAACTCCAGCCGGTTTACGGCAAACGCGTAGTGGTATTCGGTATGATCATCGCTAGTCGAGGCGTTGAGGTTCTCTCCGCCATTCCGTTCCACAATCTCGCTGAATTCGTTCGGGACCACATATTTCTGTGCTTCCTTGATCGCATCCTGCCACGCCTTCTCAAGCTCCTTTAGCTTCTGCTCGTCGCGGCCCACCGGCTTATCCCGCTCGTGCAGATACGCCGCATACGCCTCCTCCACCTTTTGCAAAGCGGCCTTTTCACCCGCATAGTTCTTCGTCCCAATAGTGTCCGTGCCCTTGAACGCCATGTGCTCGAACATATGCGCCAGCCCAGTCTTGCCCATCGGGTCCTGCACCGACCCCGCGTCCACGTTGGTGTAGAAGGAAAAAACCGGAGCTGAATCCGGCCTTTGGCAAACAATGGCGGTCAGTCCATTAGAAAGTTTCTTGACCGTAACTCGCTTTTCAAAAGAGGCGAGGTCCTGCCCAGAGCAAACTGCAGCGGGAATCAAGAGTACGAAGACGAACTTCAAAGCACGCAACATCAAACCTCCAAGTGGAGCAAACCTGTGGGACCAAATGATCTAAGACGTGTAAGACGTGAAAGACGATTTGAAGTGAGCAGCGGCGAGTTTGTCAAACCAGCGCCATTCCGCTTTCCCCTTTGGTTTGCTTCGGCCACCTCCTCTCGCCAGAAAACACTTGACTCGCATAATTGCCTTAGCTAACCTGAGTTAGCTAATGAAAACCGTAACTATTCACAGTGCAAAGACGAATCTCTCGCGCCTCATCGAAGATGCTTGCAGGGGAGAGGAAATTGTTATCGCACGCGGCAAGAAACCGATGGTGCGCCTAGTTCCGGTTTCCAACGAACACGGAGAGCGTAAGCCCGGTTGGTTGAAAGGGAAATTCAAACTGGGCCCGGAGTTCTTCGAACCACTCCCTCCCGATGAGCTAGATCTTTGGTGGCAATGACCAGTGCGTCTCCTCCTGGACACCCATACGTTGATCTGGTGGGCCACGGACGATTCAGCGTTGTCCAGCCGCGCGCGTGAGCGAATCGCACAATCAGAAGAGGTCCTGGTTAGCGCTGCTTCCGCATGGGAAATGGCAATCAAAGTCAGTCTAGGCCGCCTCCCGTCAGCCTTCGATCTTGTTACCAATTTCGAAGATTCGCTCCGCAGCCGGGGGTTCCAGGTACTCGCAATCACAGCCGCGCACGGGATCCGAGCTGGGCTTCTTCCCGGTCCGCACAAGGCCCCATTTGATCGTATGCTCATCGCGCAGGCGCAGGCGGAGAATTTGGCCATCGTCAGCAATGATGTAGTTTTTGATCAATACGGTGTGCGTCGTTTGTGGTGAGGACGAAAGTGAAATGAGAGTGAAATTCAGAGTATGAAACCAGAAGAAATTGACGTTCTCGACTGGCAGCGTCGGCAGCTGGAAATCGAGCAGACCCAGGAAGCCCTGACTCAGGCTGATTCTGGCAGACTGCTCGAACATTCGAGCTTAAGTGAAACGCCAGTTACTGGCGCAGTCCGGATTAGGTGGGCAGACTCAGTGGTCACCCACCTGCGATCACTCTCCTATCACGTGGGACGGTGCGAAGGCGGATCAGCTACTGCCGATTCTTTCTTGGACAAGGTATACGCAACAGTTGAGTTTATTGGCGCGCATCCCAACCTGGGCTGTGTCGGGCGGGTGAGTGGCACCCGCGAGTGGAGCAAGGGGTTTGGTTTTTCAGTGGTCCCTACCGTTTTGAACGGAGAACTCCAGGTTCTCGGCGTTTTTCACTCATTGCGCAAAGTGCCGCAAATGAAACCGGGGATAGCGTAACTCTGAGCAGTCATCCCATTCACCCCTACATTTTCCCCTCTCGCTGCTAATTCCCAGCATTTCTTGGGCTTACGTTGACCCGGCAGATACTTTCCAGTAGCCTTTTTACAAATCCCATTGAGGGACAAGTGTATTCTTAAGGCATCTAAACTAAAGGACGAGAACTTGTCTGAAAGCCAGAAAACCCTGCTTTTGCTCAAGCCCCGCGGATTCTGCGCCGGCGTAGTTCGGGCCATCGATATTGTCCGCATCGCCCTCGAGGCCTTCGGCCCGCCCATCTACGTGCGCAAGGAAATCGTTCACAATCGTTTTGTGGTCGAAGAGCTCCAGGGCAAAGGCGCAATCTTCGTCGACTCAGTTGACGAGGTTCCCGAAGGCGAGCGCGTCATTTACAGCGCCCACGGTGTCTCTCCTGAGGTCCGCGACGCCAGCAAAGAACGCCGCCTGCGGGTCATCGACGCCACCTGCCCACTCGTCACCAAGGTCCATGTGGAAGCGGTGAAATTTGCAAAAGAAGGTTACTCGCTAATCCTGATCGGCCATCGCGACCACGACGAAGTAGTCGGCACTCTAGGCGAAGCGCCCATCGTCACCCAGGTCGTGGGTTCGCCGCAGCAAGTCGAATCGCTTTCCGTCCCCGATCCCAATCGCGTGGCTTACCTCACGCAGACGACTCTCAGCCTCGATGAAACCACCGACATCATCGAAGCCCTGCGCCGCAAGTTCCCCAACATCAAAGGCCCACACGCCCAGGACATCTGCTACGCCACCGAGAACCGCCAGACCGCGGTGAAACACGTAGCCTCCGACGCCGATCTGCTCCTGGTCGTTGGCTCCGAAAATAGTTCCAATTCCACCCGCCTGGTGGAAGTCGCGCGCAACTTGGGGACGTCATCGCACCTGATCGACAGTTGCGAAGACATTCAACCGGAGTGGTTGGAAAATGTGAAGACCATCGCCCTGACCGCCGGAGCATCCGCGCCCGAATGCCTGGTCGAAGAGGTAGTAGAGTTCCTAGCAGCCAAAGGCTTCACCAACGTTCGCGAGGTAGAAGTCATGCCGGAAAACGTGCGCTTCGGCCTCCCGCCCGAAATCGTAGAGGCCATAGCAGCCGCGCCCACAGCAGGCGTGTCCGCTGACTGATTGTGTAGCGACGGGCGTGCACGCCCGTCCCGCCGAGCAAAGCTCGGCGACCGGATTGGAAATGGCGGCCATAAGCTCACGTAAGTTTTGACACAGAATATGGATGATTCCTCCTCCACAGCTCCACCCTCAACGCCCCCGCAACTCCGCTTCGGAAAAATTGACGATCTTGCCAGCCGCGTATCCACCGCAATCGACGGCGCACGCAACTGGCTCTTTTCCCAGCAGCACGAAGACGGCTACTGGTGCGGCGAACTGGAAGCTGACAGCACTCTCGAATCCGACTACATCCTGCTGCACACGCTACTAGGCACCGGTAATCCGGAACGCTTCCAAAAGTGCGCCACCTACATCCTCCGCCACCAAAATGAAGACGGTGGCTGGCCAATCTACAACGGCGGCCCCTCGAACATCAGCGCCTCGGTCAAAGCCTATTTCAGCCTGAAGCTAGCTGGATATAAGCCCGATCATCCCGCACTCGAACGCGCGCGTACGCAGATTCTCGATCTCGGCGGCGTCACCAAGGTCAACACCTTTACAAAAATTTATCTCTGCTTCTTAGGCCAGTACGACTACGATGCCGTCCCTGCGATACCGCCGGAGATCGTTCTTTTCCCCAACTGGTTCTGGTTCAACATCTACGAAATTTCGTCGTGGTCGCGCGCGATTCTGGTCCCGCTCTCCATCGTTTACGCCAAGAAGCCATTCAAGAAAATTCCCGACGAGCTCGCCATTGACGAGCTCTTCGTCGGCGGACGTGACAAGTCCCGCATGCGCCTCGAGTGGAGCGAAAAGCTGGTCTCATGGCGCAACTTCTTTCTAGTACTTGATCGATTAGTGCACTGGTTCGAAGCGGTGCATATTCGTCCTCTGCGCTCCATCGCGCTAACGAAGGCCGAGAAGTGGATGCTTGAACGCTTGGAGATGTCCGATGGCCTGGGCGCAATCTATCCCGCCATGCTGAACGCGATCATCGCTCTCCGCTGCCAGGGCTATTCGCTCGACGACCCCCAGATGATCCGCGCCCTCGACGAATTCGAAAAGCTCGGAATTGAAGAGGAAGACACCTTCCGCATGCAGCCGTGCAAATCTCCGGTCTGGGACACCGCCTACGCGCTTTTCGCGCTCGGCGAAGCCGGCGTGCCGCCGAACGATCCGCGAATGGTGAAAGCCGCCGATTGGACCCTGCAAAAGCAAGTGCGCAACCCTGGCGACTGGACAGTCAACAACAAGAAGGGCAAGCCGGGCGGCTGGTACTTCGAGTTCAACAATGAATTTTATCCGGACGTAGATGATTCCGCGATGGTCGCGCTCGGCCTTTCCAAGGTCGAGCATCCCAACGGACGCTATCAGGTCGAGTCCGTCCAGCGCGCGATTGACTGGATCATGTCCATGCAGTGCAAGAACGGAGGCTGGGCATCCTTCGACAAAGACAACGACCGCATGGTCTTCCAGTACATCCCCTTCGCCGACCACAACGCCATGCTCGATCCGCCCACGGTGGACATCACCGGCCGCATTCTGGAAATGCTCGCCACCTACGGCTACGACAAGAACCACCGCGCAGTAAAGAAAGCGCTGAAGTTTGTTCGCGATGAGCAGGAACCCGACGGCTCCTGGTTCGGCCGCTGGGGCGTGAATTACGTCTACGGCACAGCTCTGGTCCTTCGTGGACTCGAAGCCATCGGTATCGACCATCACGAGCCTTACGTTCAGCAGGCTGCCGAATGGCTCCGCATGGTGCAGAATCCCGACGGCGGATGGGGCGAGACCTGCGGCTCCTACGACGATCCAAACACAAAAGGCATCGGCCCCAGCACCCCTTCGCAGACCGCCTGGGCAATCATGGGCCTGCTAGCCGCTAACGACACCCGCAGCGAATCGGTTGCGAAGGGCATCGCCTATCTCCTAAAGACCCAGAAAAAAGACGGCTCCTGGGACGAAGCCTGGTACACCGGTACCGGCTTCCCCCGCGTCTTCTACCTGATGTACCACCTCTACCGCCAATACTTCCCCCTGATCGCCCTCACCACATACAAGAAAGTGATGCTGGAGAAGAACTAGCATCAGTTCGAGAGCAGTAGGGATAATCGGATGGGCTTCGCAATCAGTTGGTTGGCAGCTCGCGACACGAGCGAGACCTCTGTACTTGCCTCGCTTGGCCCCGAAAAGACTGGTGAAACGGAGGAAGTCCCGGACGGTAACTGGTGCAGCACGCTCGTGGGCGAGTGGATGGTCATCTGGTCTAATTCCTGCGAACCCGCTAGGTTCCGCGCTCCGTCCGAGCTCAAGGGCGAAGTTGTCGTCTGTGATGTGGAGGAGCACGTCATGTTCGCCTCCGCAGCAGCCTTCAACGACGGGACTCTGAGTTGGCGCATCGTGCACGATGCGCAACAGGCCCAGGACCACTTAGCAGTTGAAGGAAAGCCGCCGGAATCTCTCGTCCGCATTCAAGCCGAACAATTCGCGCGAGTCGGTGACGACCGCAGGGTCGACTTTGTCTTTGAGATTCCGATTCAGCTAGCACAAGAAGTAGTTGGATTCCGGTACGACGAGGCGTTAGTGAGGACGTTCGACATTCTGCAGGACGTCGTTTCGGAGATGAAGTCTAAGAAGTCGAACTTGAACTTCTGGTAGGCCCAGTGGCCCATCTCAACTCTTTAGGGTGCCCCGTCCAAGCTCTGCTTGGGCGGGGATTTTGACGTTCGGACTTTAATATTCATTTGTGTCGGCATCACTGCGGCTGATACCGGGAACTGACTACCAAACCCATCCACCCAGAGTAACCGGGAATGGAATGGGTCAGTGTTACCACGTGTGTGTTCCCGCGTGTACGCATTACAACTGGAACCGCATGTATTTGCTGGATTGGAGTTTGGTAGCCTACGTGCACTTTCCAAGACTAGAGGAACCGACAACTCATGGCACTACGACGCTTATGCATCCCGCTCTGGACGGCAGTCATAGGTCTCACGATTTCCGCGCAGGCGCAATCTGGGTCGCCATCGTGTGCCATCAGCGCACAAGTCAAGTCGCCCGCGGCGAAAGTCATCGACAAGACTCTAGCATTCCCATCACCGGTTCAGTGGAGGTTGAACTCTGACAATCGTAATGTAGGTATCTCCCTGATCGGGCTCGCGTGGGGCCCCGCCGCGACTCCTGCAATGATCGCCAAAGCAAGTGAACGGCATCTCAACGAAAAAGCAGAACAGTTTTCGGACCATTCTTATGTAATCGCCCTTGGTTTCCAGGCGAGAATGTCCACACCTCTTCTAGATATGCGCACGCGCAGCGGATTGGTTCGCATCAAGGATACCGACGGCAATATGGAGCCGCCGTGGGATTTAACTCCTTCCGGCTTAGTGCGGAAAGACTATGACCTCCACTTCGCGGCGGGGAATGTTACAACGCAGTATTGGGATTTTTTCCCAGTTGCACCCGACCAGAAAGAATTCCTGTTCGAACTGCATTCGCCCGCGCAGAGCATTCAATATTTCAGGCTGATTCTGAAGGATGACGATTTGCTTCTGGTCGACTCTACACCGAACACACAATCAGCTTGCCTCCAGTTCGACAAGAGCTTCGGTGGGAGCATCGGAGCCGACTGTCTGGTGAGCATACAACTCAAGCGCCAAAACACGATTCTTTCCGGCAGCGAGCAGTACGCAAAGATTGGTAAAACGCTCTGGTTAGCTGGCATCGTCGATTCGTTAGGCTATTTCACGATTGAGGAGAGGTATCCAAAGGACCGCGTGACTGGAATTCTCAAAGGCAAATTCGATGTAGGCTATCAAACAATGTCCGGCTACTTTTCAAAGCCTGACGGATCACGGCTGCAGCCTTTTGAGTTCAATGAAGTGCAACCAGCTGGGGCACAAGGGCGAGGGCCTTTTCAACAAAACTGTGAACCAGAAGGATCTATCACGGAACCATCCCAACGCTGATCAAATTCGATCCGCAATATGAAAGGTCGCTTTAGCCGCTGAGCTCGGTTTTTTCGTGTCTCGGGGGTAAATTAGTTCTGAATGTTAGCTTTCGTAACCGGCGCCAGTGGATTCCTCGGCAACCACGTCGCTCGCGCTCTCGCCAAACAAGGCGCCGACCTGCGCCTGCTGATTCGCGCCAACAGCAACACAAAAAACATTGCTGACCTAAAAGCCGACCTAGTCACCGGCGACCTGCGCGATCCCGCATCGCTCGAAAAGGGAATTGCCGGATGCGAAGTCGTCTTCCATGTCGCCGCCGACTACCGTCTCTGGGTACGAGATCCGAATGAGATGTATCGCTCGAACGTCGAGGGAACACGTGCTATCCTCGAGGCCGCGCGCAAAAACAGCGTTCGCCGCGTAGTGTACACATCCAGCGTCGCCACCATGGGATTCACCTCGAACGGCCAGCCCGCGGACGAAAACTCCCCCGTCTCTCTGGATAACATGATCGGCCCGTACAAGCGCTCGAAGTTCATGGCCGAACAGGTCGCAATCGAAGCAGCGCGTAGCGGCTTGGACGTCGTGATCGTCAATCCCACAACGCCAGTCGGCGAGCGTGACATCAAGCCCACGCCGTCCGGACGCATCATCGTAGATTTCCTGAAGAAAAAGTTTCCGGCATACGTCGATACCGGCCTGAATCTGGTCGACGCCACAGAATGCGCGCGCGGGCACATCGCCGCCCTGGAGAAGGGAAGAAGTGGAGAACGCTACATCCTCGGTGGCGAAAACCTCACGCTGAAGCAGATCCTGGATAAACTAGGTGCAATCACTGGCCTACCTTCCCCGACAATTCGCGTGCCCTATGTGCTCGCATTAGCCACAGGCGTAGTCGACGAAGTAGTCACAGGCCGCATCCGTGGCCGCGAGCCGCGTGCCACAATCGACGCCGTCCGCATGGGCCGCAAAAAAATGTTCGTCTCCTCCGCCAAGGCCGAAGGTGAATTAGGATGGAAAATTGTTCCTGTAGATGACGCGCTCCGCCGCGCAGTGGAATGGTTCCGATCAAATGGTCATATATGATTTCATCCACTCACTCTAAAGCTTGTCATTCCGACACTCACTCTAACCCTTGTCATTCCGACCGGAGTGGAGGAACCTGCTGTTCCGGTGCTGAAGCAGGAAATCACAAGCGCAAAGCACAGCAGAGCCCAGAGATGGCGGAAGGATTTGTCGCGTGATTGCCTGCGAGCGGACAATCCTACTTCGCTAGAAACGACACTTCAAAAGTGTGAGTAACCAAAAGAAAATCGCGATCGTCGCCGCTCTTGACCGTGAAATCCTCCCCCTCGTCAAGAGCTGGCCTTCGAGCAAACTGACCTACGAAGGCCGCGAATTCACCTTCTACGAGAGCGAGTACGCCGTGATCGTCTGCGGTGGAATCGGCCAAGAATCCGCCCGCCGCGCCGCCGAAGCCGGCATAACAAAATATTCCCCCGACCTGCTGATCTCAGCAGGCGTCGCCGGCGCGCTGGTTCCAGAGCTTCACGTAGGAGACACAATTTTCCCCGCGCTAGTGATAGACGCGCAGGACGGCAGCCGCCACGAAACCGCCATCCAAGCGGCACCCGTAGCCAACACGCCTTTAGGACGCACCGTTCTCGCGACGTATCCCGAAATTGCCAACATCAGCCAAAAGCAGCAGCTCGCGAAATCCTACGGCGCGCACGCTGTGGACATGGAAGCCGCCGCGGTCGCCCGCGCCGCCCAGAAGCACAATCTTCCATTCCTAGCTGTGAAATCCATCTCCGACGAACTCAACTTTGAACTTCCGGAGATGAACCGCTTCATTCGCCAGGGTCAGTTCCTAACGAAAAGCTTTGTTCTCTCCATCGCCCCTCGCCCGTGGCTCTGGCTGCGAGTCTTGCGTCTCGCGCGCAACACCCGACTCGCATCCGAAAACTTATGCGCCTGGCTGCGCGAAAGTGCCCTCACTAATACAATAGTTCCAGGCGTTCGTGTGAGCGAGGGCGAGGACGCGCGTTCCTCCACAACAGAGAATTAGGAGGCACGGGCTTCCCCGCCCGTGCAAGCAATCACGACCAAGCAAACATGGCCATTGCACATCAACTCACCTCGACACAAATACCAAGCAAGGTCCCGTCCACCATGCAGGCCGCCGTGTATCGCGGCAAAAACGACGTACGCCTTGAAACCGTTCCGGTGCCAGAAATCCGCCCCGGCGAAATTCTGCTCAAGGTTCACACCTGCGGCATCTGCGGCAC
>WNGJ01006530.1_pt1 | contig 27558 bp, 27 predicted proteins | sample 5400611 | NCBI WGS metagenome assembly WNGJ01 (sample SAMN13153375, study PRJNA577476) | soil metagenome | isolation source: 40 cm soil or saprolite under Garry oak tree replicate 1 | place: USA:California | collected 2016-06-15
TTCTCGTAAGGAACTTCCGGCACAAAGTGCGGCTTCTTCTCACTTTGCAATAACTTGAGGGCCGCGTCTCGCAACTCATCCATTCGCAGAAACCATTGCGTGGAAATCAAAGGCTCGATGACCGTCTTGCAACGCTCACACTTTGAAATCGAAAACTCATAGTCAACAACCTGTTCCAGCAAGCCCAGCTCTTCAAACTTCTCCAAAACCTTCGCACGCGCTTTGTAGCGATCAAGCCCCGCAAACTCCGCCCCGGCAGCCTCCGTCATCTTTGCGTGACTGTCTATAATGACAACTTGCTGCAGATTGTGACGCACACCCATCTCATAATCATTTGGATCATGGGCCGGTGTTACCTTCACAGCGCCGGTGCCAAACTCGGGATCGACAAACTCATCTGCGATCACCGCAATCTCGCGACCGGTTAGCGGCAGCAACAGCGTCTGGCCCACCAGATCGCGATAGCGCTCATCGTCGGCGTTTACGGCAACCGCGGTATCGCCGAGCATGGTTTCCGGACGCGTCGTCGCAACAGTTACGCTTTTTGTGCCATTCTTCGCCGGATAACGAAGATAGTAGAGCTTGCCGGCTTGCGGGACTTTTTCAACTTCGAGATCGGAGAGGACAGTCTGATCATTGGGACACCAATTGACGATGCGATTGCCACGGTAGATCATGCCCTCCTCATAAAGACGCACGAAGACTTCGCGCACTGCGCCCGATAAGTCTTCATCCATCGTAAACTTCTCGCGCGACCAATCGACTGAAGCGCCCTCACGCCGCATCTGTTTGGTAATTTGGCCACCAGATTCTCTCTTCCACTTCCAAACGCGCTCAACAAACTTTTCCCGGCCCAGCTCGTGGCGACTAATGCCCTCTTTCTTTAGCTCGCGGGTCACCATCAACTGTGTGGAGATACCGGCGTGGTCCATACCTGGCAACCAGAGCGTGCGATAACCGCACATTCGTTTGTAGCGCGTGAGCACGTCCATCATCGTGTGCTGCAACGCATGGCCCATGTGCAGAGAGCCGGTCACGTTTGGCGGTGGAATCACAATTGAGAAGGCCGGCGCACTCTCGTCACGGTTAATTTCCGGCGCAAAGCACCCTTGCTTTTCCCAGCGCTCGTAGTGATTTTGTTCCGCCTGTTTAGGGTCGTATTGTTTAGGGATTTCCATTATCTCGTCGGTACCACGCGGTCAGCTTTTCCGTTGTCAGCAGTTGATCATTGCGTGTCGCAGCCGTAGCGGGCATTGTAAAGTAATCGCCACGCGTTTTCATATTGGCGACAAGGAAATCAATCACGATCACAACCGGTTAACAGCAAGTAAGCGACAACTACACTCGACTAATGCCTGATCACTGGGCGCCGGCGAACGCAAAAAGTAAAAAGCAGGCGACCTCGCGGCGACGCCTGCTTTCCCGGGTTGCTTATGCTTTGAAACTAAGAACTCTTCTCTTCCAGTTGCCGCTTTATTAAGAGCTCTGCGAGCTGCGGCACAACTTCCCACGCTATTTCCTGCACTACCTTCTCGGACAACTGCTCGACCGCACGTCGCGCTATCGCGTCGATAGTCTCAGGCGAGAGTTGCTGTAGCGAGATCTCAGTTGGTGACGAAGCAAACGCTGCTGAGTATTGGCTGGCCGGAACCGGGGAAGTATCAATCTGATCCGTTGGCACTTCCACTCGTTGAAACTCCTGCGTGGTGGCGAATTGATCAGTCGTTTCCGCGGGCGCTTCAGTTGTGGTCGTTGACCCGGGCCAATCGCGACCTATGGAACTCGGCTCGCTTGTAGCGACTGTCTTATATTCCCGAGTGCGAAACGCAGCCGTCGGAAATGCGGGTTCGACCGGTGAAGGTTCGGGAGGTTCATCGAGATCGATGTCTAAAACAAAATCGTCGTCGGGCGCGGAACCGCCGGAGTCGAACTCACCGAGATCAAGGAGCACCTCGCCGGCGCCTTCGTACGTTTCGAAGCCCCCGCTTCTGGTGTCCATACCGTTGTTCTCCGTCATGACATTATCCATTTTCGACTGCCCCGCCAGTTGTGCTTCTCCCGGTTTCGTCTGTGACAAGGCGGCCTCTTCTACAATATGACGCAGTTCCGCGGGCAGCGGCTGCGTATCTGCCGTAGTAATCTCCAGCTCGGCAGTGCTGAGCTTTTCGACTTCGGGTTCGCGAGTCACTTCGGGCTTTGGCAGTTCAGCCGTTGGTATCTGTTCCTCCGGCGGGCGACTGCTTACGAGCTGGCCCACTTTATCTATCAAACGTCGTATTGATTGAAAGGGCTTGGTCAAGGTGTCGTTCGCGCCAACTCTGCGCGCCTCCTCTTCGTCGAATGGCTCGAAGGAGCCAACAAGAAGCATAACAGGAATGTGCTTCAGCCTGTCGTTTTGTTTGATGTACTCACAGACTTCGTAGCCATTGATCTGCGGCATGAAGACATCCGCGAGAACCACATCAGGGGTGAACTCTTCCAGCCGCTCAATCGCCTCACGCCCATTGTTAACGGAAACTACGCTGACGCCTTCGTCGGCAAAAGTAAGACCGATAACTTTTTGGATCGTGATGGAATCGTCGGCGAGTAGGAGTTTTCGTCCAGCTAGCAAAGCTTGGGTACCTTAGCTGAATTGAGCGCCACTGGCGGGTCAGGATTGATTAACAGTCGGCGCATGGCTTGTTTGCTGCTTGTCTAATATCCGTGGCTTTTCCCCAGCAAAGCCATTTTGAAGCTAACATTCGCGCGGATAGCGCGTCAAGAGATTAATCGGCCAGCCCTCGGTTTTGAGCACTAGCGCGAAGGGCTCTGGAGCTGGATATCGTCCGCAGTATCGGCCTTACCATCCGGGCCAGTCGAACGGAGAATGAAGTGATCGCGCTCACCCTGATACCGGTAGGGTTGGTGCCACGGGTCCATGCGAATCAGCTGCGCGAGATAACGTGGGTTGAGATGGTCGATGGCCACGGCCTGGCTGTCGGAAACAACATAGAAGCCCCAATCTTTGCGAAACCTCTCCAGGGCCTTGGCCATCAATTCCAATTCCGCGCGGGCCGTCTTCTGCTTCTCTTCATTAAGGGCGGCAATGATCGGATCAAGCCTCATCCAACCGCGGTTGCCAGTCCGCAATTCCGAGACGCGCCAACCGACGTTGTCGTTGACAAGTCGGATCTCGACCTTTAACCAAGTGACGACGGTGGCTGAAAGTTGCGACGCGAGTGGTACCGAAAACGGGTTTACTTCCTGTATGCGAATCGCGTCAGAGGGAATTTCCACGCCCAACAAGCTTCCCAGCAAACAACGAACGCGCTTCACACTTGGATCGGTGGCGGACGGGCCTCGCGGCGGCGGCTCGAGCGCCGTGCATCCGTTGGTGGCCAACTGCGTCTTCAGTGCTTCCGCGATGAGCTCGATCTCTTCCCAGTGATCCTGACCTGTTCTAATTTCCGCGACCCGCCATTGTCCTTGATTGTCTTGTGAAAACTTAAAAACTGTTTTGATCTCAGCTGAAACTTCCGCCGAGCCGTTTGTTGTAGAGATGGTCTTGACGCGCACCGCACTGTTCTTAAGTTCAAAACCAGCCATGCGTGTGATCGCTTTACGTGCCTGCTTGGCAGACAAATCTGCGTGGACACTTGACGCGGCCAAGCCTGCCAGGCAGCAGGCGAGCAAGGGAAAAAGCAGAACTGTCCTAATCTTCCCAGCGTTCATAAGGTTCTCGAATCAGCTACTTGCTTTGCCGATTAGCATCTGCAGCATAATGTGCAATTGTGCCGTCGTGAAAGGCTTGGGTAGAAAGACGACTGCTCCGGCAGAGAAACTATCCGACGAAAGTTTGGGATCCTGTTCGGCCGTCATCATCATTACCGGAATCTTCATTAGGCGCTTCTCAGTCTTCATGTAACGCACCAGTTCCGGTCCGGAAATGTGCGGCATGACCACATCAAAGATCGCGGCGGTAAAGTTTGGATCGTTCTGCAGAATCTTGTAAGCCTCTCGTCCGTCGCGCGCGGCCACCACTCCGTAATTCTCTTTTTCAAGAATTGCCGAGACTAAACGCAGAATGGCGGGATCATCATCAGCCACCAGAATTCGCCGTTTCTGATTTTTATCAGTGACGTCTTGCGCGGCCAAAGGCTCTGTTTCGTTATTCATAGTTGACTTCTATATTTCTACCGTATGGTTGCTTTCGCCGGCGCTGCTTGATAGTTCGGCCGCGAGCTTGATCGCCGCGATCATGCTCGAGTGCTCCGCGATTCCTTTACCGGCGATATCGAAGGCCGTCCCGTGATCGACCGAAGTGCGTATGAACGGCAGTCCCAGAGTAACATTCACAGCCTCGCCAAACGACAGGCATTTTACCGGAATCATCGCCTGATCATGATAACAAGCGATTACAGCGTCAAACTCGCCGCGCGACGCGCGCAGAAATACTGTGTCAGCAGGGAAGGGACCCTGAACGTTGATTTCGTCGACACCGCTACAAGCTTCAATCGCAGGCGCAATTTCTGAAGCTTCCTCCATCCCGAAAAGTCCGCCCTCTGCGCCATGCGGGTTCAAAGCCGCCATCGCCAACCGGGGACGTTCAATGCCCCATCGTTTCAGTTCGCGGTTTGTTAGGTTGATAGTTCGAATAATGCGATCCCTTTCCACCATTCTTATCGCTTCAGCCAGCGGCACATGGGTTGAGATCAAGACGATGCGCAGATTCGCGGCAACGAAAGCCATCGCAAACTCTTCGCTGCCGGTGAGGTGCGCCAGAAACTCTGTGTGACCGGGAAAGCTATAGCCGCCAAGAAATAGAGATCGCTTGTTGATTGGCGCCGTGGCTATGGCGTCAACACTTCCGGCGGCGCACAACTCGACGGCCGCTTCTATGTAGCCACCCGCAGCTTTTCCTGCCACCCCTGATTCAATTCCCGGCTCGATGACACCGTTGATGTTGTCCAGATGAAAAATGATGGGTTCGGAAAGGGGCTCGGGAATGGGCTCTCCGAGCCGAATAATGTCATAACCGGATTGCAGATCCAGAGTGCGGGCCGTATGGGCCAACAACTGGGCGTCGCCAATAATTACCGGAATGCAAACACGACGAATTTCTTCTTCAGCTACAGCCTTCAAAACTACTTCCGGACCAATACCAGCCGGATCGCCCATCGTTACTGCGATGCGCGGCAAGGATCGGCGCTGGCGAGGACTTGAATGAGATGAGTTTTTGCCAAACTGCCTCATTAGTGGAGACGGGTGCCGACAACTACTGGGGTTGGAAGGGAGTCAGGAATCCGAATAGGCGCCGGTGTGCCTTACTCCGCGACTTGCTCGACGCGCTCGTCGGCCTTGTACATGTATTTGACGTTTCTCTTGAGAAGAAGAAGATTGGGCGCTGACTTGCGGTTGACCTTTAAGGCGCCACGATCGTACCACTCGATTGTTCCTTCAATCTCTTCGCCGTCAAGCAGCACAATAACCATGGGCGTGTGCGCATCGATTTGCTTCTTGTAATAGAACAACTCGGCGTTAGTCTCCATCGGGGGTGGCGTTCGCTTTCGCACCTGAATGGCCGCCTGTTGGGCCGCCCGAGCGGATTCCCTTCCCGAGTCTCTGCCACTGTCGCTGCCAGGTCCCCGTTGGGAACTTCCGTTTGAACGCTCCCTGGGCTGCGGCACTTCGCGCGCTTTTCCCTTCACCTCGGCAAGCGTGGTTCTGATGAGTTTACGATTGCTCACTTGTTTCTTTACCTCCAAATATTAGGACGGGTTCAAAATCGATCGCGCGACGCACATTTGGCGGGGATGGGGTTACGCGAAACACAGTACACTCGCAGGCTGAGGCCATCCGAGGAGAAGGCAACCTTTACCCGAAATGGAAAACCTGCAAGGAATGACGCTCATGCTACACAAGCGGGAGTCAAAATGCAAAGGGGAAAATCTCCAGCCGGTATCAGCAAAGGCCACTTCAAAGTAAAAGGAAGACTTAATGATGTCGCCTTCCTTTTTACTAATCAGGACTTGAGTTAATTAGTCAGCTTTCTTGCGAATGAATGTAGGCACATCCAAATCATCAGGACGCGCATGCATCATCGGTCGTGGCAAATCATCTGCTGGACGTTGCACAAAGCGCGGCGCCGTGGCCGGCAAACTGGATATTGCGGAAGCGGAAGCCACCGCTACTGCTTCCTGTCCAAACCCTGTTGCGATCACAGTGATCTTCATGTCGTCACGCAGATTCTCGTCGATCACTGCACCGAAGATTATGTTTGCATCTTCGTCGGCTGCCTCGCGAATAATCGTAGACGCGACGTTCACTTCATAAAGCGTCAGGTCTGGTCCACCGGTAATATTAATGAGCACACCCTTGGCGCCTTGAATGGTAGCTTCTTCGAGAAGCGGTGAAGAGATTGCCTGCTGCGTTGCCTCGATGGCCCGATTATCCCCGCGTGCGCGACCAGCGCCCATCAGGGCCATTCCCATGCCCTGCATAATCGATTTAACATCTGCGAAGTCTAGATTGATCAATCCGGGAACTGTAATGAGATCGCTGATTCCCTGGACCGCCTGACGGAGAACGTCGTCGGCTACGCCAAACGAATCAGCCAGAGATGAGTTCTTGTCTACCGTATGCAGCAGGCGCTCGTTTGGAATTGTGATCACCGTGTCAACACATTCACGCAACTCACGCAGGCCTTGTTCGGCCTGCTGCATTCTGCGGCGCCCTTCAAAATGAAACGGCTTGGTAACCACGGCTACCGTCAACGCTTCCAGTTCTGTCGCCAGCGAAGCAATGATTGGCGCTCCACCTGTGCCAGTGCCGCCACCAAGGCCAGTGGTGACAAAAACCATATCAGCACCTTCAAGGACCTCAATAATCTTATCAGTATCTTCAAGAGCAGCTTCGCGTCCCACGACCGGATTCGCTCCGGCTCCAAGTCCTTTCGTGAGTCTGCTGCCAAGCTGAATCTTTATTGGCGCTTTGGATCGCTTCAACGCTTGAAGATCGGTGTTCGCAACGAGGAACTCAATTCCCTCAATGCCGGCCTCGATCATACGGTTAACGGCATTGCCGCCACCGCCACCAATACCAATCACTTTTATCCGGGCGCCAGTGATCGGCGGTTCGTCATCAATGAAAATATTAATGCCTCTATCCAAACGAGCGTCCTCTGCCATAGTCATTTCCTCTCTTCCGAAGCGGGAAGGCTTCCAGGGCTTCTTCCTTCTATGTTGGGTTGCTCGCGCCATCGGCATCGATATGTTGCGGACTATATCTTGTGCGACTGGGGCGGAAGCATACAACAACTTGTCAAAAAATACTACTGAAACGATTCCGAAATCTTGAAACAAAGTGCGTGAGCTTGCCGGTTGTGCCACGGCGACTCATCGCTGTGCGAAGCTCGCTGGCCTGAGAACGACTAGCGACCAGCGCGAGTCCGGTGGCGGCGGCCCAGGCAGGACTTTGCACGTCCTCAATCAACCCACCAAAGCGATCTCTCTCGGGATAGCCAATGCGAACTGGTGCATCGAAAACCTGCTCCGCGATTTCTGTCATGCCGCTAAGCAACGCGCCACCCCCAGTCAGCACGACGCCGCTTGAGAGCTGTCTCTCCCAACCGGCGTCTTTGATTTCGTCAGCAACATGCATCAAGACTTCTTCCGCACGGGGCTGCAAAATGTCGCAAAGGATCTGACGCGACAGTTGGCGTGCTGCGCGACCACCCACCGAGGGAACATCCACTAACTCACCGCGCTGCATCTCCGTAAGCGATGTGCTGCAAGCGCAGCCTACTGCGCGTTTGATCTTTTCCGCATCCGGAATCGGCGTGCGCAGCCCGAAAGCAATATCGTTGGTAAAATGCGATCCGCCCAGCGGAAATACGGCTGTGTGCTGTACGGCTCCGCGTTGATAAATAACCAGTCCAGTCGTCTCCGCTCCGACATCTACCAACGCCGCACCAAATTCCTTGTCATCTTCGGTCAGTGAAGCTTCGGCTGCAGCAAGTTGCTCAAGAACCATGTCGGCTACTATCAAACCAGCCCGATTTACCGCGTTAATAGCATTCTGGCGGGCTGTCACCGGACTAGTCACAATGTGAACTTTGACTGCGAGCCGGGCCCCGATCATGCCGACTGGATCATTGATTCCATCCTGGTCGTCAACGATAAATTCCTGAGGCAGGCGGTCCACTATCTCGCGTCCCGCGGGCAGCTGAATCGCGCACGCAGAATCGATGGCGCGTCGCACGTCCTCCGCGTTTATTTCTCTATCGCGACCCGACACTGCGACAATCGCCTGACCATTAAGGCCGAGAATATGAGAGCCTGCTAAATTGATCGTCACTTCTTCAGCTTGTATCCCACTCATTCGCTCAACTTCCTCGACCGCTTTCTTGATCGCATCGACCGCTGCGTCAGGATTAACGATTACTCCCTTTCTCAATCCTCGTGCTTCCGCTTCTCCAATTCCGACAATGTTGAGCAATCCGCCCTCACCGGGTTCGCAGGCAATACACGTCACTCTACTCGTCCCGATGTCGAGACCGATTGTGTGTTGCGTGCGTTTAGCCATCCAGGGAATGCTCCTTAAGTGAGACCGCTTGAAGCAATCATTATTTGCCGTGGGCCATCTTCTTCAATTTGTCCGGCTTCTTTTCGGTCCCGGCAATTTGCCGGCCTGATCTTTCTTTGTCTTGCTATCGACAGTTTCCGTGTCGTCCGCACTTACTTTTTCACGCCCCGGCGAACCTATGAAATTCCGATCAGTTTTCGTTTCTCTGGCTGAATCCCTCAACGCGGTGGAAACTTCAGCGCCATCGCTGGTCGTATGAACACCGGTAGTCAGCCCTACAATTCTCTTCCCCTGACTCAGATCGATGTAACTAATAAGCGAACCGTGCGGCGATTGCCTTTGACTATCCAAAATGTTCAGAGCGTCCTGCAAACGCTTGCCTTGATCTTGGGAACCGAGCCGCACCTCAATTTGTGAATTGTCTCCGGCCAGTTGCGCGCGTATGTCCCGAATGTCGATCAGATTTACTTCGCTCACGCGCTCTGATAGTCCGGCGGCATCCCACTCTTGCTGCAACTCCAAAAACTTGGCTACTCGTTCCCGGTTCTCAGCGCGGGCACCTTCGGGATCCTCTTCGTTCAAGCCACGCAGAAAGAATGTTGGTATCTGATCCGTCGGTAACATTTCACCCAGCAGCACTGCGTCATCATCAATCCAGCGAAAGCGGCCTGATGCTGTTCGCACCACTGCGCGCGGCACACGTTCGGTGATCCGAACGCGGATTCCGTCGGGCAATACTCGTGAAACAACTGCGGTTCTTATCCAGGGGATGCGTTCGAGCCGCGCGTTCATTCCATTAAGATCCGCTTTCCAAACACCAGTCTTCTCAACTTCCTTACGAACGATAGCCTCAACTTCCTCCGCCGATACTCGAGCTGTACCTTGTATTTCGATCTTGTGAACCTGGAAGAAACTTGCAGAAGCTGCCGCGCGATAACCCGCAAAAACGAGAATGCCGGCAGCTATCGCCAGGATCAATTTTAAGAAAGCCGGCACATAGCCGAGCATTGCGCGAAGACGTGTTCCCAGGGCTTCACTGCCACTTTCCCGCCGTGTCGGTCGCTGACCGCCACTCGAACGACGCTGGCCACCGATGCCGCTACGGTTGCCAACTTTGTGTGCGATAACTTGCTCTCTCACGTCGGCTCCTTTCGATTTGATTCACCGCTCTCGTCGTCTACGTCTGGCTTTTTCCCGGGTTCATTCGCCCGCCACAATTCGACTTCATATTCAAGCTCAATTCCATGTTCCCGCTTCACCCGCTCGCGCACTTCTTCGGCGAGGGCAAGCGCGTCTTCGGCCCGGGCATCTTCACCTTCGGTGACGATAAAATTCGCATGAACAGGGGAAACAATCGCGCTGCCTCGTCGCGATCCTTTCATTCCTATCTCATCGATCATCTTTCCCGTTCCGATGGCCCCCGCCGGCGGATTCTTGAAGAAGCAACCCGCCGACCGCGATCCGTGTGGCTGTGTCGCCATCCGCCTGGACTTTGCATCTTCCATGCGGGCCCGGATTTTTTCCGCGTCATCCGGTGTTAACAGCAAAGTCGCGCCCAGCAATAGCTCGCCTTCTCTGAATGAGGTGTGACGATAGTTCCACTGCACGTCGCTTCCGGGAAGCTCAACTACTCTTCCTTCGCGCGCGACGCGAACCGTCTCGGTAACAGTTCCAATCTCGTGACCGTATGCACCCGCGTTCATCCAGAGCGCGCCACCGACCGTACCAGGAATTCCGCCGAGCCCTTCTATTCCCGAGAGTCCTTGACGCGCTACATCGATGCAAAGTCGAGGCAGCGAATAACCAGCCGGAACTGACACCCGTGCGCCATCAAAACCAGGTTCACGCTTCAATTCCTTAAGGCTCAGGACCACATAGTGATGATCACCGTCGTCTGCAAGAATGTTGCTGCCCGATCCGAGCGCTCGCCAGCCGATTCCTGCCTGGTCCATTTCGTGCACCAGCGCGGCGGCCTGAGCTTCCGTTTCTGGTGACAGGACCCAATCAATTGCGCCGCCGACCCGCAAACTTGTTAACTCGGCAAATCGCCGGCCTCTTTCGGCGCGCACGCCGAGTCGCTTTGCGATTTGCTCCAGCGCGACATCGCGTTCTCGCAGTTTATATTGTGAAGCTTCGTCCATAGCCGGTTTCGCAAACGAAAAGTTTTGCGTTACACATGACTCCTAAACACTTTTCGCCTCGCTCCGTTCGCGCAGCAACTCCAACAATCGATCGCTGACACGGCTGACCGTGCCGGCTCCCAGGGTCAGAACCAAATCTCCTGGTTGTACGTGATCCCGCAAGGCTCCCGCCGCATTTTCCAGCGCCCCCACATAACGAACGTCCTTGTGACCGAAACGTTTGATCGCTGCGGTCAACGACTCGGCAGTAGTTCCTTCGATCGGATCCTCGCTCGCAGCATAGATGTCGGTTACAAAGAGCGTGTCTGCATTGTTAAAGGAACGCGCAAATTCCTCCATCAGATCACGAGTACGGCTATACCGATGGGGTTGAAACAAAACGACGATGCGTCTGCCGCCCGAGCCAATCTTGGCTGCTGCCAGGGTTGCTTTGACCTCGGTCGGATGGTGGCCATAGTCATCAACCACCATCACCCCCCCGGATTCTCCTTTGAACTGGAACCGTCTGCCGGCCCCTGTGAAGCTCGCCAAAGCCTGGGCTATTTGCACAAATGGCACGTCCAACTCGAAGCCAACCGCTATCGCTGCCAGCGCGTTGTAGACGTTGTGCAAGCCCGGCACGCACAAGGCGATGTCACCAACGACATCCCCGCCATGCCAAACTGTAAAGACCGATCCGAAATTCTGATCGTAACGAATTGCGTGGGCTGAGATGTCGGCCTGCGCGCTCAGCCCGTAAGTGATGCGGCGTCGTTCCACGTCTGGAATGATTGCCTGCACGTTTGGATCGTCCAGACACAGGACGGACGCGCCATAAAAAGGGACCTTGTTGACGAAATTCGTAAAGCAGGTGCGCACATCATCCATGTCGTGGTAGTAATCCATATGCTCGCGGTCAATATTCGTTACGACTGCGATAGTCGGCGTCAGCATCAAAAATGAGCGATCACTTTCATCGGCTTCAACTACCATCAGATCACTAGTACCGAGATGCGCATTGGATCCAAAGGCGCCCACGACACCTCCCACCACGATCGTGGGATCCATGCCGGCATGACCGAGTACGGTCGCGACCATCGAAGTAGTCGTCGTCTTTCCGTGTGAACCGGCAACCGCCACCGTGTGTGGCTTCAACCTCATTAACTCGGCCAACATCTCTGCTCGGGGGATCACCGGAATCGATCGGCGCTTTGCCTCTACGATCTCGGGATTGTCTTCTCGCACCGCAGTGGAGCGAACCACGACATGCGCGTCGCCTACGTGTTCGCCGTCGTGTCCTTCAGCAAATTCAACTCCCATCTGTTGCAATCGATCGGTAACGTTGGAGCGCTTCGCGTCGGATCCGGAAACGCGGAATCCCAGGTTAACCAACACTTCGGCAATTCCGGACATGCCAATGCCACCAATACCTACAAAATGGACGTGTTGAATTCGTCGAAACATAAACTTCAGTAGGCAGCAAACAGTGAGCAGTGAGCAGCAAAACGCCGGCGTTTCACGTCGCGACGTTTCTGAGCTCTGAACCACTCTTTGGTTACTAAATAATCGTTCATTTCTCTTCTGCCTTCCGCCCTCTGCTTTACTTTCACTGCTCACTGCTCACTGCTCACTGCCCACTGCTCACCGCTCACTGCTCACTTTCTCATTGCCTATCACTGCCCACTGCTCACTGCTCACTGCTCACTGCTCACTTTCTCATTGCCTATCATCTCCTCAATCAAATCCACCACTGCCGCTGCCGCATCTCCGCGAGCGAGTTTACGAGCGGCTTGTTCCATCTCGGTGACTCTTTCCGGCTCGCGCACAAGCTTCGCAATCTGCTGCGCCAATCGTTGTCCGGATAAGTCCTGCTGAAGAATCATTATTCCTGCTCCTGCTTTGGCCAATGCCTCCGCGTTCCGGCGCTGGTGGTCATCGGCCGCAAAAGGAAATGGGATCATCACCGAAGCCTTGCCTGCGGCGATCAGTTCCGCCGTCGTAGTTGCACCGGCGCGACTAACCACCAGGTCAACCTCGCCGAAAGCGGCCACCATATTGTCAATATATTTCGTAATGCTCACGTGTTCAGCCCAACTGGCGGCGAGATACGCCTTGTGCGTCGCATCGAAATCCTTTTCACCAGTTTGATGCGTTATCCGCAAACTCTCTTTCAAATCAATCAGTGCGGGGAGGGCGGCAATCATTGCCTCGTTGATAGCGTGAGCTCCCTGCGATCCGCCAAAAACGAGAATGGAAAACTTCCCTGGCTCGCGTGCTCGCGCCGGTATCTCAAAGAACTCGCGACGAACCGGATTGCCGGTCACCACTGCCTTACCGCGGAAATAAGACAAAGCCTCATCGAAGGAAACCGCCGCCTTGTCGACAAAACGCGCCAACACGCGATTGGTCCAGCCCGGTAACGCGTTTGACTCCATTACGAGCGTCGGCAACTTCAGCAGGGCCGCGGTCAGGAGTACCGGCCCGGAAACGTAGCCACCGGCGCCAATCACGACCTCGGGCCGAATCGAATTAATCAAGACCCGGGCCGCCAGGAAACTTTTCGGTAACAGCAGCAGGCCGCGTGCGCGTGCAACCGGCCCAACATTTTTAAGACCAGCACTGTCAATGATCGAAAGTTGAAAACCCGCCTGGGGAACCAGCTTGCTTTCCAGGCCGCGCGCTGTGCCAACAAAACTGACTTCCGATTCGGGCCCGCGGCGTAAGATTTCTTTGGCAACCGCAATCCCCGGATAAATGTGTCCGCCTGTTCCACCGGCGGCGATCAGCGCGCGCATGGTGGTTTATCAAAAGCGCGAAAGAGCCATTCGCCTCGCTGGTGCGACACGCAAATTCCTCGCTGCTTTGGCACGGTCCTCCACTACCGGCTTTAGTAATCCCGGGCTAACAGAACTGGTGGCGTGCTGCGAGATATTCAGCAAGATACCGACCGCTGCGAGCGTGGGAACCAACGATGAGCCGCCGTAGGAAATGAATGGCAACGGAATACCCTTGGTGGGCACCAGCGAGAGGACGACGCTTATGTTAAAAAGCGCCTGAGCAACGATACCGGTTACGATGCCCAGCGAGAGCAATTTGCTGAATCGATCAGGCGCAAGCAGCGATGTACGAATCCCGCGCCAGAGAAAGACTGCGAATATCAGCAATACTGCCAACGTGCCCAGCAAGCCCAGCTCTTCTCCGATAACGGCAAAAATAAAATCCGAATGGGCAAACGGTAGAAACAGCATCTTTTGTTTGCCCTGCGCGAAACCGAGTCCATTAGTGCCACCCGAACCAACGGCAATTAATGATTGGACCACCTGGAAACCACTCTTCTGCGGATCAGCCCAGGGGTCGAGAAATGTCACCAGCCTGGCCATACGCCAGGGCACGAAGATCAGCAAACCGGCGGCAACAACAATGGCCGGCGCCGCAGCCATCGCGAGATGCGACCAGCGCGCTCCGGCGGTATAGATCACGACACCAAAGGTCACGAGCAGCATCAAGGACGTTCCGAAATCCGGTTCTACGACAATGAGCGCAGCCAGCAGTGCAGTTATCAGACCGCAGGGAACGAAGGTTCGCCAGAACTCACGTTCTTCGCCGGCGCGTTTTTCCAGGAAATAGGCGAGAAAGATCGCGAGCACCAGCTTCGAAATCTCGGAAGGCTGGATTGAGAAACCGCTCAACTTGATCCAGCGACGAGCACCGTTCACCGGCGAGAAAGCAAAGACGGCGAATAACAAAAACATCGTCAGCAGCAGCAGTCCGTAAACAATCCGCCGATCCCGCAAGCGGTTGTAATCAAATTGCATCGCTGCAAGCATCGCGACAAAGCCAATCGCGGTCCAGATCGCCTGTTTTTCTACGTAATAGAAATGGCCATGATTCTCGCTTTGCGCCAGCATCGCCGAAGCGCTGTAAACCATTACTACGCCAAAAAGGGCCAACCCAATGGTCGCCGCGAACAGCCATTTATCTGGATATAACTTTTTCGCCATGGCTAAGTAAGTTTCGAGTTTCGAGTTTCGAGTTTCGAGTTTTCGATTGGAGCATTGTCGTGGTCCGCGTCAAGCAGCTCTTTTTTTTCGTTTGGACTCGAAACTCGAAACTCTAAACTCGAAACTTCATCCTTAAAGACACGCCCCCGATGCTCAAAACTGTCAAACATATCGAAACTTGCGCAGGCAGGCGCAAGCAAAACAATATCGCCCGGCTGAGCTGCCTGAAAAGAAAGTGCTACTGCATCTTTCATGTTACTTGTCCGCTCATGCGGAGCGGCATCTCCCAACTCTTTTGCGATTGTCTCCGCATCCTCGCCAATCAGAATCAGCTTTCGTACCTTCTTATGGACCAGCGGCGCAAGCGGACTATAGGGAGCTTTCTTTCCGCGCCCTCCAAGTATCAAAATGATTTTTCCGAATCTGTCTTCATCTTCACCCGCAAAGGCCTCGAGTGCTTTCAACGTCGCGTCAACGCTGGTTGCCTTTGAGTCGTTGTAAAACTTAACGCCCTCAACTTCCGTCACAAACTCCAGGCGATGTTCCACCGGTTCAAAACGTCTGACAGTCTCGCGCATCGATTCTGGTGCGGCCCCACACGCCAGTCCCGCCGCAAGCGCCGCCAGCACGTTCTCTACATTGTGAAGGCCACGAAGCTTTATTTCCTCGCGATTCATTAAAACCCTTTCTGCAGTCGCAGTACGCGAGACAATTTCGCGCCCTCGCAGATAAAGACCTTCTTCCAGTTGTTGCGTAACGCTGAAGTTTGCAATATGAGCACGCAAGCCGCTGGCCCAGCTCGATACGACTTGATCGTCAGCATTAAGAATCGCCACGTCCCCAGGGGCCTGGTTCATGAAGATGCGATGCTTGGCGGCCGCATAGTCAGTAAATGATTCGTAGCGATCCATATGATTTGGCGTAACGTTCAGCACCACCGCAACCGCCGGGTGAAACTCCTTGATAGTCTCCAATTGAAAACTTGACACCTCGGCGACTGTCCAACCGTCGTCACGCGAACTATCCACCAATGAGATCAAGGGCGTGCCAATATTCCCTCCAACCTGGTTCGGCAATCCTGCGTCCTTGAGCAATTCCCCAACCAACGACGTGGTTGTTGTTTTGCCGTTACTGCCAGTGATTGCAGCTATTCGTCCTCTCAAATAGCGGGAGGCCAGCTCAACTTCGCCGACCACTTCGGCGCCGGCACGTTCTGCATAACGCAAAGGAATAGCTTTGGTTGGAACTCCCGGACTAATCACTACCAGGTCAAGTTGGTCCAGAAGCCAACCAGGCGCCTCGCCCGCCAGGCAGCCTATGCCTTCGTGTTTCAAGGCAAGCGCACCGGCACTCCATTTTTCAAGCGGCTGCGCATCATTAAGGGCCACAGTCGCGCCGCGTGCCGTCAAAAACTTCGCGCAGGCAATACCACTGCGTGCCGCTCCCATTACGAGAACTTTTTTGCCGGCGACATCCAAACAATTTCACGTCCCAGTAGGACAGACACTCCTGTCTATCCTTCTCATCAATATAGGGACAGGCAGGAATGCCTGTCCTACCTCAGTTTCAAGGTTGAAAGACTCAACAATGCAAACAGGATCGCCAGAATCAGAAAGCGAAACACAATCTTCGATTCTTTCCAATCTCGCATTTCAAAGTGGTGATGCAACGGCGTCATCTTAAACAATCGTCGACCGGTGCCTGTCGTGCGCTTCGTCATCTTGAACACGCTTACCTGGAGCACCACCGACAGAGCTTCAATGACAAACACGCCACCCACCATCAGCAACATAAACTCCTGTTTCGTCAGCACAGCTACCGTTCCAATTGCCCCACCGATGGCCAGGCTGCCGACGTCACCCATGAAAACCTCGGCAGGGGGGGCGTTATACCAAAGGAAGCCCAGACTCGCTCCCGCCATTGCCCCGCAAAAAACTGTCAACTCCGCAGCTTCGGGTCGATGTGTCAGCTCCAGGTATCTTGCCCATCGTGCGTCGCTGCTGAAATACGTAAACGCTGTCAACGCGGTCATGGCGATAAAGGTGACGCTGATGGCCAGGCCATCCAGTCCATCCGTTAGGTTGACCGCGTTTGAAGAGCCCAGCAGTACCAGCACGATCAGCACGAGGTAGAGATATGGGCCGATATAACTGATGCCCGTTGGATCGGCCGTTGCTTTCAAGAATGGAATGCTGACGTTCCATGAGTAATCGCTGGCAAAGTATTTGGTTAAAATGAAGAGTACTATCCAAACGCCCACTGCTACGAAGAACTGCCCCAGCAACTTTTGCTTGCCAGTCAAGCCCAGACTCCGCTTCTTCGCCATTTTGTAATAGTCGTCGGCGAACCCGATCGCGCCGAACAGCAAAGTCGTCATCACTACGATCCAAACATAGACGCTCGACAGTCTCGCCCAAAGCAAAGTTGAAATCACTACCGAGCCAACGATCAAAACGCCGCCCATGGTTGGTGTACCGCGCTTGGCCATGTGACCCTGCGGGCCTTCTTCGCGAATCTGTTGTCCGATGTTCCATCTTCGTAATGCTTCGATGAGCTTGCCGCCAAACAAAAGCGAAAGCAGCAGCGCTGTAATCGATGCATAGGCTGTGCGAAACGTCACGTACTGAAAGACGTTGAGTGCCTTGATTAAAAACCAATCCTTCTCCTTGAAATGGTTGTAGAGCAGTTCGTATAGGACGTAGTAAATCATTCAGGATTTTGCGTCTGCCGACTGGTCCGATCCTATCAATGGGAAACGCTCGCGAATAGCGCTGACGATTTTATCAGTGGCGACGCCGCGCGAGCCTTTTACTAAGATGAGATCTCCTTCCTTAATTTCTGCGACAATTGCGCCGGCTGCCTCTTCAGAAGTTTCAAAATATCGGGTCCGTCTTAATCCCGCTTCATTTGCGCCCTCAACCATTTGTGCTGCCAAACCTCGAACCCCCCACAAGAGGTCCACGCCTGCATGGGCAATCTCGCGTCCGGCTTCGCGGTGCAACTCAGCCTCATCCGGTCCGAGCTCCAGCATCTCGCCGGCAATCACGATCCTCCGTCTGGAGTTGCTTCCTGCCTCGGTTATTGTGCGCACCATGTTTATCAATGAACCTGGATTCGAATTGTAGGAATCATCAACAACTCGAAAGCCGGCCGCGAAATCAAGAACCTCTCCGCGCATGCGTGGCGGTTTGGCTGTCTTCAAAGCGGCGGTAATTACTTCAGGCCCCATTTCAAAACACGTTGCCACCGCCGCGGCTGCAAGTGCATTCATCAGATTATGGCGCCCACTCATGTGTAACGTCGCGGGTGATTCACCTAACGGAGTCAATAAACGAAACTTGATCAAACCGAGCTCACCGGAGTCGATCTCCTTGGCGGCGACCTCAGCAGGACTGTCAATACCAAAGGTAACTGTGCGTCCTCGATGTTTGTCGCGCATTCCCATTACCCATTCGTCATCCGCGTTCAGAACAGCTATCCCACCCGGCTTGAGACCCTCAACCAGTTCAGCCTTCGCAGCTGCAATGTTCTCTATACTTCCCAGGTACTCGAGATGAACGGGCGCATATCAAACTGTGCCGGCGTTCTTCCCTCACTTACCATTCGCAATACAGAAAGCGGCAGACCAAGTCCGTTGTTGTAGTTTCGCTCGCTCTTCAAAACGCGGCGGCCGCCCGCGCTTAGTAAATGCGCGGTCAATTCCTTGGCGGTGGTCTTTCCAGCGCTACCGGTAATACCAACTACTGGCTTGTCCCAGCGCTCATAAACGCGATGGGCCAGCATCTGTAACGCGGCGATAGCATCCTCAACCAACAGGAGCCGATGTTTCAAAACCATAAGGCCTTGATCGCCGCGCACTCTATTGGCGCGGGCTACGGCTGCAATTGCTCCGCCGCGTAGTGCGTCTTCGACATATTGATGTCCGTCGGAGAAATTTCCGTTAAAGCCGGCGCGGACGTAATCCTCCTGCGACAGAGCGAAGAAGAGTTCGCCCGCCTTCACCGACCTTGAATCGATGGAAAAATCTATAATTTCCTTGTCAAACAACTCGGCGCTTACGTCTTCGGCGTTGGCGCCCAACAAAAGCGATGCTTCCCGAACCTTCACGTCATTCCAACCTTTTGTTCACAAACCAACAACGTTCCGCTGACTCCGGACTCTGTTTCTACAAAGGACCGGCTGTGGTTGATGCCTGCCAATGGCGGCATAACGGGGCGTGCTGGGGGATTGGAAGCGACAACTTCCTGGAGCGGGGTGAAGGACCTGGTTTCATCATACAACTCTTCGCGCCCGCAAGTAGCCTGCCTTCGCGCCACTCGATTGACTCGCAAGCGTTTCCGACAGGCTGTCACTCGGTCCTTTAGTCCAGTTCCACAAATCTCATTGTCAAGCAGTCGATGGGGGATCATTTGCCGTGCTCCGTAAGATCATTTCTTATTTTGTGATTGCAAACTCTTAACTTCGGTGGCAATCGCAAGCCGGTATCACTTTCAATTCAACCGACCAAAGTCTACGTAAATAACCTGACCCTGCCGCAACTCTGCTCCCGGCTGAGGTGTTTGTCCAACAACCCGTCCACTGTCGCCATGAGCTTCAACTTGCATGCCTAACTGAGCACAAGCACGGGCGACATCTCGTACACTGCGTCCGCGTAAATCCGGCATTACGATCGCGTTGCTGGTCGCGAGTGCATAAACAATCTCGCTACCCTTGTTATCCCGGGCGGTAACACGAGGCATGGTCGACGCTCTGGACTCCTGCTCACGCTCATCCTCTTCGCGACGTTTCTCCTGCGTCCGCAGTTCCGAAATCTGCGCGGAAGTCTGTATTGCACTCGCCATCAGCTCGGGATTCTTAAAATCAGTGTCCGGAATCACACCCATCTCCGGCAAAATCTGTTCGGCAATCTGACGGAACACCGGCGCCGCCACATCGCCGCCGTGGTATGAACCTCCGGGCTCATCTATCACTACGATGATTACTACCGCCGGATTATTAACCGGCGCGAAGCCGACAAACGATGCCACGAACTTCGTTTTTGAATACGTCTTCGTTCTGGCATCGATCTTCTGTGCCGTACCTGTCTTCCCGGCCGCAGTGTAACCATCCAGCTGGGCCTTCTTTGCGGTTCCGTTTAACGTTACGCCTTCGAGCATTCCCCGTAACGCGGTTGCTGTTTCGCTGCTGATAACGCGGTGCTGTTCAGGAGTCGGACGGTAAACGGCGACACCCGCAGAGTTTCGGATCTCGCGAATCAAATGGGGAGCTATACGCACGCCGTCGTTTGCCAGGGCGCTGAACGCGGCAGCCATCTGCAACGGTGTGACACCCACTTCCTGGCCGATAGCTACTGAACCGATCGATGAGGGTTGCCAACGATTCAGCGGACGAACCAGACCAGCAGTCTCACCAGGCAATTCAATTCCAGTGCGCGAGCCAAAACCAAAGCGAGTGATATAGTCGAACATTGTCGGATCGCCCACACGAAGGCCTAGTTTGATCGCCGCAACATTGCTCGATTTCGCTAGCGCTTCAGCGATCGTCAAGGTTCCAAATGGATGTCCGTCGTGAATCACACGCTTGGCTACGGTGATTGAACCCATCTGGCAATCAATGCGATCCTCAGGCTTTGCGAGTCCCTTTTCGATGGCTGCCGAGAAGGCAACGACTTTGAAGGTTGAGCCCGGTTCGTAAATATTCTGCAGCGCCCAGTTGGCTCGCGCTGCCGGCGAGGCTGCGCCGACGTCGTTTGGATCAAAAGTTGGCGCATTCGCCAGCGCCAAAATGTCACCAGTATGCGGATCGAGCACGATCGCGGTAGCTGCCTTCGCGCCTGATTGCGCGATTGCCGTCGTCAGCGCCGCTTCAGCCTGATACTGAATTGACTGATCTATCGTCAGGACGATTGTCTGTCCGGGGCGCCCGGAAATCTCTGTACTCTCGTATGCTCTGCCCCGCGAATCCTTTTCGATGAAGAGTTTGCCCGGCTCACCTGTAATCTTTTCGTTATAAACCTGCTCGATTCCTCCTAAACCGTTTCCGTCAAGACCTACAAATCCAAGCACATGGGCAGCCAGCGAACCGTTTGGATAGAAACGCTTCGGCTCCTTGCGTGTATGAACCGCCGCCAGATCCATCGTCTCGATCGTCTGCGCCTGGTCGGGAGTGATCCGCCGCGCAACCCATAGGAAGCGCCGGCCGCTTTCCCTGGCATCAAGTAACTGATTGACCAGAGTTTTATGATCCAGGTTCAAAACTGACGAAAGTGCATCCGCGGTGCAGCTGATCTCGTCCATAGCGCGAGCTTCATTTTTGTTGAATTCATCCGGCGCGACAAAGACTGAGGTGGTGGCGACGGTGCGGGCCAGCTCTCGCTCCATCCGATCGAGTAGCGGCCCTCGCGTCGGGCTGGTTTCAATCGCTTCCTGTTGTTGTTTGTGCGCGCGTGTGACCAGGTCGTCGTGTTGCGAAACCTGCAAATAGACAAGCCGAGCACTAATTCCAAACATCCAGAAAGCGACAAAAGCCGCAACAAAAAGCGTGCGGCGGAACGAGACATCTGGTTGTGATTCCGACTGACGGGAAAGACGCGCCATCCCTGGATGTATCCCTTCTTACCGACTAACGCGAGAGAAGAGCACTCGCCTCGGGAACCTTGCGATCCAATCTGATAATCTCAATCTGAGACTGCTAACTGCCGGCGCTGTGTGTTAGCGCTGTAACGAAGCGGAAGGGTTGAGCAGAGCCGGCGCGAGCGGTAGTTGACTTCGTCTGCTGGCCTTCTGGGTGCCGACCTGGCTGGCCAGCAGAGGCTTCAGCCCGAGTTCGCGCGCCTCTATTGCCAGCCTCGCTGGAGCAAACGCCTGCTCCCTCTTCAACATCAACTGTTGCTTTTCCTCGAGCAGCCTTTCGCGTTCACGTCGCAACCCCTCGGTTTGGTAGCCGTATTGTATTGCTGAGAAGTGCTGTCTTGCGGCAAACACGAAACCACTGGCGAGAACGAGACCAGAGAACAGCAATAGCGCGAGACGGGAGAGGGCGCGCACGTCGCGATCGCGATGAATCCTGGAATTGCGGTGCTTCGAGGGAACTCTTCTCATGCGGGGAACTCCGGGTCTTGATTTTGTCTAAAGAGTAATCAACTTGCGACAAGCGCGTAGCTTTGCGCTGCGCGATCGGGGATTCGCTTCGATTTCAATTGCGTCAGGCACTACCGGACGCCTGGTTAATATTTCGACGATGCGCCGCGCACCGCAAGTGCAAAGACCGGCTTGAACCTGGCTTCGAGGATCGCAGATACAATAGCCCGAGTGCCGGCGAAGCTCCTGCTTCATTATTCGGTCTTCCAGGGAATGGAAACTGATAACAACAAAGCGTCCATCGGGTTGTAAAAGATCAATCGCCGAAGCGACAAATTGGCCCAGGCCCTCAAGCTCTCGATTCACCGCAATGCGTAAAGCTTGAAAAGTCCGCGTTGCCGGATGGACTTGCCAGCGTTTTCTCTTTCCTGCTGCCCGAACCACCAGGTCGGCCAATTCTCTGGTCGTCGTGATCGGCTTCCCCTGTTCGCGACTTTCAACGATCCACTTGGCGATGCGACGTGAGTTTCGTTCTTCGCCGTATTCAAAAATGATTGCTGCTATTTCCTCTTCCGACAGCCGGAACAGAAGATCTGATGCGCTTTCGTCGTCGCTCTCTGGATTCATTCGCATGTCGAGAGGCGCATCAAATCGAAAGCTAAAGCCTCTCGTCGGCGAATCAAACTGCAGCGATGAAACACCCAGATCCGCTAATACACCCACCGGCTCGCGCGCTTCGAGTTTCTTTAAGACTTGATCAATTTCGCGAAAGTCGCCGTGGACAGCGTGAAAGCGTGCACCAAAATGGGCCAATCGCTGGGCCGCGGAATTGAGTGCCGCCCGGTCTCGATCAATCCCAATCACGCGGGTCTCAATTGACGATTGCAGGATTGCCTCGCTATGTCCGCCAAGGCCCACGGTGCAATCGACAAAGAGACCGCCTCGCTCTGGAGCGAGGAAATGCATTGCCTCTCGTAGCAGCACGGGGCGATGGGGCGCGCCTCTGCCCCCCAAAGGCGCAGCCATCACCACCGCCCCGTGATCTTGTTCAAATAACTTTCAAACCCGTGAATGGTAAATCGTGAATAGGAAATAGTGGCTGTTTTCCATTTAGGATTTGCCATTTACGATTTACCGGTTAGATTCCCAGCTTGGCAATCGCCGCCTCATCATCTTCGGTGTAAGGATCAGCGAGCATGCGCGCCTTGAATGCATCCAGCTCCCAAACTTCAAGGTAGGTCAGATAACCCAGAACGGCGACATCTCCCATTACACCCGCGCTTTTGCGCAGTAGGGGATGAATCAAAAGGCGTCCCTGACCATCGATTGTCGCCTGTTGACCAAAATAATTCGTTCTGTCAAGGAACTTGCGCCGCGCCGGATCCATCGTCGGCAAGAGTGAAAGTCGTTGCTCTATCGATTCCCATTCGGGCAGCGGGTAGATGCGGACGTTGTCACCGGTAAGACTGGTTAGGTAGAATTCAGCCCCGTGCTTCTCATCGATAAGACGCCGAAATGGCGTCGGCACTTTTAGCCGACCCTTGGCATCTATCCGGGCCGTGTAGTTTCCCCGCAGCATAGAATTGACTGGTCACTAGAATTGGCGGGTGGCCTACTGGAAAAGTTACTAAATGATCGTTAGCTACGAGGTTGGACCCACTTCCGACCACTTTCGACCACCCAAGCCGGATACTACGCTGCAACATTTTGGGTGTCAATAGAAAACTCCGTAAAATCCTTAGGTTTTTCGCGTTCCTGGCGCGCCGCCCCGAGGTTTGCGTTCGCCTCTCGTCTGCCCTGATAAGTCCCGAAGACGCTGGGAAGTCTTCCCGAAAACTCTGTAATAGGCACTGCTATGCCTGTGATGTATATTGACGCGCCGATAATGCAAACTATTTCTTCATTAATAAGGTCGACTCTAAGATCTTTCTGGATTCGTCGTCGCCACGGTACTGCATCCGGTCTAATTTGCCTCGCGTTCGCCTGCGGGATTTTTTTCTCCGCGACTCAAACTACAGCTCTTGCTCAGACGGGCGAATCGCCAATCCCGCTTCCTTCTCCCTTCACGCCAATCGTCGATTACGCTCACGTTATTGATCCTGAAACCAGGCAAAAGCTCGAATCTATTTACGTGAATCTGAAGGAGCGAGCCAACGTTGAGTTTGCCGTAGTGACGGTTGATACAACTGGGGACCAGGATATTTTTGAGTATTCGCTGGCTGTCGCGCGCGGTTGGGGAATCGGATCAAAAGGTGGTGAAAAGGCCGGTTTCTTGTTGTTGGTTGCCATCAAGGATAGAAAGTACTTCACACAAGTCAGCGATCATCTCGAGGGAGACCTTAACGACGGCTTGGTGGGACAGATTCAGCGCGAACGTTTGGTGCCGCAATTCAAGAAAGGAAACTACAGTCAGGGAATTTACGACACCATTCAGGCCTACGTGGCAACGCTCGCCGCGAAACGCGGATTCAGTATTGAAGGAATCGATCAGAGTTACGCATATCGCGAGACTCCAAGCCAAACTGGAACCGGTTCCAGAGCAGGCGGAATCTCAAGCCCCTGTTGCACGTTAATCATCATTCTATTTGTAATCATATTGGTAATCTCGATATCGAGGAGGGGCGGCCGGGCTGGCGGTGGTGGTTGTCTGAATCTATTCCTGCTCGGCTCTCTTCTCAATACAGGCGGACGGAGCGGATGGGGCGGTTCCAGCAGTGGCTGGAGCGGAGGCGGATTTGGCGGCGGTGGCGGTGGGTTCGGTGGCGGTTTTGGCGGCGGCGGCAGCTTCGGTGGCGGCGGCGCCGGTGGGAGCTGGTAGCAGTCTTTCTTCGCGATATCCGCGATAGGACTGCGGCTCTTGCCCGTCTTATTTAACAGGACTGGTTTCTGTTAGTATCACAATTACGCGAACAAACGAATGGCTAAGACAATTATCCACGACGCGTTGAATGGTTTCTTGGAGGATCTGCGCGCCACCCATGGTGATAATCTTGCTTCCGTAGTGCTTTATGGTTCGGCGGCGGCAGGAGATCATATCGAGTTGCGCTCCGACTATAACCTGCTCATAACTTTGAAGCGCATCACGCCAGAAGATTTGCGCCTGGCCCAGGCGCCGATGCGCGAGTGGCGACGTTTGGGCCATCCACTGCCAGTCTATTTCACCACCGAAGAGCTCGCCGACGCTGCGGATGTCTTTCCGATTGAGTTTCACCAGATGGCGCAAGCCCGGGTAGTGCTCTACGGACAAGATCCGTTCGAGTTCATCAATCTGTCGGACGCGAACCTGCGACATCAAACCGAATACGAACTGCGCAGCAAGTTGATTCAACTCCGTCGCCTGTATATCCCGGCTTCCGTTTCAATCGAGAAGTTATGCGATCTGATGAGCGACAGCCTCGCCAGCTTTGCGGCGCTGTTTCGCGCCGTACTACTTTTGCATGGCGAGCAGGCCCCGGTAGCAAAACCCGATTGTGTTCGTGCAACTGTCAGGCGGTTCGGGTTGGACGCAGAACCATTTGAAAAGATTTTTGCCTTTCGCGCCACCAACTATTTACCACCGACCGAGAAGGAAGCGAATGACATCTTCGCCGCTTACTTGACGCAGATCCAGCGCGTCGTCCAGGTGGTGGATGAATTTGGTCAAGCCAAGGATCAGGAGAATTGAAATGACTCGACGACAATTACTTTTACTCGTTTTGATTGTTTTCGTGGCCACGATCGCCAGTGGTTGCGGCTACAACACTTTGACAACCAAGCACGAAAATGTGAAGGCCAAGTGGGCAAACGTAGAAGCCCAGCTGCAACGTCGAGCTGATCTGCTGAACAATCTCATCGAGACCGCCAAGCTCGCGGGAGTGCAGGAACAGGAAGTGTTCGGCAAGATCGCCGAAGCGCGCTCCCGGCTTTTGAACGCGACGCAACAGGCGCCCCAGGGTGAAGGCGGCGACAAGACTCCGGAACAGAAGCAGGCAGTCATCAATGCCGCAAACAGTTTTGGCGGCACAATCGGCCGGCTGCTGGTTTTGCAGGAACAATATCCGCAATTGAAATCGAACGAGAATTTTCTCAAGGCCCAGGACGAGATTGTGGGAACGGAGAATCGCATTGCGACCGCGCGTAAGGATTACAACGAGGGCGTCCAGGACTACAACACGACGCGCGCTCGTTTTCCGACGGTAATCTCGGCAAAGCTATTCGGCTTTAAAGAAGAGCCTTATTTCAAGGCAGAAGAAGGAGCCACACAGGTACCGAAGATCGATTCAAACAGCTTGCGCCAGAGTCAAGCTCCCACGCCAACCAAGTAAGCTGATTTGGATAGAGAATTCCAAACTAGAAAAGGCCGCTCCACGGGCGGCCTTTCCGTTGATAATCATCGATTCGGTTAAAAGCCTCGCGAGCTGCACATGGCGCAATGGTCGCAGGGTTTGCCGCCGGGTTCCACGCTGCAGGTCTTCTCTTTTTCGAAATGGTCCACAAGCTCCGAGACGACCGCTTCCTCCACACCAAACTTTTCCTGACTGGGATGTGAAAAACCTGCGTTGACTCCGGCAAGCCAGGGTGAGTGGGTTAATAGCACCGGGCGCGCTGGACTTGATGTGGGATAAGCAACATTTGACGCCGCGTGCACAGATAGATTTGTCGCACTGTCGATTGACCCCGAACTAACCTTCGCTTCGAGTTGTGCAATCTTTCTTTGGAGCTCGCTGAGTCCGGCGCGGACCGCGGCGAGCTCCGACGCAACTTCAGGTTTGGCTTCAATCCGCGGAGGTTTGAGCGCGGTTTATTTGTGCGGGAGCATCAGTGGAAACCCGACGAGCAATTCTTTCCGCAATTTCCCTGGCGTGATCTAATTCCGTGCTCATCTTTGGTAGGACAGGCATTCCTGCCTGTCTATTTCTTCGCTCATTTCCCGAGGTTAGGAACCGGTCCAGACGGACAGACAAGACAGTCTGTCCTACTTCAATAAATCCACATAATCAACGACGCCGACTATTGCTGAATCGATTGCCGCGCCGGCCTTGCCCGTTGCGGCGGTAGATGCGCTCCAGCCTTCCTGCACGATCAACACCGTATCGCCGACGCCTGCATCAACTGCGTTTAGAGCCAGCACAGTCGTTGCAGTCTCTTCACCTTCGGGAGTCACTTGCTGACAGAGCATGACACTCGCGCTTTCGTAACGCTGGTTTTTTTTAGTGGCGACTATATTTCCGAGGACGCGTGCGAGGATCATGCTCGACTTCCCTGTGTAACATGTCCATCCGAATCAACAATGCCGATGATGGTGCAATCTGTCGGCGTGTCTTCCCTTTTGAAGGGAAAGCTTGCTTCTTTTCCTCGGCACCAGAAAACGAGTTCACCAACTCCGGCGCCCACCGAATCAACCGCCACCATCGGCTTGCCGATCGATTCGAGATCTTTGTTTAGAGTTTGCACGACCAGCAGCTTGCGCCCCTCGAGCGAGTCGTTCTTGACGGTTGCTACCACCGTGCCGATAACGCGTGCCAGTTGCATCGTGTTGTTATGCCGGACTCGGCGCGCCGCCGTTGCCGTGGATATGCCGCTCGACGATTTTGATGAGTAACTTCAAGCTTTCCTCAGTTCGCGCTTGCGCCTGTGCGAGTCGAGTAAAACTTTCCTCTAACAAACTAACTTTTTCATCGGTTCGCATCTGCGCTCGAGTAAGGTTGCCAACGATATCCACCACGCCAATCAGCGCATTGGATAGTCTGTTATGTTGCTCGGCCTGAACTTCCCGCATGATTTCGATCTCGGCAGCAAACTTCGCCTGATGTTCGA
>WNGJ01000996.1_pt1 | contig 27532 bp, 26 predicted proteins | sample 5400611 | NCBI WGS metagenome assembly WNGJ01 (sample SAMN13153375, study PRJNA577476) | soil metagenome | isolation source: 40 cm soil or saprolite under Garry oak tree replicate 1 | place: USA:California | collected 2016-06-15
AGCCGGGCGACGTAATCGGCGATCGGCTCGCCCGGTTCGGACAAGACCATCGATCCGCCGCAAGTGATGGCGCGCACGAATATCTCAAGTCCGCCATGGCGGCGAATGTCGTAGAAGCTCGCCCATACCGGCGGCGTGCCGCGCGCCGGACCATCGGCGACGATCGCGCCGCAGAGGTCCGCCAGCGTATGGCCAACGATGTCAGGCGCGCCCGACGGAACTGACGTCAACATCAGCCACTCCGTCGCGCGTTTGGCCCTCGCGCGCGCGGGCGCCGGCACCGGCATGCGCGCCGCCGCTACTTGGTACACGCCTGCGTCCGACCAGCGCGCCGGCTGGTCGGTCACGATGGCGTCAATCTCGGCGCCCTCGATCAGGGTTCGTACATGATCGCGATTGAGATCAGGCGGACACAGCAGCATTCGCCGCGCCAGGCCGTCGACCTCCGTCATCGCGACAGCGGATACCAGTTGATCCGAAACAGCAAGCAGCACCGAGCGCCCTGCAAGCTCTTCAGCAAGCAGCACCGAGCGCCCTGCAAGCTCTTCCGGGCGGCCGACGAGCGAGGCCTGCTGAAGACAATCGGTCAGCGATATAGTATGCCGCGCGTCCGAGATCGTGCGGCCCTTCAATTCCGGGCTCAGGTAACTCCCGAGCGCAACGACCTCACGCAGGGACATTTTCAGAGGCCCTGACAAAGTCCCCAACGTTGGGGGAAGCGAGATCGTCATCGAGCCGCGGCAGGGCGAGTTGCTGCGCTTCGGCAATCGGCTTTATCGCCAAATTTTTCCTTAACTTTATCGACATCGATTGGCTCGCCCTTTCGCTGGATCGCCAGCCATGATAGGGCGCACCAACAAAAATGGCAGCGCTTTTGCTTTCGTTGGTAACGCCTTTGTTTCCAGCGCGTGAGAGATTCTCAAAAACGCGGCGCGGCAAAGTCGATGTCACAACCTGAGCGGACAAAAAGCTCGCATGCAATGCACGAGCTACGCCAAATCCGCGTAGGACGATCGGACTACTGCTTTGACCGATCAAGCGCTCGCCACCCCCTGCAGCACCAGCCGGTTGAGCCGCGCGGTGAAGGCTGCGGGATCTTCCGGCAGTTCACCGTCGAGGATCTGCGCCTGCTCGAGCAGCAACAGCGACAGATCGTCGGCGGTCCTGTGATCGGAAGTCCTGTGATCGGAAGTGCTGTGATCGGAAGTCCTGGCCTCGCTCCCCGCCCTGGCGATCGCCGTCACCAATGGGTGCCGCAAATTGATCTCGAGGATCGGCTTGGTCCTGACGCCGCGATTTTGCTGCGACAATAGCCGTTCCAGTTCACGATCGGGCCCCTGACCGCTGGCAACGAGGCACGACGCGCTGGTGGTCAGCCGTGTGGACACCTTCACGTCGGTGACGCGATCGCCGAGACTGGCCTTGATGATCGCAATCGTTGCGGCCTCGTCGGCCGCGGGCTCAGCACCGTCTTTGGCGTGCTCGTCAAGCAACGGAACGAGATCGAAATTGATGTCGCCCTGGCTCAGCGACTTCATGGGCTTGCCCTCGAATTCGAGCCGCGCCGAGGTCCAGAACGCATCGACCGCATCCGTCAGCAGCAACACCTCCATACCCCTGGCGCGGGCTGCTTCGAGTCGCGGATTGGATTTCAGCCGCTCGGCGCTGTCGCCGACAAGAAAATAAATCTCGGTCTGGTTCGGCTTGAAGTCCGCGACGTATTGCTTGAGCGAGCGCTTTTCGCCGGCAGTGGTGGAAAAGCGCGACAGCGCCAGGAGTTTATCGCGCCGCTCGTAATCCTCGTAGATGCCTTCCTTGATCACCGGACCGAAGGCGTCCCAGATCTTGTTGAAGCTGTCCGGCTCCTTGTCGTCGAGCTGCTCCAGTTCGGAGATGACACGGCTCGTGACCGCTTTGCGGATCTGCGCGAGCTGCGGATTGTTCTGCAGCATCTCCCGGGAAATGTTGAGCGGCAGGTCCTCGCTGTCGATCACGCCGCGGATGAAGCGCAAGTAAGCCGGCAATAGGTCGGCATCGTCGGTGATGAACACCCGCCGCACGTAGAGCTTGACCTTGCCCTTCCGTGCCGGCTCGAACAGGTCGAACGGCTTTGTCGACGGCGAAAACAACAGCACCGCGTAGGAGTAGCGTCCCTCGGCGCGATAGTGCAGCGTCATCGCCGGCTCGTCGAAGGCGCCAGCGATAGATTTATAGGCCTGCGCATAATCCTCGGGCTTCAGCTCGGATTTCGGCCGCTGCCACAGCGCGCTCGCCGAATTGATCTGGCGCGCCTCGCCTTCCTCGGGCACGAGTTCGATCGGAAACTGGATGTTGTCGGAATAGGCACCGACGACGCGCTCGATTTCGTAGGTTTCGAGATATTTGGCGGTGTCCGATTTCAGGTGCAGCGCGATCTCGGTGCCGCGCGCGACGCGTTTGGCTTCATCCTCGCTGGCGGGGGCGACTTCGAAGCCCGAACCGCCCGACGACGACCAGGTCCAGACGTCAGCGGAGCCGGCGCGGCGGCTGGTAACGACGATGCGCTCGGCCACCATGAAAGCAGAATAGAAGCCGACGCCGAACTGGCCGATCAGGCCGGTCCCGTCTTTCGCCTCGGCCATCCGCGCCACGAACGCCTTGGTGCCGGACCGGGCGATGGTGCCGAGATTGTCGATCAGCTCCTGGCGGTCCATGCCGATGCCGGTATCGGCAACCGTGAGCGTGTTGGCCTTCTTGTCCGGCACGATGCGGATTTTCGGCGCCTCGCCGTCGCCGATCAACTCGGGCCTGGCGATCGCCTCATAGCGCAGCTTGTCGCAGGCGTCGGAGGCATTCGAGATCAGTTCGCGCAGGAAAATATCGGTTTCCGAATAGACCGAATGCACCATCAGGTGCAGCAGCTCGGAGACTTCGGCCTGGAAGGGTTGGGACAGCGGCGCAGTGTCGGTCATCGTTTGCCCTAGGGAAATGATCGGGAAAACGTCGATATAGCGCCCCTGTTTGGTGGATCAAGCCTTCAAGAGCCGACCGGCAGGGGGTTAGCTCCCCCTCCGCCGCCGCGTCAGGCCACCTGCAGCCGCTCTGCCTGCGGCCGCGCGGAGAAGACGAAGGCGACGGCCACCGCGCCGAGCGCCACCGTGGAAGCACCGATATAGAGCCAGGCGTAGCTGTTGAAGGCGTCGAAGATCCGCCCGCCCGCCCAGGGGCCGAAGGCCATGCCGATCGAGGAGGCCATAGTCATCGCGCCGAACACGGTGCCCATCACGCGCTGGCCGAAAGATTCCCGCGCCAGCACCGCATAGAGCGGCATCACGCCGCCGTAAGCCGTGCCGAAGATGACGGACATCGCATAGAACTCGCCCAGGCGGCTGACCGTGAGGTAGCTCGCGATCGCAAAGGCCTGCACCAACAGCCCCGCGATCAAGACGCGCTTGGCGCCGAACCGGTCCGCCAGCAAGCCGAGAAGGACGCGCCCGCCAAGGCCGGACAGGCCCTCCACGCTATAGATCGAGACGGCGGCGAGCGGGGCGATGCCGCAACCGATCGCGTAGCTCACCATGTGGAAGACCGGGCCGGAATGCGCGGCGCAACAGAGGAAGAAGGTCGATGCCAGCACGATGAACTGCGGCGAGCGGAACGCCTCACCCGAGGACATCGCAAGACCTTCGGTTGCCGCCACCCGTCCTCCGGCAACCGCCGCAGCCGCAGCCGGAGCCCGCCGCACCAACAGCGCGGCCGGAATCAGAAGCGCCCAGGCGACGATGCCGATGGTCATCATCGCGGTGCGCCAGTCATAGGTCGAGATCAGCCAGCGGGCGAACGGAGAAATCGTCATCGGGGCCACGCCCATGCCGGCCGACACCAGCGACACCGCCAGACTGCGGTTGTCCTCGAACCAGCCGGTGGCCGCCGCGATCATCGGCGCGAAGAAGGCGCCGGCGGCAAGCCCCACCATCAAGCCATAAGTGAGCTGGAACTGCGTGAGCGAGGTGGCACGGCTCGCCAGCACCAGCCCTAGCCCAAGCAGCAGTGCGCCCGCGAGCACCACGAGGCGCGGGCCGAAACGATCGCTGATCGTGCCCCAGGCGAAGCCGGCGGCCCCCATCACCAGGAAATCGAGCGTCATGGCGCTCGATATGCCGGTACGCGACCACCCTGTTTCGGCCGACATCGGCTGCAGATAGACCGCGAGCGAGAACATCGCGCCGATGCCGACGCAGGTCATCAGCGCGCCGGCGGCCACGATCACCCAGCGATAGGACGATTTCATGCTTCTCTCCTTTTCGTCTCATGCCTGTAAGACGAACGAGGTCCCCCCGTTTCCGACATTGAATTGACGGCTTGGAATTGACGGCTCGGAGAGGCTTGACAGGTATGTTGATATCAACATATTAAGCCATGTCAAAGCGGGACGAGATTTCCTTCGCCACCACGCGGCAGATCCGCGACCATTGCCTGTGCCTGCACGTGCAGCGCGCCGCCCGCATGGTGGCGCGGCGCTTCGACGAGGCGTTGCGGCCGCTCGGCCTGACCAACGGACAGTTTTCGCTGCTGACGTCGCTGAACCGCGCGGAACCGGCGACGATGGGCACCACGGCGACGCTGCTAGCGATGGACCGCACCACACTGACGGCCGCGCTGAAGCCGTTGACGCGCGGCGGCTTCGTCGAGGTCACGATCGATCCGGAAGACCGCCGCGGCCGGCGGCTCACGCTGACACGCGCCGGCAAGTCGCTGCTGGCGTCAGCCGTGCCGATTTGGAAACGCACCCATGCGGAAGTCGAGCGCCTGCTCGATGGCAAGGATCCCGACAGCCTGCGGCGAGAGTTGCAGATGTTGTCGTAAAGCAACGAAGCGTGCTCTACGACACGCGACGTCCAAAGACGCCACACTCACGCAAAGTCTATTCGAAATTGATCGGACGGCGACCTAGATTCCGCGCGAAACGAATCGCTTCAGCCTCTGGTTAAGTCGTCTTGATTGCAATGAAGCCCTCTGCGAACGCAAGTCTGGCGGCGCGCGTGCGCGATCCCCGGATCGATCTCACGCGCGGGATCGCGAACTGGTTTATTTTTCTCGACCATATTCCGCATAACGCCGTCAATCTCCTGACGCTGCGAAACTTCGGTTTCAGCGGCGCCGCGGACCTGTTCATATTTGTCGCGGGCTATGCCGCGGCGCTGTTTTACGGGAGAATGGCGCGGGAACGCGGGCTGGTCGTGACGACGACGCGGATTTTTCGGCGGTTATGGCAGCTTTACGCCGCCTATGTCGTCTTGTTCGTCATCTATATCGACGTCGTCAGCAACGTGGCCGCGCAATATGCCGCGACGGAGATCATCGACGAATATAACGTCATCGGGCTGGTCGACCAGCCGACGCAGACGCTGATGCATGGGTTGCTGTTGCAAGCCAAGCCCCTGAACCTGGACACCTTGCAATTGTTCATCGTGCTGATGGCGTTCTTCCCGCTGATCCTGTGGTCGATGATGCGGTGGCCCAATCTGGCGCTCGCCGGATCGATCCTGCTCTATTCCGCCGCGCGCTATTTCGGCTGGAGCTTTGCCGCCTTCCCTTCGGGGACCTGGTATTTCAATCCGTATTGCTGGCAGCTCCTGTTCGTGCTCGGCGCCTGGTTCGCGTTGAACGGTGCAAGACTGATGCAATCGATCAAGCATTTGCCGCTGATCCTCGCCGCGGCCTCGGCCTATCTGCTGTTCGCCTTGGCGGTCACGATCTTGGGACAGTTCACCGACGCCGGCCGCATCCTGCCGGATCTCCTGCTCGCCCCCTTCCTGCCGAACGAGAAGGACAATCTCGCGATCGTCCGGATCGTGCATTTTCTCGCGCTGGCCCTGGTATTCACCTGTCTGGTGCCGCGCGATTGGTCGCCGTTGCGCTGGACCGTGCTCCAGCCGGTCATCAAATGCGGCGAGGAATGGCTTGCCGCATTCTGCGCCGGCGTTTTCCTGTCTTTTGCAGGCCATCTGGTCCTGATCACGATGCCGAATTCGCTTGTCATGCAGGTGCTGGTCAGCGCCGCCGGAATTTCGATCATGACGGGCATCGCCTATTACATTTCCTGGTCGAGGCGGCAGGATCACAGGTCGAACCTGGCCTTTAACTGAGCCGATCCGCCCGCATTACCTCCGCGCGCGGAGCCCGACGGGGATAGTGGCCATTTTGGGTCACAGCCGGCGTTGTGCTACGACGGTGGGCGTTGCCTCCTAAGAAGGCACCGGATCAACGACGCCCAAACGCATGACGATCGAAACCAAGCAACGTCCGCCGCGCTTCGACGAGGCATTCAAGGCACAGTTCGCAGCACTTGTGCGCTGGCGGCGGGACGTGCGCAGGTTCCGGTCCGATCCGGTCGCCTCAAGTCTCATCGAGCGGCTGCTTGCGCTCGCCGTCTGCGCGCCGTCGGTCGGCTTGAGCCAGCCCTGGCGTTTCATTCTGGTCGAAACGCCGGAGCGGCGACGGGCGATCTCGGAGAATTTTGCCAAAGCCAACCAGGCCGCGCTGGAAGGCTATGCGGGAGAGCGGCAGGCGCGCTATGCGCGGCTGAAGCTCGAGGGCCTAGCCCAAGCGCCGGTTCATCTTGCGGTGTGCGCCGACGAGACGACCGCAGCGGGGCACGGCCTCGGAAGCCGGACCATGCCGGAGACGATCCGCTATTCCGTGGTCACGGCCATTCAAACGCTGTGGCTCGCCGCCCGCGCCGAGGGGCTTGGCGTCGGCTGGGTCTCGATCCTCGATCCCGCGGCGGTTCACGAGACGCTCGAGCTGCCGCCGCATTGGACCTTCATCGCCTATCTCTGCATCGGCTGGCCGGAAGAGGAACATGACGACCCGGAACTGGAACGTCATGGCTGGCAGGCGCGGATGTGCGAGGACGCGATAAAGCCGCTGCTGCGGTAGTGCCGCAACTGCCCACCCGGCTAGTTCCGCGAACCGTCATGAATCCGCAGATTGGGCTTAACCTGACTGGAGGTTCCCATGACCGATCCTGCCGCAAATATCCTCGTTTCATTTTCGTCCGCTGTCGCCGGCCTCGTCGCCAAGGCCACCCCTGCGATCGTGTCCGTGCACTCCCGTCGCTCACGCGCGACAGGCTTTGTCTGGAAGGCGGGCTTCGTCATCACGGCCGATGAGACACTCGCCGACGAAGGCGAGGTCCAGGTCAGATTGCCGGACGGAACGGCGCGGCCCGCCACGGTGGCGGGGCGCGATCACACCACCGATATCGCGCTGCTGCGCGTCGACACCGGGAACGTTACACCTCGCAAACTCTCAGCAAGCGTTCCCGCGCTCGGGTCGCTCTCGGTTGTCGTAGCCGCGGAACGCGGCGCGCCGACATCGGCGCTCGGCACGGTCTCGCTGGTCGGCGGCCGCTGGCGCAGCCTGCGCGGCGGAGACATCGAGGCGAGAATCGAACTCGATGTCAGCCTGCCGCACAGCCACCAGGGCGGCCTTGCGCTGGATGCGGCCGGCGAAGCGATCGGCATGGCGGTGCGGGGCGCGCGGCGCGTGATCGTCATCCCGGCGGCAACCATCGAACGGGTGGCTCCGCAGCTTGAAGCCCGCGGCCGGATCGCGCGCGGCTATCTCGGGCTTGGCCTGCAGCCCGTCAAGCTCGACGACGGCGTCGGCGCGATGGTGATGAGCGTCGACAAGACCGGCCCGTCGGCCACCGCCGGCATCCACCAGGGCGATGTCATCGTCGGCTGGAACGACCAGACGCTTTCCAGCGTCCGGACGTTGTTGCACGCGCTCGGTCCCGAGAGCGTCGGCTCGGTGGTGGATCTGGCGGTGCGGCGCGGCGGCGAGCCTGCGCGCTTCAAGGTGACGATCGGAGAGAGGCCGGAGGCGTGAGCAAGGAAACGGCCTCGCCCGTCACAGTTGCGATCGAGATCGACGATCCCGCGCTCGCGGACCGGCTGGCGGAGCTGCTCGGCGGCATCGCCGGTCTTCGCCTCGCGAGCCCGGACCAAACGGCGGACGTTGCGATCGTGGCCCGCGGTCAGCCTCATGCCACTGAACCTTCCGAGACCGATCTGACCCCGCGCGAACGCGACGTGCTCACGCTGATGGCCGAGGGCGCCTCCAACAAGATCATCGCGCAGCGGCTTGGGATCTCAGTCCATACCGCCAAATTTCACGTCGGCTCGATCCTCGACAAGCTCGACGCCACCGGCCGCACCGACGCCGTGGCACACGCCGCACGGCGCGGGGTGATCGAGCTGTGATGGCTCAGAGTTTTGAGCCGCCGTCGACGTGGACGGTATCGCCATTGACCCATCGTGCCTGATGCGAGGCAAGAAACGCAACGACATCGCCGACGTCATCAGGCTGCGCGACCCGTTTCAGCGCCTGCATACCTAGCGTGAACTCGCGCCCTGCATCGGTCTTGGTGAAGTTCGACATGTCGGTTTCGACCACGCCCGGCGCCACCGCATTGACACGGATGCCGCGCGGCCCCAGCGCTGTCGCGAAATGCTTCACCAGCGTATCGGCCGCGCCCTTGGTCGCCGCATAGGCGGAGAGATTGCCGACCGAGGCGTGCGCCGCCAGCGACGACACCAGCACGACGCTCGAGCCGTCGCCGAGGATCGGCAGCAATTGCTGGACCAGAAAGAACGGCGCGCGGACATTGACGGCGAACAGACTATCGAAGTCCCCGATCGTCGTCTCTTCGATGGTCGCCGCCTTCGAAATCCCGGCGTTGGACACCAGAATGTCAAGGCGGTCGCCGATGATGGCGCGAACCTGCTTGGCGAGCACATGCGCGCCGTCGGGTGCGGCGAGATCCGCGCTGACCGTTTGCGCCCGGCCGCCGGCGTCGCGAATCTCTTTCGCCACCGCTTCGGCCTCATCCTTGCTACGGCCGTAATGGATCAGCACTTGCGCGCCGAGCTTTCCGAGCGCCAGCGCGCTGGCGCGGCCGATGCCGCGTGACGCGCCGGTAACGAGAGCGGTTTTGCCTGAAAGAGTGGTCATGGTCGAACTCCTTGCTGTTCGTCAGCACGGCAGCCGTTCGCAACGCGGGCACTGCCGGCGTGACGTGATTGCGATGTGAGCAGTTGAAGGGCGCAGCCGGCCTTCAGCGGGAGGGCCGGCGCGCGTGGTTCATGCGGCGGATTTGCCGCCATCGACGGAAAGCACCTGGCCGGTGACGAAGGACGCCGCGGGCGACGCCAAGAACACGGCCGCGTTGGCGATCTCCTCCGGATTTGCCACGCGCTTCATCGGAACGGCGGCGACAAGCCCGGCCTTGTTTTCGGCGCTGCCGGTGAAGCGATTGAGCATCCCGGTTTCGGTCGCACCCGGCGCCACCGCGTTGACGCGAACGCCTGTTCCGGCGACTTCGAGCGCAACCGACTTGGTCAAACCCTCGACCGCGTGCTTGCTGGCCGAGTAGATCGAAGCGTTCGCCGCCCCGCCATGACCGAAGGTCGAGGAGATGTTGATGATGCCGCCGCCGCCCTGGGCCTGCATCGCGCGTAACTCGTGCTTCATGCTCAGGATGGTGCCGAGCACGTTGGTATCGAAGGTCGCCGCATAGCTTTCCGCGGTCTGCTGCGTCAGGGGACCGGGCTTGCCTTCAGTGCCGGCGTTATTCACGGCGGCATCGAGCCGTCCGAAGCGCGCGACGGTCCGGTCGATGAGATCGCGCACCTCGTCATCCTTGCGGACATCCGCCTGGATGAACTCGGCCTCGGCGCCAAGAGTGCGCAACTCGGCGGCGAGCGCCTGACCGGCCTCCTCATGGCGCCCCGAGACGACGACACGGTTGCCCTGGCGCGCGAAGGCTGTGGCGGTGGCGCGTCCGATTCCCGTCAGCGCGCCCGTAATCAAAACGGTCTGGGTATTCATGACTATGGCTCCTCGAATGTTGGGGCATGGTCACTCCATGCCGATAACGCATGATCTAGGAGAGCCTTGAATCAATGAAAAAGACTTTGTAAGCCTCCCATCCATGCCTAACAGGCATGGAGTGGGCATGGAGCTACGCCATATCCGCTATTTCGTGGCGGTCGCCGAGGAAGGCAGCCTGACGGTTGCCGCCGAGCGTCGGCTGCATACCTCGCAACCCTCGCTGAGCCGGCAGATCCGCGATCTCGAACTCGAGGTCGGCGTGCCGCTGTTGACGCGTAGCGTGCATGGCGTCGAGCTCACTCCGGCCGGAAAAGCGTTTCTCGATCACGCACGGCTGGCGCTGGCGCAGGTCGAAGCGGCTCGCGAGGCGGCGCGGCGCGCCGCGCGCCCGGGAAAACCGACCTTTGCGCTCGGCTTCCTCACCGGCCAGGAAATGGATTGGCTGCCCAAGGCCATGCACATCCTGCGCGACGAGCTGCCCAACGTCGACGTGACCGTGACCAGCGAATATTCGCCGGTGCTTGCCGATGAGCTGACGCGCGGCAAGCTCGATCTCGCCTTCATGCGGCGCGAAGCGAGCGCGGCCGACCTCGTGTTCGTGACGGTGACGCAGGAGGCGCTGATGGCGGTGCTGCCGAGCGACCACCGGCTTGCTTCCAGCAAGAGCGTCGACCTGCGGGAGATCGCGGGCGAACCGTATCCGATACGGCCCCCACGCTACGCGCGGTGATCGAGGACTACGTCCGGCAAACGGGGCTCGCGATCACGCCTGCGCATGAAGCCGACAATCTCGCGATGGCGATTTCGTTGGTGGCCTCGCGGCGCGGGTTCGCGCTGTTGCCGCGCTATGCGCAAAACTTTCTGCCGTGGTCGGTCGTCAGCCGCCCGATCAAGGGAAAGCCTCCGACGATCGACCTCGCCGTCGGCTATCACAGGGCGAATACGTCGCCGATCCTGAAACTGTTTCTGTCGAAGGTGGGCGAGTTGATCAAGCGGGTGCCGCCTATTCAGGCGACATCGTGATCGATCATCGATAAAGCCGACGAGGAATGGCGCGACGATCATCGCGCCAGCTTCATGAAATCCGGCGGCCGGCGCTCGGCGAAGGCGGCAAAGGCCTCCCGCGCCTCAGGCGTTGTCAGCCGTTCGGCGAAGCACTCGCTTTCGGCGGCGATCTGCGCTGTCAGCACCTCCGGATTGCGCATCAGCCGCTTGGTGGCGGCGAGCGAACCCGCTGGCAGCCTTGCCAGACGCTGCGCGACCGCGGCGGCTTCCGCATGCAATCTCTCCAGCGGCACCACCCGGTTGGCAATGCCCATGTGAAGCGCGGTCCTGGCATCGACCGTCTCGCCGAGCGCGAACATCTCATAGGCGCGGGCATAGCCGATGCGCAAAGGCATCAGGAGCGTGGACGCCGCCTCCGGCACCAGCGCCAGATTGACGAACGGCGTCGAAAGCTGCGCGTCTTCCGCCAGCACGATGAAGTCGCAGTGCAGCAGCATCGTCGTGCCGATGCCGACGGCGCGCCCCTGCACGGCGGCAACCAGAGGCCGGCTCGCGCGGGCGATCGCCTCGACGAACCGCGCGACATGCCGTTCGCCCTGGAAGGCGCCGGTGGCGATCGCCGCGAACTCGCCGACATCGTTGCCCGCCGTGAACTTGTCGCCCTCGCCGCGAAACACGACGACTCGCGTGGCCGGATCATTTTTCGGCCGCGAGCAGCGCATCCGTAAGCGCGCCGTACATGGCGTTGGTCAGCGCATTCTTCTTGTCGGGCCGCGCGAAAGTCAGGTTGAGGATGTTGTCCCTGCTTTCGATCTTGATGTGCTCGGTCATTCGTCGTCTCCTTTGGGGAATTTCGTCTGCAGGCTGGCAAGCCAGCGTGCGACGATGTCGATTTCGACCTCGGAAAACCCTTCGGTCAGGCGCGCGTTCAGCTCCGCAACGCCAGCCTTGGCGCGCGCGAGCGCCTTTCGGCCCACAGGCGTCAGCCAGAGCCGCCAGGCGCGTCCGTCATTTGGGTCCGCATGTTTCTCGATCAACCCGGCTTCGACCATCCGGTCCGCCAAGCCGCTGATGCCGGGCATGCCGAGATCGAGCGCCGCGCCCGCTTCCCCCATCAGGACGCCGTCGCGCTTTCCGAGGACGAACAAGAGCCCGCTTTGCGCCGGCGTCACGTCGCCCTTCGGCGCCTGCGCCGCCACCCATCGCTGCAACCGCCGCTGCGCCACGTTGAGAAGAAAGATCAGCCGGCGGTCCAAATCACGCTTGCCATATTAGTTCGCATGCGAAGTATATAACCTGATGTCGAAGCGTTGTCACGCACGATCGCGTGGCAGCACGTCTAGAGCATGATCCGGAAAAGTGGATACCGGTTTTCCCTTAGCTAACAAACGCGGAACGCGTTTGCGCGGAGATCATGCTCAACCAAAAGATAGAGCGGGATGACGATTCGAAGAAAAGTCATCGTGCTCTAGGCCACCAACCTCGATGTCGGCCGCGGCCCGAAAGAGGCGGCGGCCGAAAAACTCACGCCGGAGGCGGCTGCCGCAGCCAAGTCAGCCGCGTCGGTGATCGCGATGAACAACATCGATGACCGGTTCGTGTATCCGTGGGCTCTCAAATGTCGACGATACGGCTCAACGATCGAACATCCGGGAGAACGAAGTCCGGGCGAGGAACGGAAGCGTCAAGATCAATCTGACGGCGATTGATCCAGGCGATCGTCAATCCCAGCGGCTTGCCGCCGACGAGATCGGTAAATTGCGATTGTCCGGCGTGCAGGATTTCATCCTTGGCGCAACCTGAATTCTCAATCAGATAACGAAACAGCGTGCCATCTGGCTTGTAGCCCTTGGCCCGCTGTGCCGTGCACACAAGGTCGAAGTTTCGTTGCAGCGGGGTCAACGCCAACAGATCATCATCGATGTTTGACACCACCGCCAACTTGTAGCGCCTTGATAGCTGATCCAATGTACGGACGACATCATCGTAGAGGAAGAAGCGCGGAAAAGCCTCGAAGTAGTGCTCAATCAGGCGGCTGTCGCCAGCAACGGCGAAGTGCTCGAACGTCTCGGCAAGCGAGAGTGCGCAGATCTCCCGATACGATCGGTACGGGTCCCAATAATGCGCGATATTCCGATGCTCCCAATGTTCCCAGAAGGCTTTGACGTCCAGATCGCACGCACCGGCGTCGGCCACGATGCGTTCAAAAGCACCATAAGAACTGTCGCGAACGCTGATCAAAGTGCCAAAGACGTCGAACGAGATCATTTTGGGTCGCAGACACTCGTGATGCATTTCATTGCTCATGAATTGAAATTCCAGTTCACCATCCTTGAATACGAGGCCAGATCGCGGACACGGTTTGGCCGTTGTCGACGACGCGGTAGCGGTCATGTTGTGCGCCGGTGGCGCAGGCGTGATTGGGAAGGATGCGCACCATCGCACCAACTGGAAGTTCCGGCGGCTCGAGTTGAGAACCGGGGCGCGCGGCGAGAATGCCGTGTTCCTGATTGGCATCGATCATGATCAAATCCGGGATCGGCTTTCCGGCGAGATCGGACACAAGGCCGTAGCCTTGATCGACGGCGAGACGCGAGGTCCCGCGATCACGCGACATCGCCATCCAGCCGGCGTCAACGACGATCCAGCCCTTGTCGCGCTGATGTCCGATCACTGTCGCAAGCACCGACAGAGCGATATCCTCGAGGCGGCAGACACCGATCCCGGCCATCACCAGATCGAAGAACATGAAGACGCCAGCGCGCACCTCGGTGACCCCGGTAAGGTCGCGTGCAAAACGCGCTGTCGGCGTGGATCCCGCACTCACCACCGGACATGGCAATCCCGCAACTCTGAGCGCTTCGGCCGCCGCCACGATGCGCGAGCGCTCCTGTTCAGCCATCGCCTCGAAAGACGCCGGGCTAAGCAGGCCGTAAGAACTACCAGCATGGGTCATCACGCCACGAAGGGCGGCGCCGCCTTCGTGAAGCGCGCGACCGACGTCGATGAGCGCTTGGTCCGAGGGCCTGATGCCGGAACGGTGGTCGTCGGTATCCACCTCGATCAACACGGGAAGCGGGTCTCGCCGCTCGGCGCTCCTGGCTGCCACGAGCCGCGCAGTTTCAACGTTATCGAGGATGATGGTTAGATTAGCGCTCCGGCGTCGCAGATCGAACACATGCTCGAGCTTGTTCGGCGCGATGCCGACCGCATACAGCAGATCGGTGATGCCATGGCTGAAGAAATACTCGGCTTCCTTGAGCGTGGAGACCGTGATGGGCCCGCTCGCATCATCCATCACCAGTCGTGCGACATCTATGCTTTTCGCCGTCTTGAGATGCGGACGAAGCCGGACCCCAAACGGCTTCAAATGCTGCTTCAGCCGCAGGATGTTCGCGATCAGCCGGGATCTATCCAGCACAAGACACGGCGTCTCGAGGAGACCGAGCGCTTCACCAATTTCTTGTTGCGAGAATAGGACGGCAGATGACATGTCGATCAAGCTGCGCGGTGCCGAATGCACATTTCGACCATTGTCGGAAAGGATGCCGATCGCCCGGTCCCAATCGTTTGCATATTATATATAATCATACACCGTGCCCCGGTTTCGCCATCCCTTGCAATGGTATCTAGAGGATTATATATTATATGTCAAATGAGATTCGAAGAGGTTTTGATGCTACTAGGTGGGGCGAGACCTAAAATGATCAGCAGCACGGCAATGATTGCTGATGCTCTGCGAGACGCAATCTCCAGCAGCGAGCTTCCCCCCGGAGCGCCGTTAAAGCAGGACGAGATTGCGGAGAACTTCAGCGTGAGCCCAACTCCGGTACGCGAAGCGCTTAAGCTTTTGGTCTCGGAAGGGCTAGCGACCCTGCGCCACAACCGCGGCTGTTTCGTCTCGGACCTGTCAAGCGCGGTCGCGCGCGAATTGACGGAGTTCCGCGCCGTGCTCGAACCTCGTTTGGCCGGCTGGGCGGTCGATCAATTGACCGAGCGCGACATCGAGCAGGCGCGCGTCATCATGAGGAAGATCGATACGACCGGCAATCCGGCGCGGCGCCTGCTGCTCGCGACCGACTTTCATGCGATCATCTATGCCCGCGCCAACCGGCCGTTCTTTCTCGAACAGGTCAGCCGCGCCCGCAACAATCTCAATCGCTATTGGCGGCTCGCGTGGGGCGACAAAACATTTCCGGTCAGCGCTCAGAGCGAGCACCAAGAGATACTGAGCCTTTGCGTCGCCAGAGATCGTGATGGCCTGATGAATTTTATCGAGCAACATATCATGATTTCGGGCGAGGTTGTCCTGCGATACCTGCAACAATTGGAATCTGAGCCGACGGACCATCCGTAGGTGAAGTCCGCGATCCCCTCCAGTTCGCGGCCGGGCGTCAAATTGACTTGGCAGCACGGCCTCACTCCGGAGATCAGTCCAATAAAATTCAGTCCAATAAATAATGTCCCGATCGGCTGGAGCGTGATGACTTTTCCTCGAATCGTCATCTCGCTCCATCGCTTCGTTCGAGCATGATCTCCGCGCAAACGCGTTCCGCGTTTGTTAGCCAAGGAACCTGGTACCCACCCATCGAGGCGTAGCTCAAGGCGCGCTTTTGGGGCATGCTTTTACCGGTCATGCTCCAAGCGAGCCGGTCCGGCCAGAGCAATCGTAACCTCTGCCATCGAGATTGCTCAGCCGGGTCAACCGATAGGGTGCCCACAACAGCAGCAGGAAGAGCGCCCTGTCAGCCTTGTATTTGGCGGCGGGTCGGCGAGGTTCCGAACCCTGCATAACGACCTGCCCTTCGGTCGTGCACACGCGCCACCTCCAAGCCCGGCCTTGTTTCTTCAGGATCACTTCAAAAACCGGAAATTGATCGGGCATCGCAACCGTTCGTTGGCTCAAGCAGAGTTTCATATCTGTGTCGTTCGATCTCTTCGCAGGTTCAAAACTCGCCGCGAGGGAGACAAAAACTTCGACCAAATTGGCAATGTCGGAATAGAATTGATGTAGAACGTGGACTTTGGATGTAATTCCGCGCGTTCAATCGGGCGTCGGTTCCATGGAAATCATGCTCTCGCATCGCCCGACTTGGGCCGGCGGTCATGGGTCGGCGGTCATCGCGCGGCGAACCGACGCGGAAATTCACTCGGCCGGGAATGCCGCGCAACCGTCGGCATCGATCGAGATCCCGACCTCGGTCCCGAGCGGCCAGCGCGCTACGGCCTGATCGCCGGCCGAACGCACCAGCAAACGGTCGTGGCCGGAAGCCTTGCACTCGATCTGGAGATCGACGTGCCCACCCTGATAGACCTGCGCCACGACATTGCCGGTCATCGCGCAGGGCTCGCCCGCACTCACGACGCGAAGCTGCTCCGGGCGCACGAACAGATCGACCGGCGCAGAGTCCGCCGCGCCGGACAGCGGCTCGCCGGGCACCTTCACCTGTGCCGTACCCAAGGCGATCAAGGCATCCGGCGCCGCAGCGCCTATCAGCCGGCCGCGCAGCTTGTTGGTATCGCCGACGAAGGAGGCCACGAAACGATCGCTCGGCCGGCGGTAGACCTCGACCGGCGTGCCGAGCTGGCGGATCCGCCCCTCCGACATCACGGCCATCCGGTCCGAAAGACTCAAGGCTTCGCTCTGGTCGTGGGTGACAAAGATCGTCGTCAGGCCGAGCTTGCGCTGGATCTCACGCAATTCCGACTGCATCGACGCGCGCAGATTCTTGTCAAGCGCGGAGAACGGCTCATCGAGCAGGAGCACGGTTGGATTTATCACGAGCGCGCGCGCCAGCGCCACGCGTTGCTGCTGGCCGCCGGACAACTGCCGCGGCTTGCGATCCTCCATTCCCTTCAGCTTGACCAGCGCCAGCGCCTCGGCCACGCGCTGCCGGCGTTCCCGCCACCGGACGCGCCGCGCCTTCAGGCCGTAGGCGATGTTTTCGGCGACGCTCATGTGGGGAAACAGGGCGTAGTTCTGAAACATCATGCCGATCTCGCGCTTGTAGGTCGGCACGTCATTGACGCACTTTCCATGGATCGCAATCGATCCGCCATCCGGGCCGAGGAAGCCCGCGGCCAGCTTGAGAAGCGTGGTCTTGCCGCAGCCGGAGGGCCCGAGCAAGGTCATGAATTCGCCGCGGCCGATCGCAAGCGACACTTCGTTGAGCGCCACCACGTCGCCGAACCGCTTGGTGACAGCGTCGAAATGCACCGCGGTGTTGTCCCGCCCCGCCATCGAAGCTGGCTGATCCATGTTTCCCCGTCAGCGGCTCTGTTCGATGTTGAGGACCTTGCCGAGGCCGAGGAAGCTGTTGGCAAAGGCAATCAAGGCGGCCGTACCCACGATGTACATCACGGAAAGCGCCGCCATCGAAGGGTCGGCGAACTCGCGCACATAGTTGTACATGGCGACCGGCAAGGTCTGCGTCCGCTGCGAGGTGACGAACAGCGACGCCGTGAATTCGTTGAACGACAGGATGGCGGCAAACAGCCAGCCGCTCACCAGGCCAGGCAGCAGCAGCGGAAGCGTGACCGTGAGTAGGACCCGCAGCGGCGTAGCGCCGAGGCTTGCCGCCGCGAGCTCATAGCTCTGGTCGAGGTTCTTCAGCGAGACGTAGACGCTGCGCAGCACGAACGGAAGCACGAGGATGACATGGCAGGCGATAACGACCGCAAAGCCACGGCTCCATCCGATCTGGGCGGCAAGGATGAGAAAGCCGAGCCCCACGGTGAAATGCGGGATGACCAGCGGCGACACCAGCACGCCCTCGATCGCCCGCTTGAACGGGAATTGGTAGCGATCGATTACGAGCGCGAACATGGCGCCGACCAGGAGCGCGATCGCCGAGCTCCAGGCGGTGACGATCAAGCCATTGCGAAATCCGTCGCGAAAATCCTGATAGGCGAGCGCCCGTGCAAACCAGTGCCACGACCACGCTCGCGGCGGGAACGACAGGATCGCTTTGTCGTTGAAGGCGGCGATCGTCACGACGGCGGCCGGCAAGATCATGAAGCCGAGGATGAGGATGACGACGAATTGTCCGCCCCATCCGAGCATCCGCTGATAGGTCGAACGCGGCGTCATGGGTGGGCCCCAATGTTTTCGAATGGCCTGACCGCGAGCCGCAGGATCGACAGCACGGCGATCGTGAGCGCAAGCCCCGCGACGCACAGCGTCGCCGCGAACGGAAAGTTGAAGCTCGCAAAGCCGAGCTGATACACCAGGTTTGAGATCATGTTGACGCGGCCGCCACCGATCAGTTGTGGGGTCGCGAAGGCTGAGAACGTCCAGGCGAACGCCGTCGTCACGCCGGCGATGACGCCCGGCATCGACAGCGGCAGGGTGACCGTCAGGAAGGCGCGGATCGGCCCGGCGCCGAGGCTCTCCGCTGCGCGCAGATAGTCGCGGTCGATGTGCGACAGTCCGGCGGCAAGCATGATCACCATAACCGGCAGCGTCACATGCACCAGCGCGACCACGACGCCAAAGGTCGTGAACATGAACTGCACCGGCTGTTCGATCAGGCCGAGCCCGCGTAAGACCGAATTGATAAAGCCGCTGTTGCCGAGCACGATGATCCAGGAATAGGTGCGCACCACCTCGCCCAGAAACAGCGGCGTGACGACGATGACGAGCAGCACGGACTTGGCAAGCGGATTTTCGATGTGCACCAGCGCATAAGCCAGCGGATAGCCGAGGAGCAGGGTGGCCACCGCCGTCAGCGCGCAGATCCACACCGTATCCAGGAAGACACGTGCGTAAAGCGGCTTGAGCAGATCGGCGAAATTAGCGAGCGTGAAGCCGCCCGGATCGAGCGAGCCGGGCACATAGGCGCGAAGACTATATTGCAGCACCGCGGCCATGGCGGCCACGAAGCCGAGCGCGCAGAACGCGGCCGGCGTCGTGAAGGTGCGAAGGAAAGGCTGCTTGTTCATGAGACGGGCGTCAAGCGCGCGGGATCAGTTCATGATCAGTTCATGATGTTCTCAGCAAACCATTTGCGCCACTCGGCCGTCTTCTCGGCGCGCATCTTGGCGTCGATATTGATCTGCTGCTTCCACTGCGCGGCGGTCGTGAAGACGCCCGGAAGCTTGGCGATTTCCGGATCGAGCTTGGCGTTGAGAACGGCGGGGCTGCCTTTCTTGAGCTTGGCGATCTCGGCTTGAATCTCCGGGTCGTATAGCGTGTTGATGAACTTGTAGGCCAGCTCCGCCTTCTTCGATCCCTTCATGATGGCGACCGTGTCGATGCCGAGCACCGCGCCCTCCTTTGGAATCACAAGCGTGATCGGGACGCCCTGCCCGATCATGTAATAGGCATTCATGGACAGAACGATCTGCACCGGCGTCTCGCCGCTCGCGAGCAATTGCTGACTGTTGGCATCGTTGGTGTAGAAGGCCTTGAAGTTGGGCTTCAACGCCTTGAGCTTGTCCTGCCCTTTCTCCCAATGCGCGGCATCCGCATCTGATAGCAGGGCTGAAACGGCGATGATGTGGCTTGGATCGAAATCCGGCGCCGCCAGCTTCCCTTTCAGCTCCGGGCTCCAGAGGTCGTTCCAGCTCTCGAACTTCACGTCCTTCATGAGATCGGCGCGATAGCCGATCGTGTAGACATAGGCCCAGGCGCCGAGGTGATACGGGCCGATCCGCGCCTCCTCGGAAAGGTTCTTGGCATTCGGGATCTTGGACGTGTCGAGCGTCTCGAACAGGCCGTCATTGGCGTAGAGCCAACCCACATGCGACGTCGTGAAGGTGATGTCGCTTTCGGGATTGCCCTTGGCCAGCTTCTCCTTGTTCAGCCGGTCGATCGTGCCGCCGGTGATGAAATCGACGGGCACGCCGGTCTCGGCTGTGAATTTCTTGGCGACTGTCTCTGCGACAAGGTCGCGCCAACTGCCTCCCCAGATGCTGACGACCAGCTTGTCCTGCGCCTGGACGGGCGCAGAGATGAGCAGGGCAAGAAGCGCAAGCCAAAAGCGAACCATATCAAATCCCCCTCGCGACGCTGACGGTGTCGCTGGATTGTTTCCCGGCGGGCGCAATCCTGCACCAACAAGCCGGCGCGGACAACGCCCGCAATCAACTCATCTTGTCGACAATAAAATCTTTAGCCGATAAGGTCCGGCGCGCCGCGCTGAACAGCGTGCTATCGCGTTGGCAAACGCAACGGATTCGATCTTTTCTGCCGATTGCCACCCGGGGAGGCATTTGTTGACCAAGTCGCGTGCAGAACGCCCAGATGCGCATCGGCCGTCCGAGGTCTTGAACACGCTGAAAGAGCTCGGCTTCGGCGCCGTGGTTTCGGTGCCGGACGGGTGGCTCGGCGCGATGCTGGTTCGCATCGAGCAGGAGCCCGCGATGCGCCTGGTGCGGGCGACCCACGAAGAGGAAGCGCTGGCGATCGCCTGCGGCATCCGCCTCGGCGGCATTCGCACGGCGCTGCTGGTTCAAAATGCGGGCGTGCTCAGCATGGGCGCCGGCATGGTCTCGCTGGCGCAGCGTTATCAGTTTCCGCTGCTGATGCTGGTGTCGTATCGCGGCACACCGGAAGATCCCGTCTTCTATCATGTGCCTAAAGGCCGCGTGACAGAGCCGGTGTTCCGGGGCCTCGGGCTCAGTCACGCCTGCGCCGACCGCCACCGGCCGATCGGCGCGCAGGTCGAACAGGCCGCGACCTATGCGGAAGAGGCCTCGTGCCCGTTCGCGCTTTTGTTGTCGCGGGAGGACGTCCAATGGTGAAGGCCGCTCGTCCGACCAGAGCCGATTACTACAAGGCGCTTGCCGACAGCCTGCCACCGCAGGCGCTGGTCGTGACCTCGCTCGGCAACGCCTCCTATCTGTGGGCCGCGCTGCATGATGCGCCCGAGAATTTTTACTTCGAGGACGCGATGGGCCTGGCGCTACCGCTGGCGCTTGGCCTGGCGATTGCCCAGCCGACGCGTCCGGTGATCGTGGTCGAAGGCGACGGCGCGCTGTTGATGCATATGGGCGCGCTGGTCACGGTCGGCGCGGTCAATCCCGCCAATCTGACGGTGCTGCTGATCCAGAACGGCGTGCACGCCGCGTCCGGCGGCCAGGCGCTGACCAATCCGGGGCTGGATCTGGCGCAACTCGCCCGTGCGTCGGGAATTGCGCGCGCCGACAACATCGCAAAGCCGGAAGCACTCGCCGCCAAGATACGCGCCAGCACGGCGCGCGACAGCGCCGAATGTCTCGTGCTCGCGACCGAGCCGGATCTCGATGTCGTGCGGCCTCCGGCCCCGCTCGAACCGGTGCTGACCAAGCACCGCTTCATGACGGCGATCGGCGCGCCGCGCTATGTCCCGACGCTGTTCGGCGGCGGCAAGCTCGAAGGCGTGTAACCGCCTGTGGGGATTGTCGCCGCGACCCAGCACGCGCCAAAACCCCATTCGAATGCGCTGATTGGAAATCAAGGCACAAATAAGAGAAATCAAAGCTCACCTTGCTGGTTGGGCCTAGGCGTCAAATTGAGTCGGCTTAAGTCAATTCGGAGTCAGTATTGGCGGCCATCGACGTTCCCGAACAATGACGATGCCTGCCGCATTCGCGGATCCGCGGCAATGTCTCGCATCGCTGTCACGCCTGCCTCCCCGCGTCCGCTATGTGCCGTCACCCACCAATATGAATGGCGCCCAGACCGCCGGATGCGCATTGTCGCCGCCAGTGGCGATCAGCGCCCGGATCGAGCGGCGTAGCGCCTCGGCGCGGCCGATGGTCGGATCGGTGCTCTGAGCGTCGAATACACCAGTCGTGAGGGCCACAGCTGCCCGCGAACGGACCGCCCAGTGCGACACGAGGAGCGCTCGCGCGCCCGCATAAAAGAAGGCGCGCGCCAGTCCCGACAGAGCTTGCGCGCTCTTGGACGCTCCCGCGGCCGTGTTGCAAGCGGACATCACCACCCAGTCGGCGTCGAGCTCAAGCTGAGCGACTTCCGAGGCCGTGAGCAGGCCGTCGTCGAGCTCGGTCGCGGTCTCGGGCGGGCTGAACATCAAAGCCGGTTCAACAACGTTCGCGAGATCGCCCGCGACGAGGCCGTGCGTTGCAAAATGCAGGATGCGGTAGTCGCGCAGCCGCCCCTCCGCACTGAGCGTCTTGACCGCGGCTTCGGTCATGCGCCGGCCCAACAAGATGTCGCTCGTGGGTGCGCCGAGGCGCCGAGCGACAGCGCAGAGCTCATCGGTCGTCTCCGGCAGCGGCATTTGCTGACGTAAGACCTTGACGTCTGCGAACTGCCCGCGAAACAGCGATCCGACCAGCGGCAAGTCCTGCAGCGCCGCCCATTCAAGCGCGCCCGGTCTAGCGATTGGCTTGCAGCTCTGTCGCGCGCGGGCTTCGCTCGCGCGCCTCGCCTGAATCGGATTGTCCGGCCGACCATCAAGCAGAGGATCGCCAAAGCCAATCAACGCCTGGTGCGCCTGCGTCGGCCGCATCTTGCGCAGCACCGCAAGACTGCCGACCGAGGGAAGGACTGCTACCGACTGGCGGTTGACCAGCCATTTCGTTTCGGCAAAATCATTCTTGCCAGAGCGACTCGCGTCAGGCTTCTCGGTCACCAGCACGTAGAAAGGCAACTGGGTCAGTGCTTTCGACGGCACGATCAAGAGATGCTTGTCCTTGATAAGGTCTTCGACCTGACCGAACAGAGTTTGGTACAGTTCATAAGCATATGTAGTGTCGAAACATCTGGCGGCGGGATCTTGATCTGCCGAGCATGACGCCTCGTCTTCACGGAGCGCCTTCCTCAGACTCTTGCAGCGCTCGTAAGCCTGCGACCCCACCACCCAATTGCTTGAATCAAGGCCGCAGCGCAGGAGCGCAACCTTGGCGTCGAGGGGCATCCCTCGGAAAGTCGGGCGGCGCTCGATCCGCACCCATCGAACGTCCGTCTTGGTGACAACCCAGACGAACGCTTCGTCGACGTCGAAATGGCGAAAATCTGGAGCTTCGAGGAAAAGCACCAACGCTTCATCCTGCCGCAACAATTCTTGCGTGCCGACGATGCCGAGCGGAGGAGATTGCGCGAGGGCCGCGTAGTCCGGGAACCGCTCGGCCAGAGCTCTGTCGATGTCACCGATCCGGGCGTCTGCGGCGCTCATCCGCGCCCAATCCCCCTTCTCAGCGTTCAGGTCTCGCCGATCGGCCGAGGTGAGAACGGCATCCGCCAACGCCTTGTCGAGTTTGCGCCCGTCATCAACCAGGCTCTGCCGCTCGCGCAGCAACTCAGCAAATCGCGGCTCGTTCTTGGCCAGACGAAAGTTCATCTGCGCCAAGGCCGACGCGGCCGCAGACCCAACCGTCTGCTGAGCCATCGCAAAGCTGCTGTCTGCCAGCTCTTTCGTGCGCGAGCTCTCCTTCTGTGCCAGACCGTAGGCCGACCTGACATAGAATTCGGCAGCATGTTCGGCAGCTTTGTCGGTGCGTCTCCAGCTCTCGGACCGCGCCAGCATTGGGCCCGCATTGTTGCGTCTGGCGACGCGACGCAACAGGTCCTCAGCGCGCGCGTACAATGCAAGCGCGTTTGCCCAGTCCTGACGATCATAATAGGCGTAAGCGATCCCGCTCAAATCCTCGGCACGAGCAGGATCTCCTGACCATCCCAGATATCTGGGGTCTGCGAACTCGTTCAACGCACGCCAGTCCTTAACGGAGCAGCGCGCCAGCATCTCCGACTTACTTGATTGCCAATGGTCCAGGAGAGAAATGACGTCGAGCTCTCCCGCACCGCAGTTGCGTGCCGCGCCCTTGTCGGCCGCGCTGTCGTTGGACGACGCGAGCGCTACGTCCTTTCCCTGGCTTTTGTAGACGCGTGCCAGACTATCGCGCAGATCGCCAAGTTGCGGCGAGTAGGTCGACCATGCATTCTGACGAAACTGGATCGCCCGTTTGAGCGCCGCCGCAGCCTGGTCGAATCGATGCTGATCGACATAGAGATCCGCAAGCGCGGAGAGATAGCGTGCTGCTTGTACCCAATCCGGCTCGGAATCGATGACCAGATGCTCATACACCGTGAATGCGCGCTGCCGATATGACGACGCCGCTTGCCGATCGTCGCCGTAGAGCCTCGCAGCCTTCATGTAGAGGTCGACCAAATCTTTTGCCCCATAGGGCGTTACCGGGAGTTTGCTTTCCCGCTTGTCGGCGAGCGCCTTGATCGCGGCCTTGGCCTCGTCGACCCGTCCCCTGTTGATCTGCAAGTCGATCAAATGCAACGAAGCCTGACGGTCGCCAAACTTCTGCACCAGAAACGTCAACGCCCGCTCGGTCTCAAGCTCTTGGCCCGCTTTTTCGTATCGATCGACCAGAGCCTTGAACTGCACCCGAAACTCCGACGCATGGGATGCATAGTCGACGTCCGGAGGATCGACCTGCATGGCCTTGCCAAGAATGCCGGCGATCCGCGCCTCCCTTTCGCCATACGCGATGGGAAGCCATTCAAGAAATGGCACGACATAGGGATGGTCGAGTCCCCATTTCCTCTCCGCCGCAGCGAGTGCCCACCGGTCAAGCCGCGCGGCGTCTTCATCTCGCCCGGCTCCGGTGTATAGACGGCTCAGCTCAGTGGTGGTGTGACGAAGGCAGTCAAGCGCGGATGGATCGGTCCTGGACATGCGGTCGCAGGTGTCCAGCACTCCGCGCAGAAGCGCCTCGCTTTCGGCGTCATGGTCGCGAGCACCCTGGTAGAAGCTGGCAAGTGTTCGCTTGGCCTTGGCAGTCCGGGGATCATCTCTCGGCAGGAACTGCTTGAAGAGGTCGATCGCCTGGCGCTGGGCCGCCACCCATTCGGCATGACGGGAAGCAGGTCCCCAGCTGGACGCATACGCGACCATGCTATCCAACGCCTTTGCATAGTTGAGGCTCTGCTCACCATATTGCATCCGCACTGCTTGCGTGTGGCGCTCTATCAGGCTGAGCGCGTCCGCATAGCGCCCCTCTGCACGAAGCACCCGCACCCGTTGCTCCACAACGATGGGATTATCGACGATGCCGAGCGCGCGCTCGATTTCGACCATTTGCTTGTCGACGATGCCATGTTCGCGCAACTCGGCGAAGTCAGCGCCGACGACCGCTTCCCATTTGCCCCGGTCTGGAACGTTTTCGCCCTTGTACCGCAAGTAGGCGGCCTTGGCGGCGGCGCGGCGACCGAGGAGCAGGAGGGCGTGCGCATAATTTGTGGCAAGCCAAATATGGTCCGGAGCGAGAGCCAATGCATGTTCCGACGCAGCGAGCGCCGTCGCCGGGCGTCGGGCAAGCAGCGCCAGCCACGCGACCTCGCCAAAGGCGGCTGCAATGTCGCTGCTGGACGTGCCTTTGGCGGTTGCGCTGAGTTGCACTTGCTTTGCCCACCGCTCGCTCATGGTCAGGGCATCAGCGACCTTGTCTGCGCCGACCAGCTTCTCGAGCGCAATCCTGCGCAGCTTAAGCTCCAACTCGGCAGGCCAGTCCTTCTCCCACGGCTCGAGCCGGCCCTGTGATCGCAGTCGCTTGACGATGGCGAGGGCTTTCTCGGTATCGGCCGCGGGCTGGTCGCCCGCCTTGATGATCCGCTCATATGCCCCGATCAGGTAGCGCGGCCATTCGAAATTCGATTGATCGGCCACGGCCAATTCCTCGAAGATCGCGATGGCTTCGCGGTAGTGCGCGACTGCCTCGGCGCGTCGCCCGGCGAGGGTGAGGATATCGCCCAGATTGTAGAGGATGCGGGCATAGTCCGCGTGGTGGGCACCGAGGCAAGCTTTCACGGCTTCGGCCAATTGGCCTGCCAATTCGATGGCCGCGTTATATTCAGAGCCTTCGGCCAATTGAGCGATCCGTTTGGTCGCGTCCGCCATATCCATCGGGGCTGTCGTTCGGCCCTCCTGCGTCGATTGCGGCAACTCCGCGTTTCCGCGATGGCTTGGTGCGATCAGGAAAAGCGTCACAACACAGATTGCGCTCAGGAATGAAATCGGCCGCACGCGCATCTTAAGCCTGCCTTCAAAATCCCGAGTCCACGATTAACGTGCGCACGGCCTCTAAGACGGCGAGACGGCTACGCACCATGACTATGACGATGCCATGGACTGGAACATGGACTGGAACATGATCTGACCGAGCAAGGGCAACATCGCTTAGCATCCGCGCTCCTGTCGCCCGTCGGGCGAGTCGGCAAGCGTCCCTGCAGAACATGGAGCTCTGAGGCGCTTCCGCCGAACCCATGCTTGCAATCCTTATCTGAGGGATCGACGCAATCGCGGATAGAAGTCGCGTCAATGCCCCGAAGACAACGGTGAGCTCCGTTTTCGGCAATACTCGGGCCGATAACGGCTTCCCGCATACTCAAATGCTATCAACTATGGAAACCGTTGCTGAGAAACTGGTAGGGCCGCATTGTGGCATCGGTGAAGCAATTTCCGAACGATTGCAAGCACGACCTCGCGCGGACCTTCCAGGTCACGGGCCCACGGAGGAAACGGTGCCTGATCCGGGATGATCGAATGGGCTCCCACGAAATGAACCGATGCCGGTAAATTCCAACCGGACAAGCTGTCCTGCGCCTAACCATCTTAGTCAACTTCATCCAGCGGACGACGTGAACCACCAACTAGTTCGGCCAGCCGCTCGGCAGGATTTGACTCTTTTCTCACGCTAAAGAGGCGGACCGGCTCTCTGCAACCACGCAGCACGTGCAAACCTTCATCGGTGAAAGCTTTCGCAAGCTCCACGCTACCTTCGGCTCGCAGTGCCTGCACAAACTCACCGGTAACAAGGACCGACGCGTCGAGGCTCCGGCAATAGGCTTCGACGCGGCTTGCAATATTCACAGTGTCGCCGAGTATCGTGAGCTCGAGCCGCTTTTCGTTGCCGACATCTCCCTGCACGACCTCACCGTGGTGAATACCGACCGCAATGCGGATGGCGTTATCGTTGGAACGAGCATGCTGCTCGTCCAGCATGCAATAGATTTGACAATCTCGAGCGCACATGCCGCAGCGTTTGTGACATCCCGCAGGCTAGTCAGCGGTGGGCCGAAAAATGCCATCAGCCCGTCACCCAGAAATTTGTCTATCGATCCGTTATGGGAAAACACCGCTTCGCTAAGAACGCGTAGCAGTTCGCGCAGCGTGCCGATGAGATGGTCCGGGGATCTGCCGGACGAATATGCGGTAAAACCGATCATGTCGGCAAACAGAACGGCGGCCGGCTGGCAGCGTGCGAAGGTGAATGGGATGTGAACACCGACGAGCTGGTCAGCAATTCTTGGCGAGAAAAAGCGTGCCAAATTCGCGCGCTCCCGTTCGACTTCTTTGACGCGTTGGTTGGCCGTGAGGTTCCGAAGCACCAGCATCGTGGTGGTCAGGATCGAAACTAGGCTCACCGCCGATCGCAACGGGGCGGCTCCATCCACCACAAATCCGTGCATGAACAAGTAGCTGAGAACCGTAAGTAGTCCGCGGACGGTTCCAGGGTCATTTCTAATCGTGAGACATTCGTCATTCGACTTCTAAACGATGCGATGAGCGGGAAGCAGAAGGCGTTTGCACGGTTTCTCCATCTCTGGTGCCTTGTTCTGCTTCTCGCTGACTGGATCAGCCGGCGGGAAGATGCTGTCGTATATCGCGCGGGCCTCTCGAATTAGGAGGGC
>WNGJ01006216.1_pt1 | contig 27531 bp, 20 predicted proteins | sample 5400611 | NCBI WGS metagenome assembly WNGJ01 (sample SAMN13153375, study PRJNA577476) | soil metagenome | isolation source: 40 cm soil or saprolite under Garry oak tree replicate 1 | place: USA:California | collected 2016-06-15
GGGCAGCGGCCACATGATCGCCACCGTGTCGGCCGCCGGGCTGCTCACCATGCTCGGCGCGGCGCCGTACTCGGTGACCAAGCATGCCGCGCTCGCGTTCGCGGAGTGGCTGTCGGCGACCTACCGGCACCGCGGCATCCTGGAACTCGGTGAAGTCCATGCCGATCCGGTCCGCGGTCGCCTTGGTCATGTCGGTCGCGATGAACCCGGGCGCGACCGCGTTCGCCGTCACGCCGAACTTGCCAAGCTCGATGGCGAGCGTCTTGGTGAATCCCTGCATGCCCGCCTTCGCCGCCGAGTAGTTGACCTGCCCGCGGTTACCGAGGGCAGAACTGCTCGACAGGTTGATGATCCGGCCGAAGCGCGCCGCGACCATGTGCGCCTGCGCCGCACGGCTCATCAGGAAAGCGCCACGCAGATGGACACCGAGCACCGTGTCCCAGTCCTCTTCGGACATCTTGAACAACAGGTTGTCGCGGATCACGCCCGCGTTGTTCACAAGGACCGTGGGCGGGCCAAGCTCGGCGGCGGTCCGGTCCACGGCACCGGCGACCTGGTCCGCCCTGCTCACATCGGCGCCGACCGCAATGGCACGCCCACCCGCCGCGGTTATCGCGTCCGCCGTGCCCTTGGACGCGGACTCCTCCAGGTCGAGCACGGCAACCGCCATGCCGTCGGCAGCGAGCCGGACTGCGGTGGCGGCGCCGATGCCGCGTGCGGCGCCGGTGACGATCGCGACCCGCTGCGCTGGCTGTGTCATGTCATCTCTCCTTACGGTGCTGCGTCATTACCCCGCTGCTGCGTGCTGCCTGCCTACTGCGCTGACCTTGCCTGCCGCCCCGTGCTGCCCGCTACCCGGTGCTGCCGCTACCCGGTGCTCGGCCGGTACTTCCGCAGCTCGCGGTGGGCGAGCGAACGCTTGTGCACCTCGTCCGGCCCGTCCGCGAAGCGCAGCGTCCGCGCGCCCGCCCACAACTGAGCCAGCGGGAAGTCCTGGGTGAGGCCGGCGGCGCCATGGGCCTGGATGGCACGGTCGAGCACCCACTGGGTCATCCGGGGAGTAGCGATCTTGATCGCCTGGATCTCGGTGTGCGCGCCCTTGTTTCCGACCGTGTCCATCAGCCATGCCGTCTTCAGCACGAGCAGCCTGGCGGATTCGATCCGGACCCGCGCCTCGGCTATCCAGTCCTGGACCACGCCCTGCTCGGCAAGCGGCTTGCCGAACGCGATCCGCTGCGTGACCCTGAGGCACATCAGCCCGAGTGCCCGCTCGGCTATGCCGATCATCCGCATGCAGTGGTGGATCCGCCCGGGCCCCAGCCGCGCCTGCGCGATCGCGAACCCGTCGCCCGCGCCGCCGAGCAGGTTGGCCACGGGCACCCGCACGTCGCTGAACTCGATCTCCGCGTGCCCGCCGTGGGGCCCGTCGGTGTAGCCGAAGACGGTCGTACCGCGCCGCACGTTCACGCCGGGGGTGTCCCGCGGCACCAGGATCATCGACTGCTGGCGGTGCCGATCCGCCGACGGGTCCGTCTTCCCCATCAGGATGAGGATCTTGCACGCCGGATCCATCGCCCCGGTCGACCACCACTTCCTGCCATTGATCACATAGGTGCCGCCGTCGCGGGCGACGCTGGTGGCGATGTTGCTGGCGTCCGAGGAGGCGACGTCCGGTTCCGTCATGCAGAACGCCGACCGGATCCGGCCGTCGAGCAGCGGCTCCAGCCACCGGGCCTGCTGCTCGGCAGTGCCGTAGGTGGCGAGCAGTTCCATGTTGCCCGTGTCGGGCGCCGCGCAGTTCAGTGCCTCCGGCGCGAGCGCGGGGCTGTGCCCGGTGATCTCGGCGAGCGGCGCGTACTGCAGGTTGGCCAGCCCGCCGCCCCGCGGATCGTGGGGCAGGAACAGGTTCCACAGGCCGCGCTTGCGTGCCTGTGCCTTCAGTTCGCCGATCACGGGCGGGCGCGTCCATGGGTTCGCAGCCGCCGCCACCTGCTCGGCGAACACCGGCTCAGCCGGGTAGATGTGCTCGTCCATGAAGGCGAGCAACTGCTTACGTAGCTCTTCGGTGCGGGTGTCGAATGCGAAGTCCATACCCTGGCCGCCTCTCGCCTCATGCCTGCCCCGATGGTGTCCCGCGCGCGGCGGGGCCTGAATGTCGTGGGCAGCAGCACTGCTCACACTATCTACCCACCGGTACGCGCGACCGCCCCCGTGCCTGGCTAGCGCAGCAGGAGCACGCCGAGCCGCCGTGCCACGATCGCGCGGCCGGCCAGCCCCATCGCCACGAGGTAGCCGGCCTGCCATAGCAGGCCAGGGCCGGCGGCGCCAAGGATCAGGCCGCGCAGCAGCGCGACACCCTGATACAGCGGTGTGCACTCCACCACGACCTGCAGCCCACGGGGGTACACCCCGAGCGGGTAGAACGTGGCGGAGAACAGGAACATCGGCACCATGGCCATCGTGATGAAGTCGAAATCCTGCCATGACCGCATGAAACAGGTGGCAGCCATGCCGGTGGCGGCGAACGCCCAGCCGATGAGCACCGCGCCGGGCAGCGCCGCCACCGCCCAGACCGAGTGGATGAGGCCCATGAAGGCCATCACGATCAGGAACATCGCGGCGTAGCAGGCGCCGCGGACGAGCGCCCAGGTAATCTCGCCGAGCGCGATATCGTCAACGGTCATCGGGGTGGCGAGCACGGAGTCGTAGAGCTTCTCGTACTTGAGCTTGAAGAAGACGTTGAAGGTGGCATCGACGATCGCGCCGTTCATGGACGCGGATGCCAGCATCGCGGGCGCGACGAAAGCCACGTAGCCGATCGGCCGCCCGGCCGGCCCGGGCACCTTGCCGACCAGGGCGCCGAGGCCGATGCCGATGGACAGCAGGTAGAACAGCGGCTCGAAGGCGCCGGAGATGAGCACCGGCCAGGTCCTGCGGAAGACCAGGAAGCTGCGCTCGACCATGATCAGGCTGCGCAGTGCGCCCGAGGGCCATCCGCCGGCGCCCGCGGCGCCGCCGCCGCCCCTCCCCGGCCGCCAGCGGCCCGCGCCGACCGGGGGCAGGACACGCAGGTGCTGGCCTGTCATGACGCGGCGCCCCTGGCGGGCCGGGCCGGCGGCGACGCGGGGCCCGTCATCGGCCGATCATTGCCCGTCACCGCTGCAGCCTGCGGCGATGGGTGCGCCCGCCGACGAGCACACCGGCCGTGGCCAGCGCCAAGAGGTAGCCGATGTGGGCGAGCACGGCGGGCACGCTGACCTCGCCCAGGCTGAGCGCGCGGCATGCCGCGACGCCGTGCCAAAGCGGCGTGACGTAAGCGACCGGCCTGAGCCAGGCTGGGAGCTGGCTGAGCGGGAAGAACGTGGCGGAAAACAGGAACATCGGGATCATGCCGAGCCGGAAGAGCAGGCTGAAGCCGACATCGCTGTCACGTGTCACCGCCCACGCCGAGACGGGCGCCGCGAACGCCAGGCCGGTGAGCACCGCCACGGGAACGGCGGTCACGGCGAGCGGCGTCGCCGCGGCGCCGAACACCGCCATCACCGCGAGGAAGGCCGTCGCCGCGATGGTGAGCCGTAACGTGACGAACAGCAGGAATCCGTGGAAGATGTCGGCGGGCCGCATCGGCGTCGCGGTCGCGGCGAAGTACGTCTTCTGCCACTTCACGCCGCCGAGCACCGGGTACGTGGAGGCGCTGAGGGCGATCTGCATGGCGGATGCGGCGAGCAGGCCCGGCGCGATGTACGCCAGGTAGCTGACGCCGCCGAGGCGCGCGGGCGCATGATGATTTACCAGCGAGCCCAGGCCCGCGCCGAGCGCGGCAAGATACAGCAAGGGGTTCAGCACGCTGGAGAAGACGGTGCCCCGCCAGGTCCGTTTGTACAGCAGCAACTGGTGGCGCAGTTCCCGTACCGCGAAGGTGGCCGCGTGTGGCCCGGTCAGATCCGCCATCTCAATCCACCAGGCTCCTGCCGGTGAGCTGGAGGAACACGTCCTCCATGGTCGCGCGCCTGGCCAGTGTCGTCAGCGGCAGCAGGCCCGCGCCGCGCACCGCGGCCAGCGCCGCCGGGCCGTCCGAGGTGTAAAGCAGCACCCGGTCGGGCAGCACCTCGACCCGGTCGACGCCGGCCTGATCGCCCGGTACGGCCCGTCCCCGGTCCTGCTCACCGGCGAGGCCCGTGACCCGCTGGCCCGCCTGCTCATGCTCGTCCAGGCTGAACCTGAGCTCGACGACCTCGGGCGGACAGTACCGGGTGATCAGCTCGCGAGGCGATCCCGCCGCGGCGACGCGGCCCGCGTCCAGCACGACGAGGCGATCGCACAACTGCTCGGCCTCGTCCATGTAGTGCGTGGTGAGAATCAGCGTCACCCCCGCCTGCTTGAGCCGGAAGAGCCGGTCCCACAGTGCGTGCCTGGCTTGTGGGTCCAGCCCGGTGGTCGGCTCGTCGAGCAGCAGGATTTCCGGCTCGTTGATCAGCGATCGGGCGATGGTCAGCCGCCGTTTCATGCCGCCGGACAGCGACTCGACCCGGTCGGCGGCGCGGTCGGCAAGCTGGAAGAAGCCGAGCAGCCCCGCGGCGCGCTCGCGGATCACGTCCCGCCGCAGGCCGAAATACCTGCCGTAGATGAGCAGGTTCTCGGCCACGGTCAGCTCGATATCCAGGGTGTCCTCCTGCGGGACGACGCCCAGGCGGGCCCGGATGGCGGGGCCGTGCTCGACGGGATCAAGGCCGAGGACGCGCAGCGTGCCCGCGCTCGGCGGGGACACACAGCCGATCATGCGCATGGTGGAGGACTTGCCCGCGCCGTTCGGGCCGAGGAAGCCGAACGCCTCGCCGCGGATAAGATCGAAGTCGATCCCGTCGACCGCGGTGAAATCGCCGAAGCGCTTGGTGAGGCCGCGGGCGTGCACCAGCGTGGCCGGGTCTTGCGCCGCGCCGGGCGGCGCCGCCGGGCCGGGCGGGCGGCGCTGGCGCAGCCGCCCGGCCCGGCCGGGCTGGCCCCCTTCGTCGTGGTCTCGATCCTGGTAGTCCTGCACCGCGTGCGAGTCGGCCACCATTCGGACATTACCCTGGGGGTCTGAGCCGCGGCCAACAAGTTTGGCCGCGGCCGACGTGAGGAACCGGGCGTGTGGCGGGCCTTCGTGCGGGTAGTGTCGTCACAATCATCAGGGGCAGGTACGGCACCGACCGGGAGAGCCCGGGAAGGATGATCGTTCCCGTGAAAATAGTGATCGCGCTTTATGCACGATTCAGGCAACTGATCCACGAGGTCGCCAAGTTCGGCGTCATCGGCGCCGTGGCGTTCGCGGTGACGTGGGGCGGGACCAACCTGCTGCACTTCGGGCTGCAGATGGGCCCGCTGACGTCCAACACCCTCGCCACCGTGGTGGCGGCGACGGTCGCGTTCACGGGAAACCGCTACTGGACCTTCCGCCACCGGGCGGCGACCGGGCTCAGCCGCGAATATTTCCTCTTCTTCGTGCTCAACGGCGTGGGCCTGCTCATTCAGCTGCTGTGCATCGGGTTCACGCACTACACGCTCAAGCTGGACGATCGCTACTCCTACAACGTGGCGCTGATCGTCGGTATCGCGCTCGGCACCCTGTTCCGTTTCTGGTCGTACAAGAAATGGGTCTTCCTGCCGCCGCAGCTTCCCGCCATCGACGCGCGGACGGGCCTGCCGTCGCCGGGCGAGGTCACCGCCCCCGACTCGCTGCGGGGGACGTTCGCTGACGGCCTGCGCGGCACCAGCCGCACCGGCCACGCCGCCCAGGCACGCCACGCCGGCCAGACCGGCAATGGCCAGACCGGCAATGGCCAGGCGCCGCCGCTGCCCTTCGGTGCGCGTGATCGCGTCGACGGCGCCGATCTCGGGCGCCAGAGCGACGCCAGGCGGCCAGTGCCCTAGCCAGGCGAACCATGCACGTGATTGCCACCGCAGGACACGTCGACCACGGAAAGTCGGCGCTCGTGCGCGCGCTCACCGGCATGGAGCCGGACCGCTGGGCCGAGGAGATTCGCCGCGGGATGACGATCGACCTCGGCTTCTGCTGGACGTCCCTGCACGCAGCCGGAGACGGCGGCCGGGCGCCGGCGCAAACGCCGCCGGTCGACGTGGCGTTCGTCGACGTGCCCGGGCACGAGCGGTACGTGGCGAACATGCTGGCCGGCGTCGGCCCCGCGCCCGCCGTCCTGTTCGTGGTCGCGGCCGACGAGGGCTGGCGCGCGCAGTCCGAGGAGCATCTCGCGGCCATCGACGCTCTTCGGCTGCGCCGCGGCCTGCTCGCGATCACCCGGTCCGACCTGGCCGACCCCGAACCGGCGATGAGGGCCGCGCGGGCGCGGATCGCCCGGTCCTCGCTCGGGAACGTCGAGGCCGTGGCGGTCAGCTCGGTGACCGGCGCGGGCCTCGGCGAGCTGCGGGCCGCCATCGGCCGCCTGGTCGGCGGGCTCACCCCACCCGATCCCGCCGCCGATGTGCGGCTGTGGGTCGACCGGTCATTCACCATCACCGGTCACGGCACCGTGGTCACCGGCACGCTCGCCGCGGGCACCATCCGCACCGGCGACGAGCTGCTCACCCTGCCCGGCCAGCGCCTGCTGCGCGTTCGCGGGCTGCAGGCGCTGCGGGCGCAGCGCGCGGAGGTGGCGGGATACGCGCGAGTCGCGCTGAACCTGCGCGGCGCGGGCCCCAGCCAGGTGCGCCGCGGCGCCGCGCTGGTCACGCCCGGCAGATGGCTCGGTGCCCAGGAGGCGGACGTACGGCTGCGCGGGCCCGGCGACGGCGCGCCGGCCGGGGCCCGTGCGGCGGGCGCGGCCGAAATTCCCGCTGCGGCGATGCTGCACATCGGCACGGCCGCGATCGGCGTCCGGGTCCGCATGCTGGGCCGCGACACCGCACGGCTGGCCCTCGCCACCCCGGCACCGCTGCGGATCGGCGACACGGCCGCGCTCCGCGACCCAGGCAGGCAGCTCATCTTGGCCGGGGTGACCTTCCTTGACGTGCGGCCGCCGGGGCTGCGGCGCCGCGGCGCCGCCCGTGAGCGGGCCGCGGAGCTCGACGAGATGACCGGCACCGCCGACGCCGACGGCGAACTGCGGCGCAGAAAGCTCGTGCGCGCACGCGACCTCGCGGCGATGGGCGCCGCCACTCGGGCGTCACCCGTGACGGGTGACTGGCTGGCCGACCCCGGCTGGTGGCGAGACCTCGGCGGCACGCTGGCGGGCCTGNNNNCCTCGCGGCGGAGACCGCCAGGCAGCGGCTCGGCCTGCCGGACCGCAAGCTGGTCGAGGCGCTCGTGCGGCCGCCGCTTGCCTACGAAGGCGGCAAGATCTACCGCGCCCGGGCCGCGCCGGCGCTGCCCGCACAGGTCCTCGGCGCCGTCGAGGCCATCCGCACCGGCCTTCGCCGTGATCCGTTCCTCGCTCCGGACGCGGACAGGCTGCGCGATCTCGGGCTTGACCGGCGCCAGCTCGCGGCGGCCGTTCGGGCCGGCTACCTGCTTCGCGTGTCGCAGGACGTGTACCTGCTGCCCGGCGCGGACCACGACGCGGCCCGGATCCTCGCCGCTCTGCCGCAGCCGTTCACGCTGAGCCAGGCACGCCAGGCCCTCGGCACGACCCGCCGGGTGGCGGTGCCGCTCCTCGAGATGCTCGACCGGCTTGGCCGGACCGAGCGGGTGGACGAGATCAGGCGGCGTGCCAGATGACGGCCACAAGCTGCCCGGCGGCCGTAAGGCCAGCGGCTGGAGGAGGCTGCTGAGATGGCTGTCGTGGACGAGGTGCTCGCGGACCTGACCGCCGAAGCCGACGAGCTCGAGGCGACAGTGGCCGGTCTCACCACCGCGGCGTGGGCGCTGCCGACGCCCGCGCCCGGCTGGACGATCGCGCATCAGATCGCGCACCTGGCGTCCACCGACGCGATGGTCACGCTCGCCGCGGCCGACCCTGCCGAGTTCGAGCGCCGCATGCCCCAGGCCGGCGACGATTTCGACGCGGTCATCCAGGCAGGTCTCACCGAGCAGCTGTCCGGTTCACCCGACGAGCTCCTGGCCCGCTGGCGCGTCCAGCGGGCCGCCGTGCGGGACGCACTCGCCGCGGTTCCCCCGGGCCGCAGGGTGCCGTGGCTTGTCATGCCGATGTCGGCGGCGAGCCTGGCGACGACCCGGCTGATGGAGGTCTTCGCGCACGGCCAGGACATCGCGGACGCGCTCGGGCTGATCCGGGGGCCGGCCGACCGGATTCGCCATGTGGCACGGCTCGGGGTGCGGACACGGGACTTCTCGTTCCTGGCCCGCGGGCTCACCCCGCCGGCGCAGGAGTTCAGGGTCGAGCTGACCGCGCCGTCGGGCGCCCTGTGGGTGTTCGGGCCCGACGGCGCCCCGCAGCGGGTCAGCGGGCCTGCCGCCGACTTCTGCCTGCTGGTGACCAGACGCCGTCACCGCGACGATCTCGCGCTCGCCGCTGCCGGCCCGGAGGCCGATCGCTGGCTGGACATCGCCCAGGCCTACGTGGGGCCGCCCGGGCCCGGCCGTGCCCCGGGTCAGTTCGCCCCCGCGACGAGCGCCGGGCACCGCGTGTCAGGTGCCTGGCCCGCCCGGCGAAAACGCGAGCAGCCGCACCTGGCGGGGCCGGCGGGCCGGCTGGGCGGCGGCGGCCGACCAAGGCAGCCCGGTGTGCGGCTGCCCGGAGGCCCCGCCGGCATCCGGGCCCGCCAGGTCCTGCACCAGCCACGTGTCCGGGCACGTCCCCGAGCTGTGGTGCACCTCGAGGGCCCCGGACCGCGCCGGGTACACCTCCAGGCTGGTCAGCTTGGCCGCCAGGCCGACCCCGCAGGCCTTGAGCACGGCCTCCTTGCGGGTCCAGCAGCGGTAGAAGACCTGGCGCCGTTGCTGCTCGGGCTGGCCCTGCAGGTGCACGCGCTCGGACTCGGTGAGGCACGCCTCGGCCATCCGGTCATGGTCGATATCACGATGGCATTCGATATCGACGCCGATGGGGCCGCCGGACGCGACGGCAAGCAGCCAGTGCTCGCCGGAGCGGGACAGATTGTGGCTCAGCCCGGCCGCCGGCCACTCGACGACCGGCCGGCCATGCTCGCCGCTGCCGCACTTGCAGCAGGGGGACCGGCCGAGCCGGATCGCCGCTGGGTCGGCGCCCAGGTAGTGGGCAAGCAGCCGGCGCTGGGCCGCGTGTGCCGCCACGAACCTGGCACGATCGCCCGGCCGGGCAAAACGTGCGGCGCGCGCTCGCTCCGCCTCGGACAGCACCGCGAGATCGGCACCGGGCGGCTCTCCCGTGCTTTGCCCGTGCCAGATGTGCACCTCGCCCGCAAGCGGACCGGGATCGCTTAGCTGCATCGGCTCACCTCGCCTCAATTCTGGCGGCCCGCCGGAGCGGGGCGTGCACCCGGGGGGCGCGATACCGCGGCGGGGCCGGATCCGCGCCGCAGACGCGGCCGATGCCGCCAGCCGGGCACCCACTACAGTGCACATCCGGTGCCAGGCGACGGCCCTGGCGCGGGCATAGTGCCTGAGCAGGACTCGACCACGTACGGTTGCGATATACGCGGAAACGTCGGTGCATTTCGACCAGCCAGCCTTGCGGCATGCCCAGTAGAGCGATGCGCGGAGCAGCCATGCAGGCGCCGAGTCAGGAAGAGAGCTGAGCCACGATGACACAACCCAGCGAGGGCATGCTTCAGATCACCGACAGCCGTACCGGCCGGAGCTATGAGATCCCGATCGCCGATGGCGCCATCCGTGCCACCGACCTGCGCCAGATAAAGGTCGACGAGGATGACTACGGGCTGCTGTCCTACGACCCGGCCTTTATGAACACCGCCAACTGCCGCAGCGCCATCACCTATATCGACGGCGAGAGGGGAATCCTGCGCTACCGCGGCTACCCGATCGAGGAGCTCGCGGAGCACTGCTCGTTCCTCCAGGTCGCGTACCTGCTGCTGCACGGCGATCTGCCGACCGCGGCGCAGGCGCAGGAGTGGGCCGACGAGATCATCCACCATACGTTCGTGCACGAGAACGTCAAGCAGTTCATCGACGGCTTCCACCACGACGCACACCCCATGGGCATGCTGGTGAGCACCGTGGGCGGCCTGTCCACGTTCTACCCGGAAGCGAAGGCGATCTTCGACGACGAGCTGCGCCGCAAGCAGGTCGTGCGGCTGATCGCCAAGATGCCCACGCTCGCGGCGTTCGCGTACCGGCACGCGGTCGGCCTGCCGTACGCGTACCCGGACAACCTGCTGTCGTACGCGGGGAACTTCCTCAACATGATGTGGAAGACGACCGAGCTGAGCTACCACCCCGATCCGATCCTCGAACGCGCCGTCGACGCGCTGCTGATCCTGCATGCCGATCATGAGCAGAACTGCTCGACCACGACGATGCGGACCGTCGGCAGCGCGCACTCCGACCCCTACTCGTCGGCCGCCGCGGCCGCCGCGGCGCTGTACGGCCCGCTGCACGGCGGCGCCAACGAGCAGGTGCTCAAGATGCTCACCGAGATCGGCTCGGTGAGCAACGTCCCCGCATACATTCAGCGGGTGAAGAGCGGCGAGCTGAGGCTGATGGGATTCGGCCACCGTGTGTACAAGAACTTCGACCCGCGGGCCACCATCATCAAGGAGATCGCCGACCAGGTTTTCAAGGTCACCGGGCGCAACCGCCTGCTCGATATCGCGCTGGAGCTGGAGAAGATCGCGCTCGCGGACGAGTACTTCGTGAGCCACCGGCTCTACCCGAACGTCGACTTCTACTCGGGCATCATCTACCAGGCCATGGGTTTTCCCGTCGAGATGTTCCCGGTGCTCTTCGCGATCGGCCGAACGCCCGGCTGGCTGGCTCAGTGGGAAGAAGGCATCCTCGACGCCGAGCAGCGCATCTCCAGGCCGCGGCAGATGTACGTGGGTGAGGACGTGCGTCACCTCGGTCAGGGCGTGCGCCTTGGGTGACGTTCGGTTAAAGCACCCCGCGCACAGGCCACTAGACTCGCCACGTGATTGACCTCAAGGCCGCGCGGAAGGACCCGGAACGTTTCCGCGCCGCGCTCGCCCGCAGGGGCGCCGGCGGCGACTTCGACGCGCTGCTCGCCGCCGACAGCCGCTGGCGTGAGCTCACCGAGCAGGCGGAACGGCTGCGCGCCCTGCAGAAACGTTCGTCGAAGGGCGCCCCGGGCACCGGCGAGCTCGCCGAGCTTCGCCGGCTGAAGGAGGAGCTCGCCGCCGCGGAGTCCGCGCTGGCGAGCGCCGGGCACGAGCGGCAGTCCCTGCTCGACCGCATCCCGAACCTGCCCGATCCGACCGCCGCCGACGGGATGGCAGAAGAGGACGCGGTCGTGGTGCGCACCTGGGGACAGCCGCCCACGTTCAGCTTCCGCCCGCGCGACCACCTGGAGCTCGGCGCGCCGTCCGGCTGGGTGGACATGGCGCGCGGCGCCCGGCTGTCCGGGTCGCGGTTCGCCTACCGGTTCGGCACCGTGGCGCTGACCGAACTCGCGCTCTACCGCTACGTGCTGGACTTGCTCGTCCGCGAGGGTTTCTTCCCTGTCCTGCCGCCCGTGCTCGCGGGCGAGCGGGCCATGTACGGGACGGGCTTCCTGCCGACCGACGCGGCGAACCTCTACCACCTGGAGCGCGACGACCTGTACCTGACCGGGACCTCCGAGGTCGCCATGGCGGGCATCCACACCGACGAGCGCCTTGAGCCCGGCGAGCTTCCGGCGCGGTACGTGGCGATGTCCACGTGCTTCAGGCGCGAGGCGGGCGCCGCGGGCAAGGACACCCGTGGCATGTTCCGTGTGCACCAGTTCGACAAGGTCGAGATGTTCGTCTACTGCGCGCCCGAGGAGTCCGCCGCGTTCCACGAGCGGCTGCTCGGCTGCGAGGAAGAGATCATCCGGAGCCTTGGGCTGCCGTACCGGGTGATGAACATCTCGGTCGGCGACCTCGGCGCGCCCGCCGCGAAGAAGTACGACATCGAAGGCTGGTTCCCCACGCAGGAGCGCTACCGCGAGCTGACGTCGTGCTCCAACACGACCGACTACCAGGCCCGCAGGCTCAACATCCGGTTCCGCCGCGGCGGCAAGCTCGAGTACGTGCACACGCTGAACGGCACCGGGGTGACCGCGCGCACGCTGCTTGCCATCATGGAGAACTTCCAGGACGAGGGCGGCAAGGTGGCGGTGCCCGAGGTGCTGTGGCCCTATGGCGCCCCCACCGCGCTCGGTGCGGACCGCGAGGAGTAACCGCTAGACCGTGCCGCGCAGCCGGGCCAGCCTGGACGCGGCTTCCTCCAGGACGTTGTCGCGTTTGCAGAACGCGAACCGCACCTGGCTGCGGCCCACGTCGGGGTCGTCGTAGAAGACCGCGTTCGGCACCGCCACGACGCCGCACCGGCCCGGCAGCGCGCGGCAGAACTCGATGCCGTCCTTCTCCCCCAGCGGCGCGGCGTCGGTCGTGACGAAGTACGAGCCCGCCGGCTCGTACACCTCGAACCCGGCCGTGCGCAGGCCGGCACAGAGCAGATCGCGCTTGCGCCGCAGGCTGTCGCGAAGCGCGGTGTAGTACGTGCCGGGCAGGCGCAGCGCCTCGGCGATCGCGTACTGGAACGGGCCGCCGCTGACGTAGGTGAGGAACTGCTTGGCGGTGCGGACCGCCGTCACCAGCTCCGGTGCCCCCGTCACCCAGCCGATCTTCCATCCGGTGAACGAGAAGGTCTTGCCCGCCGAGCTGATCGAGACCGTGCGCTCGCGCATGCCCGGCATGCTGACGATGGGCACGTGCTCGCCGTCGAACACCACGTGTTCGTAAACCTCGTCGGCGACCACAAGCAGGTCGTGCTCTCGCGTGAGGGCGGCGACGGCGGCCAGTTCCGCGCGGGTGAGCACGCAGCCGGTCGGATTGTGCGGCGAGTTGAGCAGAATGAGCCGGGTGCGCGGCGTGATCGCGGCCCGCAGCGCGGTCAGGTCGGGCCGAAACGACGGTGGCCGCAGCGTGACCGGGACACGCACGCCACCGGCGAGCGCGATGCAGGCGGCGTAGGAGTCGTAGTAGGGCTCGAACGCGATGACCTCGTCGCCGGGCTCGACGAGGGCGAGCAGGGCGGCGGCGATCGCCTCCGTCGCGCCCGCGGTTACGAGCACCTCGGTCTCCGGGCTGAGCTCAAGCCCGTAGCACCGCCACTGGTGGTCCGAGATGGCCGAGCGCAGCTCGGGGATTCCCGGCCCGGGTGGATACTGGTTGCCCCGGCCCGCCAGGATCGCGTCGGCCGCCACCTCGGCGATCTTGCGAGGCCCGTCGGTGTCAGGGAAGCCCTGGCCGAGGTTGATCGACCCCGTTGCCGCCGCGAGAGCGGACATCTCGGCGAAGATCGTCGTGCCCAGGCCGGCGAGCTTGCGAGTGAGCAGCGGCCGGCTCATTGTGCGCCACCCATGGATCGGATAGGTCCTCGTCGTCGTAACGGCTCTGGAACGTGGAGTGCCCAGTATGCCAGCCGCCCGTGGTCCGCCGGCGGGCGTCAGGCACCCGGTGAACCGTCGGCAAGCATGCAGACCCGGTTGCGACCGGTGTTCTTCGCCTCGTACAGCGCCGCGTCCGCCGCCGCGAGCATGTCCTGCAGGTCGCGTCTTGAGCCATCAAGCGTCGCGACGCCGATGGAGACCGTCACCCGCAGCGGGGAATGGCCCGGCGCCGCCCCGCTGACCGGGACGATGATCTCGGCGAGCCTCTCGCGCAGCCGTTCAGCGATACCCTTGACCTCATCCGCGCTGGTTTGCGGCAGCAGGATGACGAACTCCTCGCCGCCGAACCGGCCGATGATGTCGTAATCACGCAACAGCGCGGTCATCGCGCGGGCGATCCCCGCCAGCACGGCGTCTCCGGTCAGATGGCCGTAGGTGTCGTTGACCTGCTTGAAGTGGTCGATGTCCGCGATCGCCACGGCGAGCGGCGAGCGCGTGCGGACGGCTCGCGTGATCTCGAGCCGCGCCTCGCGCTGCCAGGTGACGGCATTGAGCAGCCCGGTCTTGCCGTCCACGCGCGACTCATTCACTAGTTGCCTGTGGCGCAGCGATCTTTGCAACAAGATCACAAGTGGGAGCGCGTAGAGAACTAGGAAGCCATCATGCGCTGCGGCGAAGGTTACAAGCACGCCCATGCACAGCTCGGCGAGATCGTTGTAGAGCGGCTCACGCCCGAAGATCAGCGGCCAGAGCCTGGTCGAAGGCTCTGCGCCCTTAACCGCGGTCAGCACGAGGAACCTGTTGAGCACCAGCCTCAGCAGGCCGCAGCAGGCCACCAGAAGCGTCCACACCACGGCATGCGTATCAGAGCCCGGCGCGACGCCCACGAAACGCCCGGCGGTATGGAAGGCTACGGATGCCCCTGCGTAGGCCAGGCCAATCGCGGCCGCGGTGAACACCCGCCGGTAGACGAGGGTATGGCGGGTCCGCCACTGGGTCAGCACCAGGCGGGGAATGGGGACGAGGAGGGCATAGAGCGGCGGCAGCAGGATCGCGATCGGCAGGTCCCAAACCGCGTAGACATCCTTGACGAGACCACCGGGTTCGCCAGACTTGCGCGTCAGCTCAACCGTGACCGCACTGCAGGCCAGGAGGATGCCGAACAACGCAACATCACTCACGCGGAAGGGTGTGAAGACGGATGCGGTACCGATCAACAGCACGTAGACCGTGATCACCGTCGCGACGAAGCATGACAGCCAGCGAGGCAGCTCCCACATGGCCCAGTCGCGGAACGGAGCCCATGTGCGTACATGGCTCCGGCCAGCGGCTATCCGCATTGGTGACCCCTCGCCGGGGCGTTCGGCCCCGTAAGATCAATTTCATAGCGTCGAGTGAGTGGACAAATTCATATTGTCACAGTTCGGAGTGGCAAGGTGTCAAGACCCGGCGCCAGGGGCGTCGTCGGTAACCTTCGCAATTGGAACATTTCCGGCATCGGGGTACATCTCTCTTTGAGCTCGGCATGAACTTTCATGACCGGCCTGCCGCTGGCCGGAACACGCGGACAAACCGGAAGGAGGCAGCAGGCAATGCGCAACGACGGCTGGGGATGACCGATCAGCAGACCCGACGCGACCACGGCAAGGAGGCAGCAGGCAATGCGCAACGACGGCTGGGGATGACCGATCAGCAGACCCGACGCGACCACCCGACGGTTAGACAGGTGGCGGCGAGGGCACCTGCTGCACCGCTTACAGCGATCACCATCGCCGGGGAGAGGTAACCGGCGGCGGCACCTGCCAGGATCATCGCTGCGCCCTGACCGAGACTCATCCCGGCAACAGCGAGCCCGAATGCTTGGCTGCGCTGTTGCTGCGGCGCGGCACGCACAAAGGCCGCGTTGGCTGCCAACTGAAAGGACGCACACAGGCCGGACACAGTCAAGATGAGCAGGGAGACCGCCAGACCGGGCCGAAAGGCCATCGCGACGAGGATCCCGCTCGCACCGATGGCGAGCGGCCCCATCAATCGTTGCCTGCGGCTCGGGCTGACAAGGCGGCTGAAAGCGACCGATCCGGCCGACGCACCGAATGCCTCAGCGCCAAGGATCAACCCGATCGTGACCGCCCCACCATGCAAGGTCTTCGCGAAGGGCGCCGCCAAGCCCTCGGGCACGTTGTAGAACGCCGATAGCCACCCGAACAGCATCGGCGTCAGCAGGGCAGCGTTGCCGAACACCAGGCGCACCCCGGCGATCGCGTCGCCAAGCGGCGAGGCGGCCAGGTGCACGGAGCCGCCGGGCGCCGGACGTGCTCTTACGCCACATCGGACCAGCAGCGCCGACGCGAGAAACGTGGCCGCGTCGACGAGCAGCGATGTGCGTGTACCAAGAAAACCGACGACCGCGCCGCCGACAACAAAGCCGAGCACCTGCGCAAACTGATACGTGGTCAAGGTGACTGCGGTGCCAAGCACGTACGTGTCGCCGGAAAGGACCTCCGGATAGATTGCCGAGCGGGCGGAATTGAACGGTGCACCGAACATGGTGACGAGGAAGAGCAGCGCCACCAGCGCGGCCACCGGCATCCCTGGCAGCGCCATGAGCGCTACCAGGAGCGCCCGCGCCAGGTCGCAGCCGATCATCACGGTCCGGCGGGAGAACCGGTCCGCCAGCCCGGCCAGCAGGATTCCACCGAGGAAGACGGGGATGATGCTGGACGCGTACGTCACCGCGGCGAGCAGGGGCGAGTGGGTCCTGTCGTAGACAAGCACGGTGAGCGCGACCCGGGCCAGCTGGTCCCCGGCCACCGACAGGACCTGGGCGAGCCAGAGCGCACGGAACTCCGAGACAGCGAAGACATCGCGGAACGTCGCCCGCTCCGCCGTGGGCCGCACTCGGTCCCCCCCCAGGGGTCGATATCACTTCTCGTCATAGCCCGATGACGAACTGTGGCACGCCTTTAGTTTTCCAGCAAGAGGCCATTAAAGGCGTACTACCCCAGCGCCTGTCCAGCCTGTCTGGCCTGCGGCTCGCCGCGCAGAGGTCAGCCGTTCCCGCCCGGCAGCCTGGCGCGGGAGGTTGCCGCTGGGTGGTTGCGGGGTGAGGATCGTGCCATGACCCCCGATGACCGGACGTTTGCCGCCGCCGCGCCGCCGTGGGCGCGAGGTGTCCGCGCCCTCACGGTCTTGACGGGGGCGGGCATCTCCACCGATTCGGGCATCCCCGACTTTCGCGGCCCGCAGGGCCTGTGGACCAGAAATCCCGGCGCGGAGCGGCTGTCGAGCTACCGCGACTACATCACCGACCCGGACGTGCGCCGCCGGTCCTGGCAGGCCAGGCGCGCCCATCCCGCCTGGCGCGCGGAGCCGAACGCGGCCCACCACGCGCTCGCCGAGCTCGGCAGATCGGGCATCGGCACCTGGGTCGTCACCCAGAACATCGACGGCCTGCAGCAAAAAAGCGGCACGCCCGCCGACCGCGTGCTCGAACTGCACGGGACGATGTTCCGCGCCGTGTGCGTCGGCTGCGCAGACCAGATGGCCATGGCCGATGTGCTGGCGAGGGTCGAGGCCGGGGACGGCGACCCGGCATGCACGAGATGCGGCGGGATCCTGAAATCGGCCACGGTCATGTTCGGCGAGATGCTCGATCCCGGCGTGTTCAAGCACGCGGTCGCCGTCACCGGCGGCTGCGACCTCTTCCTCGCCGTCGGCAGCACCCTGACTGTCGAGCCCGCCGCCTCGCTGTGCCGCATCGCGGTCGACGTGGGCGCCGCGGTCGTCATCGTCAACCGTGACCCGACCCCCTACGACCGCATCGCGACCGCCGTCGTCCGTGACCCGATCGGCGAGGCCCTGCCCCGGCTGACCGCTCAGCTCATCGGGGCGAACCGGGCGCCGCAGCGGTGACCGCGCCGATCCCGGCGCCGGCCCGCCACAGCAACGGCGGCAGGAACTGACCCGCTAGGGCGCGGGCGGGAAGGTCAGCACCGCGGCGCCGTTCACCCGGTCGGCGGCGAGGTCGGCGAGGGCGCGGTCCGCTTCTTCGAAGGCGTACGGGGTGACCGTGACCTTGATCCGCAGCCGCTCGGCCAGCCGCAGGAACTCCTCCCCGTCACCACGCGTGTTGGCCGTGACGCTGCGAAGCTGGCGTTCCTGGAACAGGTGGGCGTCATAGTTCAGCGACGGGATATCGGTCAGGTAGATCCCGGCGATCGCCAGCGTCCCGCCGCGGTCAAGCGCGGCGAGCCCGGGGGGCACCAGGTCGCCGACGGGAGCGAACAGGATCGCCGAGTCCAGCGGCTCTGGCGAGGGGTCGTAGGAGTCCTGTGCCGAAGCCGTGCCCAGGCCAAGCGCCAGGTCACGGGCGGCCTTGGCGCGGGTGAACACATGGACAGCGGCGCCCTCCGCGAGGGCGATCTGCGCGGCCAGGTGCGCTGAGCCGCCAAAACCCCAGATGCCAAGCCGGCCGCCCGGCGGCACGTCCGCGCGGCGCAGCGCACGGTAGCCGATGATCCCGGCGCACAGCAGCGGCGCGAGCTCGATGTCGCTGAACCCGCGGGGCAGCGGGTACATGTACGCGTCCGCGCCGACGAAGTACTCGGCGTACCCTCCATGGATGTCCCAGCCGGTGTAGGCCGAGCCCGGGCAGAGATTCTCCCGGCCCGAGCGGCAGAACCGGCATGATCCGTCGGTGCCCGCCAGCCAGGCGCCACCCACCCGGTCGCCCACGCCGAACCTGGTGACACCCGGCCCGGCCGCCACCACCTCACCGACGATCTCGTGACCAGGGGTGACGTCGGCCCCGTGCGGTGGCAGGTCGCCCTCGGCCAGGTGCAGGTCGGTTCGGCACACCCCGCAGGCGAGGAGCTTGACAAGCAGCCGGCCGGGACCTGGCTCCGGCACCGGCCGCTCGACCAGCCGCAGCGGCCCGGCCGTGACCGGCCCAGGCTGGTGGACCACCCATGCGCGCATCTCCTAACGGTACGCCCGGTGACACCCGCGGGCCGATCGGCCCCGGGCCTGTCCGCACGCCGCTGGCGGGCACGCCGCGGCAGCCGTTAAGGATGAGGGCCCCGCCCTGCCGCCTGCGGTGCCACCTGGAATCAGCGGCCCCCATTTATCCTTTACGGCTGCGCAGGATGGCGCCGGTACGGCGCACCCGGGGGGCCCGGGGGGGCGTCCCCCCGGGCAGGCGGAGCGGCTGCGCTCACGGCGGAGCGGCGGTACCGGCCGTACGCTGCTGGCGTGGGTGAGCCATGGACCTGGGCTGAAGGCGCGGTGCGGCGGATCCTCGCGCTGCTGCGCGGCCACGAGATCCCCGCATCGTGAACCTGACCTCGGATGAGGCGCGGCGCCGGTTCGCCGCCGCGCCAGTGGCGCGGCTCGCCACCGTGAGTTCGGCGGCCTCCACGCCCAGGCCGCATCTCGTGCCTATCACGTTCGTCATAGCGGGCGACCGCATCTTCAGCGCGGTGGACGCCAAGCCGAAGACGACCCGCCGGCTTCAGCGGCTGCGCAACATCGCGGCCAGCCCATGGGTCGCCGTGCTCGCCGACCATTACGCGGCGGACTGGGCCCTCCTGTGGTGGGTACGCGCCGACGGTCGCGCGGAGATCATCGACGATCCTGGCGAGATGGCCGCCCCGCTGCGGCTGCTTGCCCAGCGTTATCCGCAGTACCAGGATCACGCGCCGGCCGGGCCGGTGATCTCCGTCCTGGTCGAGCGGTGGACAGGCTGGGCGGCCGCACCGGCCGCCTGACGCCAGCACCCGCCGGCCCGACGCGAGCAACCCACGCGAAGGCGCCCTGCGGGCACCAGACACCCATCGCCCCAGCGCTACCCGCCCCCCACGAACTGCCCGAGGGGGATGGCCGCGCTGCGGAGCGCAAGCGCCCTGGCACCCAACTCAGCTCACCCTGATCGGGTCCACTGGTTAGCCGGCTTCTGCCGGCACGACACCATCCGGCAGCGGCGCGGGCTGCCCGCCATAGAAATCGTCATACTCCGCCGCCAGAGCTAGTGCCCGAGCGCGCTTGTGCACGAGCCGCAGTCCCTCGCGCACCAATTCCGACATGCCGCCAAGACCGAGGACTGGCGCGTCATTCTCCAGAAGCTCGGCGGCAAAATCAGCGTCAACGCGGCGCGGCGTGCGTCACTAAGGACCCGCAGATCATCAACACGCGGGTTTGGTCTTGCAGTGACTGCCCAGCGGAGACCCTGAATGTGCCATCGCGGGTCATACAGAACCCGCGATGGCACATTCACGGTCCCCGGGGACGGGACTGTGCCCGGGGGCAGGGGGCTGGTGGGGCCAATGTGGTGCGCAGCGGGCAGAGTTGCGGGACGAGCGGGCGCCGGCCGCGCCTGCAGACATCGAGCGACAGATCACTGCCGTCAAGACGTCTGTAGATGTCGGGCCATGTCATCGCGATGGGCGGGCGTTCGGGTTGAAGCGCCCGTCACCCGCACCGCCCAGTGGCGCCGTGACCGGGTCTACGGCCTGCGACGGCGGGGATCACGTCGGCGGTGAACACGGCAGCCGCGCGGCGCGCGCCGGGGGCCGCGCGATCCGGGTCAGAAACCGGGGAACACGGCGCGCACCGAATCGAGGCTCACGCCGTCGGCGGCGACCTCGGCGGGGGTGTGGCGCGGGTCCAGCCGCCCGTACATGAGGCGGATGAAGGCCTCGCAGGGCAGCCGGAGCTCGCCGTCTGCCGGCCCGCCGGCCAGGGCCGGCCGGCCGGCGGCGGGCTCGGTGCCCTCGCCGGTCAGCTCCACCTTGTCGGCCACGGTGAGCAGCAGGTCCAGCCGCGGGTCCGTGGTGTGGACGGCCACACGGAAATGCTCGCCCCGTGGCTTCCCGAACCGGCCGGCGAACTGGCCGAGGGTGCCCGCGAGCAGGTCCACGCCATCTGCCGCCAGCCGCGCCGCCGGATCGAGGACTACGGCGACATCCCAGGTGTGCACGGTGTGCTCGGACAGCCGCATGCGCATCAGGCCCACCGCGTCGAGGTCCATACCGAACACGGCGAGACGCAGGCCTGCGAGCGCTTCGTCGCCGAGGGACTCGAAGCGTTCCACGAGCGCCGCGTCGCTGCGCCGCCAGGCGGCTGCCTGCTGCTGCGGAGAGCGGGCATTCCAGGCATCCCAGATGGGCTGGAAGCTCTCCCGGCCCGGCGGCTCGCCGCCGGACAGCCCCGCGTCGAGGAACATGCCGAAGATCTCGGCGCCGCTGCCGAGATGGGAAAGCACCTGCGCGATGGTCCAGTCGTCGCAGTAGGACGGGCCCGCGAGCTGCGGTGGGCTCAGCGGGCCGACGAGCGCGCCGAGACGGTCATACGAGCTGCGCAGCGCGGCGATCCAGGTGCGCGGTCCTGTCATCGAAGCTCCTCCGGGGTTCCAGCGCCGTAGGCGTCATGATCGAGTCAGTTTCGTTCGGATAGTGAAATCGGGTGGGGCAGCCCCGCTACTCATCTGTGTCCATCGCGGCGGCCACACGAGAGTAGGCCGCGAGCACCACGTCCCAGAAGGCCGGCACGTCGATTTCCATGGCGACCCGGGCGTTGCGTTCCGGCCCCGCCCCGGAGAAGTCGGTCACCGTCATGCCGGCCGTCCACCGGCCCGCGGTCTCGACCTCCACCCGCGCGGGAACGCAGCCAAGCAGCCGGGCCGACGCGACGTGTGCCACGGCGCACACGTCGTGAACCGCTGGGCCGTCCGGGCCAGGCGTGGTGGTGTACCTGGTCAGGCACGGCAGCATGAGGTCGTCGGCGAGCCGGCCGAGCGCGCCAAGCCGCTGCCTGACGGCCGGGCCGGCCCGTGCCCGCAGCGTCACATCGAGGCCGACCATCGTCACGGTCCAGCCGGCGCCGAACACGATCGAGGCCGCCTCGGGATCCGCCGCGATGTTGAACTCCGCGGCCGGGGTCACGTTACCGCGGCCAGCCGAGCCTCCCATGATCACGAAATCCCTGACCTGCCCGGCGAGCTCCGGCTGGCGGCGCACCGCGAGCGCGACGTTGGTCAGCGGCCCGGTGGCGACCAGAACGATCTCGCCGGGCGCGGCGCCGACGGTTTCGGCAAGGAAGTCGGCGGCATGGCCGCCGCGCGGCAGGGTCGTGGGCGGCGGCAGCCGCGCCCCGGCAAGGCCGGACTCGCCATGCGGCCCGTGGCCGGTCAGCGGCGGGCGAAGCAGCGGGCGCGGGCTTCCAGCGACCACGGGAACATCCGTCGCGCCGATGAACTCGCACACCCGCAGCGCGTTCGCCGTCGTCCTGTCCAGGCTGACGTTGCCTGCCACCGTGGTGATGCCCAGTATTTCCAGGTCCGGATGGCCCCAGGCGAAGACGATCGCGAGCGCATCGTCGATACCTGGATCGCAGTCTAAGATGATCTTCTGCGCCACCGGCGACCACCTTTCTTGATTATCCCTCCTATAGTGACCGGTCATGGACGCCGGAAGGGGGCGCACCGGCCCACGAGGGCGCGTCATCGTCGTGGGCTCGATCAACGTCGACCTGGTGCTGCGTGTGCCACGGCTGCCGCGGCCCGGCGAGACCGTCACCGGCGGCACCTTCGCCCGCCACCACGGCGGCAAGGGCGCCAACCAGGCCGTCGCCGCGGCGCGGGCGGGCGCGGGCGTCTTCGCGGTCGGCGCGGTCGGCCAGCGCGACGGGCACGATTCGCTCGGCGCGCTCGCCGCCGCGGGGGTGGACGTGTCGGCCGTGGCCAGGCTGCCCGGCCAGCACACGGGGCACGCGGCGGTCATCGTCGACGCCTCGGGTGAGAACCAGATAGCGGTGGCGCCAGGCGCCAACGCCGCCGTGACAGCCGATCACGTGCGGCGCTCTCTCGGCGCGCTCGCCGTGACCCGCCAGGACGTGATCGTGCTGTCCTTCGAACTGAGCGACGGGCCGCTGCTGGCCGCGGCGGACGCGGCCCGCCGCGGCGGAGCGGCGCTCGTGGTCAACCCGGCGCCCGCCCGCGAGTGTGACCCGGGCCTGCTGCGCGGCGCGGTCCTCACGCCGAACAGCCGCGAGCTCACGGCGCTCGCCGGCGCGGCCGCCGGCCCGTCGCGGCCCCCGGCCGCCACCGGCCGGGGCGCGGCGCCCGGCGCGGCGCCCGCGGTCGCCGCACTGGGCGCCGAGGCTGGTGTGGCGGCGGCCGCATCGGGGCTTTCCGCCCGCACCGGCGGGCCGGTGATCGCCACGCTTGGCGGCCGCGGCGCGCTGCTTGCGGACGGCGGCCGCGCCGAGCACTTCCCCGGGCACCGGGTGACGGCACGCGACACCACGGGCGCCGGGGACACGCTCACCGGTGTGCTCGCCGCCGGCCTGGCCGCGGGCAGCGACATACGTTCCGCGCTGCGCCGCGCGGTCGCGGCCGCGGCGCTTGCCGTCACCCGGGCGGGCGCGAGGGCCGGCATGCCGACCGCCGGCGAGATCGACGCGCTGCTTGCCACCGCCGGCTGACCGGCCGAAGGTGCGGCAGCGGCGGGCCGGGGGGGCGGCAGCAGCGGCGTTGGTCCTGGTTTTGGGGGTCGTCAGCCCGCCGAGTGTTATCAGTTTGTCTATGGAATCGCACCCAAATCGCAATTAAGGTCAGCGGCGACACGGGAAGTCACCGGCGACATGAAGGGGTGCGCCATGAGACAACAGATCCGTGATCTTGCCGAGCGCGGCCGGGCCAGGGCACGGCCGTGGCTGAGGATTCCGCGTGGGCCCATCATCGCCACCGTGGTGGCGGTGGCCCTAGTGGCCGCGATGTCGGCATCCGCGATGACCAAGACCACGGCGTCCGCGGCCGGCCGGCCCGCGTATCTGGACGCCAACTTGCCAACCCAGGTCCGCGTCAACAACCTGCTCAGCCAGATGACCTTAGCGGAGAAGATCGGCCAGATGGTGCAGATCGAGGTGACCCAGGTCACCGATACCTCGAACACCTGCACCAGCCAGGGCGGCTTCGGCATGCCCAACCCCGTCTGCGAGCAGAAGATCTTCGTCGATAACAACGTGGGCTCGATTCTGGCCGGCGGCACCGACATCCCCATCGACACCACAGGCATGAACGGTGTGGGCAACACCGGCTTCGACTGGGCCAACGAGTACAACATGATGCAGTCCTACGCGATCGCGCACTCGCGCCTGCACGTTCCGGTGATCTTCGGGGTCGACGCCGTGCACGGTTTCGGGCACCCGTACCAGGCACCGCTGTTCCCGCAGTCGATCGGGATGGGCGCGACCTGGGACCCGTCCGCCGCGAAGACCGGCGGCGCGGTAACGGGGAACGCGGTGCGCGCCACCGGATGGAACTGGGTCTTCGCGCCCGTACAGGATCTGTCGCGGGACAACCGCTGGGGCCGTACCTACGAGACCTGGGCGGAGGAGCCCGCGCTCACGGCCGCGATGGGCGGCGCGAACATCAGCGGCATGCAGAGCGTGGGCGACAGCAGCTCGCTGAAGGTCACCGCCACCGTCAAGCACTTCGCCGGATACTCTGAGTCGCTCAACGGGCACGACCGTGGCCCGGCCGAACTGCCGCTGCGTTACCTGCAGGACACCTTCCTGCCGTCCTATGCGGGCGGCATCGACGCGGGGGTCGGCACAGTCATGGTCGACTCGGGCTCGATCAACGGCGTTCCCGCCACCGCGTCGCACTACCTGCTCACCACGCTGCTGCGGAACCAGATGGGCTTCAAGGGCGTCGTGATCAGCGACTTCGGCGACGTGCCCGCGCTGGCGAACACGTACCACGTAGCGTCCGACCTCGCGGGTGCTGCCGCCCTCGCGGTGAACGCCGGGGTGGACGTGGCGATGCTCCCGTTCAACGCCGAGCAATGGCAGGCTGCCATGCAGCAGGACGTCGCGAACGGCAGCATCACGGGCGCGCGGATCAACGAGGCGGTCCGGCGAGTTCTCACCCTCAAGTTCCAGCTCGGCCTGTTCGATCACCCGATGGTCGACGCGAACGCGGCCAACGCGGCCGTCGAGGCGGGCCGTGACGCGACCCTGCAGGCCGCACGCGAGTCGATCACGCTGCTGCGCAACCAGAACAATGTGCTGCCGCTTTCGCCGACCGCGCGCGTGGTGGTGACGGGGCCGAGCGCGGACTCGATGACCAACCAGCTCGGCGGCTGGAGCGTGAGCTGGCAGGGCGTCTTCGGCGCGGGCCACGTGTGCTGCATGGGGCCGCCGAACCAGATCCCGCCAGGTACCACGGTGCTCAAGGGCCTGCAGGGCGAGGACCCCAACGTCGTGTCCGCACCGGACCAGGCGGCGGCGGTCAGTGCCGCGGCATCCGCCGATGCCGTCGTCGTGGCCGTCGGCGAGAAGGCGTACGCCGAGGGGCTGGGCGACAACCCCGCGCCGCAGCTCACGCCCGACCAGAAGGCTCTGGTCAGCGCGCTGGAGGCGACCGGCAAACCGGTGATCGTGGTCGTGATCGCGGGCAGGCCGATCGGCCTCGGCCCCGCCGAGAACGCCGACGGAGTGCTGATGGCCTACCAGGGCAGCACCGAGGCCGGCCAGGCGGTCGCCGACGTGATCTTCGGCAAGGTCAACCCCAGCGGCAAGCTGCCGGTGAGCTGGCCGTCCGACGCGGCCGCGCCGGACGGGGACTTCAATGGCGGAGCCCCGTCGCCACTTGGTGACCAGCCGAAGTTCTTCGACCAGCTCCCGTCCACCGGGTTTGGTCAGGGCCACGATTACAACCCGCTGTACCGGTTCGGCTTCGGGCTGTCCTACACCACATTCACGACAAGCGGGCTGTCCGCTACGAGCAGCGTTGCCAGCAATGGCACGGTGACCACCAGCTTCACCGTGACCAACACGGGCGGCCGCGCGGGCACCGACATCGTGCCCGTCTACGTCCACCAGCCGGTCAGCGCCATCCTGGTGCCGAACCAGCGGCTTGTCGGGTTCACCCGGGTAAGCCTCGACCCAGGCCAGTCGAAGACCGTCCAGGTGTCGTTCCCGGTGACGGAGCTTGCCGTCACGCCCGGCGACATCGGCTCCACCGGCAGCCCGCAGGTCGAGCTTGGCGACTACCAGGCGCAGGTCGGCGGGGGGACGACCCCCGGACCAGTCGATGCCGCATCCGCGGCAGCCGTTAAGGATGGAGGGCAGAAACCTCCATAATCCCGAACGGCTGCCGCGGGAAGGCGCCCGGGTGGCCGGTGGCACGTTCCTGATCGGAACCGTCCGCCGCCGCTCGCGGCCCTGGCCGGTGGCGCTTTGACTCCCGCGCGGGCAGCCACAGGTTTCGCGCCCGCGGCGCGGGGCGCCACCCGCGCTCAGGGGTTCGGGCGGCCGGTGGCTGCGGCCAGCGCCCGCTCGATGTCGGCGGCCTGGCAGGCCTGGCGCCCGTACATCAGGCCGTAGGTGAAGGTATCCTCCCCCGCCTGCAGTGCCTGGCGCGCGAGAGTGCGCAGCACCTGCCGCGCGACGACGCTGTCGTGATGATCGCCAAGCAGGCCCTGCAGGCTCTTGGCCCGGCTCACCTGCCGCCTGGCCGCGCCGCCGAGCGCGGGAGCGGCCGCCTCCGCGGCGTAGCGGGCACGCTTGGCGGCCTTGCGCGCCTCGTGGATCGCCGTGTCCCGGTCCGCGGCCCCGGGCACGGCCGCCAGCGCGCGCTCCAGCCGCCGCCCGGCCCGCCGCACCGGCTTGGCGAGCGCCTTGCCTGCCTTGCGTGCCGCGAGCGGTGTCAACGGCGGATCAGCGATCAGCGCGTCAAAGCCATCGAGCAGGCGCAGGTACCGGCGCCCGTCAAGCTCGCGCAGCACCGCCTCGCGCGCCCGCGCGGACTCGGTGCCGAAGTGGCCGGCGATGCGCTCGGTGACCGGGCCTGCCACCAGGTCTGGTGAGATGCGGGCAAGGTCGCCGGCCAGCCTTGCCAACAGCACCTCGGCGTCCCGCGCCTGGCCAAGCACGGTCGCCAGCCATTTCAGCTCGTCACGCAGCGGCCGGGCGGGGGCAGGATCGATGACTTCGCGGAACGCCTGCAGCGCGCTCCTGGCCCGGCGGGTGGCGACCCGCATCTGGTGGACGGCGTCCGGCGCGTCCCGCCGCACGAGCGGGTCGTACCGCACGATGGCATCCGCCTGGCGCCGCAGGTACGCGAGCACCACGTCGCCCGCGGGCGAACGCGGTGACAGCCGTGGCGACCGCGCATCCGCCGCGCCGGCGGACGCGTCGCCCGCCGCCCGTCTGGCGGCCGCGAGCCGGTCCCCCAGTGCGCGCTCCAGCTTGGTCGCCGTGGCCGCCGGCCGCGCACCGGCCGCGCGCAGCCGGGCGTCGACCGCGGTCAGCAGGTCGCGGCCGCCGGCCACGAGCTCAACTTCGATCTCGTCCCACGACGTGGCGGAAGATCCGTCCATCTGCTCGGCGGTCGCGTGGTCGGCCGCGATCTCGGCAAGCGTCCGGCCCGCGCCGTCGAGCAGCGCGAGCACGCTGCGGCTGGTCCGCATGTGCACGACCGGCACCAGGGCCGAGCCGCGGGTATAGGCGCGGACCAGCCCCGCGAGCTCCCTGGGCACGCCGCGCGCCCGGGTGCCACCGGGCCGGCCCGCCGGCCCGGCCGCTGCCTGGCCGGCGGGCCCGGCCGCGGGTTTCGCGCTTGGCTCGCCTGTGGGCTCGGCGGCGGGCAGGTGTATCTCGTCGCGGGTGTCGGCACCCACGGGCAGTTTCAGGTGCCAGCCCGCGTCCGCGCCGCCGCTGCGCCGCCGCAGTGTGATGCCGCGGCGGATCAGGCGCAGGTCCGCGGTGTCGTAGTAGCTGGCATCGAGAACTTGCTCGTCTCGCTGCGCGACGGCCGCGACTCCCGCCTGGCCGGCCATGTCCCTGATGGCCGCGAGCACGGCCACTGATTCAGGAGCCTGGAATTTTCGCTCGATCTCACGGACGACGGTGGCCATGTCTTCGCCCCAAACTGATCGCCGGACCGGCCGGCTGGCGCGAACCTGACGGCCGTGCGTCACCGCCGCATCTCAGATCTTCTAACAGCCTGCCCTCGGGCGGCGAAGCCGGCAAGGCCCCGCGGCCCCGCGGC
>WNGJ01004889.1_pt1 | contig 27518 bp, 24 predicted proteins | sample 5400611 | NCBI WGS metagenome assembly WNGJ01 (sample SAMN13153375, study PRJNA577476) | soil metagenome | isolation source: 40 cm soil or saprolite under Garry oak tree replicate 1 | place: USA:California | collected 2016-06-15
GAGGAGTCGGCCGTCCGGCTGCGCGAGCACCTCACCGCGGTGGACGCGGCCGTGGCCGCAGGGGTGCGCCGGATCGTCTACCTGTCCTTCGTCGACGGCCGTCCGAACGCGACCTTCACTCTCGCCCGCGACCACTGGGCGACCGAAGATCGGATCCGCGCCAGCGGGCTCGCGTGGACGTTCCCGCGGATGAACCTCTACCTGGATTTCCTGCCGTCCATGGTGGCGCCCGAAGGAATTATCGAGGGCCCGGCGGACGAGGGCCGGGTCGCCGCGGTGGCCCGCGCCGACATGGCCGAGGTGGTCGCCAGGCTGCTGACCGAGGAGGGACACTCCGGTCAGGCGTACGACCTGACCGGACCGGAGGCGCTGACGCTGGCCGAGGCCGCGGACCGGATGTCCCGCCTGTCCGGCAGGCGGGTCGTCTTCCGGAACCAGACGGTCGAGGAGGCGTACGCCTCGCGCGCGCCCTACGGCGCGCCCGACTGGCAGGTCGACGCGTGGGTGAGCACCTACCTGACGATCGCCGAGGGCAACGCCGCCGCCGTGTCGGACGCGGTCCCGCTGTTCACCGGTCACCGGGCGACCTCACTCGAGGACTACCTGCGGGCGCACCCCGAGGCGCTCGACCATGTCACCGGCTGAGTCCTCAGCGATCCTCGGCCGCGTCGGGCAGCACTGCGCCGGAGGCGCGCTCGGGGTCGATCCCGAGCGCCTGCCGGGCGGCCTCGCCGTGGGTCGACTCGTCCCACGGCGGCGACTCGTCCGACTCCTCGTCCGACTCCTCGTCGGAGTCCGCTCCGGAGGCCTCGGTCGAGCCGGCCGGCCGGCTCCCGCGCGACTTGCGCCACTGCTCCCGCGGCACCGTGGCCGGGTCGATGCGGCCGCCCGCGGTCTCGCCCGGCAGGTCCCGCATCCGCTCGCGGGCGACCTCCCGCAGGTCCTCCGGGTCGTGCTCGTGCCCACCGTGCTCGGTCACCGCGCACCTCCTCCTGCTCCTGGCCGCCTCGGCAGGCTACCCGTGCCGCCGGCGGGCAACCGGGGCGCCCGAACCGATGCCCGGGCTTCGTCAGCCGGACTGCACGGCCTTGACCAGCAGGTCCGGTACGTCCTCCGGCCCGGCCGAGGTGCGCTCGCCGGTGCGCAGGTCCTTGACCGAGACGGTCCCGTCCCGGTCCAGGGTCAGCACGAAGCGCGCGCCGCGGCTGTCGGCGTACCTCATCTGCGTCGCGTGCTTCACCGGCGCCGGATAGACCTCGGCGTCGACGACGCCGGTCGACCGGACCCGGTCGGCGGTGGCGAGCAGCACCCGCAGGTCGTCCTCCCGGCCCACGGTGACGACCGCGAGCGGACGGTCCCGTGCCTGCTCCGGCAACGCTTGGCCGCCCTCCAGCGCGGCCAGCAGCCGGGACAGCCCGATGCTGCCGCCGACGCCCGGCAGCCGCTGCCGGGTGAACAGCCCGGCCAGGTCGTCGTACCGGCCGCCGGAGCAGATGCTGCCCACCTCGGGCGCGGCCAGCAGGGTGGTCTCGAAGACGAGCCCGGTGTAGTAGTCCAGCCCGCGGGCGATGCCGGGATCGACCCGCAGAGCGTCCGGCGGGGCGCCGGCGGCGAGCGCCAGGTCGAGCACCAGCCGAAGCTGCTCGAGCGCGTGGCGACCCTGGCCGCCGGGGGTGAACAGCTCGCGTACCCCCTCGAACGTCTCCTCGTCCGACTCCCCTCGCGCCGCGGCGAAGGCGAGCACCCTCTCCGCCGCCGCACCGTCGACCCCGGCCCCGGCGAGCTCGTCGCGGACCGCGTCCGGCCCCACCTTCTCGATCTTGTCCAGCGCCCGCAGCACCGGTGCGGCCCGGTCGACCAGCCCGAGGTCGGCGAGCAGCCCGTTGAGCACGCGGCGGTCGTTCACGCGCATCAGGTACGGCCCGACCTGCATCCGCGACAGCGACCGGCTGAACATGGCCAGGATCTCGGCGTCCGCGCTGGGACCGGTCTCGCCGATCACGTCGGCGTCGCACTGGAAGAACTCGCGGTAGCGCCCGCGCTGCGGCCGCTCCCCGCGCCAGACGTACCCGACCTGGTAGAGCCGCAGCGGCGGGCGGAACTCGGTGTGCTGTGCGGCGAAGCGGGCGAGCGGAACGGTCAGGTCGAAGCGCAACGCGACGGGACGGCCGCCCTGGTCCTCGAACTCGAACATCTGCTTGTCCGACTCGCTGCCGCCCTTGCCCTTGAGCACGTCGGCGTGCTCCAGCGCCGGCGTCTGGATCGGGTCGTAGCCGAACGACGAGAACGTGTCCTCGGCCACCCGCAGCAGGCGGCGCCGGTGCAGCGCCGGGGTGGGTGGGAGGTCGGCGAAGCCGCGCAGCGTGCGGGGCTCGATCAGCGGGCGGTCCATCCCGTCGATCGTCCCACGCGCGGCCCCACGCCCGTCGCCCCGCCTCCGAGCGGACAAGCCGACGAGCGAACGAGCCGACGAGCGAACGAGCCGACGAGCCGACGAGCGGAAAGGCCATCCTCGGACTGCACCGCCCTCGAGCCCGGGCCTGCGGCTCAGGGTGCCGCGGCGAGCTGTTCGACGGGTTCGGCCAGCACCGTCTCCGGCCCGAGCCGCTCCAGCCGGTCGTCGTCGACCGCGTCCGCGGTCTCGGTCAGCACGGCCGCCACTTGCCGCTCCCGCTCGGGGTCGTACCGGGCCAGCACCCGACGCAGCACCTCGCCCGGCACCGACTCCCGCAGCCCCACGTGCAGCAGGCTGAGCCCGGCGGTGACACCGTCGGCGACCTCCGGAACGATCACCACCAGCCGGCCGTCCCGCAACCCGCGGGTGAGCAGCACCCGCCGCCGCTCGGCGACCAGCAGCTTGGTGCCCCGCAGCCGCAGGTCGTGCTCCACCCGAGACCGCATCGAGCGGGCGACCCCGTCGCGGGCGCCCAGCCCGATCGACGGCGGGTCGGCCGCGAGGTCGACCTGGTAGCGGGTGCCCCCGGTGACCGAGTCCACCACCTCGCTGAGCGCGGCGAGAGCGCGCAGCACGGGGAAGGTGAGCCGGTCCCGGTCGACGTCGCGGCGCAGCAACTCGTCGAGCAACGCCGAGCCGGGCGGCTCCTCGTACGACCGGCTGGTGCCGACCGTGACGGTCTTCGCCTGGTGCCGGACGGCGTCGATCGAGCGGGTCAACTCGTCCGTGCCGACGAGCAGGGCGTCGTCGAGGTCGCGGCGCAGCCGGTCCGGGGTGGGCGGGCCGCCGTCCGCCGGCCGGTAGTCGTCGGGTCGGGTACGGCCGGCCAGCACGTCGTCGAGCCGCTGCAGCCGCAGGGCGGTGGACGCGCTGAGGCAGCCGTCCAGCTCACCGGTCGCCGCCCGGCCGCAGAACCCCTCCAGCGCGGCCCGCACCTCCTGCCGCGGGCGCCCGGTCGGCAGGGCCGCCGGCTCCGGTCCGCTCCCCGGTTCGCCGGGATCGGCGAGCGCGTCCAGCGCCTCCCGGAGCGGGTCGGCGGACCGGTCGATCGCCTCGGCACAGGCGTACGCCAGCACGTGGCCGGAGGCGACCGCGAGCAGCCAGCCCAGCCGTTGCGCGGTGGCCGGCACCCGCAGGACGTGCTCGACCGCGTCGTAGCGGCGGTCCCCCTCCGCCGCGATCACCACCGGCACGTTCCGGTGCGCGGCGAAGATCTCCACCTCCTTGGCCAGGTCGTCCGCGACCGGTCCCTCGGTGCCGGCCGCGCAGACGACGATCATCGACTCGGCGGACAGGTCGATGTGCTTCTTGTCCTCGGCGACGTCGGCCGGCACCGCGGTGTAGCAGAGCTCCGAGAGCTTGATCCGGATCTCCGCGGCGGCCACCCGACCGAGTCCGGAGCCGACCACCGCCCAGTGCCGCCGGCGCGGCGCCACCGCCCGCGCGACCCGCTGCGCGGGCCCGGTGTCGGCGACGACCGATGCGAGCTGGTCGGGCAGCGCCCGGAGCGCGCAGAGAAGCTCGTGCTGAACCGGTCCGCCGGCCAGATCCAGCTCCTGCGCCAGCTCGAGGGCGAGCAGCACGCCGGCGACGATCTGGGCGTAGAACGCCTTCGTCGACGCGACGGCCATCTCCACGTCCCGCCCGTCGGAGGTGTAGAGCACGCCGTCCGCCTTCGCCACCAGGTCGCTCTCCCGGCGGTTGACGACGGCGAGCACGCAGGCGCCACGGGCGCGGGCGAGGTCGACCGCCCGGTTGGTGTCCGTGGTGGTGCCCGACTGGCTGATCGCCAGCACGCAGGTGTCGGTGAGATCCGGCGTGAGGTGCCAGGCAGACAGCTCGGTCGCCGGCATCGCGCTGACCGCCATCGCGGGGGCGAGCAGGTCCGCGGTCATCGCGGCCACTCCCTGCCCGGCCACGTGCGCGGTGCCCTGCCCGACCAGGACCAGTCGGCGGATCCGGCCGGACCGCAGCCGGGCCCGCACCGGGTCGGGCAGCGCCCGGGAGCCGAGCCGGGTGCGCAGCCGGCCGTCGGGAGCGGCCACCACCCGGCCCCGCAGCGTCCGCGCCGCGGACGCGGGGGCGTCGGCCAGCTCCTTCAGCAGGTGGTGCGGGTAGTGGCCGCGGGACACGTCCCGGGTGCTCAGCTCGGCCCGGCGCATCTGGCCGCTCTGGACCGGACGCGGCCGGCCGATCCCGTCGGTGCGGGTCAGCCCGGCGAGGCGGCCGGGCGCGGACCGGTCCAGCCGGAGCAGGGTGCCGCCGCCGGTCCCGTCCACCCGCAGGTAACTGTCGGTCACGCCGAGGACGCCGTACGGCTCGCTGGCGACCACCCAGCAGTCCGGGGCGAAGCCGACGTACAGTGCCTGCCCGCTGCCGCGCACGGCCAGCAGCAGCCCGTCCGGGTCCGGCTCGGCCTGCCCGGCGATCGCGAACGAGCCGGCGAACCGGCCCACCGCCGCGGCGAAGGCCGCCTCGGACCGCAGCCCCGCCGCCAGCCGGGCGGACCAGGCCACCGGGATCACGACCGCGTCGGTGCCGACCGGGCTGTCCGGGTCGATCCCCTCCTCGGCCCGCAGCACCGCGTGGTTGTCGATGTCCCCGTTGAGCACGGCCGCGGCGTACGGCCGGGCGGCCGGGCCCGGCACGGAGTTCACCGGATGGGCGTTCGCCTCGGTGATCCGGCCGACGCTGGCCCACCGGGTGTGCCCCAGGACCGCGACCCGCGCCGCCGGCACGGCGAGCGCTCGCGCCAGCAGCGGGTCGGCCGTCACCGCCGAGCGAAGGCGTCGCCCGTTGTCGCCAAGCCGTCCGACCACCACCGCCGTCTTGTACGCGAAGCACAGGCCGGCCGGGAGCACCTGCACCGCACCGGACCGGAACGCCGGGTCGGCGCGCGTCGCCAGCTCCGTCGCGTGCTCGGCGACGAAGCGGCCCACCTCGGCCTCGGCCGCCGCGACCCAGACCTGCAGGCCGGCTGAGTCCCGGCCGCGGACCTCCAGCCGGTCCAGCGCCCGAAGCGCGGTCTCGACCGCACCGAGCCCGACGACCAGACTCGGGTCCACCCTCGTCCCGGCCAGCCGGGCGATGGCTCGCAGCCAGCCGAGCCGGTCCTCGGTGAGCCGCCAGAGCTCGTCCCGGGCCGCCCGCAGCGCCGCCTGGGCGGCCTCCAGCTCGACGTCGCTCCAGCGCTCGGCGGCACCGGCGACGGTCCGTTCGGCCTCGTCCACCGCCGCGGCGCCGACCGTGCCGGCACCGACGACGCCGTCCAGCCGAGCCGGGTCAGGCAGCAGCGCGGCGGCCGCACCGGTGCCGCCCAGCAGGTCGCCGAGGGCGGCGAGCCCGGCGGTCAGGTCGGCGCATCCTGCCGTGAGCCGGTCGGCCGGTCCGTCGCCCAGCCGCCCCGCGGCGTCCAGCACGGACGCGGTCCGCCGGTCGAGTTCGGCCGGGTCGAGCGGACTACCGCCCCCGCTGCCGGGCAGGACCGCGACGATGCCACACAACTCGCTCTCCATTCCGCCGCCCAACGGCCGGGCCGACACCATAACCCGGCGGCCAGCGGCCATCGGCGCGCTCTATGCCGTACCCCGGGAATTGCCTGGACCGCATTCCGCGAGATGACATTTTCGCGCCGCTGGGCGAGACTGGAGGCGTTGAACTCGCCCGCCGGGCTGATTTCGATGACACCCTGTCGTCGCCGTGACCATCTCGTTACGCCGATCCGGCGATCTTGCCCCCGGCGGCAACTACTATGTGCAGCCGGCGGACCGGGTCGAGGGCCAAGGAGGCGCCGTGGACTCCGCGGTGGGTGCGAGGCGGGAACAGATCCTCGTCGCCGCGGTGCAGCTGTTCCGGTCCCGCGGGTACGACCGCACCTCGCTGCGGGAGATCGCGGCCTCGCTCGGGCTGAGCAAGAGCGGGCTCTACCACCACTTCCCGTCCAAGGATGACCTGCTCGCCGCCGCCGTCGATCCGCTGCTGGATCGGCTCGGCGATCTCGTCGACTCGTCCCCGCCGGCCCGCTCGGCGGCCGACCGCAACCGCTTCCTCGCCGCCTACCTGGACATCCTCATCCAGCACCGGGATGTCGTCGGGCTGATCGGCGCGGACGCCGCCGTCCGCGCGCACCCGCGCATCGGTGCCCGGCTCGCCGAGTTGGACGAGTCGCTCTACCGGCGGCTGTCCGGCGACGGAGCCGACCTGGCCCGGCAGGTGCGCGCGGCGTACGCACTGGTCGGCCTGCAGGACACGGTCGGCCGGTTCTCCGACGCCGACCCGGCCGTGGTCCGCAGCGCCGGGCTCGCCGCGGCCGCCGCCGCCGTCGCCGGCTGAGCGGCACAGCGCCGACCACCCACCGTCGCCGCTTCCGGCGCGCCACCCCCCTGTTCGGTGGAATTATTCTCTGAATGCCCGTGCGCGTCTTGCGCCCGTTTCGAGATCGCGCCACATTCTAGCGATGTGACGGGGCGCACGGAATCCGAACACCTCGACCAGTTGATCGAGGAAATGGAGGGACTGCTCGCCGTGGCCCCGGCCTGGCTTTCCACTCCGGCCGGCCGGCTGGAGTTCCTGCGGGTGTACGCCAAGGTCCTGCTCGAGCACCGCGACAGCGTCCGGCTGCTGGTCCGCGGACCGCCGGTCGACGGCGGACCGGCGACCGACCGGGCGCGGGCGGTGCACCGCCGGCTGACCGAGCGGCTGGCCGGGCCGCGAGCCGACCTGGAGACCCGGGTGCGCGCCTGCATGGCGCTGTCCGGACTGTGCGGTGCGGTGACGGCGACCCGGGACGGCGACGTTGCCACCGTCCTGCGGGTCAGCGTGCAGAGCAGCCTGGCTGCGCTGGGCGGCACCGCTGCCGCTGCCGGCCAAGCCCGTCGATCTCCAGCTCCATGAGGTCGCCCGGACGCAGGTAGCGCGGCGGTCGCATGCCGAGCCCGACCCCGGCGGGCGTGCCCGTGTTGACCACGTTTCCCGGCTCCAGCACCAGGAACTGGCTCAGGTACCAGACGAGGTACGGCACGTCGAAGATCATGTCGGCGGTGTTGCCGTGCTGCCGCGGCTCGCCGTTGACGCTCAGCCGCAGCCCGAGCCGCCCCGGGTCGGGCACCTCCTGCGCAGTGACCAGCCAGGGGCCGAGCGGGTTGAACGTCTCGCAGCACTTGCCCTTGTCCCACTGGCCGCCGCGCTCGAGCTGGAACGCCCGCTCGGAGACGTCGTTGGAGATCGTGTAGCCCGCGATGCAGGCCGCCGCGGCCGCCGGGTCCGGCAGGTAGCGGGCGGTGCGACCGAGCACCACCGCGAGCTCCACCTCCCAGTCGGTCTTCTCGCCGCCCACCGGGATCAGCACGTCGTCGTCCGGTCCGACCACGGTGTTCGTCGCCTTGAGGAACATCACCGGTTCGTCCGGAGCCGCCGCCCCCGACTCCGCGGCGTGGTCGGCATAGTTCAGCCCGATGCACACCACGGCGGACGGCCGTGCGACCGGCGGGCCGATCCGCTCGGCTCCGACCGGGGTCGTCGGCAGCGAGTCGCCGGCCTCGGCCAGCACCGCGGCCAGCCGCTGCACCCCGCCGCCGGCGAGGAAGTCGCCGTCGATGTCGCGGACGTGCTCGCCGACCTCGACCAGCACGCCACGGTCCGGGTCCAGCACGACGGGCCGTTCCCGGCCGGGCGGGCCGATCCGCCCGAGCCTCACGCAACGCCTCCCGCTGGCCGGTACCGCATCGGTACGGTCTCGCGCGGCAGCACCGCCGGGTCGACCGGGCAGACCCCCGGAGTCGCCACCTCGATCACCTCTCCCACGACGTCGCCGAAGGCGGCCCGCCAGGCGACCGCGCCCTTCGCGACGAGTATGGAGGCCAAGGCCGGCTGCACCCCGACCGAGGTCAGCTGCTCCGCGTGGAAGGGCGGGACGGCCCGCTCCGTGACCACCAGGGTGACGCCGCCGACGGCGAGCGCGGCCGTGACGCCCATGCGGAATTCCTGCCCGGTCTCCCAGCTGCCGGCGGTGCGGTAGCGGCCGTCGGTGACGGCGAGCACCCTGCCCTCGACGGGCACCGGGTCGCCATGCCGGCGGTCGGTCTTGCCGCCCACCTCGGCCGCCAGCGTCGCGCCGACCCCGGCGGCGGCGGCGCGGCGGGCGACCTCCCCATCGGCCAGCGTCACCACCGCACCCCGGGCGTGGCGGGCGAGCAGCTCCGCGAGCAGCACGGTGCCGTCCCCCGGGCTTCCGCCGCCGACGTTGTCGGCGACATCGGCCAGCAGCACCGGGCGCCGCTCGCTCGCCAGCGCGCGCCGCACCGCGGTCGCCGCGTCGTCCCGTACGACGGTGAAGTCGGCCCGATGCGCTTCCACGTCGGCGAGCGTGTCCTCGACCACGCCGCGAGCCGCCGTCTCCGCGCGAGCGTCCGCCACCACCAGCACGCTGAAGCCGGCGCGCGCCACGTCGCTGTACGGGAAGCCCGGCAGCAGCGACACCCGGGCGACCCCGGCCCGGCGGCCGCGCTCGGCGGCCCGCGCCTGCAGGCCCCGCATCGGCTCCGCGTCGGTGGCCTGGGCCAGCGGGCCGGACAGCAGCGGCAGCTTGCCCAGCAGCGTCCGAAGTGGACGGCCGCCGAGCAGGTCGCCGAGCAGCGCGGCTGTCTCGACACCGCGCTCGTACATGTCCGCGTGCGGGTACGTGTCGTACCCGAGCAGCACGGCGCACTCGGCGACCAGCTCCGGCGACGGGTTGCCGTGCAGGTCGTGCACCGCGGCGAGCGGCACTCCCCCGACGACGTCCCGGACCGCCCGGACCGTGTCCAGCTCCATGTCCGGGTGCCCGCCGGCCACCATCGCCCCGTGCAGCGAGAGCAGGACGGCGTCCAGCCGGCCGGCCTCCCGCAGGGCCGAGCGCAGCCGGTCGAGCAGCTCGTCGGCGGTCTGGCGCGACGCCGGGCCCGCCGGCCACGCGCGGGCGGAGAAGACCGGGACCGCCTCGCCCGGCGACGCGGCCGCGAGCCCGGCAAGCACCGATCGGGCCGACCGGCGCCGCTCGACCAGGGCCGCACCGGTGACCAGCTCGAACGCCGCGAAGTCGGCGAGCTCCGTCCGGCGGGGGGAATAGGTGTTCGTCTCCTGCCAGAGGCCGACGAGCCCCACCCGGGTCACGGCAGGCGGCTGGAAAGGGCGCGGTCGGCCCGCTCCAGCGCGGCGGCGAGCTCGTCCTCCCCGTGCGCCGCGGAGACATACCAGACGCCGCGGCCGGCCACCCACAGCCCGTGCCCGGCGAAGTCCCGCGCGAGCGTCGCGTACCGCTCGCCGTCGAGGCGCTGCAGCCCGCGGAAGTCCCACACCGGCTCCGGCGGCCCGAAGGACGCGTGGAACGCGACCGGCAGGCCCTGCAGTCGTAGCGGCACCTCGTGTGCCTCGGCCAGCCCGCACAGGCCCGCCATCAGCGCCTCGCCGTGCGCCGCGATCCGCTTGTACGGCGGGTCGTCGTCGAGAAGCTGCAGGGTCGCGACGGTGGCGGCGGCGGCCATCACCGATCCGTTGAACGTGCCGGAGTGGTTGACCTCGCCGGTCCCGAACCGATCCATCAGCTCGCCCCGGCCGCCGAACGCGGCCACCGGCCAGCCGCCGGCCATCGCCTTGCCGTACACCGCCAGGTCCGGGGTCACCCCGAACAGCTCCGACCCGCCGCCCGGGGCCAGCCGGAAACCGCAGATCACCTCGTCGAAGATCAGCACGACGCCGTGCCGGTCGCACAGCTCGCGCACCCGGGCGAGGTAGCCGGGGCGCGGCGGGATCGCCCCGGCGTTGAGCATCATCGGTTCCATGATCACGGCCGCGACCTCCTCGGCCCGCTCGGCGAGCGTCGCGGCGAGCACGTCGGCGTCGTTCCACGGCAGCACGATCGAGTCGTCCAGATGGTGGGCCAGCTGCCCGGCGCTGGCCGGGCCGGGCCGGCCGTCGACGACGCCGAGCAGCACGTTGTCCAGCCAGCCGTGGTAGTGGCCCTCGAAGCGGACGAACCGCCGCCGGCCGGTGGCGGCACGCGCCACCCGCAACGCCGCCTGCACCATCTCGGTGCCGGACAGTCCGAAGCGGACCATGTCCAGCCAGCCCACCGCCGCGCACAGCCGCTCGGCCGCCTCGACCTCGAGCGGGTGCTGCGCGCCGTAGACCATGCCGGCCGAGCAGGCCCGCTCGATCGCCGCGTTCACCGTGCGGTTCGCGTGGCCGAGGAAGCTCGGCCCCTGGCCGAGCAGGTAGTCGACGTAGTCGTTGCCGTCGACGTCCCACAGCCAGGCACCCTCCGCCCGGGCGAAGAAGACCTGCGGCGCGGCGAGCCGGACGTTCGAGTTGACCCCGCCCGGCAGCCGGCGCAGCGCCCGGGCCCGCAGCTCTTCCGAGCGGCGGCGGGACCGTCCCGGGTCGAGTGCCTGCACCATCGCGGCCCCTCCTCAGGTGCCGTCGAGGCACGCGTCGGGTCCGCGCTTCCCACGGACAGGATCAGACGACCGATCGAAATGAGACCGTCATTTCATCTGGTGAGCCTAGGATCGCCCGGAGGGCTTGTCAACGCAGAGTGCCGGAGGCGGATCGCTCCGGCGTCAGCGGCTCTGGCCATTGTGGACAGTCCCACTCCGGCCGCGGGCCTGCTTCGCCGGCTGGCGTCAACGGTGGACCCAGCCGCCGTCGACGCAGATCGTCTGACCGGTGACGAAGTCGCTGTCCGCGGACGCGAGGAACACGAAGGCGCCTTCGAGATCCCCGGCCTCGCCGCGGCGCGGGATGGCCTGCCGCTGCACGGCGCGGGCGGTCACCGCCGCCTGGTCGGGGAAGTTCTCCAGCTCGTGCTCCGTGCGGATGGCGCCGGGCATCACGCAGTTCACGGTGATGCCGGTGCCGCCGACCTCGCGGGCCAGCGCCCGGGTGAATCCGATCAGTGCGGCCTTGCTGGTGACGTAGTGCAGGGCATTCGGCATGCCGGCGTCGACCATGACGCTGCTGACGGTGATGATCTTTCCGCCACCGCGCTCCCGCATGGGGGGGTAGACCCGCCGGCAGCAGAGGAAGGCGCCCAGCACGTTCACGGAGAGCACGTCCTCCCACTCCTGCAGGGACAGCTCGGACCACGGGCCGCGACCGGAGCGGGCGGCGTTGGCGACGAGGACGTCGACCGGCCCGAGCTCCCGCTCCACCTGGGCGACCATCGCTTCGACGGACGGCTCGTCGCTGACGTCGCCGGCCACGACGATTGCGGTGCCGCCACGGCGGGTGATCTCCTCGACCACCTTCTTCGCCCCGATCGACGTGTCGGCCGCCGGGTGGTGGTTGACAGCGACCCGGGCGCCCTCCGCCGCGTATCGGCGCGCCACCGCGGCCCCTATCCCCCATGACGCCCCGGTGACCAGGGCGACCTTGCCGTCCAGCCTCATGCCGCCACCCCCCCGACGTTGCCGGCGAACGGTACCGGCGGCAGCCCGGATACGCCGAGGCGCACCGCGAACAGGTCGCCGGCCCGCGGCTGCGCCGCCAATTGCCGCGGTGTCATGCCCGACCGCGCCGAGGTCACGAAGAGCACGTCCAGCGCCGAGCCGCCGAACGCGCAACTTGTCACCCGGTCCGCCGGGAACCACAGCACCCGGTCGCAGCCTCCGTCCGGGTCGTACCGGTGCACCTGACCGGAGCCCCAGATCGCCAGCCAGAGGCACCCGTCGGCGTCGACGGTCAGACCGTCTGGCTTGCCGAGCCTGGACGGGATGTCGACCAGCCGCCGACGCCCGCGCAGGGTGCCGTCCTGCCGATCGAGGTCGAACACGTCGACGCCGCCCGACGCCGTGTCGACGTAGTACATCCGGTCGCCGCCCGGGCTCCAGTCCAGCCCGTTGGACATGCCCACCTGCCGCAGGACCCGGTGGGCCGTGCCGTCGCGGTCGAGGCGCCAGAGCGAACCGTCGCGCCGGTCTCGCCGCACCGATGCGGAGCCGGCCCAGAACCGGCCGTCCCGGTCACAGGCGCCGTCGTTCATCTGCGCCACCGACGGGTCCTCGACCCGGGCCAGCGCGGTCACCGCACCACCGGTCGGCGCAACCCACCCGAAGCCGTCGGCGACCGCTGCGACCAGGCGGTCGTCGCGATGCGGGGCGACGGCGGTGACGACCTGGTCCAGCGAGCGGCAGTCGAGGGCGCCGGTGCCCGGGTCCAGCCGCTGGAGCCGGCGGCGCCGGACGTCCAGCCAGACCAGCGACCCGAGCCGGGGCAGCCAGACGGGACACTCACCCAGGTCGTTGGACGTCCGGGCGGCCACATCGACGCGGGGCTGCGGCACGGGCGGCTCCGGTTCCTCGTCCCACCAGTGGTCAGGCGCGGGACCGCCCGGCACCGCGCTCGGGTTTCGCTCACTAAAATAACACTTCCGTCAGACGGTATGGAGCTCGGGTGGGGCGGATTCGAGCAGGGGTACCCTTCCTGATCGGGGACGGCAGAGGTCGTCGACCACGAGCGGCGCCCCGACCGGCGGTTGGCCCATGAAGGTGGGCAAACGGCAGGTTCACTGTCGGATGCAGGTCTGGAGTGGGACATGGCCAAGCGAGCGGTGGATGCGGACGAGGACGGCATGGACGGTGTTGCCTCGGACGAGGTGACGAGTGCGGCCGGACAAGGGCTCGAGCGCTCGTACGCGGTGCGCGCCGTCGAGCGGGTGTGCAGCGTCCTGAACCTGCTCCAGGAGTCAGCGGAGGGAGTCTCGCTGGCGGAGGTGGCCGCGGCGACCGGACTGCCGAAGGCATCCGCCTTCCGCTACCTGTGGACTCTGCAGTCCCACCGCTACGTGGAGCGGGATCCGGTGACCGGGCTCTACCAGTTCGGCCTGGCGTTTCTGCCGCTGCAGGCACGCCAGCTCGACCTGCTCCGCCAGCGGGCTCGGCCACACATGGAGCGGCTCAGGGACCTCTTCGAGGAGACGGTGAACCTCGGGCTGCTCGATGGCAACCGGGTGATCTACCTGGAGATCGTGGAGAGCACGAAGTCCGTCCGGCTCGCCGCCCGCCCCGGCGACCGTGACTGGGTGCACTCGACGGCGCTCGGCAAGGCGATCGCCGCATCGCTACCGGTCGAGCGGGTCCGCGCCATTCTCGCCCGGGAGGGCATGCCGCCCTTCACCGACCGGACGATCACGTCGCTGCCGGCTTACCTGGACGAGTTGACCTCGGTGCGCCGGGACGGGTTCGCCGTCGACAACGGGGAGAACGAGCCGGACGGACGCTGCGTCGCGGTGCCGGTGCATGACATCCGGCTGCCGGCCGCGCTGAGCCTGAGCGCTCCGTCGTCGCGGCTGCAGGTGCGGCGGATCCCCGAGGTGGCCCGCGCCCTGAGAGCCGCGGCCGACGCGATGGTGGCCGACATGCGGCCCTCCGCCGCCGCTCCAATGGCCGCCGCGGCCACCTAGCCACCTAGTGCGGTGACCACTTACGTTGACCGGCGTGCGAGTGAGGAGTTGCTCCGCCGACTGCGCAGTTCGGGGAACGGCTGAGCAGCTACAGCTGCTCACCGGACGGGCGATCTGCGCACTCGCGGTCGCGGTGCCGACCGGTCGGCGGAAGGAGCGTGACGTGGCGGATGCCCTGGTGCGTCACCTGCTCCGATGCGTGAGATGTGCGGCGCAGGTGCCGGCCCGCAGCGTGGACTACCGCTGCGGGCGGTGCGGGGGTGAGGTGCGGGTCGAGTACCCGTCCGGTCCGGAGCGCTCAGAGCTCACGTCCGGCTCGCTGAGGCGGGGACTGTGGCGGCATCTGCACCGGTTGCCGGTGAGCGACCCGACCGCGGTGGTCAGCCTGGGCGAGGGAGACACGCCCCTGTTGCCGCTGTCGCGGGTGCTGACCCGGGTGACCGGCGTGCGGTCGGTCGCCGCGAAGGCCGAGCACCGCAACCCGACCGGCTCGTTCAAGGACCGCATCGCCTCGGTGGCGGTCACGATCGCGGTCGAGCGAGGACTGCCTGGCTGCCTCGGCACCTCCTCCGGCAACGGCGGCGCGGCGCTGGCCGCGTACGCGGCGGCGGGGGGTCGACGGGCGCTGCTGTTCGTCCGTGCCGACATCGTGCCGGCCAAGCTGCGGGAGATCCGCGGTTACGGGGCGGAGACCACCCTGCTCGACCCGGGTCGGGACGACGGCGCCACGCTGCGCGAGAAGGCCGACGAGCTGGCCGGGCTCGGTGCCCGACACGGGTTCCTGCCCTTCATCACGGCCTTCCGGTACAGCCCGGAGGCGATGGAGGGAGCGGCGACGATCGCGTACGAGCTGGCCGAGGCGGCACCGGACACGACCGATGTGTACCTGCCGGTCGGCGGCGGCGGGCTGCTCGCCGCGCTGCGCCGCGGCTACCTCCGGATCCGGGGGTCCTTGCCGGACGGGCCCCCGCGCCTGATCGGTGCGCAGCCGGTTGGCTGCGCCACGTTGCGCCGCGCACTGGTCGGAGACCTGGCCGGACTGACCGAGCCGATGGCCACCTCGGTGTCCGGGCTGCAGATGCCGATGCTCTTCGATGGGTACGAGGCAGCCGCCGCGGTCCGGGATTCGGGCGGTCACGTCGTGGAGATCGCCGACGAACAGGCCTGGGCGGCGCAGCGACTGCTGGCCCGGCAAGAGGGCCTGCTCGTCGAGCCGGCGGGCGCCACCGCGGTCGCCGGCCTGCTCGCCGACGCCGAGGCCGGCCGGCTGCGGCCGGACAGCCGGGTGGTCGTCCTGCTCACCGGGGCCGGTTACAAGGACGGCGCCGCGTTGGCCCGGCTGGCGGGAGACGAGACCCTGACCAGCACGGAGGTCGCCGGCCTGGCGGCGGTGCTCGCGGCCGCCGCGGGAGCGGGCACACGAACGGTCGACGGTGGGAGTCTGGCATGGCCGTCGAGCGGGTGAGCCGACGGATCCCCGTTGCCGAGGACGGGCTGACCGGCCGGGAGTTGGGGTTCGACTGCCACGAGCAGCGCTCGGGCCGGGACGGGCCGACGGTGGTGGTGCTCGGTGGCGTGCACGGCGACGAGCCGGAGGGTGTGCTCGCTGCCGGCCGGCTGTGCGCCGGGACGCTGCCGCTGCGGCGCGGCATGCTGCGAGTGGTGCCGGTCTGCAACGAGGAAGCGGTCGCCGCTAGCTCCCGGGTGACGCCGACGGACGGCGGGAACCTCGCCCGCAGCTTCCCCGGCGACCCTGCGGGCGCGCTCACCGACCGGCTCGCGGCGGTGCTGACCAAGCAGGTGCTCGCCGATGCGGACCTGCTCATCGACCTGCACACGGCCGGCCGGCGGTACGACATGCCGCCGCTGGTCGGCAGTCTGGACGACGGCTCATCCGCCGCCAAGGCCAGCCGGGCGGCGGCGCTGGCCTTTGGGCTCGGCACTGTCTGGCTGCATCGCCGCTACTCGCCGGGTCGGAGCCTGAGCGTGCTGGCCGCCCGCGGCCGGCCGGCGATCTACGCAGAGTGTCCCGGCGGAGAGGCGGTCGACCCGAGGTGGGTGGACGCGTACGTCTTGGGCGTCCGGCGGGTGCTGGCCGCACTCGAGCTGGCTGACCCGCCGGCGGCCCCACCGCCCGCGACGCGGCATTTCGTTTCCGGCGGAGGCGATCTCGACAGCGACGTGCTGCGCTTCGGCGCCGGAGGCCTGTTCGTCGCCACCGTCGCGGCAGGCGAGACCGTCGAGGCAGCGCAGCCACTCGGCCGAGTGCTGGATGTCACCGGCCGGTGCCGGCAGGAGATCAGGTCGCCCGCCGCGGGGCGGGTGATGTTCCTGCGCCGCGCGGCGCTGGTCCGCGCCGGTGACGTCGCGGCTTGCCTCGCCGTCGACGTTCCCCCACCGGGCGTCTAGGCGGCGGGGGGCAGGCTCTCCCGCCGGCGTCCGGCGGCGTCCGGGTCGAAGAGGTGCACGCGGGGTCCCGCCGACACCGCCACCCGGTCCTCGGATCGCAGTTCGGTGTCTGCCGGCACGCGAGCGACGAGGTCGCCGAACTTCATGGTGACAACCACCAGGCTGTCGCTCCCAAGGTGCTCGATGATCCGCACCACACCGGTGCCCTCGCCGGTGGCCGGACGGAGCCGTACCTCCTCAGCCCGCAGTCCAAGCACCGCGGGGCCGGGGACCGCGCCGGGTATCGCAGGTTCATCGAGGGCACCCCGACGAACGCCGCCACGAACCGGTTCTGCGGCCGCTGGTAGACCTCCAACGGCGACCCGACCTGCTGGATCCGGCCCTCGTCGAGCACGACCAGCACGTCTGCCAGGCTCATCGCCTCCACCTGGTCGTGGGTGACCATGATGAACGTGCCACCGACGTCCTGCTGCAGCTCCTTCAGTTGGACCCGGGTGTCGTTCCGCAGCTTCGCGTCCAAATTAGACAGTGGCTCGTCGAGCAGGAAGGCGGTCGGCCGGCGAACGATGGCACGGGCAAGCGCGACCCGCTGCTGCTGACCGCCGGACAACTGGCGCGGGTGCCGGTCAAGCAGGCCGAGCAGGCCGAGCTTCTCTGCTGCGGCCTCAGCCTGGCTGGCCGCGACGGCCCGCTTGACCCCACGCATGAGCAGCGGGAAGGCGATGTTGTCGCGCACGTTGCGATTGGGGTAGAGCGCGTACGACTGGAACACCATGGCAACGTCCCGCCGGTCCGGCGGCAGATGCTGGACTGGCCGGCCGTCGAAGAGGATCTCGCCGTCGGTGACGTCCTCCAGCCCGGCGACCATGTTGAGGGTGGTCGTCTTGCCGCAGCCCGAAGGGCCGAGCAGCACGGTGAACGACCCGTCGGGAACGTCGAGGTCGATCGAGTCGACGGCCACCACCGGACCGAACTCCCGGCGGAGGTTGCTCAGTACCACGTCAGCCATCGCCCTACCCCTTCCCCACGCCGGACAGGAGCCCGCGAACCAGGTACCGCTGCGCCACCAGCGCGACGAGGACGGTGGGCAGCGCGCTGAGCAGGGAGCCGGCGGCCATCAGGCCGAAGCTCTGCTCCCGGATGTTGTAGAGGCCGGCGATCGCGGGCTGCAGCAGGATCTGGGACTGCTTGTTGTTCAGGATCACCGCGAACACGAAGTCGTTCCAGGCGACCATGAAGGCGAACAACCCGGCACTGGTGATCCCCGGCCTGGCCAGGGGCAGGGCCACCCGGAAGAAGACGGCGAGCCGGCCAGCACCATCGACGCGCGCCGCCCGCTCGAGATCGAGCGGCACATTGAGGAAGTGCGCGCGCAGCAGGTAGACGGTGAACGGCAGGGTGATGCTGGTGTCCGCGATGATGACGCCGAGCCGGGTGTTGGTCAGGCCCAGGTTCCGCAGCACCACGTAGTACGGCACGAGCAGCGCGAACGCCGGGACCATCTGCGAGCCGAGCATCGCCAGCGGCAGAGTCCTGGAGCCGGGGAACCGGTAGCGGGCGAAGGCGTACCCGGCAGTGCACCCGAGAACCACGTTCACCAGCCCGACCGAGATCGCGACCACGGCGCTGTTGACCAGCCCGGGCAGGATCAGGTCGCTGGTGTTCGCCGGCGGTCCGGTGGCGAAGGCGCGGCTCAAGATCGTCGTGAAGTTGCTGAAGTCGGGCCTCGGGAGCCACACCGGCGGCGTGCGCAGTGCGTCCGCCTCGCTCTGAAACGCCACCAGCGCGAGGAAGTAGAACGGGACCAGCACCCAGGCCGCCATGAGGACGGCGAGCAGGTAGCGGCCCGCGCGGCGCAGCCGCTTGCCCAAGACAGGCGGGCGCGGCGACGAGGGTCGGTGTCCGGGCGGACGGTCGGCGGTCGGCTGCCGGGTCTCGGTGAGGGTCATGGCTGCCTCCGGCGTCCCAGCGCAAGCACGGTGAGCAGGGCGCTAGCGACGACGAGCAGCGTCATCAGGTAGAAGATCGCGGCGGACTCGCCGAGCTGCAGGTCTCGAAACCCGGTCCGGTAGCCCCACCAGGCCAGCAGCGTGGTCTCCGTGCCCGGCCCACCCCCGGTCAGGATGTAGATCGGGGCGAACACGAGGAAGCCGTTGAGCGCCGCCAGCATAGTGACGATGAGCGCGGTTTCCCGGATGTGCGGCAGCACGACCAGTTGGAAGCGGCGCAATGAACCCGCACCGTCCACCCGGGCTGCCTTGATCAGGTCCTGCGGGACTGTCTGCAGCGCCCCGAGGAAGAGCAAGGTGGCGAACGGGACCAGGCTCCAGACGATGCCCAGCACCACGACTGCCAGCACCGTCCGTCCGTCGCGGAACCAGGCGATGTACTCGTCGATGACCCCCAACTGGGCGAGCAGCCCGTTCACCGGACCGAAGGTGGAGTTGAAGATCCAGCCGATGGCGAGCGCCAGGGTGGTCTGCGACAGCGCCCAGGGAAGGATCATCAGGCCGCGCAGCAGGGTCCGTCCACGGAACTCGCCATCGAGGACCAGCGCGAATCCCAGTCCCATCACCACGGTCAGGACCGTGACGGTGACCGCGAACAGCACCGTGCGGATGAGCGCCGGCACGAACACCGGGTCCGTCACGACGGACAGGTAGTTGTCCAGCCCGACGAATCGGGAGGTCCGGCCGCCAAGCCGCACGTCGAACAGGCTGTACCAGAACGAAGCCAGCAGCGGGTATGCCAGCAGGGCGAGCGTGACCAGCAGAGTCGGCGCGACCAGGCCGAGCCCGAACAGCCGATCCCTCCGCGCGGGGCCCACCACCCGCGTCCGTCCGACGTGGACGGTCGTCGGCGCCACGTCAGCCCGATCCGCCGCAGGCGTCCGCCCACCGGGCACGCCGGCCTCGTGTCATAGCTTCCCCTTGACGAAGTCCGCCGCCGCGTTCAGCCCCTCCCGCACCGACTTCTTCCCACGGACGACATCCTGCAGCGCTGCGGTGGCCGCGGTCTGGAACTGGCCGTACCAGGGCTGGTTGACGACCTTGCCGAGCACCCGCGACTTCCGCTGTTGCTCGGCGAGGGCCTTGGTGTCCGCCCAGGAGCTCCAGGCCTTCTGCACCTGCGGATCCTCGTTCACCTCGTCGTAAGGCGTGACCAGGCCGAGGTCCAGCGCGATGAGGTGGAGCGGCGTGTAGTAGGCCCCGTCCTTGTCCTTCGCGGACAGGTACTTCAGCAGAGTCCACGCCTGCGGCTTGTTCTTGCTCGCCGCGGTCATGCACCACTGGGCCCCGCCGCTGAGCGTCTCCCGGGTCGTGCCGGGGATCATGCCGTTGCGCGACACCGCCGCTACCCGGCTCTTCTTCGGGTCCCGCCAACCCTTCACGTCCGGCCCGTACCGGATCGTGAAGCTGCTCTTGCCGCCGGCATAGATGTTCCCGACGTCGCCGTAGGCAGTCGTGAACACGTCCTTGGGCACCAGCCCTTCCGATAGCATTGTCTTCCACCGCTCCAGGGTCGCGGCCACCACCGGGTCGTCGGCGAAGACCGGCTCGAACTTGTCGCCGAACAGCGGGCCGGAGCCCGAGGAGAAGCACTCGGTCACGAACTCCACCCAGAACATGCTGAAGTCGGCGGTCCAGAACGGCGAGTAGGGCGTCGCCGCGACCTTCTTCGCTTTGAGCTCGCGGCACTGGCTCAGGAACTCGTCCCAGGTCGCCGGTGGCTCCGCGCCGATCCGCTGCAGGTGGTCTGCGTTGTAGACGAAGACCTCGATGCGCCGGTAGTACGGCAGCGTCACGAGGGAGCCGTCGGCGGCCTGGTTCTCCTCCTTGACCCCGGGGCGCCAGCTCGCGCTCAGATCGGCGGCGCCGTCGAAGCCGTCGAGCTTCTGGATCCAGCCGTTGTCGAACCACGACTGCGCATACCCCGCATCGGTGAACAACACGTCGTAGTCGACGCTGCCCCCTGCGAGCTGCGTGTTGGTGGTGCCGGCGTAGTCCGACGTCACGTACGCGGTCTTCAGCCTCAGCGGCGTGTACCGCTTGTTGAAGTCGTTGACGTACGGCTGGAAAGCAGGCCCCAGGGCCGCGTCGTGGTGCAGCGACAGCGTCGCGTTGGGGTCGCCGCCGCCGGTGGTCGGAGTGGGCTCCCCGCCGCCGCCTGGTGTGCAGGCGGCCAAGATCGGGGCGCCGGCCAGCAGCGCACCCCCGAGGCCCATCATCTTCAGCACCGCGCGCCGGTGCAGCGTTGCGGGGGTCGACGTGCCGAGGAACTCAGTCATCACATCTCGTTTCAGCAAGTGAAATATTGATTTCGAAAACATTAGGCCTACGCCACCGTCCTGTCAATAACACTCCTACTGGCCCCGATTGGGCCTGCTCACCCTGCGTGAGCGGATTTCAGACGTCTCGTCTGCCTGTATGGAGGGCTGCATTACGACCGGACAGCCTGTGAAGCACGGTTCCGACATCGAGGGAGCATGGCCGCCTACTGGTGACGAGTGCCGCGTCGACAGCTGCGACGGGGGCGGCCAGCTTCAGTGTTGGGATGGAGAAGCCGCGCAAGCTTTCAGGGAGGCGGGAAGACGATGAGGCCGCGTGCTTGCTCGCCAGCGGCGAGCGCACGGAACGCCTCGTTGGCGTCCTCGATGCTGTACCGGTGGCTCACCAGCTCGTCCAGGCGCAGCCGCCCAGCGAGGTACAGCTCGGCGAACCGCGGGAAGTCCACCGGCGGGTTGGTCGAGCCGTAGACCGAACCCACCAGTCGCCGTTCGCCGTAGAGCAGGCGGTGCGGGGAGATCGTGGCCATCGCGCCGGTCGGGGGATTGCCGAGCAACACCAGCTGGCCGGACGGTCCGAGCGACTCGAGCGCCTGCTCGAAGACCCGTGTGCTCCCGACGGCGACGACAGCGTGCTCGAGGCCCGCGCCGGTGATCCGCGACACCTCCTCGAGCAGGCGCTCGTCCGCCCGGACGGCGTGCGTGGCGCCGAAGCGCTCGGCCAGCGCCAGCTTGCTGTCGAGCAGGTCGACGGCGATCAGCGGGTACGCGCCGGACAGCGCCGCGCCCTGCACCGCGTTGAGGCCGATGCCGCCGCAGCCGAAGATGCCGACGCTCTGCCCGGGCTGCACCCTGGCAGCGTTCACGACCCCGCCGACCCCGGTGGCGACCGAGCATCCGATCAAGGCCGCGACGTCGAGGGGCACCTCCTTCGGGATCGGGATCGCGGCGCGCTCCGACACCACCGTGTAAGGGGCGTATGTCGCCGGGCCGTAGTGGTGGACACGCGTGCCGTCTAGCCGGCGGAAGCGGGTGGTCCCGTCCCGCATGAGGCCGGCGTCGGGCTGGTCGGTGCACAGCACCGGCCGCCCGGCCAGGCACCAGCGGCAGTTCCCGCACCCGGGAGCCCAGGACAGCACAACGTGGTCCCCGAGGGTCAGCCGGCAGCCGGGACCCACGGCGTCGACGACGCCGGCGCCCTCGTCGCCGAGGACGACGGGCTTCGGCATGCGGATGTGCGAGCCGTCGAAGGCGCTCAGGCAGCTGTGGCAGACGCCGCTGGCCACCATCCGGACCCGGACCTCGCTCTCCCTCGGGTCGTCGAGCTCCAGCGTCTCCAGCCGCATGTCCTCGCCGGGCCGGCTCAGGACCGGGGCCTCGATTCTCATCGCCGTCGCGCTCCTCTCGCCTCCACCCGACCTCACCCCCTCCCGTCCCGCCCGTCGAGCTGCGCTGCCGCGTTACGCTGCGCCTGCACGAAGGTCGGCCAGCCGCGGCACGGCCGACAGCAGCTGCCGGGTATACGGGTGTTCCGGTGTGTCGAAGACGTGGTCGGCCAGACCCGCCTCGACCACCTGGCCGGACTTCATCACGACCACCCGGTCCGCGATGGCACGGACCACTCGCATGTCGTGGCTGATCAGCATGAGGGCGAAGTCCCGCTCGGCTCTCAGTGCCCGCAGCAGCGCGACGATCTGCGCCTGGAGGGACACGTCGAGCGCCGACGTGGGCTCGTCGGCGACGACCAGCCGCGGCTCCAGCGCGAGCGCCCGGGCGATGGCCACCCGCTGCAGCTGCCCGCCGGACAGCTCCCGAACCCGCCGCCGCAGCACGCTGGGAGGCAGGCCGACGGAGTCCAGCAGATCCCGGACGCGCCGGTCGCGTCCCGTCCCGGAGTCCACCCGGTGGACCACGTACGGGTCGCGGAGCACGGCGGAGATGGTCAGCCGGGGGTTGAGCGAGCTCTTGGGGTCCTGGAAGATCATCGCCAGCTGCCGCCCCCGCTTCCGGGGGGAGGTCGCGGCCAACGGGGCCCCGCTGAACTCGACTGTCCCCGCGGTGGGTCGTTGCAGGCCGACGGCGACCCTCGCCAGGGTGGACTTGCCGCTGCCAGACTCGCCGACCACCGCGACCGTCTGGCCCGCGCCGATCGAGAAGTCGACGTCGTCGACCGCGAGCACCGAGTCGCGCCCGGCGGCGAACCGCACGGTGACGGAGCTGAGCTGGAGGAGCGGCGAGGTCACGGCACCTCCAACGAGGTCGGGTTGTGGCATGCCAGCCGGCGGCGCCGTCCGGGGGGCGCCACGAGCGGAGGCCGCTGCGTGCAGCGGTCCAGGGCACGCGGACACCTCGTGCTGAACCGGCAGCCCGGCGGGAACTGCGCCGGTGCGGGCACCGCACCCGGAATGGCGGCCGGTGGGCGCCCGGGCACCTCGAGCGAGAGCTGGGCGCGGAGCAGGCCCACGGTGTACGGATGGTGGGGATCGCCGAGGACCTGGTCCGGAGGACCGACCTCGACCACCTGCCCGGCGTACATGACGACGATCCACTCGGCCACCTGGGCCACCAGCGCCAGGTCGTGCGAGATCAGCAGCAGCGAGACGCCGAGGTCTCGCCGGATGTCCGCGAGCAGGCCGACGATCTGGGCCTGCACGGTGACGTCGAGAGCGGTCGTGGGCTCGTCCGCGACGATCAGCTCCGGGGAGCCGGCGAGCGCCATGGCGATCAGCACCCGCTGGCGCTGGCCGCCGGAGAGCTGGTGCGGGTACGCGCGGAGGATGCGTTGCGAGGGCGGCAGCTGGACCCGTTCGAGCAGCTCACGAGGACTCGGCCCGCCGGCTCGCCGGCACAGCTGGGCGAGCTGCCGGCCCACCCGCATGCCAGGGTTCAACGAGGTGAGCGCGTCCTGGTAGACCATCGCGATCCGCGAGCCGCGGACGCGCGCCCACCCTTGCCGGTCCAGTTTCAGCAGATCGAGCCCGTCGAAACGGGCAGTGCCGGCCGTTCGGGCGTCCGCCGGAGCGAGGCCGAGCAGAGTCAGGCCGAGCAGAGTCTTGCCCGATCCGGATTCGCCGACGACGCCGACCGCTGCCCCCCGGTCGAGGGTCAACGAGACGCCGTCGAGCAGCGGGACGTCTCCGTGCGCCGCGGGGATGTGCAGGCTGAGACCGTCGAGCTCGACGAGCGGCACCGGCTCCGGCTCGGTGACGTGGTCCTCGGTCTCGACGTCGGCCTGGGTCATCGTCGCACCGCCGATCCGGCCGTCATGCGGCGACCGAGTTCGGCGGCGCAGGCGTTCAAGGTCAGCACGCTGAGGAATACAGCAAGGCCGGGGAACAGAGTGGTCCACCAGTCGCCGGAGAGCAGGAAACTGCGCCCCTCGGAGATCATCGCGCCCCACGACGGTGTCGGTGGCGGGATTCCCACTCCGATGAACGACAGGGCCGCCTCGACCAGGATCACCTCGGCCACGATCGTCACCGCGTACGCCAGCATCGGAGCGACGATGTTCGATCCCACGTGGTAGCCGAGGATCCGCACCCGGCTCGAGCCGAGGAGGCGGGCGGCGGCGACGTAGTCCTGGCGTAGCTCGGCCGAGATCAGCGCGCGGGCCACTCGGGCCATCGCCGGGGTGTAGACCACAGCGAGGACGATGATCACGGTGCGCTCGCCGCTGCCCAGGCCGGCCGCGAGCACGACGGCGAGCAGGATGCCGGGGAACGCCAGCAACACGTCCAGACCGCGCATCACCGCCTCGCCCAGCCAGTTACGGGCCACGGACGCGAGGCCGCCGAGGATTACGCCGAGAAGCGCTGCGAGGCCGGTCGAGACCAGCCCGACCGTGAGGCTGATCCGGGTCCCGGCGAGCACCCGGGAGAAGATGTCCCGGCCGAACTGGTCTGTCCCGAACCAGTGCTGGCCGGAGGGTGGTCGCAGCGGTCGCGCGATCAGGTTGTCCAGCGGCCCGTACGGCACGAGTAGGGGCCAGATCAGGGCGATGACGAGCAGGAGGCCGAGCGCGCCGAGAGGAACCAACCGCAACGGCCTTGACCCGCGGAGCCGGCCGGCGCGCGCCGCCGGGACATCGACGAGGACGGGGCCGACCGGGGAACGGATCTCGAGCTCGCTGGCCACTCAGACCGCCTCCCTGAGCCGCGGGCTCACGACGCGCTGCAGAATGTCGACAACGAGGTTGGCGGCGACGAAGAGCACGGTGGCGACGATCGCGACCCCTTGGATGACGCCGTAGTCGCCCTGGCTCACACCGATCTTCAGAAGCGTCCCCAGCCCGGGCAGGTTGAAGACAGCCTCGGTGACGATCGCGCCGGACAGCAGGTAGCCGAGCCGGAGACCAAGGGCGGTCACCGGCGACAGCAGTGAGTTGGGCAGCGCGTACCGGAGCAGGACAGTGCGTTCTGGCAGGCCCGCGCCGCGCGCGGTGCGGATGTAGTCCTTGCTGAGCTCGTCGGCGAGGGAGACGCGGAGGATCCCTCCCAACGCGCAGCCCATCGGCAGTGCCAGCACCGATGCCGGCATCAGCAGCGAGGTGGCCCAGCCGAGGAAGTCCTCCTGGATCGGGATGTAGCCACCGGCCGGAAGCAGGCCGAGTGAGACCGCGAAGAGCTGCACCGCAAGGATGCCGACCCAGAAGTCCGGTGCGCTCACCCCGGCCGAGGTGACGGTGCGCACGATGCGGTCCACCCACGTGCCCTGCCAGTATCCGCCGGCCGCTCCCAGCAGCACCGCCAGCAGGATCGCCAGGATCGCGGCGGCCGCGGTGAGCTGCAGGGTCACCGGGAGCGCCGTGCCGATGAGCCGGATCACCGGGTCGGGCCGGACGATCGAGCTGCCCAGGTCGCCGTGCGCGAGCTGCCCGAGGAACCGGACGTATCGCACCGCGAGCGGGGCGTCCAGATGGTGCTCCCGAGCGAATGCCGCACGCTGCTCCGGGGTGGCGAAGTTGCCGAGCGACGCCGTGGCCGGATCACCCGGGGCGAGGTCGATCGCGAAGAAGATCAGGAAGATGACGGCGAGCACCGTCGGCACCACCAGCAGGAGGCGACGCAGGACGTAGCGTCCGATCGACCCCGTCATCCGCGCACAACCTCCTCCGGCCTGGCTTCACCATGTCCGATCGGGCCTTCCGGGCCGCTGAGGGCGGTTCACGAAGTGAGGGCCACGCCGTAGATCGGGCTCGGACGCAGGTCTCGGACTTGATTCGACCAGGCAGCCGGCAGCTGACGGAAGTGCAGCGGGAAGGTCGGCGCGTTCGCCGCCACGATCTCCTGCACCTGCGCGAGCTTCGCCTTCCGCGACGCTTCGTCGCTGTCGCCGAAGGCGGCGTCGAGCAGCGACTCCACCTTCTTCTGCTCCGGCGTGGTCCAGTACATGAAACCGGTGGCGATGAAGCCGTAGTAGAGCCAGCGCATGAGGAACTCGCCGTCGTACGCTCCGATGACCGAGGCGTCGCCGATGGTGAGCCAGGCGTCGTACTTCCCGTCGAGGATCTTCGGTACGAAGGACTCGGTCTCGCCCGGCTGGATGGTCGCCTTGACCCCGACCTTCTCCAGATCGCTCTTGATCAGGGTTGCCTGCGGCGTGACGAAGCCGATGTTCGACACGAAGAGCGTGAAGGAGAGGTTCTGGGCGCCCGCCTCTGACAACAGCTTCCTGGCCTGGTCCGGATCGTGTCCCAGCTTCGTAGCGGGTTCGGCGAAATCCGGGTGGTAGCTCGGCAGAATCGACACGGCGTTCTCCGCCTTGCCCATGAAGACCGACTCGCGGATCGCGTCCCGGTCGATGGCGTGCAGGATCGCCCGACGCACCCTCGGGTCGGCGAATACAGCCTTCTTGCAGTTGAAGAAGAGGTCGGTGTGGGCGAAGCTTGGCGCCGCGGCCGACTTGGTCCGTCCCCCATTGAGGCGATCGATGTCCTGATAGGGGATGTCGTACGCGACGTCGAGCTGGCCGCTCTCCAGTCCGCTGATTCGCGCCGCGTCGTCCGCCGTGACCGTGTATGTGAGCGTGTCAGCGATTGGCTTCCTGGGGCCCTGGTAGGAAGCGAACCGGGTCAACGTGGCCTTTCGGGTGAGGTCCACCTTCTCGGCCTTGTACGGCCCGGAGCCGACCGGCCGGCTGGCCAACTTCGCCGTAGCGGCGCCCTTGACGGCCTTCTCGGACATGATCCGGACCAGCGCGAGACGGTTCTTGAGCAGCGGACTCGACTGCTTGAGCGTGAACTTCACGGTCGTGTCGTCGGCCGCCGTCACGGTGCCGATGAAGGCGACGAAGCGCGCGTAGAACGATGCGAACTTCGCGTCGGCGATCCGTTGGAAGCTGTAGACCACGTCGTCGGCCCGCAGCGGGGACCCGTCGTGGAACGTGGCGCCACTGCGCAGCCGCACGGTCACCGTCTTGTCGCTGATCTCCGGCTCTCCCACCGCGAGCACCGGAACCACCCGACTCGGATCAACCGGGTCCATGCCGTAGAGGGCCTCGAACACGAGGTCGGTGATGCCGATCGTGCCGATCGCGGACGCGACGTGCGGGTCGAGGCCCTGGAAGACGTTTGACCCGGCGGTGTCGATGGTGCCGCCGGTCGCGGCGCCGCCCTGGATTGACGAGCTCTCCGAAGTGCAACCGGCGAGCGCGCCTGACGCGAAAGCCACACCAGCCACCGCGACCCCGGCCTTGAGCACGCTTCGTCGGCTGAACACTCGCGGCGCGAGGAGAAAGTCTCCTGAAGCAGGGCGAATCTGATTGTTCATTCGGAACCGCACCTCCGCTCGTCCCCATCCGGTTTCATCTAGCGGAACTGATGTTGCGCAGGATGAACAATAGGTAAGGGCGAGAGAGCGTGTCAAGCGAGGCAGCGGCGGCCGGCTCGGCGCGCTCCGGCGACGTCCGCGCTCTCGTCCCTGTCTGAGGGTGCGGTT
>WNGJ01007045.1_pt1 | contig 27504 bp, 22 predicted proteins | sample 5400611 | NCBI WGS metagenome assembly WNGJ01 (sample SAMN13153375, study PRJNA577476) | soil metagenome | isolation source: 40 cm soil or saprolite under Garry oak tree replicate 1 | place: USA:California | collected 2016-06-15
GCCAAAGGCCAGAAAAACGACATCGTCGCGGCTGACACCTGCCCCCTGGTACACACTTGTCCAGCAATCGGCCCACCAGTCCCAGCTTTCCTGGGTATCCAGGATTTTTAATGGTCGGCCAGTGGTGCCCGAGGTCTGGTGCAGGCGAATATAGTCAGCAGGCGCGTAGGTCAGATTGCTGCCAAAGGGGGGATACGCTTCTTGATCGGCCACGAGTTCTTGCTTGGTGGTGAACGGCAGGAGGGATAGCTGCTTCAAGGACTCCAGAGCGATGAATTTACTGTCTGCCAGGAGCTTTCGCTCATAGAAGCGATTACGCGGCAAGAGACGCGCCAGGCCCATTTGCAGGCGGGAAAGTTGATGGGCCTCGATCAGGGAACGAGAGGCGGTTTCCAGTTGAGACATCCCTAGACCTCCAGCAGTTCATGCAGCGCGCGGCGTATATAGACAGGCGTCACCTGCTTGCGATAGTTAATAGTCAGATCGGCATTGTCGAGTGGCCTGGCACGCTTTGCCGCCAGGGCTGCCACCTCTTCAAGCAGTTGCGGTGTGGGACGCTGGCCGACCAAGCGGGCTACAGCGTCATTTACTTCGAGCGGGTGCGATGCTACCGCGCCAAGTGTAAGGCGCGCATCTGCCACTGTGCCATCGGCAGCCAGGCGCAGGGCAGCCGCCACGCCGAGGATGGGAAAATCGAACGAGCCGCGACGGCGCAGTTTTATATAGGCGCTGCGCGCGCAGGGCAGCCGCCACGCCGAGGATGGGAAAATCGAACGAGCCGCGACGGCGCAGTTTTATATAGGCGCTGCGCCAGCCATCCGCGGGCGGAAGGAGAATTTCAGTCAGAATTTCATCGTCAGCTTTCGTATATGGGTGCATGCCATCGTCCTGGAAGAGCTGGCGCACCGGGATCACACGTTCGCCGCGCACACTGACCAGGCGCACCTGGGCATCCAGGGTGACAAGCACCGGCGCGGTATCGGCTGAGGAGATGGCCCAGCAGCGCGGGCTACCAGGGGCAACGAGGCAGATATCGCCATCCTTCTTCATGCAATAACCAATGGAATGGCGCCAGAACTCGGTTTGATTGTAGTAATTGCAGCGAGTATCCAGCAGTACATTGCCGCCGATGGTGCCAGCATTGCGCAGTTGTGGCGTCGAGACGGCAGCGGCGGCAGTGGCAAGCGCGGGATAGTGCTGCTGTATGAGCGGATGTCCGGCGAGAGTTGTTAACGTGACACCCGCCCCCATACGAATACCCTGTTCGGGCGAACCATCGATGCTCTTGAGCGCGGCGATTCCCCGCAGACCAATCAATACAGGCGGCGTGAATTGGCGGCGTTTCATGTTTGGATAGAGGTCGGTGCCGCCCGCGACCAGCATGGCCTGCTCGCCCTCCCTGACCAGCATCGCCGCCGCCTGCTCAATCGTTATCGGGGCGAGATAACGGAAAGGGGGAAGCCGCAGCATCAGCGAACTCCCTTCTCTTCCGGCTGCCACTTAATCAACCTGGTTGGCCAGGGAGATGGCGCTTCACTCGGCATCACCTGGGGGCGAGGAACCGAGCGCGCGGGGGGTATTTCGGCACGCAACGCCTTGAGTAGCTTATCAGCGGTGATGGGCGTCTCGTCGATACGTACCCCGACGGCATCGTAGACAGCATTGGCGATGGCAGGTATAACGGGATTGAGTGGCCCCTGCCCGGCTTCCTTGCCACCAAAGGGACCTTCGCGATCAGGAATTTCTACCAGAATGGTTTCTATTTCGGGCGTATCGAGCGTGGTGGGCAGTTTATAGTCGAGCAGTGAGGGTATCTTATGACGGCCCTTGCGGAAGATTTGCTGTTCCATCACGGCTTCGCCATAGCCCATGTACGCGCCGCCCTCGACCTGACCAGCCACCAGCAGGGGGTTGATCGACTGTCCCACGTCGTGCGCAAGCCAGAGTTTTTCCACGACCACCTCGCCCGTCTCTACATCAACGGCCACTTGCGCGACACAGGCTGAGTAGGAATAAGCAGGCGATGGGCCAACGCCCGCTCCTTTGTAATCGCCGTGGATGCCCTCCGGTGGAGCGTAGGAGCCGGAAGCGACCAGCGCTCCATAGCGCGCTTCGGCTAACTGCACTGCCTGAATAAAAGACAGGGACGTGCCTGGATCGTCTTCGTCATAGATCACGCCGTTCTCCGCGCGCAATCGCTCTTCAGGCACACGCAATTGGGCGGATGCCGCTTCAAAGAGCTGCGCTTTGAGCTTGAGCGCGGCGGCAATGGCGGCGTTCCCCGCCATGAATGTCACGCGGCTGGAATAGGAGCCGAGATCAACGGGTGTCAGGGTTGTGTCGGCGGTCTCCAGGTGGATATGTCCTGGTTGCACGCCGAGTTCTTCCGCTACGATATAGGCAAGTATCGAGGTCGACCCCTGGCCGATATCGGTTGCTCCGCAGTAAACGGTCACGCCGCCGCCGCGATCAAGACGAATCTGCACGGCTGAGTGCGGCAGGTCGTTCCAATAAATGGGTTTGCCCGCGCCGCAGATATAGGACGAGGCGGCTATGCCCATACCGCGTTTGATACTTTGAGTTGATGCAGTTGGCGCGCGCGCGCCAGTGGAGGGCGACCGCAAGGGTCCCCTCCCCTCATCCACACCTCCCCCGCCCCTACTATGAGACGGAGGGGGGGAGACGGCGGTATCGGCAACACGTCCATTGGAAGAGAGCGCTGTCATAGCTTGTGCAGAGTGGAACTCGTTCCAGTGTGAGCGGGCGACTACCTGGTCGAGGCAGGGACCGAGGGCGCAAGTGGTGATGCGCAGGCCATTGATGGTACGCGTATAGGGTTCGATCAGGTTGCGGCGGCGGAACTCGACAGGGTCGATGCCGAGGTCGTGGGCGATTTTATCGAGATGTACTTCGACGGCGTAACGGGGTTGTGTCGTGCCGTGGCCGCGTTTGGGGCCGCAGGGCGGCTTGTTGGTGAAAAGGCGCATGCCTTCAAATTTGTAGCAGGGCAGCGTATAAGTAACCGTTTGCAGCGCGCCGGTGTAGTAGGTCGTTGCGATACCGTAGGAGCCATAGGCGCCGCCATCCAGGAATGAGCGGAAATGCATGGCGGTCAGGGTACCATCACACTTCACGCCGGTCTTGATCCACATTTTGACGGGGTGACGCCCGCGATGTAGTAGAAAGACTTCTTCGCGCGTGCAGGTGATCTTGACGGGTCTGCCAGTGCGGCGCGATAGCTCGCAGGCGCAGATTTCGTGGGAGAACGGGTCGCTTTTTCCGCCAAAGCCGCCGCCGACGTGCGGTGCGATGACGCGCACATGGGATTGCGGCAAGCCTAGCACCTTGCTTGCCTCGCGATGGACATAATGCGGAGTCTGTGTCGAGGACCAGAGCGTGAGTTTGCCACCGACGGGATCGGTAGGCATGGGTTCCCAGTTGGCAACGCAGGCATGGGCCTCGATGGGCGCGTGATTGTTGCCTTCGTAGTAAAACCAGTCTTCGCGCACATAGTCTGCCTGCGCGAAACCAGCATCAACTTCGCCAAATTCATAGGAGACGGCCTTGTGAATATTGCCGATACGCGCTTCATCGTTGATTTTGATGTCGGGGTGCGCTAACGCCTCGTCGATACTCATCAGCGCAGGTAATACTTCGTACTCTACTTTGATAAGTCTGATGGCTTCGTCGAGGATGTCGGGGTCGAGCGCGGCCACGGCGGCTACGGGATCACCTACGTAGCGGACTTTCTCTCTGGCCAGCGCGTATTCATCCTGGCTGGATGGCAGAATACCAAATTTCTGTGGCAGGTCTTCACCTGTGATGACGGCCAGCACACCGGGCAACTCTAATGCCTGGCGAATATCAATCGAGAGGATACGCGCGTGCGGATGCGGGGAGCGTAGGAGCCGCCCGTATAGCGTGCGAGGAAGCATGATATCATCGGCATACAGCGCCCGCCCGGTCACTTTGGCATAGGCATCGACTTTGGGTAAGGGATTGCCAATATAGGTATAGGCATGGCCCTGCTCATTTCGTGCTGTTTGTCGCGTTTTCATGATGCACCTCCGCCTGTTTTCATGCGTTCAGCAGCGGCATCAATGGCTTCGTATATCTTGGTATAGCCGGTGCAGCGGCAGAGATTTCCGGCCAGGGCCTCTTTCATCTGCTCCCGTGTCGGTTGGGGGTGTTCACGCAGCAGCGCGGCCCCGGATAGCAGGATACCGGGAGTACAGTAGCCGCACTGTGCCGCGCCGAGTTCCGCGAAGGTTTCCTGCAGGGGATGGAGTTTCCCCTGCTGTTCCAGTCCCTCAATTGTCGTGATCTCGCACTCCTGCACCTCGATGGGTAGGGTCAGGCAAGAAAGTATGGGTAAACCATCGATCAGGACGGTACACGCGCCGCATTCGCCCAATTCGCAGCCATGCTTGGTGCCGGTCAAGCCCAGGTCTTCACGCAAGACTTCGAGCAGCGTATGATGCGGCAGCACCGCCAGCTCGTGGCGCTCTCCGTTCACATGCAGGGTAATTAATTCGCGCAACCCATCCTCCTTGTATGCAGCTAAGGGTAGATGAATGCCTGTAGTATTCTCAGCCCATATTTCTTCTTGTACATAGTCTAATTCATAGAGAAACAAATGTCGAGGAATTATAATCTAGCGGGTATGCTTCCATTTTTCCTTGTTTTCTCGCTCCAGATATGGTAATCTTAGCTCATAAAATGTAACCAGTGGAGGTATGCACATGTCAGCCATTTTCTCTAACAATCTGGTTTCTGAGTGTGCTGGGTCTAAGACAACTCAATAGGATGACTTCTCCAGATGCATTGTGCTCACGCAGCGTCATGACGTTGTGATTCCAATGCTCTTCCTCACTACTGATAGCAGTAATTGCTTGTAGTTGCTCCTTTCGTTTTCGGCCATTGGTGCGCTCAGCCCCATGGTTTTTTATTGCCCACTTCACCGAGCAAAGCATGGGGATTCCCTCGAAGTTTTTGCGAAACAGAATTGGATTCACTCCAACGCCAATGGGCGAAAGGAACAATACCTCTATGGTTATTCAATTTCGGCGCTACTGGCGCTTGCTGGTTAATTACCTCAAGCCCCAGTGGAGCAGGGTTGCATGGTTGGCCACGCTAGTGTTTAGCAGTATCGGCCTGCAACTGGTCAACCCGCAAGTAATCCGCTTCTTCATCGATGCGACCCAGGCGCGTGGCCCCCTGAGAACACTGGTGATCGCAGCCGGGTTGTTTATTGCTATTGCATTGGTGCAGCGAATAGTTGCCTTCTACGCCACCTATGTAGCTGAAAACGTGGGCTGGACTGCCACCAATGCTCTGCGGGCAGACCTAGCTCTGCATTGCCTGCGATTAGATATGTCGTTCCATAAGAAGCGCACTCCAGGCGAGATGATCGAGCGGATCGATGGCGACGTGACGGCACTCGCCAACTTTTTCTCGCAGATCGTCATCAAGGTACTGGGAAACGCCATCTTGATCATTGGCATCCTGCTCCTGCTGTTCCGCGAGGATTGGCGCGTCGGACTGGGGCTTACGGTCTATAGCCTCCTGACAGTCTTTGTCTTGAGCCTGTTGCAAAATATCGCGGTCAGCAAGTGGGCTGCTGAACGGCAGGTGTATGCCGAAACATTTGGCTTTTTAGAAGAGCGCATATCCGGTACAGAAGACATACGCGCAGCGGGCGCCGAGTCTTACGTAATGATGCGCCTCTACCAGTTTTTGCGCCGTATGCTGCAAACGAACCGCACTGCCGACATGATGAGCAACCTGACATTCGCCAGCACCAACACGCTCTACGTGATCGGGTACACGGTGGGACTGGCGCTTGGCGCATACCTGTACAGTCAGAAGCAGGTCAGCATCGGCGCTGCCTACCTGATTGTATTCTATATCGGCATGCTATCGAAGCCGCTGGAAAGCATTCGCGAACAAGTTCAAGATTTGCAGGAGGCCACAGCCAGCATGGAACGGGTTGAGGAACTGTTGCATACACAGAGAGAGATTCAGGAAACAGCGCGCGCCGCGCTGCCAGCCGGGAAAGCGCAGGTCGAGTTTCGCGCTGTCTCTTTCAGCTATGATGCGCAGGAGAATGTGCTACAGGATGTGTCGTTCCAGCTACAGCCGGGCAAGGTGCTGGGGCTGTTGGGACGCACGGGCAGCGGCAAAACGACGTTGGCCCGACTGCTCTTTCGCCTGTATGACCCTGGGGCCGGGAGCATTTTGCTGGATGGCGTGGATATCCGGAACATCGCTTTAGGGAATTTGCGCGACCACCTGGGGATGGTCACGCAAGACGTGCAGTTGTTCCACGCGAGTATACGGGATAATCTCACGTTCTTCAGCAAGCGCATTGCAGATGACAAGATCGAGCGTTTGCTTGACGAACTGGGATTAGGGCAATGGGTTCAATCACTGCCGGATGGGCTGAATACGCACCTGGCCGCGGGTGGTCAGGGACTTTCTGCGGGCGAGGCGCAGTTGCTGACTTTTACGCGCGTCTTCCTTAAAAATCCAGGGTTGGTGATCCTGGATGAAGCGTCATCCCGGCTCGACCCTGTGACCGAGAATCTGTTGGAACGGGCAATGGACCGGTTGCTACAGGAGCGCACGGGTATCATCATCGCCCATCGCCTGCGGACGGTACAGCGGGCAGATGAGATTATGATTCTGGAGCATGGGCGCGTGGTCGAATACGGTGCGCGTGCATTCCTGGCGAACGATCCTGGCTCGCGCTTTTACAGCCTGCTCCAAACCGGGCTAGAGGAGGTTTTAGTATGATTACATCTAAGACGCCTGACTGGCGTCTGAAGACCTGGCCCTTCAACTGGCAACTCATCCGGTATCGTCCGTGGTCGTTTGGGATACACTCCTTCTTCCATATGCTGTTCTTTGCCGCGCAGGTGGTGCCCGGCTTGATCGAGAAGAATGTCTTCGATACGCTCACGGGTGCAGAACCTGCTACTATCAGCCTGTGGACGCTGATCGCCCTCTACATCTCAGCGGAACTGGGACGGCTGGCAACGTCGTTCGCGGATGTATGGACCGGTGTGACCTTCCGCCGCACGGTTGGGGCGCTCTTGCGCAGTAACCTCCTGGCAAGCATCCTGCGGCGTCCCGGGGCGAAAGCCCTGCCGGTTTCTTCCGGTGATGCCATCAACCGGTTTGAAGACGACGTGGACGAGACCTCGGATTTCCCTACATGGCTGCCGGACCAGGCCGGACAGATCATCGCGTTTGTGCTGGCCGTGATCATCATGGCCCGCATCAATCTGATGATCACGCTGGTGATCTTCCTGCCGTTGCTAGGAGCCATCGCGATATCGCGGCTGGCATGGGGACGCGTCTTGCGCTATTACCAGAGTGGCCGGGAGGCAACCGGAGCGGTGAGCAGTTTCCTGGGCGAGCTTTTCGGCTCGGTACAGGCAGTAAAGGTCGCCAACGCAGAGGAGGACGTGATCGGACACTTCCGCACCCTTAACGACACACGGCGTAAAGCGATGCTGCGAGTACAGGTGTTTCGCGAATTGCTCGGCTCGATCTTCGACAACGCGGTCACATTTGGCATCGGAGTAACGCTCTTGCTGGCGGGACAGGCGATGGCAGCGAGGACCTTTACGGTGGGGGACTTCGCGCTGTTTGTCTATTACCTGTGGTTTACCACGCAGCTGCCCTCGCAGTTGGGGATGTTTATCGGTGACTATAAGCAACAGGAGGTGTCGATTCAGCGCATGGTCGAGCTGATACCCGATGAAGTGCCACAGGCGCTGGTGGAGCGCCATCCGGTATATGAACGGGGGGAGTTTCCCGCGGTGCCTTACATCGCGAAAACAGCGGTGCATCGACTTGATACGCTGGAAGTCCAAGAGCTAACCTACCGTTATCCAGGCACGGACAAGGGGATAGCCGATATTCACCTGCGGCTCAAGCGCGGCTCGTTCACCGTGATTACCGGACGCATTGGCTCCGGCAAGACGACGCTGCTGCGCGTGCTGCTGGGACTGCTGCCAAAAGATGCGGGTGAGATCTTGTGGAATGGGGAACAGGTTGCAGACCCGGCTACATTTTTTCAACCGCCTCGCAGCGCCTACGCAGCACAGATTCCACGCCTGTTCAGCGATACACTGCGGGACAATATCCTGATGGGTGTGCCGGAGCAGGAGGTGGATATACAGGAGGCGATGCGGGCGGCGGTGCTGGAAGATGATTTGCTAGAAATGCCACACGGATTGGATACGGTTGTCGGGCCCAGAGGTATTCGCCTTTCCGGTGGACAGGCGCAACGGACTGCGGCGGCTCGGATGTTCGTACGCGATCCCGAATTGCTGGTGTTCGATGACCTGTCGAGTGCACTTGACGTGGAAACCGAGCATACACTGTGGGAACGCTTCTTCCAGCGCCAGCATGCAACCTGTCTTGTTGTCTCTCATCGACGCGCTGCCCTGCGCCGAGCGGACAATATTGTGGTTCTTCAGGATGGCGGGGTCGAGGCGGAGGGGACATTAGATGAGTTGCTGGCAACTTCTGAAGAGATGCGGGGGTTATGGAGGGGGGAATTGAAGTGAATGAATTTGCAAGAAGTCTACGAGGGAGGAGTTCGAATTATGATGATAAGATATCCTCGAAGTTTCCTCTGGTTTTGGAAGCAAAGCTTGTCTTTCTTTGTTTTAGCAGGCATAGCATTAGGACAGAGCAATAACAAAGGCTGTGGTTAGGAAGCTCTTCTCGTCCGAAGATGCTCTAGTATCACCATACGGGCAAGGGTTGAGGGGCCTATGCCTTTCTCTCTTGCCTCTCTGGTGAGTTCTTCAAATGTGTCTTCATCGAACCGTACAGTAACAGCCTTCTTTGAGCTAGCTTTGACGAACTTTACATTCTCAACAGGAGTAAGCTCGTCTGCAAATTCTTCGCTAGAGTGAGTATCCCAGAAAGCTGCCTCTTCTTCTACAGTTTTGAAGGTTGGGATGCGGCTCTTTGTAGCCTTTGGCTGTCGTTGTTCTTTTCTTGTCATAGATGTTTCTGATTGCTGTGTTGTCGGTACGCTCTACGCTCTACATCATCTGCATCTCTGGCTGTGACCAGGCCATAGACACCTCGTCCTCTAGGAGCAACAAATACCGCAAGATATCTGCCTGCTTCAGTTTGTCCAATGACGATATAGCGACCTTGCCTCGTCTTCCGAATAAAAGGTACACCAAAAATAACCTCTTCAACCTCTTCAATGCTCACCTGATGGCGTGCGATATGCTCTTCTCGCCCAGGTTCAATAACAAGTTCGTAGATTTTCACAGATTACGCATCTTTTTGCAACTATTGTAATACAAAGGATGCTTTTTGTCAAACAAATTCGAGAACTAGAACATGAGAACAGAAAGGGAGACGGCTTGATGCCATGCTACTGAGTACTGATGATATTGATTACAGCACACCATATTGTTCGTGTGGTTTCATTACTTGCACCACTTCGATGCTGGAGCAATAATTGGCCAGTCATCGCTTACATTTTGTGATTAGCACGCTTCAAAGATTGTCTTCATCCCGCAGCGCATCCTCGACTGCCATGCCTTGCCCCTCGGTCCATGTGGTAGCAAAGGCCGACTGCCCCAGATGCGCGCATGCTGCTGCCACTGCTCGTTCGTAGGCTGGACACTCGACCGCTGGCAGAGGGGCGCCGATGGACTCGCGCAGCGCCTCTGCCGCACCCCATAGGCGCGCTGCCCAGGTATATGCTCCTTGTGCTGCTACAACGCTTGCCAAGCCCTCAAGGCCAGAGGCAATATTCAGCTTGTCATCTGCCCTACTTGCGAGCATAACGCTCTCCTCGTAGAGTGTACGGGCGGTTGTAATGTCACCCTGGGCAGCAATCACCCTTGCTAAAGAGATGGTTGATAAGGCCATTCCATGTCTCTGTCTTCTTTCTTTGAAAAGTGCCACGCTCTGCTCTATGAGTGAACGCGCCGAGGTAGTATCACCCTGTTCAAGAGCTACCCGCCCCGAGAGGCAGTGACAGTAGGCAATACTCTCCTTGTCGCCTAACTCATTAAAGAGCGCGAGACTCTCCTCGAGGAGCGTACGTGCTCTCGCAAGATCATCGCCAGAGAAAAAGCTCGCCCGCGCCAGATTGAAAAGCGAATCGGCAATGCTGCTCTTGTCCTCCAGTTCCCTGTTTATCGCCAGGCTCTCCTCGAGGAGAGTACGTGCCCTGGCATACTCACCCAGATCAGCAGCCAGCGCTCCCAGGTGGAGCAGTAAACCAGCAATCGCCCCTTTGTCATCTAACTGGATGAAGACCGCGAGAGACTCCTCTGCTTGTGAGTGTGCCACATCGAGATTCCCTCTCCTCCAGGCTATATCGGCCTGCAGGTGCAGAGCATAGCCAATGCTGGCTGTGTCTTCAAGCTCCCTGTATAGCGCCAGGCTCTCTATGATAAGGGGTTCCGCTCGATCATAATCACCGCGAGCCTCGTACAGCCTGGCGGCAGCATAGATAGCCTTTGCTGCTACAGGTGCCGCCACCCCATGGCGCTGTACCAGTATTCGCTCCAGGAAATCCAACCCTTCACTAAGATAGCCGCGCGAATACCAGAACGATCGGAGTGCTCCGGCCAGGCGTAAGGCAAACTCCTTTCGATCCTCCACCTGCTCTAGTGACCAATGCATGGCTGCTCGTAAATTGTCATGCTCCTGTTCCAAACGATCCAACCACATGATGTAATCCGAACCCGCCAGTGCTTCATCTACTCTCTCTGCCAGTTCAAGAAAGTACGATGCATGGGCATTGCGCACCATGTCCACTTCTCCACTGGCGGATAGGCGCTCCAATGCATATTCACGAATCGTTTCCAACATTACGAAGCGCGGCTCTGCTCCGGGGCCCTGTTCCCTCTGCTGCAACAGGCTTTTATCAACAAGCGAGGCCATCGTATCCAGGACCGGTTCAGCCTCATTAGCAAGAGTAGCATACATGGCCTCAACCGCCTCCAGTGTACAACCACCGACACAGACTGAGAGGCGCCAGAAGAGTTGTTGTTCCCGAGCATCTAACAGGTTATAGCTCCACTCGATGGTGTTGCGCAGGGTCTGGTGCCGTGCAGTCACGTCTCGCGGGCCACCCGTCAGCACCTGTAGCCGTTGACTCAAGCGCGCAAGCAACGCTTCAGGCGAGAGGAGTTTCATTCGAGCGGCCGCCAGCTCGATAGCCAGGGGTAGTCCGTCCAGGCGGGCAGCAATTGTTACAACCGCTGGCGCATTCAAAGCAGTTAACCGGAAATCTGGTCGAACTGCTTGAGCGCGCTGAACGAACAGCGCTATGGCTTCATAGTGTGAGAGCGCTGCAATATCCGGCACTTGCGCAGGACCAGGGAGTGATAGCGGCGGCACAACAAACTCGCGCTCGGCTCGTACATGCAGCACCGTTCGAGTCGTCACCACCAACTTGAGTTGGGGGCAGGCCGCGATGAGATCTGCCATGTTGATTGCCGCGTCTATGACCTGTTCGAAGTTGTCGAGCAATAGCAACATGTGCTTCTGTCGCAGTTCCTGCTTCAGACGCTCCAGGAGAGGCAGGCTTCCCTGCTCCCGTAAGCCGAGGGCCTGAGCGATGGCGGGAATGACCAATGTGGAGTCGCTAACGGGAGCCAGATCCACGAAATAGACTCCAGCTGCAAATAGATCACACAACTCTGCCGCTACCTGCAAGGCGAGTCGAGTTTTACCCATACCGCCGGGACCCGTCAAGCTCACCAGGCGAACATCTGCGCGGCGTATAAGTTGCCCGATGGCGTCTACTTCCTTCTCCCGTCCGATGAGTGGAGTGGGCTGGATGGGGAGGTTGTTAGGGCAGGTATCGAGAGTTTTGAGCAGTGGGAAACCGGTAGATAGCCCTGCAATAACCAACTGGAAGAGATGGCTGGGACGCTGCAAGTCCTTGAGGCGATGCTCGCCCATATCGCGCAAGCTCACGCCACCGGGCAGGTGATGTTCTACAAGGTCGCGTGTTGCCTGGGAAAGGAGTATGTGTCCTCCACGTGTCACGCTCATAATGCGTGCCGCGTGATGCACATCGATGCCCACGTAGCCTTCGGAGACCAGCGATGGCTCACCGGTATGCAATCCCATACGTACACCCACTACAGAGCCTTCGGGCCAGGGATGATTCGCCAGAGCGCGTTGACCAGCTACAGCCGCCGATACAGCATCCGTGGCGCGAGCGAAGGCAACGAAGAAGGCATCCCCCTGGGTGTCAACTTCATAACCATTCCACTGCTGGAACGCGGCGCGTAGCAGGCGCCGAGACTCGGTGAGTACAGAGGCGTAGCGATCGCCTAACTGCTGGAGAAGTTGCGTAGACCCCTCAATGTCGGTGAAGAGTAACGTGACTGTCCCTGTGGGCAATTGGCGCATTGGGAATCTCCTTGTTCCAGCCCTATAGCCTGTTCTAAGTAAAGCACAGCGGCTATTCACTTGTGTAAGTCATCCATACGGATCGAGATGATCTTATTATATCGTAGTATATTCGAGGAAGGCTCATTGCTCTCAAAGCGAGGTGGTTTGATGGAGAGGGAGAGAGAAATCAGGCCCTGGAGTGGGAGGTAAAGGTTTTCTCGACTTAGCCAGCGGGACGTGTCATTGAAGCGCTCCAGCCGAACACATTGCGCTGAGCGGTCACATTCGGACCAGAGAACGCCTGGTAACTTCCTACCAACGTATGGACAATCAGGTCGACTCCCTCTCCGTGTGAGGAGTGGTAGCCCGTATAGACCTGGACGGTAGTCGGGTCCGCGGGATCGAGAATCCTCAGGAAGGTGACCTTCTGTGCGGCGGCGTCCCAGAAACCAAGCACCTGCTGATCTCCATCGATAGCCCCGCTCAGTTTGCCGCTGCCATCATCAGTGAGTGTGAGTTGCCCCGCAACACTGTTGGCCGAGAAGCGCCAGGGCCCAATGGATGCAGGAAATCGTTCGGTTTGCGTCATAACTTTTCCTTTCTGCGTGATAAGGGAGCTTGTTCGAGGTGACTCTCTATATGTTCACCCTCGATGTTGGAAACGTTGGTAGCAGGGATTTTTCGGAACGACTTTTTTAACGGGAAAGGGTCAAATCTGGTAGTGTGACTTGTGACTTTTCCCATACTTTGTCCGCGGCTGGAGGCAAAGTTTGTCCGCAAAAACCCTATTTCACGCTCGATGCGACGAGGCCAAAAACGTGAGATTTCGTGCCTTTGGCGTCATAGTTTGTCCGAAAGTACAAATTGGACGTTAACGATGTCCAAAAGTTTGAATGGCGAGGAAGCCGACAATAGTAACTCCTTCGCTATGCTAAAACCGCGGCCCCTCAAACAAATCGTACTCCACTGTACGTCCGCCATCGACGAGGCTGAAGGCCCGATAAAACGTTTGACAACCCCACAGCGCCTTGTGTTGCTCTTCTGGCAAGCCTTCAAGTTGATGGTACGCTGGTAGCTGTGTCTTGTGACAGCGCACTGCCTTCCAGACTGTGCGCCAATAGGCCCAGGTATCAATCTGCGTTGTAATCTGCCAATCGGGCCATCCTGCTCCGCGCCGTTCTACTCCATCGATATGCATGACCAGGTCACCAAAGACGAATTGGTAGACATCCAACAAGTCCTTCGTTGGTGCCATGTAATACAGCTTTGCTACGCTATGGGGAGCCAGGTCCCGGTAGTAAAGGGAGTCGGGGCTGGCTGCTTCGACGATGGCGGCGGTGGTAATCTGCGAAATGGCGATGTGATCTGGATGCCCGTAGCTCCCGTCAGGACCAAAGGTAACGACCACATTAGGTTTGAGGCTCCGCAGGTGCCCGACGATCTTTGCCATGACCTCGGCTGGGTGGGCCTGGTCAAGTTCGCCATCGAGGTACCCCAGGAAATCGACACCGCGGATACCGAGCACTTCGGCTGCCGCTCGCAATTCCGCCTCACGTATCTGACCCAGGGACTCTAAGCCTGGATACTCGCGCTCGTCACCGAACCAGCCGCGCTCACCCCGCGTGGCGGTGACGAGAGAGGTTTCGATACCTTCGGCAGCATATTTCGCCAGAATGCCGCCAGTACCTAACGATTCATCATCGGGGTGGGCCAGGACGGCCATCAATTTCAGTGTGTCAGCCATAGTTTCCCTGTCGCTTTCTAATGCTGACTATATTACCTAAATTTGGTTACTGACATGAGTGTAGCGTATTTCCCGGTTCTTTCCATCGACGAAAACACAGAGATTGTCAGAAAGCACCACGTAGATTTTCGCAGCAAACGCGAGAGAAAATAGGGGAACATCCCACAAAGGTACAAAAGCAGCCCTGATAGTCAACCGACTATGCCTTGACGGATGGCACAGACAACGGCAGCAGTACGCCCAGGTACATCTAATTTGACAAAAATATTGCTCAGGTGACGATTGACCGTGCGGGGACTAATCACCAGCGTTCCTGCGACCTCACGGTCGGTGTGGCCTTTGGCGACCAGGTGCAATACCTCGATTTCTCGCCTGGTGAGGTGCAAATTGTATTCGTTCATCGGAGAAACTCCTCCCCTTTTTTCTCCTCCTGGTCCAGGGTATAAGCCTGATTTCAGAACAGCGGTGCTGTACCCGTGGTCTTTCAACCCTTATTTTTAGTAGAGCCCAATCCTGTTCCGGTATTCCTCAAACGCCAACTGAGGCCGCCCGATCAGTTACCAGCGGAGCAGAAATCACAAGCGCCGGGCTGGGCCTGGATGCCGTCGTGGACCGCTCCCTAAACCTAAACCGGCGGAAGTGCCGATGCCGCTCGGGGATTAGATAAATCGGTAGCGGCCCATGACAGCTACCCAAGCACTGGCCAAGGCTGGCGCTTTGCACGTCAGGCGTAGGTCGCGATAGGCCGCTTCTCAAGAGCAATGCAAACACCATAGTTGCGTCGGGGATAGTCCCGTCACACTGGCATAGGAAACCATCTGCGACCCCTCTGCGCCGGTTCGCCTCCGGGCCTCAGGTCTCGATTGGGGTCTCCGCCCGTGAGCCCCATTCAGCCCAGGAGCCGTAATAAACGCGGGCGTCGGGATACCCCAGGAGATACCTCAAGACCAGCGCTACCTCGCTCGCGCGGATGCCTATCGTGCAGTAGGTGACGACGCGGCGCTCGGAAACCACTCCGCGGTCCTGGAAGAGCTGCCGCAACTCTGCCGCGTTCTTGAATGCGCCGTCGGCCGTGCGCAACAGGTCGGCGTGCAGATGCACGGCACCAGGGATGTGACCAGGGCGACCGGCGCCTTCCGTGGCACCCGATGGCCAGAACCGCTCTCCGGCGAATTCAGCGTCCGAACGCACATCCAGGATGACCGGGTCCCCGCTCCCCAGGGTGCCTTGCAGCGCAGCCAGCGACATGATCTGTGTGGCCTCCGCTTCTGGGAGTGTGTACGTGGATGTTACCGGCCTGGGGAGTTCCGTCGTCCAGGGCCGACCAGCGTCGCGCCAGCCTTCCCGCGTTCCATGCAGCACCCGCGCGCGCTCGTGACCGTAGGCCTTCATGAGCCAGAAGCCAAGGGAGGGACCGTAGCCGTAGAAGACGATCGTGGCGTCGGGCGTGAGACCGGATCTGCTGAGCAGGTCCTCGAACTCTCTGCGGTCCAACGGGCTGTAATCCGCATGGTGGAGGTCGGCGTAGGCGTTCCAGAGGACCGCTCCTGGGATGTGGCCCTGGTTGTATGCCGCCCGGCTGACATCCACCTCGACAAGGCGAACATCGGGATCGTTGAGGTGTTCCGCAAGCCATGCTGGTTCCGCGAACACGTCCGACAGCGCCGCGCTGCCGGCCCGGTTAGAAATGCTTTCTGTCAATTCAACTTCCCTCCTTATATAGCGGGCTTGATGTTCTGATTTACGCGAAAGAAATTGGTCGGATCGTACTTGCTCTTGACAGCCGCAAGGCGCTCGTAGTTGTCCCGGTAGGACGCTTTGATACGCTCCTTACCCTCTTCCATCATGAAGTTCACATACGCGTCTCCGCAGCTTTCCCCATTTTTGGGCGTCGTCCCAGTTCCTCCAGGCAGACAAATTGCTTGATTCTGGTCGACTTCGACGAGTATAACGTATTCTCCTGGCCTTTCCATCGACGAAAACACGGAGATTGTGAGGAAGCACCACGTAGATTTTCGCAGCTATTACGCAGGGAAGTAAGAGTAATGCTTTTTCCCTACGTAACGAGAGCCGCTATTACACTTCAATACTACTCAGTAGCCAGGCAGGATGAGCCAGCCACAGAACGGCCAGCAGTAGCAGTGCAATTCCTATGACGGGGCCGAGACGCCGACCACCCGGAAACGTTTTCTCCACGACCATCACCCCGGTCAGCACCGCCATCGACACCAGGCTTCCCACCCCAAGGCCAAACATCACCAGCATCAGGGCCCAGCAGCAGCCGAGACAGAACATACCGTGGCGTAGGCCCAGGCGCCAGGCCGCTCCCGATCCTTTGCGGTAGTAGCGTACGAAGAAGCTAAAGGGGCTACGGCACTGCTTCAAACAACGTTCCTTCAGCGGGCTGAATTGAAATCCGCCTGCAATAGCCAGGGTGGCTGCCCCAATCACCCAGGAGTGCAGGTAGAGCCACAACCAACTATCCACCAGCCGGTGAATCTGGGTGTCGCCCAGGAAGGCTGCAACAGCGAATGCCGTCCATACGACTGCATATCCTGCCAGGAAAGCCATTTGTACTGCGAGTGGGTGTCTCTGTTTTCGGCTGGCATGCACCATCATGTACATCATAGGCATGCTCGATGGAAGCATCATCGCCACCGTCATCACCTGCCAGCAAGCCAGGAACACCGCCAGGGCCGTGAATATTGGAAGATGACTCTCCTCGAGCAAGTAGTGATGGTTGATCAAGTAGGTCTGGTTGGTAAGTACCGCCAGCAGGGCAAGGGTCCACGCAGCAATTATCATGGCCCAGGGCCACAGGACAAGTGCCCGAGGGCGCGAAGTAGATCGTGTACGCTCCTGGTTTTTCAATTCAGTCGCATTCGTTGTACCCATCAGGCACCTCCTGTACTTGTCACATTACCTGACTTTACGCTTCAAAATGGAAGTTGCCTTGAATGGCGTTGCGCCCGCTGAACTCCCAGGCCATACCGTACTCAGGAAGGTTCACGTGGTGGCGCGATGCCTTAGCAACGTAGGCCGGTGAGCCAGGTATAGTGCTGAACACCGTGTCGTGTATCGTGGTGGCCTCACCATTCGCATCGGTGTAGGGTGCCATCTCTGCATCGAGAATCTCACCAATGCGCAGGGTGCCTTTGCCCCCCTTGACATCATAGTGGATGGGTGCCGCAATGATGGCTATACGCTCTCCTACCAGCCCTGCCAGCCCTGCTAATGGCCCTTCTACCTTACCGGTCCAAACGTCAAGAAGAGCTCGTTTTTGTTCAGGCGTTGCCCTGTCATCAACATAGAATACAGTGCGCCAGTTCCCAGCCAGGACATTGCCCGGGATTTGCACAACCTGCACAACTGTGAGGTTCGAGACATCCACTCCTTGAATTTGTCCCTGACTAATGTGGTGTGCTACGAAGGCGTCGCAGTTCCCTCCGTCAGGGTCGTCCCCTATCCAACAAGGACAGGGTGCCATACATGAACATGCTTCCAAGAGAAAACCGTCAAGGACATAGGTCTTCTTCGTGTCTGCCTGAGTCGCCATAGTGTTCCTCCTTGTGTCAACTACTGCAAAACAGTATCGATTGTTGAGCGACCGAAATCCTTTTGATTCCAGTCGTTGTCAGTAGTGTACTCAGAAAGCGCTAACATTCCATCAGGAAAAACACAGAGGTTTTAAGCAAACAGCCCGTAGATTTATGCAGGAGGAATACGGAGAAAATGTGATGCTGGGAGGTGTGAAGTGCGCCTTACTTCTACTATCCCTGCGTGTTTCCACGCAGTTCTGCTCACTCGCTCTGTTTCACGAGCCCAATTTCGACAGCCCATACCGCGATCTGCGCACGCGACGTAAAAGCCAGTTTGGATAAGATGGTGCCAACATGGGTTTCGACTGTTCGGTAGCTGACAACTAGCTCATCAGCTATCTCACGGTTCGATTTCCCCTGTGCGATGAACGCCGCCACCTCGCGTTCGCGCTCCGTCAGCCCGCCAAAGGCTTCTTTGGCAACACGGCTTGCAGTGACCAGTTTTTCTCTGGGAAGGGTGGCGAGCGCGGCACGCAAGAAGTGTTCGCGCAGGTAGACATCATCAATCGTTCTTGCCAGGGATGCGATCCCTTATCGCGCCGAGGTAAAGTTGCGCTGGGCCAGGTCTTCCTGCTTGAGGTATTGGTACTGCCGTCCCAGCGCACGGTGAAGCTGCCAGAGGAGTGGTCGCTCCTGTCGAGCCAGGGCACCCTGCGTGGCTTCCTCTAACGCTTGTATCGCTTCCTCCCGGCGCGAGAGCGCCCCAAGCGCCTCGCCTTTGAGCTTCAAGAGCCAGGGAATGGGTTGCGCCCTTGCCGCTCCTGGTGTTGAGGCAAGCAATCGATCAGCAATGCCCAGAGCCATCTCCGGCTCATCACTTGCCAGGGCGAGTTCACCCCACGCCCAACTCATTCGCCGTTCTGGTGCGTTCGCGGGCGACTGCTCGCGAGGCATTACCGCTTTGAGCGCCGCCTCCGCCCCCGGCAATGCACCTTGCAGCACATAGGCTCGCGCAAGATATGCGGTAATATTGCCGATCCACCAGGCCGAACCGGTATCGGATGCCAGTCGCAGTCCTGTCTCAAATGCTTGTACAGCCAGGTTGGCTTCGAGGAGCAGGTGATACACACGTCCCAGCGTGAAATAGGTCGCTGACAGCCACTGAGCGTGCTGGATCTCTGTGGCGATACGCAAGGATTCCTGTGCATGTGCAAGCCCTCGACCAAGTTCACCAAAGGAGGCGAAAACCCCACCCGCGATCCATCCGACGTAGGCCTGGGCCGTCAGCGACTCGACCTGTCGCGCCAGGTTCAACGCTTCCGTGATGTCGCGGGAACAGTGCTCAGGTTGTTCGCAGACGCTATATGTTGTTTCAGCCCAGCCTGGACAGGCGTATGCTGCGCGTGTGGTCAGGCTGGAGATGAGGCCCTGGTGATCACTCAGAGATCGAAACAGTGCTATGGCGCGCTCGTACTGTTCTACTGCATTCACTATATCCCCATAAATGCCGTTGGCCATTCCCAGGAGGTCGATTGTTTCTGCCATGCCCTGGGTATCATGGAGTGCCTCAAACATGGCAAGCGCTTCCTGGTGCGTTTGCAGACCGTCGGCAACTCGCCCGGTATTGACCAGCCAGTTCCCGATACGATTGAGGCTGCGAGCATGGAGTTTCGGGTCGGCCAGCACCTGCGCGCGATCAAGCGACTTGCGGAACCAGTCTCCCGCCTGAGCGTAGTCACGCCCTGCCCATAAGAATCCGATGTCAAGCAAGCACTGCCATTCCATGATGCCGTCCTGTGTCTGCCGGGCAATCGAGAGGGCATGCTCGTAATCGCTGCGCGCCTGCTCAAACGCGCCGATCGTGTCATAAGCCTGTCCTCGTGCCTGCAAGAGTGTTGCGGGAGGAGTGCTGGCCAGGTGCTTCAGCGCGCCGAGTGCTCGCGTAAAGTGCTCAATTGCCGCGCGGGGCGCATACAGAATCAGCGCCCGTTCTCCGGCGCGCTGTCCATACTCCACGGCCTTTGACCAGACTTCCCCTTCGAAGAAGTGATAGCTGAGATCGACCAACTGGGCATCCAGGATCGAGGAGGGGAAAGTGTGCCGCTCGATCGTTTCGGCGATGGTACGATGCAATGTTCGGCGTTCGCCTGTAAGCAGTTCTGAGTAGATAGCCTGCCGCGTGAGCGCGTGACGGAAAGAGAACTGGTCGGCAGCTTCTTCCGTCACAAATTGGGCTGCTACCAATTCTTTCATCAATGCGAACATATGTGACTCGTCGGCATGCATGACCTGCCGCAAAATGGTGAGGTCGAAGCGTCTACCCGCTACAGTCGCCAGGGTCAAGACCTGCCTGGCCGGAACACTCAACTGCTTCGTCCGCTGATAAACGGCATCCTGCACGCTGCGTGGAATAGACGGATGGCGTGTGTGCGTGCCAAAGAGCAAGGTGCGCTCCCAGGCTCCATCTTTCGAGGCGATCTCACCAGTTGCGATCAGCGATTTCAGCACCTCCTCAACGAAGAAAGGGTTTCCCTCAGTGAGCGCGTACACGCTTTCTGCCAAACCAGTATGCACTGCCTCGTGCATGGCAAAGATGGCCTGGAGCATTGCATCGACGTCGGCGCGGTCGAGCCGTTGCAAGGAGAGGTCCTGGGCCAGGTGTTCCCGATCAAATTCGGCCAGGCAGTGCCTCAACTCTGGAGACACTTCATCGCTGCGATAGGTCAGCACAAACAGGATGGGCAGGTGTCTACATCCTCGCGCCAGGTACACCAGGAGTTCAAGGCTGGTGTCGTCGCTCCAGTGGAGATCTTCAACGATGAACAGCAGGGGTTGGTGTGTGGTCTGCTGAGTAAAAAAATGCAGCAACAGGGCAAAGAGACGGCGTTTCTCCTGTTGTGGATCAGCAGCGGAGGGTACCAGGAGAGGTGTAGACTCAGAAATGAGAGGTGTCACATCAGGGAGAAACTGTGAGAGTTCCTGCGCAAACGGTGCCAGATCGTGGTGTCTCGTCTGAGGAGAAGAACCGGAAAAGCACGAACGCAACAGATCAAGAAAGGGAGCATAGGGAAATGCATAGTCTGCCTGAAAGCAATTCCCTTGCAGGAGCAAAAAGCCCTGGTTGGCAGCGTAGGTTTTCGTCTCCGCGACCAGACGCGATTTGCCAATCCCCGCCTCACCGCTAATCAGGGCAACCTGTCCCTCACCTTGCTTCGCCTGGTCAACCAGCACATGAAGGGCTGTTAGATTCACTGCACGGCCAATCAAGATCGGGCAAACGATTGGCTTATTAGGGGATAGCACCATAGCTTTCACTACCTTTTGATAAAATTTATCATATGTACTCCTACAGATGTGTCTATCTGATTATAGTCTGCTCCAACGTTTGCTCCTAATCTCTGTGATAAAGATAAAAGGCGGTATGCTAACATCGTCGCTCACCATGCTTGAAACCGTGCCAATTTTCAAATATTCCTGAGATGATAGTCATTTTAACAGGAAAACGTTGTGGATGGAAGAGCAATGCTACGGTGGTTGACCCAATAGTTCAGGTATGCTTCTCAATTAGATCGGTGGCTAGAGGATGCATTTGGACGAGGGAAAGTAGGTGGAAGCAAAGTTTGTCCTCGAACTATTTGAAGCATAGTTTATCCATAGTGGACAAACTATAGATAAAGTCACAGGTCTAGTCACAACTTTTCTTGGGGGGTTTTAGAGAAGGGTGACCGATGGGGCTTGAACCCACAACCGCTGGAGCCACAATCCAGAGCTCTGCCGATTGAGCTACGGTCACCACGCTTTTTAACGTACCGTCAGTATAGATGACACTATGCGTTTTGTCAAGCGGCCCGAACCCCATTCAGGCAACACCCTGCTCTCCTTATGCGACGCGCTTCTCAGTTCGTTTCAGCCGACTCGCCCGACTTTTTCTTGTTCACATCCGTTCAGATTTCTTCAGGGAAGTTCAACGCTATAACTGTCAATTCTACTGTCTTTTGGGGAGGGACAGGTGCATGCTTACAAGCCGCATGACAGAAATGCGGTTAGCGTAAAGACGGTCTTTTTCGTGCCACAGGGAGCTGTTTTTCAGTGGAGAGGTATTCTCCTGCATCTCCCTCCACGCACCCGCCAAAAATCGCTGACGGGAGTGCACCGGTGACGTACGGGGAGACACCTCGCCGAAAACACATCTGCTTGCGCTTTCTCGATTGGACCCTGGGCTAGTCTCTGCGTTGGCTGCCGAATGGGTAGAAGCCGTAACCAATGGCTGGCGCGACGCAACTAATCACTTGAACATGAGCACTACCCTTGTTGTAGAAAAGAACGAGAGAGAAATGCACACATGAAAAGAGCCAGGGAACATGACACCTGCAGGTGGTCCATTCGCCAGCCGTTGAGAAGGGGAGCGACTGGGATCAAACGACTGCGAGGAGGGCATCACTACGCGCCAGCATCCTGCTCTGTGACGCTAGAGCGCGGCAGGCTCGCTACTACTATGGTAGCGGTACTCTGGCTCGCGCTCCTGTTGTTTTCGTTGCTGGGCATACAAGCAGCAATTGCTGGCGCCTACGCTCTCCCAGCTCGTTCCATGGCTGCCAGACCGGTGAAAAGGCCTCCCCCCAGGCACACTCCCACACCCACCGCGGTAGCTTCCGCTACTGCTCCCGCCACGCCTTCGCCGACCTTCACTGCTTCAGCTACCACGACAGCTACCGTACTGACAAGTGCAACACCTTCTGTCAAAGCGACAGCGGCATCGACTACAGGCAATACTGGTGGCAATCAAAGGCGAACGCCAGGATCAACAGTGCCAACACGTTCTACCCACAACGCAGCTGTTCAACAGACACACCGCGTTCAACAAAAGGGGGAGGGGACTTTCCCCCCTCTAGTACTCGGCATCCTGAGCGGCATGGCTGCTGGTGTACTTCTCGTGGCTGGTGGACTGGCGCTACTGCGGAAATGGCTACTGCCTGTGAGGAGGAAGTTGCCTCCAAGTGGCGCTGCTCCGTGGCAACGTGTGCGTGCCACTGGCCTGAATGACAACGTGCACAGCTCTGGCTCTAGGAGGCAGACATTCCCAATGACTGATGCCCTCCTCTCCGTCACGAGCAAGGGTATTCCCTCCCGAAAGGCGGTCTCGTCTACCACCGCGAGCTATTTCGTGCTAAAACGGCAGGCAAATTTGCCTAAGCGGCATTTGTTGAGGTCAACCAGGTTGAAAGCCATCAATCAAGATGGCATGCCAGTAGCTGCCAGAGACAGCAGTGCGATCCTTCCCAACTAGGGGCAACCAGGAGTGAGCCAGGGAGAGAGAAAAACTCGGAGGAAATGCGCTCGCTCCATCATCTCTTGTGAGGAGCGCCGAGCAGGGTTTCACACCAGGGACCCTTGCAGCTGTTTCATGCAAGGGCCTGAAGACTCAGTCTCCCTCGCGCATGCCCCCTCCCTCTTGGGTAGGCAAGAGCGGCGCGCTCTGCACCAGGCCCTGGCGATCAAAGGCCGCGTTGCAGACCACCAGGCTCACCCGGTCGCGCTGCGCCTCTTGAAGCAGAGGGAGGAGCAGGGTTTGAAGGTTGGTTCACCGAGGTACCAGCAGCCAGGGAGCAGAGCACTGCGGAGCCGACGCTCCCTGCGCCTGCCTGTTCGAGTTCCACTACCCGCCTGCGCAGCTTTTTCAGGGCACGTCGGTCCCGCAGTGCTGAGAGCACGCTCACACTGTAGAGCAGCAGTGCGCCCAGCAGGCACGAAAACAGCACTACCACGCCTAACGGCAACACTGGCGCGTTCCAAGCAAATACGGTCAGGTGGACCTCGATCGCCAAGGTTGCATAGTTCTCAGACGCCAGCACAGCCAGCGGCGCAACACACACGAGCATCACCCCTATCACAGCTGCTGCCACCCCTATCACAGCTGCTGCCTCCTTCAACGGAACGAGCGGTTGACGTTTCAATTGCATCGTACTACCTTTCATGGTGCTCTTTTTACGCTAGCGGCAGGCAGAAAAGCAGGATTGCCCAGGGGAACGGCCCTGTTGTCCCTGGCGTCACGTTCGCCCCTTGCGGGTCGACGGTCGACCTCGCACGTAGCGATGACCTGGTCGGGAAAATACTCACTCTGAGCAAAGGCCTGACCGAGACACTCGATGCGCCCGACGAGGAGACCACTCTGCTCCAGGACATAGAGCAAACAGGCATGCACGGTGATCGACTCAGCACCGAACGTCTCTCGATAGGCAGGAGGCACTGCCACAAACAAGTTCATGATCGCATCTGGCAGATGGCCCAACACCCGGTGCATTCGCGTGATCCAGTGCCCGTAGCGTTGGAACAAAGCCATACGCACCCCGGGAGAACAAGCCTCCCCCGAATGCTCGCCCCCCATCTCCTGTCCCCCAATGGTGACGAGCACCCAGTATTCGCTTTCATCCAGCAGACGGGTCGCAAGGCCGAGGAGTGAATCAGCGGGGGGGATCGGCGGTGTCCGGTCCCACAGCTCTTCTGGAAGGCTTGCAAGCTGGGTAAGCATCCGTCGCCCAAGTCGTTCAAACGTCGCCGCAAACTGTGTCGCTTGGATTGACATCATCTTTCCTTTCATGCAGTACAAAACAGGACAGGCGTGTGCTCGTCACTCTGCGGTATTCTGAAATGGGGAGGCATACTGACTCCATCCTGAGTGACGCTCAGCGCTCTAGAGGGAAAGTTGAACCTGGCGCGCAATCGGTTACGGGTCTGAGAAAATAGTACTTTCTGGCGAGGGTCTCACGAGTTGCGCCATGCAGAGAAATAACAACGGGGAGGTACGTCGATCATGGCCCAACAGGAGGGGGATGCCTCGGATAGGCAAACCATCACAAATCAGAATGCACGAGAACGACTTCAACTTGACTATGAGCAAGCCATCGCATACTTTAACCTCCTGGATAGATAATTGCCCCCTGTGGGTTCGTGAGAATCCACAGGTACAGAATTCGGCTTATGGTTTGCTCACACCCACGCCCAGGCCGTTTTACAGGGGTTTCACGGTTGGCGTGAAATTCCCTTTTTGTTTCTATGCATTCAGGTTTATTCACAGGCATTCAGATTCGTTGCTATCAATTTTATTGTCAGACCAGAGAGCTACCAATGCGCTCGCGAGACAACATCATCGCCTGAGCCATTTGTGCTTATCGCCCTCCAGCGAGCGATTCTTTGCGGTGTGGGAATTCTTCTATCGCCCTCGCTCAGCATGCCCCGAAAATTGCTGACTGTACAGGTGTGGTGGTCAATTAACACTGGTAAGATATTTCAATATGCAATCCTACTACCCTAGGCATTTTGTCAAGCGGCCCGAACCCCATTTGGGCTACACCCCGCTCTCCTCATCCGACGCGCTTCTCCGTTCGTTTCAGCCGATTCGCCCGACCTGTTCTTGTTCACATCCGTTCAGATTTCTCCATCCCAGTTCAACACCATAACTGTCAAATTATTGTCTTTTGGTGAGCTGCATGAACTCCCTCTGCAACCAGCATGATGCGTAGTGGCGAGACTTTATGGTAGGGAGTAGATCGCCAGATTTTTGAACAGCACATCTGCCCCCCCGTCTACCGCCAGGCCGAGATTGCCACTGGCGTAATTGGTACTGGAAACGCCACCCTGAACCGCTCCATTGAAGTAGAGTCGAAAGGTACCGCCCTGGATGACGAGATCGATGGTCGTAAAACCCGTGGAGTTGAGAGCTGTTCCCTGTCGTCCAAAGAGCGAACGCCCCTGGCCTGTGCCATCATCGATACTGGAGCCATTCCAAAAGCCTGACTGCTGAATGATAAATGAATAACCACCCTGGTGACTGGCTCCACTTTGCATGCGAATGAGAATACCACATGCGCCACTTGAGGCTGAGGCTGGCTTCACCTGGACTTCAAGCACATAATCGTTGGGAATGGGAGTACTCCCAGGGAAAGTGTTCAATAACACTCCTTCCACCTGCCCAACATTTTTGTTGGTCAAGCGTGTACCCGCAGTCTCGCAGGTGACCTGCACAGATGGGTTTGTGCTCCACAGGCTGTTCTGCGCACCGCAAATTGGGAGAGGGGAGCCATAGAGGAGTTTCCCTACTGACACAGAAGGTGGGGGCAGGGCGGTTTGAGGATGTGAGATAGGGGTAGCTGAAGATGCGCGTGTAGCTATGGGCGTTGCTGTACCGCTTGCATGGGTTCCGGTAGAGCCTGATAGTAGCTGATCCACACCTGGCAACCAATGCAGAAACAGGGCTGACCCACTGAGGATCAACAGAACCACTAGTATTGCGCTGAGTAATGCTACCCACAAAGGCAGACGACCACCCTGCCGCCTGGAAGATCGATTGGTAGCAACTGTAGGCTCATCGCTCTGTTTCCCCCGTACAGGAGGTAACGTATCAACGAAGGTTTCAGCGGTAGATAAAAGGGACACTTTAGCAACAGGCGAGGGGTTGGTCATGAAGGTAGGCGCATCGGGATCTCGAGCCGGAGTTGCCGCGGCACGAAGCGCTCGTGCGAGGTCACCGGCCGTAGCGTAGCGTTGTTCAGGTTTTTTGGCCAGTGCCTTCAAGATCACTTGCTCAACGCCCGGCGGAACATCCGGATTGAGCGGCGAAAGAGAAGGCGGCTCCTCAGTTGCGTGCTTGATGGCAACTGCTACCGGTGTTGTGCCAGAAAATGGAACTCGGCCGCTCAGCAACTGGAATAAGACGATACCAAGTGAATAGATATCCGAGCGGTTGTCAATGGGGGCCCCGGTAGCCTGCTCCGGCGAAAGGTATTCTGGTGTGCCAATGAGCATGCCCGTCGAGGTCAGTGTCTGCATGGCCGTAACATTCGGGCTCGCAGGCTCATTGAGCACTTTCGCAATACCAAAGTCGGTTAAGAGTAGTCTCCCGTCAGCATGAAATACAATATTGCCGGGTTTGAGATCTCGGTGAATAATGCCGTGCTGATGGGCATAGTCTAATGCAGCCGCAACCTGCTCGACGATGTTGGTAGCCTCGCTAAGGGGCAGTTTACCGCGTTTTGCCACAACCTCACGCAGTGAGCCACCTGACACATAAGGCATCACAAGGTAGGCGAGCTGATCCTGCTCGCCATACTCATAAATAGGCATGATGTTGATATGATCGAGTGCTGCAATAGCGTCGGCTTCGCGACGAAATCTGGCCAGAAATTCGCTGAATCCTGTTGGGTTCCAGAAGAGCTCTGGCAGCAGCACTTTGACAGCAACGGTTCGTCGTGGCCGTGCCTGTTGTGCTAGATAGACTGCTCCCATGCCACCACGTCCGAGGAGCCTCTGGAGTGTGCAGGTGCCAAGAGTTCTTCCGTTTAATTGATTACTGATACTATCGAGATCTCCCATGTTGTTAGCCTCCTGGAAAATATTCTGTAAATAGGTGAAGGGCAATGCGGTCAGTGGAGATGATCTAGTCTTTTCTTGCATAATTCCAGCAATAGCAAAATACAGGTTTTTCGCTTTTTTGGGAACCTGCGCATCAGCTATGTGACATCTCTACACAGGCTCTGCTTGAAGATAAAGCGTCTCTCTCATCCTACCAGTAACTACAACAATTTTATATCAAGCTCGCTCAATTAGCAAGGGGCTAGTGCAACGGCATGGTTATAAAGAGGCTGTAGAGAAGCTCTCAGAGTACAGCTGGGATATTCTCGAACCATTCTTGTACACCATTCTTGACAAACTACTGAAACCCCTGGTTCTTCTCGGTATGCGGCGCTGGCTTGGTGATCGCTGGGGCTGCCTTGTCGGGATAGCCTTCTTCTTTGCTCAACCGACGACAGTGTTGCCAGCCAGCCG
>WNGJ01000961.1_pt1 | contig 27487 bp, 27 predicted proteins | sample 5400611 | NCBI WGS metagenome assembly WNGJ01 (sample SAMN13153375, study PRJNA577476) | soil metagenome | isolation source: 40 cm soil or saprolite under Garry oak tree replicate 1 | place: USA:California | collected 2016-06-15
TTTTCTTCATGAGGTACTGGACGCCCTTGTAGAGCTGGTTCACCACCTCGGCGCGACGGGCGGCGATGCGGGCGTAGTCGAAGTTGACCTTCTCCGCGTTCACGCCGAACTCGGGCCCGCGCGTGGACACCCGGTGGTAGAGCTCGGACGACTCGAGGAGAACCTTGGTGGGGATGCAGCCAATGTGGAGGCAGGTTCCACCGAGCTTGTCGCTCTCGACAAGGGCGACCTTCAAGCCGAGCTGGGAGGCGCGGATCGCGGCCGGGTAACCACCCATTCCGCCTCCCAGAATCGCCACGTCGAAATCACCAGTCGGCACTTCGAATTTAAGTGTAGGTGGGAGTGCAGCCCGACCTTGTCAGGTTCGCCCGAGCACGGTCGAAATCCACCCGATCGGTGATCGGCAGACCGTCGGTCGGGTCCCCATACCGGTCGACGGCTCGGTAGTAGAGCGCCGGGGTGGTGATGTACGGCATCACCAGGGGGTCGGCTGCTCCCAACGGGTTGAGGCACCCGTCCGACCGTTCCACGGCGAGCGCCTGGAGATCGGCGATCTCGCGCTGCATCACCGCGGTCTTGCCCGCGGCGTAGGCGAGCAGCAGGACAGAGCTGTTGAAGCAGGCAAGGAAGACCAGGGCGGCCAGCACGGGCCGCCAGGTTCCAGCCCAGGGGAGGCGGCGGGAGGCGCCGGCCAGGAGGATGAGCCAGAATACAGCCCCGACGTAGACATAGCGACCGGAAGCCGCCTGCTCGAATCCAAGCTGTGCCCGCGCCAGTCCGGTCACCACATAAAAAGTCAAGAGCCCCGCAACGGCACCGATCGAAAGCGCATCTGGCCGCTCGCGCCACCACGCGAATCCGACCGCGGTCACCCCGACGATGAGGACGACAAGCGCAGGTACGCCGGTGAGCCCGATCGTGCCGCCGGCGGCGCCGGCCAGGCCCCAGGCGACGTACGCAGGAAGCAAGAACACGTTGCTAAAACTGGACGGGGGAACAGTCGCCGCGCCGCTGCGCCCGAATGCCACGTACCACGCGGCGAGCGCGATGGCCACGGGCACGAACCACACCACGTCGCGCCGGCGCGACGGCGAGATGATGAGAATGGTTGCGGCAGCGACCGCGAAGAAAAGGCCGATCGACGAGAACATCAGCGAGGCGACGGTCAGTGCCACGGCCACCACGAGACTCCGCGGCGTCGATGGACCCTGCAGCGCGACGAGGGCACCGAGGCCGCACGCAACCGAGCCGACAAAGCCGATCTGAAATGCCCACAGCAAGTCCTCCCAGCCGGCGCCCAGGACGAGCAGCACAGCCGCGCAGGCGAGACCGATGAGGTCTCCCGCGCGCCGGCGGACGAGCTCGAAGACCAGCACGGCGCCGGCTCCGTGTAGGGCGACCAGGACGAGCATGTAGGGCCAGTAGCCGCGCAAGCCGACTGTGTTCAGCAGCCCCGCGTAGATCAGCTTGAACACCATCGAGGGTTGCTCGTTATGCGGCTGAAGGTAAGAGATCCAGCTCCAGTCTGGAGCGCCCAGGATGAAGTCCCATTCGTCGAAGTAAAAGGTGTAGGCGCGCGACAGCCACATGAGGCCAGAGGCGGCGGCTACCGCCAGCGCGACGGCGATGAGCCTCGCGTGCCGGACCGGGACGGAAGAGATCTCCCGCCGCAGCGAGGCTAGCTCCGCTCGGCGAGTGGTACCGGTTTTCGGGGCTCGGGGCCGATGTACTCCGACTGCGGCCGGATGAGACGGTTGTTGGCGCTCTGCTCCAGCACGTGGGCAGACCATCCCGTCACGCGAGACACCGCGAAGGTCGGCGGGAAATACTCCTTTGGCAACCCGATGGCCTGCAGCACTCCCGCCGAGTAGAACTCGACGTTGGTCGCTTGCGGCCGCTCCGGATGCTCTTCGTGGAGGATCATCAGGGCCGTCGCTTCGACCTTTGAAGCGAGCTCATAGAACTTCGGGTTGAGCCGCTCGCACATCGCCTTGAGGATCTTCGCTCGCGGATCGTAGGTGCGATAGATCCGGTGGCCGAAGCCCATGAACCGCACCTTTTGCTTGCGGGCCTCACGCATCCAGCGCTCCGCCTTGTCCGCGGTCCCGATCTGCTCGAGCTGGTCCATCACCGCCGACGGCGCACCGCCGTGCGCCGGGCCTTTCAGCGCGCCGATGGCGCCGACCAGGCAGGAAGCCAGGTCGGAATCGGTCGAAGCGATGACTCGCGCGGTGAAGGTCGATGCGTTCATGCCGTGATCGGCGAGCAGCACAAGGTAGGTGTTCAGTGCATGAACCAGCTCCGGGCTCGACTCTTTGCCATTGAGCATGTAGAGGTAGTTCGCCGCGTGTCCGAGATCGGCTCGCGGTTTGACCGGCTCAAGTCCGAGCTGCCGGCGGTGGAACATCGCAAGGATCGTCGGGAACGACGCTGTGGCGTGGATCGCGAGTGGGATGCTCGGCCTCTCCAGCTTGTGCTCGACGCCTTGCACCGAGACGACGCTGCGCAGCACGTCCATCGGGTCGGTGTCCTTCGGCAGCGCGTCGAGCGCGATCGTCGCGGCCTGCGTGAGCGCCCGCGAGCCCGCGAGCTCAAGGGTCAGCGCGTCGAGCTCGCGCCGGGTCGGGAGGCGACCCTTCCACAGCAGGAATGCGACCTCCTCGAAGGACATGGCCTCAGCCAGGTCGGCGATGACATAGCCCTGATAGACAAGCCGGCCATTGGCACCGTCGACCATCGAGATCGCCGTTTGCGCCGCAATGATGCCTTCGAGGCCGGGAACGTAAGAGCTCATCTCGAGCCGAGGGGTGCGGGTTTCTTGCCGGGCTCCGGACCGGTCCATACCGACGCCGGTCGGATGATGCGTAGGTCCGCGAGGGATTCCAAAACGTGCGCGGTCCAACCCGCCACGCGCGAGGTGGCGAAGAGGCAGGTGAACAACTCTTTCGGGATACCCGCGCCGGTCAGCACCACAGATGCCCAGAAATCGACGTTGGTCGCGTTGGGTCGCTCGGGGTGCGAGTCGTGAAGGATTTGAAGCGCGACCTCTTCGGTGCGCGCCGCTGTCCGGTGAAGCTCTGGCGCTGCACTCTTGGCCATCTCGCGGAGGATCCTTGCCCGAGGGTCGTAGGTCCGGTACAGGCGGTGCCCGAAACCTGAGAACCGTTCGTGGCGCGCGTGCGCATCCCGCAGCCATTTCTCTGCGTTTTCCGCCGACCCGATCTCGTCGAGCATTTTGCGTGCCGCCAGAGTGGCGCCGCCGTGGGCTGGTCCTTTCAACGCGCCGATCGCGCCGACGACACACGAGGTCAAGTCGCTGCCGGTGGACGCGATCACTCGCGCCGCAAACGTGGATGCGTTGAGCCCGTGGTCAGCGAGCAGGACCAGGTACGACTCAAGGAAACGCACACGCTCATGCGGAGGGTCCTTTCCTTCCATCATCCAGAGCAGGTTGGCCGCGTGCGCGAGGTCGGAGCGCGGCTCGACAATCTCCTTTCCCTCGCGGCGTCGGTACGCGGCAGCGACGATCGTCGGGAAAACGGCGGTGAGGGCGATGGCCTCCTCCAATGTCGGCCTGGTCAGCAGCTTGGTCGCCCCCTGGGCTGAAACGACGGTGCGCAGGATGTCCATCAGGTCGGTCTGCGGGTCCATCGACATCAGGGCGCCGCGGGCGGTCTCCTTGAGTGGCCGTGCCGTCGACATCTGCCGGCACAGGGAGTCGAGCTGTGCCTTGTTAGGCAGCTCGCCGTTCCAGAGGAGGAACGCAGCCTCTTCGAAGCTGACGACAGGAAAAAGGTCCTCGATCAGATAACCGCCGCGATAGATGAGCCTGCCATTCGCTCCATCGACCTCGCTGACGGCCGTCCGGGCGGCAACCACACCCTCCAGCCCAGGGCTGAACTCCGGCATCGAGGTAAGTGTACGGACGCCCGGTTCGCGACCACCCGTCTACAGTGGCCTGGTGGCCGCGGTGCAACCGATGGACACGCGGCCGGCGCGATTCATGACGTGGTTCTCGTTTGTCGTCGTCCTCGCAGCAGACGTCGCATACCTGCTGCTGATCAGAGCGCAAAATACCCCGAGCACACAGGCCGGTGCCGCTCCCGACGTTTTCACGGTTCCCTTCGTCGCGGCCTATCTCGTGGCCGTCGCCGCGCTGCTGGCGACGTCGCAGTTGCGCCGGTTGAGTTCCGCGTTACGTTTTGCGCTGCGCACCGCAGCGGCGGCCGGGCTGCTGGTGCTTGGCGTCCTGTCGCTCTTCTCGATCGGACTACCGCTGGTCGTTGCCGGCGCCATGGCGACCGGGGCGACGGTGCGCACGCCGCGCGGGCCGTTGCTGACATCGTCCTCGCTCTTCGCCGTCGGCGCGGCAGTCATCGCCGTGGTTGTGCTGATCACCGGCTTTGAGGTCACGGAGCGGCTGATCGTGTGCCCGGCGCAAGGGTCCAGCGGGGGAGGAGGAACTGGATTCGTGACCGGCCCGTATTACTACGACTGCGTCGATGGACGGCTCACATTTCATTCCGGGTCGTGCAACAGCGGTTCCTCCGACTCGAACGGCAACATCACCCACCCCGGCTGCTGAGGCTTGATGGGCTGCGGTCAGGCGGTCGCTTCGGCGCCTACCCTGGATAACGACACCGGCGCAGGAACGTGATGGCGGCGCAACGTTTGCAGCGCTGCAAGCCACATTAGAACCGCGCCGGCAAGCGCTGTCTCCGCACCTGGCCGCAAGAATTGGGCTCCCACCCCGGCAGCGAGCAGGTTGGACATCCAGAGGTAGACCGGGCCGATGAGGATCCAGCTGGCCGTGACGGCGATGCCAAGGCGCCAGTCGCCGCGCCGCAGCGCGATCGTGCCCAGCACCATCATCGGCAGCAGCAGAAGAATGAGGTGGCCGGGCCGCACCACCGCAACCACAAGCGGCGTTGCGGCAACCACCAGCGCCGCTTCCAGTGCGCGTCCATCGCGGTCTTTTCGCGGACCACGCAGCACGAGAGCGGTGAGCAGCGTCACGGCGGCCGCGATGGCATAACCGATCACCCTCACGGTGGTGTCGATTCCGGTGCCGTACGGCTTCCCGAACATGCTCTCCGGATGAAAGAGCCTGGCCACGGCTCCGACCGGCGCGATGTCCATTGCGAACCCCGTCCCGGTGTTGAGTCCGGGCACGATTCGGAAGAGGTACTCGCCAAGGTACTGGGGTGCGCCCACCAGCCAGAGGATCCCGAGGGTTAGCATCGCCGCCAGCGACGTCCACGGCCGGCGGAACCAGATGCCGAGCAAGAAGGACGGCGCCTGGACGAGCTTTAACGCCATGCCGGCGCCCAGGGCGATGCCTGCCCACCAGCGATCACCCGCGAGCCAGCCGGCGAACCAGATCGCGGAAAGGGCGAGCAGGACGACCTCCAGGTTGCGCTCAACCACCTCGCCGATGAGTGGAGCGAACGTGATGGTTGCCAGTACCCAAAGCGCGACCGCCTGCCAGTCGCGGATGCGCAGCGCGCGCACCATTACAAAGATGAAGCTCGCGACGCAAAGCTGTGCCCCAACCAACGCGAGAGCGCTGGTCAGGCCATGGTTGAGGTGGACGAGAGGCTGCGCAAGCCACGAGACGACAGGCGGATATAGCGACCATGCGTTGGCGAGATCGAGCCAGCACGCGCGCGAAAGGCAGGGCGAGTACGGATCGACGCCTGACGCCAGCATCTTTGCTGAGGCCACATAGTCCTCGAAGAAATCGACCTGTGCGTTGCCCGGAATGAAGATCGGGCGATACAACGTCTGCCAGACATAGAGGACGGCTGTCGGTACGACCGCGATGGTCAGCAACAGGCTGCGAAAGCGCCGGTTCAAAAGCGCGAGCCGCAGACGGTCCGCCAGGTTGGTTCGGTTTTTCAATGGCATTGAGGCTAAGCGTGCGCGTGCAGATTAATTGCCTGGCCTGCCGTCCGGATACTGTTTACTTAAGGTGGACGACCGCACAAGCCTGCTGGCCGCGACTTACCTTGCTCCCTGCAACCGGCGCCTGTATGAGTTCCTTGCCGAAATGTGTGGCGCTGCCGAGCTTGTTGATGGCGGTGACTGGAGGGAGCTCGAGCGGGGCGGCATCGACCTCGCCTTTGTTTGCAGCCCGCCGATGATCTGGCTGGGGGACGCGGTCGAAGCGATCGCGGCGCCTGTCCTTACCGACTCGCGTTTTGGGGGTAAGCCCCTTTATTGCTCAGAGGTCATCGTCCATCGCGACTCGCGATTTCAGTCTCTTGAAGACTTGCGCGGGGCGCGTTGGGCGATCAATGAGGCGAGCTCATGGTCGGGCTACTGGGTCACGCTTCAGCGCGTTGGGTCGTGGGACTTCTTCGGTGAGGTCGTTGAGGCTGGATTCCACGAAGCGGCGTTGCGGATGGTCGCCGATGGAAAAATCGACGGCGCCGCGATCGATTGCCACGTGCTGGGTGTCGTGAGGCGCCTCGACCCGAAGCTCGTCGAGCACGTGAGGGTGGTGGAGACTCTTGGCCCGGCACCGAGCCAGCCGGTGGTCGTCAAAGCCGGACTCGACCCTGAAGTCAAAGCGCGAATCCGAGACAGACTGCTCGAGCTCCGCGATCCATTGATGAATGACTACGGGGTTGAACGGTTCGCGCCGGCGCCGGACTACTTACAGGTCGCCGCTTTGGTGGGCTTGGGCCCGGCTACAAATGATTGGCGATAGCAGGAAATCCGTTACCCCAACGTTAAGCTTTCTAGTACCCAGTTCCGGAGGTTGCAAATGTCTTCTCTACGTCCCGCAAAGATCGTCGCAACGTTGTTCCAGCTGATTGGTGGTGACCTGGCCCTGCCGGTGGACGCCGGCGGACCAGGTTGCTCGTGCGAGCAGTGCCAGAATGCCTGGAACCAAACTCAGAAGGTGAATCGCATCTCACCTCGCGCCCAGGTGGGCCTGAGCCTGCGGCGGATAAACCCAAGTTAGCTCCCTTCCGTCATTCCGCACGGTTGGCGTCACCCGTGCGCTTCTCGGATGAAAATTGCGAGTGTTTGGCGCCAAACGTGCGCCTGGCGCCCAGGATCCGGGCTTTTAGACCATCCCCAGCTCCCAGCGCGCTTCTTCGGACATGCGCTCTGGGGACCAGACGGGTTCGTACACGATGTCGACGTTGGCGTCGTTGATGCCGGGCAGCGTGAGCAGGTGGTCTTTGACGTCAGCCATGACGTCGGCAGCCATCGGGCAGCCGAGCGCGGTGAGGGTCATCTTGATGTCGACTCGCTCAGGCTTGATCGCAATGTCGTAGATCAAGCCCAGGTCGACGATGTTGACCGGGATCTCGGGGTCAAAGCACTGGCGCAGGACCTCGATCACGTCCTCAGGCTTGACGGTCGCGTCGGGCGCTACTTCTGTCGTTGGTGCAAATGGAGTCATGGCGTCTCCAGGGGAAGACCGGCGTCTCGCCATGCCTTTGTTCCGCCGCGGAAGTTGACGACGTCCTTGACGCCAAGGGCGACCGCCATCTCAGAAGCCACCGCCGAGCGCTCGCCCATCGCACAGACGAAGATCGTGCCATCGCGGAACTTCTGCGCGGTCGGGTTCGCCAACAGCTGGTTGAGCACGACGTGCCGCGCGCCGGGGAGATGCCCCTTGTTCCACTCCCAGTCCTCGCGGACATCGACGACGTCGTGGCCTTCATCGATCAGCTTCTTGATGTCGTCGAGCTTCAAGTCTCGAAATGTCTCTTGCTGTTCGGTCATTCCCATCTCCTACTCCTCGTCGTCTTCACCAGCAGCCAGTCCATAAGCCCCGACCTTCAGCACCTTCAGTGACAGAAGGGCGCACTTGATGCGCGCGGGGGAAATATCGATCCCAAGCTCTCCCAGGACGTCGGCTTTGTCGATCTTCTTGGCCTCATCAAGTGGCAGGCCTTTCAGCCGTTCCGTGAGGAGCGACGCAGAGGCCTGCGAGATCGCACAGCCGCGGCCGTGGAACTTGATGTCCTCGATCACTCCATCCTTAACCCGGAAGTCCATGCCGATCACGTCGCCGCACAGAGGGTTGTCCTCTTCGTGGCTGATGTCGGGGTTTTCGAGGCGCCCGAAGTTCCGCGGATTCTTGTAGTGGTCGAGGATGTACTCGCGATAAAACTGATCGTCAGCTGCGCTGCTCATTGGAATATTCGCTGGGCCTCTTTGATGGAACCGACCAGGCGGTCGACTTCATCCTTCTGCGAATAGATATAGAAGGAGGCGCGCGCGGTGGCAGCGACTCCGAGCCGCGTCATCAGCGGCATCGCGCAATGGTGGCCGGCCCGCAGGCAGACCTGGTCGCGGTCGGCGATCGTCGCGAGGTCGTGAGGGTGGATGCCCTCCAGCGCGAATGAGATAACGCCGGCGCGGCGTGAGGGCGGAGGGCCGTACATAGTCAAGCCCTCGATCTCGCTCAGCGCCTCGTAGGCGTATTCGGTGATCTCACGCTCGTGGGAGCGCACGGCCTCCATGCCAAGCTCGCTCAAGTAGTCGACGGCCGCGCCCAGGCCGATCACTTCGGCGATCGCCTGCGTGCCGGCCTCGAACTTCCACGGCAGGTCGTGATACGTCGTGCCCTCGAGCCGAACGGCCTTGATCATGTCGCCGCCGGACATGAACGGATCCATGGCCTCGAGCAGCTCTCGGCGGCCGTAGAGGATGCCCGCCCCGGTCGGGCCCAGCATCTTGTGGCCGCTGAACGCGTAGAAGTCGCAGCCAAGCGCCCGCACGTCGACGCCCTGGTGAGGCGCTCCCTGGGCGCCGTCCACGAGCACCGTGGCGCCGGCAGCCCTGGCCGCGGCGACCATCTCCATCGCCGGGTTGATGGTGCCGAGGGCGTTGCTGACCTGGCCGAAAGCCACGAGCTTCGGAGACCGCTCGAGCAGCGCGCGGAACTGGTCCTGGAGGAGCTCGCCGCGCTCATTGATGTCGACGTACTCGATCGTCGCGCCGTTCGAAGCGGCCAGAATCTGCCATGGCACGATGTTCGAGTGGTGCTCGAGGACGGTGAGGACGATGAGGTCGCCCCGCTTGATGTTCTTGCGGCCCCACGAATAGGCGACCAGGTTGATCGCTTCGGTCGTGCCGCGCGTGTAGATGATCTCTTTGGTCGACGCGGCGTTGATGAAGTCGCGCACCTTCTCGCGTGTCGCTTCGTAACGCACGGTTGCCTCTTCGGCGATGCGATACGCGGCGCGGTGGATGTTCGAGTTGAACTTCTCGAAGTACTCCATCATCGCGCCGGTCACCTGACGCGGTCGCTGCGACGTGTTGGCGGAATCGAGATAGGCGATCCCGGTCTCGAAGATCGGGAAGTCCTTGCGGATCGTCGCGACGTCGAAGGTCTTGATCACTCGGGCACCTCGACGTAGATGTCCTCGCCTTCCAGCGACACCGGATACGTCTGGGCCGGGATCACCGCGGGCAATCCGGTCACCTTGCCGGTAGCCAGGTTGAAGCGCGAGCCGTGCTGCGGGCATTCGACGTCCATGCCCCACAGCTCGCCGTCACACAGCGAGAACTCTTCGTGTGTGCAGACGTCGTTGAGGGCATAGAAGTTGCCGTCCTCCGCGTGGGCGAGGCACACCGGCGTGTGTCCTGCCTCCACCCGCTTCATCGTCTCGTCCGGAAGCTCCGCGACCGAGGCGACTCGGTACCTAGCCAAGGCGTGACTCCAGGTCGGCCTCGATCAGGCTGCGAGCATGCTCGAAGGGAATCCGGTCCAGCACATCGCCGAAGAATCCCTGGACGAGCATCCGCCTGGCGGTCTGCTCCGGAATCCCGCGAGAGCGCAGGTAGAACATGTGCTGCGGGTCGACCGGACCGACGGTGGCACCGTGCGTGCAGCGCACATCGTTGTTGTCGATCTCCAGCATCGGAATCGAAGTCGCTTTTGCGTGGTCGGACAGCACCAGGTTTCGGTTGGCCTGGTAAGCGTCTGACCGCGCGGCGCCCTTCTCGATGCGGATCAGGCCTGCGTAGACGGTGCGCGCGGTGTCCTGCAGGGCGCCTTTGAACAAGAGGTCCGAGCGCGTGTTGCCGACCTGGTGGTCCTGAAGAGTATGGAAGTCGAAGAACTGCTCGCCAGAGGCGAAGTAGATCGCCTTCAGCTCGGCCTCCGCGCCCTGTCCGGCCAGCGATGCCTCGACGCGGGTCTTCGAAAATCGCCCGCCGAGCGTGACGTTGAAGAGCTTGAGATTTCCGTCCTTCTCCAGGCGCGCACGCTGGTCGCCGAAGTGCCACGCGTTCGGACCCCACTTCTGCAGCGACACGTAGCCCACCTCGGCGCCCTCACCGACGAAGATCTCGGACGTACCGGTCCGAAAGCCGGGTTCGTCGTCTCCCTCAGACAGGTATTCGTCGAGGAAGTGGAAGCGTGCACCGCGACCGGCGACGATCAGGGTGTGCGGGAGCACTGCGCCGCCGCCGGCATGCGAGGTGTGCTGGACGACGATGGGCTCGTCGATCACCACACCATCCGGCACATAGAGGAACGTCCCTCCGGTGAAGAAAGCGGCGTGCATGGCCGTGAACCGGTCGCGCTCAGCGCGCGCCAGCGTGAAGAGCAGCGGCTCGATGAGGTCGCGGTGCTTCTCGGCGGCAAGGCGTAATGGCTCCAGGATCACCCCGCCAGGCAGCGACGAAACCGAGTCGAGCTTGTAACCGTTCCGGTGCTCGAGCTCAGAGAAGTCGGTGGCCTTCAGGCCGCTGATGTCGGTGCGCCGCCACTCCTCGTCCGTCTTGCTCGGCATCGGCAGGCGCTCGTACGTGGCGAGTGCGCTCAGCCGGCGCTTCTGAAGCCAGTCGGGTTCCCCCCGGAGAACAGAATTCTCCAGAGACTCCAAAGTCAGTGGCACGTCTAGCCTACTGAGCCTTCCATCTCGAGCTGGATGAGGCGATTCAGCTCCACCGCGTACTCGAGCGGCAGCTCTTTCGTGAACGGCTCGATGAACCCGTTGACGATCATCGTCTCGGCCTCGTTGCGCGTGATGCCGCGGCTCATCAGGTAGAAGAGCTGCTCATCGGACACCTTGCTCACCGTCGCCTCGTGTCCGAGGGTCACGTTCTCAGCGTCGACATCGTTGTAGGGGTAGGTGTCCGAGCGCGACTCGTCGTCAAGCAAGAGCGCGTCGCATTTGACGAACGACTTGGAGTTGTTCGCGCCGGGGTACATCTTGATGTGGCCGCGGTATGAGGTCCGGCCGCCGCCCTTGGAGATCGACTTCGATGTGATGGTCGAGGTCGTGTTCGCGGCGACGTGGATCATCTTGCCGCCGGCGTCCTGGTGCTGGCCCTTGCCGGCGAACGCGACGGAGAGCACGTCACCCTTAGCGCCCGGCTCCATCAGGTAGACGCTGGGGTATTTCATGGTGATCTGCGAGCCGAGGTTTCCGTCGACCCATTCCATCGTCGCGTCCTGGTACGCCAGCGCCCGCTTGGTCACGAGGTTGAAGACGTTGGTCGACCAGTTCTGGATCGTGGTGTATCGGCATCGGGCGTCCTTCTTGACGATGATCTCGACCACCGCGGAGTGGAGCGAGTCGGTCGTGTAGATCGGCGCGGTGCATCCCTCTATGTAGTGCACGAAGGATCCCTCGTCGCAGATGATCAGCGTCCGCTCGAACTGGCCCATGTTCTCCGCGTTGATGCGGAAGTAGGCCTGCAGCGGGATGTCCACCCTCACGCCTTTGGGTACATAGATGAACGAGCCCCCCGACCAGACCGCCGAGTTCAGCGCCGCGAACTTGTTGTCCGCCGGCGGGATGACGGTGCCGAAGTACTCCTTGAAGAGCTCGGGGTGGTCGCGCAGCGCCGAGTCCGTGTCCGTGAAGATGACGCCCTTCTTCGACAGCTCCTCGTGTAGGGAGTGGTAGACGACCTCCGACTCGTACTGCGCCGAAACGCCGGCCAGGAACTTGCGCTCAGCCTCGGGCACGCCCAGGCGGTCGTACGTCTTCTTGATGTCGGGCGGCAGGTCCTCCCATGAAGTCGACTGCTTGTCCGACGCCTTGAGGTAGTAAAAGATGTTCTCGAAGTCGATCACCGAGAGGTCCGCGCCCCAGGTGGGCATCGGCTTCTTGCGGAAGATCTCGAGCGAGCGGAGGCGAAGCTTCGTCATCCACTCGGGCTCCTTCTTCATCCACGAGATCTCCTTGACGATCTCGGGGTTCAGGCCACGCTTGGCCTTGAAGATGTAGTCCTCGGGGACGAAGAAGCCGTACTTCTCCTTGTAATCGGATCCGACGTCGACTTTGGGCACTGTGGCCATCAGCTCGCCTCCTCCGTCTTCAACACGGCCGGCTCGTCAGCCTCCGCCCATTCCGAGTAACCGGTCTTCTCCAGGCGGGCCGCGACCTCGGGGCCGCCCGACAGGACGAACTTCCCGTCAACGAGCACGTGCACGAAGTCGGGCTTGATGAATTCCAGAATGCGCGTGTAGTGGGTGATGATCAGGACGCCGAGCTCCGGACCGCGCATTCGATTCACCGCCTCGGCGACGAACTTGATCGAGTCGATGTCGAGGCCTGAGTCGGTCTCGTCGAGGATCGCGATCTCCGGCTTTAGCATCGCCATCTGCAGGATCTCCGCGCGCTTCTTCTCGCCGCCCGAGAAACCGTCGTTGATGTAGCGCGGCAGGAACGAGTCGTCCATGTGCAGAACCTCGAGCTCGCCTTTGAGCATCGAGCGGAACTCTTTGGGGGAGATCTGCTTCGACTTGTCCTTGCCGTCGTAGCCGCGCTTGGCGTTGAGTGCTGTGCGCAGGAAGTTGGTCATCGAGATGCCGGGCACGACCACCGGGTACTGCAGCGCGAGGAACATGCCGAGTCGCGCCCGCTCGTCGACCTCGAGCGCGAGCACGTTCTGACCTTTGAAGGTGACCTCGCCGCCGTCGACGGTATAGCCGGGATGCCCCATCAGGGTGTGCGAGAGCGTTGACTTGCCCGAGCCGTTGGGGCCCATGACCGCGTGCACCTCGCCTTTGTTGATGGCGAGGGTGACGCCCTTGAGGATCTCTTTGCCCTCGACGCTCGCCCGCAGGTCTCGAATCTCGAAATCAGCCAACTCTTCCTCCGCTCTCCTTGACTTCATATGTGCAGTCGCTGGCCGCTTCGGCCATCCATGTGGACCGTGTCACCTGCGCTCCGAGGAGCCGCTCGTACATCTGCTGCTCGTTGACGCAGGGAAGCCCGGTGCGGGCGGCGACGTCCTGGATCGGGCAGTTGCAGTGACGGATGGCGAGGCCGCCCTCCGCCAGCTCGACCACCTCGGCCATATGACCGTGCTCGGTGGCGAGCTTGGCCAGCTCGCGGACGCGCGCTTCAAAGTCTAGCCCCGCCAGTCGGGGGGCATATTCGGCCTCGAGCTTTGCCGCGCGCCGTTCAAAAAAGCGCTTCAGCTGCTCTTCGGACAGGAACTCGACGAGCTGCCCCGTGAGCTCGCGATGGCCGTCCGGAAAGTGATCTCCCGCCGCGGCAGTGAGCCGGTACACGTTTTCGGGGCGGCCCCGACCGTGCGGCGCGGCCGAGGCGACGGTCGCCAGGCCGGCGGCCTCCAGTGCGTCCAGGTGGCGCAGGGTGCCCTGCTTCGACACCTCGAGGTGCGCCGCGATGTCGGCCAGGGTGGCGTGCCCGCGCGTCTTCAGGAAGGCGAGAATCGTGTCCCGTCTGGAGTCCACGAAGCCATCGTACGAGTTTTTCAACATTGGAGTTGAAATACCCCCCTGTGCCCGTGTCGGGCGATACTCTCGGCGCGATGCGGCGGTCCATGGCTTTGCTCGCGCTGGCGGTTCTGACACTGGCGCCGGCCACCGCGTACGGCGCAGACGCGTCGTGGGAGCAATGGCGCGCGTTCGCGGGCGTGTTCGACGTCGACGGGCCGCGCAGCGACGGCTCCCTGATCGTGGCCGGATCGGCCGCGCTCTACCTGGTGGATCCCGCCGGCACGGCCATTCCGTTCGCGCGGGGGCCGGGCGGGTACCACGAAGACCCTGGCGCCGAGGCCTACCTCGCGCTGTCCAGGGGCGGCCACGTGACCGCGGCCAACTGCGATTTCGCGCCCGACGAGACCTACCTGCTGCGGCTGCACGTGCCTATCGGCATCAACCGAGTCAACGCTGCCGGAGATCAGTCGGGCCCGTTTGTGAACCTGACCGGTGTCGACTCGCTGACGGGAATCACCTTCGACACCACCGGCTCGTTTGACCACCGCCTGCTCGTGACGGGCGCTTCGGGTGGGAAGACGGTGATCTTCGCGATCGACTGCACCGGTGCGGTGCAGACCATCACGCGATCCGCGCCGGTCCTCGAGGGCGGGTTGGCGGTGGCGCCGAGCACCTTCGGATCGTTCGGCGGCGCGCTGATCGCGCCCGATGAGCTGAGCGGGAAGATCTACGCCGTCGGGCCGACGGGCGCGGTGAGCCAGGTCGCGAAGCCGGCGCTGCCGACGGGCGGTGACATCGGAGTCGAGAGCGTCGCGTTCGTGCCTCCCGGCCTGATCACGCGCGGCGGGGCCGTTTACTACGCGGACCGCCTGACCCCGGGCAATCCACATCCTGGAAGTGACAGCCTGCTTCGCCTGAGCTCGACCCAGCTCGCCGCGGCCGGGGTTCAAGAAGGCGACCTTCTGGTGGTGACCGAAGGCGGAGCGACGATGGTCGCGGTCCGCTGCGAGACTGCCTGCACCGTGATCCCGGTGGTCGCCGCGGAGACCAAGGCTCATGGGGAAGGCCACATCGCTTTCACGATCGAAGCGCCGCCGCCCAGCCCCGTCGCGCCCTCGCCCCGCGCGACGCCGGCTGCCGGCGTTCCGCCTCAGCTGGTCGGATTCATCGGCGAGTGGGGGATTCCGACCGTCGCCATTGTGCTGCTGCTGGTCCTGGTCGTCGCCGTCGGTGTGCCGGCCGTGATGCGCCGGCGCCGGCGCCGGAACGGTTAGGGACTCGACCATGGACCGCGCGCTCCTGCTGGCGGCGCGGGGCACACGAGCCTTCGGATTCGGATTCGCGGCGGTGCTGATCGGCGTCCACCTGGAGCGGCGCGGCCTGCCTCCCGCGCTGATCGGGCTGACGCTCGGCGTGGGTCTGGCGGCCGCCTCGCTGTCCGGCCTGGCCAGCGCCGCCCTGTCCTCCCGGGTCGGGCGGCGCCAGACCCTTTTCGTCTCGGGCCTCCTTATGGCGCTAACCGGTCTTGACCTCGCGCTGGCCACGAATCCCGTCCTTCTGGTGGGCGCGGGCTTGACCGGAATGCTTGGCGCCGCGAGCGTCGACCTCGGTCCATTCGCTTCGGTCGAGCAGGCGATGCTGGCGGAGGCGGTTCCCGCGGGCGCTCGCAATGTCGCCTTCGCGCGCTACTCATTGACGGGTGGTCTTTTCAACGCGGCAGGAGGATTGAGCGCCACGTTGGCGACCAGCCCGGCAAGGACGCAGGCCTTCTTTCTTTTCTATGCCGGGGTCGGCCTGGTGACGGCGATCCTGCCGATGTTCATGACCAAGAAGGTCGAATCGCCAGTGGTGGCGCCGGCTTTCGGATCGTTCCGGCCTCTGGCCGGACTGGCGGCGCTTTTCGCGCTGGACTCACTGGGTGGCGGATTTGTCGCGAACGCGGTCATCGCCTACTGGCTGCACGTCCGCTTTGGCGCTGATGCTTCGCTGCTCGGCCCGGTGTTCGCGGGGGTGGCGGTCCTGCAGGCGCTCTCTTACGAGCTGTCCGGGCGACTCTCGAGCCGCTTCGGCCTGATCAACACGATGGTCTTCACCCACCTGCCGAGCAACGTGCTGCTGCTGCTCGTGCCTTTCAGCCCCAGCCTGCCCTGGGCGATCGGGCTGCTGCTCGGGCGGTTTGCCCTTTCGCAGATGGACGTACCCGCGCGCCAGGCGTATGTCGTCTCGATAGTGCCGCCGGCAGAGCGCGCGGGAGCGGTCGCGATGACGGGCGCCGTGCGCGGTGTGGCCCAGTCGTTCGGTCCGGCTTTAGCGGGTGTCGCTATCGGTGCGGCAGCTTTCGGCGTGCCCTTTTTCGCTGCCGGTGGTCTCAAGATCGTCTACGACCTGACGCTGTTCAGAGCGTTCCGCAACCGGCGTGCCGAGCACGAGCGCGAAGACTAGATAGTCTCCTGCCATGCCAGAAGACCTGAGCACGCTTGAAGGCGAGGAGCTCGAGAGGCGAGTCGCCGCCATCCGGGACAGCATGCGGCCACTTGAACAGGACCTCGCCGCCCTGCGCGGCGAGCGTGACGTCCTGCTGACTGAGATCCGGCGGCGAGAGCGCAGCGCGCACCGTACGTCGCGGGCCGACCTCAAGGCGGCGATGAAGGAGGGTCAATTCCCAACCGTGGCCGAGCTCATCGCCGGTAGCGACGCCGGGTCGCTCGAGGATTACGTCTTCAACCTCAAGACGGGCGGGGAGGTGAAACTGGGCTTTCCCAGCGCGCGGCTGCAGAGTGTCACCTTCACCGACGGCGCCAAAACCGCGCAGGCGCATGACCTCGCCCAGGCCGCCGAGCGGTACGCGGCGGGCTGGGAGCTGGGCAGCCCCGGCCGGCCGGGCGTCAGGATCCACTTTCCGGGGACTCGACAAGAGCGCTTGGTGCCGCCAAACGAGGTGTATGCTCGCCCCCGCGACCGAAGCGCGAGGTGAGGTCGTTGAGCAAGGAATGAGAGTGAAGGTGAGGGTGTGATCACCCTCGAGCGACCTGCTGATCCGCCTGAGCTCGCCGAATCAGTCCAGCTTGCAACGCCCGCGCGCCGCGACGTGCGTTCCCGCGTCGCGGCGGGCCTGAGCGGCCGGGCCTCGGCGCTGGCGTTGATGGGGGCCCTGCTCGCGGCGATCGCAGGAAGCGCCGGGGTCCTTGACGCCGGCATAGCTCTTGGAGCCCAAGGGCGAGCAGCTGCGCTTCACCAGCGCTGGGCGGCCATGCGCACTGATGGCATCCCCGGTGCCGACCTTGCGGCTCTCGAGCAGGAGTGGACCTATAGCCAGGGCGCGCGGATGTTCAACGTAGGCGCCGGCTTCTGGCAGCCGGGGGCCAGCTCGATCGTGGACCGCTGGCAGGTCGAGACCGACACGATCTGGGCGCGCGACCTGAGGCTCTACCGCGCCGGCGCGGTGGCCGCCGATCGTAACCTCCACGCCGCGCTGGGCAGCGAGTCGAGGGTCCAGGCCAAAGCTCGCTCCGATGCGCTGGCCGCAGCGACCACGCCTGGGGACTTCGCGGGCCTGCTGGCGGACTGGGCTCTGGCAGCCAAGCTTGTACCGGTCGACCGGCGGATCGCCTCGGCGACAGGTTTCCTGGCAAGCCAGGCGGCGCAGGCCAAGAACCTGGGCATCCGCAGCGACCCCTCCGCCGATCTGCTGGCGCGGGCTGACGCTTACAGCAACATGGATTCTCAACAGCGGATGGCCAGGGCCGAGCTCCTGACCCGCGGCCTGATGTCCGGGGGCAAGGACCTCCAGGGCCGGATCGATGCCGCCACCGCCACCCAAGAGGCTTTCAAGCACACAGCCGAGCGCATCTACGTGGCGAACCTTTACGGGATCGACCTGTCGGGCTACCAGGGCCGCATTGCGGCGAACCACGGCGCGTACTCCGCCGCGACCTCAGCGGCTGAATTCAACCGCATCAGCGTGGATCTGAACCAGATTTCGTCCACCGCGGACGGCGCGGTCTATGCGGCGCTCAACTCCACGCACATCATCTCGGGCGTCTCGTTCATCTATCAAAACCACCCGCTGAGCTGCGAGGAGGCCGCGACCTCGATGGCCATGACGCACCAGGGCATCTACGTGAGCCAGGACCAGATCCTGGCCGAGCTCGGGGCGGACCGCCGCGGGATGTACGTGGACAGTGCGGGAAGGGTGCGATGGGGCAACCCATATCAGACGTTTGTCGGCAATGTGAACGGCAGTGAGAGCAACTACACAGGGTTCGGCACCTTCTATCCGCCGCTGGTGCGCATCGCCAAAGCGCACGGGGCGAACATCCTCGCTTACGGGTCGATGTCAGCCGACACGATCTACGCGCGCGTGATCGCAGGGCATCCGGTGGTCGCCTTTGCGACGTGGGACTGGGGATGGCACCCGCGTCGCGACTACCTGAGCTTTGACGGGCAGTGGATCCCGTGGATCGGGCCCTACCACGCGTCCCACGTGTACACCGTGGTCGGGATCAGCCCAGGTTCGGTGCTGATCAACGACCCGATTCGCGGCCAGTACTGGATCAGCAAGGGTGCGTTCCAGGCGGGCTACTCGGACTTCAACGAAGCCATCGTCTTTGCCTAAGGCGTAGAGACACTCGATCTCGGTATTAGGCGTGGAGAGGGACTCCACCTCCTCTCCGGCGCGCCGTGCGCGCCACCTCCCAGGCGAGCGGGGAGGGGACTGTTCAGATCGGCTGGCTAGCTATTGGTTGTGGGAGCCAGGACGACGAAGACTCTTCCGCTGTTCAGCTGTGGGTAGGCCTGGTCCAGGTCGTCGATCGCGTGCATCAGCTGGTCGTAGCTGATGGCGTAGCCGTGGCCCTTGGTGAGGCCGGGGTCGTTGAGGATGTACTGGTCAGACTGGTTGTACCCCGCGACCACCAGGTAGTGCGACACCGAGTAGCCCGCCTGCTCGAAGTGCGTACGGTACCCCGGGTAGTTGGGGTTGCCCAGGCCGTGCGTGCGGACGCCGACGATCAGAGGTCGACCCAGCGCCAGCTGCTGCTTCATGTTCAGGCGGTCGGCCGGCAGGAGCTTGTAGCCCCAGCCGAGATAGTGCTGGGCGACCTCTCCCACCTGCTGGCTGGTGAGGTCGACCGCGGGTTTCCAGGCCGTGATCTGGTTGATCGCGGCGTCCGCCGTCCTCGGGTCGATCAAGTTGCCGGAGTGGTCGCCGCGCAAATAGCGGTCGACCATCACGATGCTGGCTTCCTCACAGGTGTGCTGGCGGTCAGCCCAGTTGTTCAGCGGCGCCTGCGACGTGAACGGGACCGGGAGGAGGACCGCTTGGGGCAGGTTCACCGGCACCGCGTCCGGAACCGTGGTATTCAGGTCGATCGGGACGAGGTCGGGCGTGGCGTACGAGATCTGAGGCCCTGCTCCGAAGAACGCGAAATACACGCCGGCCCCGATGCCGACTGTCGCGACCAGGCCAAGGCCAAGCAACCACTTGAGCGCTCCGAACACGCTAGGAGTAACTCACAGGAGCGGCAATTGGTTGCGCGAGAGTGGGGACAGTCTGGATTCCATCGGTTGGGAAGCCTGCGCAGTTTACATCTCTAAACCCGGATAAGTAGCCGTTGCGGGCCCCGCGTTTCTGTAGCGACTGAGGGCCAAAAGGTCGCTTGAGGAACGGAGGGCAGACGGCGTGGGAGTTCTAGTCAGGCGGGGGACAGCCCGGCCGCCGCGGCCGGTTCGCTGGGGTGGGGTCGTGATTGCGGTCATTGCCGCATTGGTGCTCGGCAGCGGTTCCGGTGTGGTCGCCCGCCACTACCTGAACCAGCGGACTGCCGCCGCGCCGCTGCCCGGGGTGACGAATGTCCACGCGCAGCCGCTCCCCGTAGAGGTGGGGCCCGGCACGATGCCAACTCCGACGCCACTGCCCAGCCAGGTGCTGCTGCAGGTGCCCTTCACCACGCAGGCCCCGCTCAACAACTGGGCGCAGCACCAGGAGAGCTGCGAGGCGGCGACGCTGACGATGCTCGTCTCGTACTGGCAGCACAGCTCCGCGGTGGTCATCGATCCGCACGCGGCAGACGCCTCGATCAATCAGATCGACAAGTGGAAGTCGCAGCCCGACCTGAACGTCACGATGATGGGCGAGCTCGCGGAGCAGCATTTCGGCTACGCCTACCGCATCGTGCCCAACGATCCGAAGGTCATCGCCGAGCAGCTGTCGGCCGGCCGGCCCCTGATCGCCGAGGTTCGCACGCACGCCCTCGGCAATCCGCGCTACCCCGGCTACAGCACGCACTACGAGCAGAACGGCTACTCGGTGCCCCACTTCATCCTGATCATCGGCTACGACAGCACGGGCGTCTGGCTCAACGACCCTGGCATCTCCTGGGGCCGCGGCTACCACATCAGCTACGCGCAGCTGGCACACGCGATCGACTCGCTCGACCAGCATCACCCCGCGCTCAACCAGGGCCAGGTGCTTCTTCTCCTCGCGCCGGAAAAGCCGGTGAAGGTGCGCCCCGGCAACATCTAGCCGCGGGAACCGAGCCGGTCCCTCCCATATACATTGGTCGCCGTGAGCGACCAGGCTGCCGGCGCCGCGGCCGAGCTCGGGACCCGCGCCGTCAGCAACGCTCTCTTCATCCTCGGCGCCCGCGTCGTATCGCGACTGATCTCGCTGGTCGTTGTCGTCGTCCTTGCCAATGCGCTCGGTGACGCGAACTACGGGCGCTACACGACGCTGATCGCCTACCTCGCCCTGGTGTCCGTGATCGCGGACCTTGGTTTTAATCCGCTGTATACGCGCGAGGCGGCGCGCAACCGGAAGGAGCTGGGCGACTACCTCGGCACGCTGCTGGGGCTAAAGGTCGCACTCTCGGTTGCGGCCAGCGTCGTGCTCGCCATCGCGCTGGTCTTCGGCGCCGGGCTCAGCTCATTGATTCTGCCGGGGGCAGCGCTGCTGATCGCCACCGCCTACGCGAACCTCTTACGCAACACCTTCTATGCGGTGGGCCGCGCGGAGTTCGACGCGATCGCGATCATCGCCGAGATCCTCATCCAGGGCGGCCTGATCTTCTATGGGGCCCGGCACAACGCGGCCGTGAGCTTTTACGTTTGGGCATACGTTGCGTCATTCCTGTTCACCATCGTCTACTCGCTGGTGGTCATCCGCGTCTTCCGCCTCGGACAGGTGCGCCTTGGATTTGACGCCAACCTCGTGCGGCGCTGGTTCCCCCTGGCGCTGCCCTTCGCCTTCACGTTCTTTCTCACCAACCTGTATTTCCGGGCTGACGTGCCCATCCTCCAGCACTACCGCTCGTTCGCCGAGGTCGGCTGGTACACGTTTGCGTACAAGCCGTTCGAGGCGCTGCAGTTCATCCCGCTCGCGATCCAGGTGGTGGTCTATCCGCTGCTCGGCGTGTACTTCGTCGCAGATGTCTCGCGACTGAAGTTGGCTTATGCGCGGTTCTTCAAGGTCCTGTTCCTGCTGGGCTGGCCGCTGACCGTGGGGACATTCATCCTTGTGCACCCCATCGGACGCCTGTTCCGCCTGTTTCCGCAGTCCGAGGCGTCGCTGCGAATCCTCGCGTTTGCCATCGTCTTTCTATTCGCGAACTCGGCCTTCTACGCGATGCTCAATGCGACCAACCGCCAGCACATGAACGCGTGGGCTACCGGGCTGGCGGCAGCAATCAACATCGTCCTCAATCTCATCTTCATCCCGTTCTACGGGTACCTCGCTGCGAGCGCGACCACGGTGGTCACCGAAGCCTCGCTCTGCGTGTTTGGGTGGTGGTTCATCCAGCGCAATCGCTCCGAGCTGCGCCTCCCCGTGATCAACCTGAGCTGGCGCATCCTGCTGGCGGGACTTGCGATGGGCGTGGTGCTCTATCCGCTCAACCGCTTCTCGATCTTCATCAGCCTGCCCGCCGGGGGGCTGGCGTACCTGGTCGCCATCTATCTGATCCGGGCGATCGACCCGGAGGAGTGGCGGCTGGCGCGCCAGGGTCTGCTTTCCCGGCTGAGGCTCGGCCGAGCCGCGTAACCGCCCGGGGCCGCCAGCCGTTGGTGGAGGAGGGAAACGTAGAATCTACGCGCCCCGAAAATGGCTCGAAACGTTCCTGAGAAGATCAAAACCAAGGGGGGCCACAAGCCCCGAGCGCGCATCCACGCGTCGTGGTCGCCGATCGGCCAGAAGATGCGCCGCACGGCCACGATGCGCGGCCTGGGCGCGGTGCTGGCCGTCCTGCTGGTGATCGGATTCGCCGCCGACGCGTACGCGCAGTCCTTCTTTGACAGCCTGCCGTCGATTCATGGCCTGGACAGCGCCGCCTTCGCCGGCGACACGATCATCACGGATCGCAACGGCGTGCTGCTGGCGGACGTCGGCAACCACGGCGACCACCGCCTGGCCGTGAAGCTCAAAGACGTGGCTCCGATCATGGTCCAGGCCACGGTCGCGATCGAAGACAAGGGTTTCTACACGAACCCCGGATTTGACCTCGCCGGCATCGTCCGAGCGGCCTTCGACAACCTGAAAGCCGGCCACATCGTCGGTGGCGGAAGCACCATCACCCAGCAGCTTGCCAAGCAGCAGTTCCTGACCCCTGAACAGTCGGTAAGCCGCAAGATCAAAGAGCTGGCCCTTTCCTACGAGCTGGCTCAGACCTACAGCAAAGACCAGATCATGGAGCTCTACCTCAACAAAAGCTTCTACGGGTCGCAGTCGTACGGCGTGGAGGCCGCGGCGTCGAGCTACTTTCACATCTCAGCGTCCAAGCTCGACCTTGCGCAGGCGGCCGTGATCGCCGGCTTACCCCAGGCGCCAACGGAGTGGAACCCGGTAATTCACCCCGAAGCCGCCAAGCTGCGCCAGACCGAGGTGCTGCAGGCAATGGTTCGCTCGAACTACATCTCGCAAGAGGACATGGACAAGGCCCTCACTGAGAAGCTCGTTTACCAGGCGCCTGTCAACAGCTTCCTCGCACCCCACTTCGTCGACTACGTGCTGGCCGAGCTGCGCCAGCTGGGCTTCCAGCCCGGCGTCCAGCAGCTGAGCATCAAGACGACGCTCGACTGGGGCAAGCAACAGATCGGGCAATCGCTGGTCGAGAGCAACCTGGCGGCGAACCTATGGCGCGACCGGAAGGGACAGCTTTCCTCGGGTCTCGTCGCTGAAGACCCGAAGACGGGGGAGATCCTTGTCATGGTCGGTTCGCCCAACTACAACGTCAACGGCGGCCAGATCAACTACACGACGATCCCGCGCAACATGGGCTCGTCGATGAAGCCGTACACCTACGGCGCGGTGATCAACGCGCGCGCCGCGACCGTCGACACGCCGGTGTACGACGGGCCGAGCCCACTTGTTTACAAGGACGCGTACACGACCGCGAATATCTACAACTACGACGGTAAGACCCACGGCGTGCTGCCGCTGAAAAAGGCGATGGGCAACTCGCTGAACATCGCGGCCGTGAAGGTCGAGCTGTCGATCGGTGTGCCCGCCGTCCTTTCTTATATGCGGAACCTTGGTATCAACCCGAGGATCCCGGTCCAGAACGCCAATGGTCAGTACCGAGTGGGCAACCTGGACGAATACGGCCCGTCACTTACCCTGGGCGGCTACCCCATCACTCTGCTCGAGCACGTCGGCGGGATCGCGACCTACGCGGACATGGGCATCTACCACACCCCGGAAGCCATTCTGTCGGTGAAGGACTCACACGGAGCGCCGCTTTACACGACTCATGAGAACCAGCGCGCTCGGCTGGCGCTCGACCCGTCGGTCGCTTTCATCATGGCCCAGATCATGGCCGACGACCAGAACCGGTGCATGATCTTCGGCTGCAACAGCGCGCTTCACTGGAGCGACCGCACGGTGGCGGCCAAGACCGGCACGACCGACAACTTCAAGGACGCCGTGACGATCGCCTTCACCCCTGACATGGCGGTCGCGCTGTGGGTCGGCGACATCCTCAGCAACGCGTACACGATGGTGAACGGATCCGACGGTATTTTCGTCGCCTCGCCCGCCATCCATTCGTTCGTCTCACAGGCGCTGGCCGGCGTGCCGGGCAACCGGTGGTACACGCCGCCGCCGGGAGTGGTCGCCGGCCCTGGCAACAGCTGGTACCTGAGCGACACCAGAAGCGTCGCCAAGCTTCCCGGCGACAACCCGCCGAGCCCGACTCCCGCGCCGGTCGACTACCAGATTCCGCCCGATCCAGGGACCGGCCCGGTCCTGGCGAGCCCGTCGCCCAGCCCGGGTCCAACTCTCCCGCCCTGTGGGCCAGGAGCTCCGCCGCCCCCGCTCTGTAAGTAGCGCTTCTCACTCGGGCGTGCTCAGCGAACCTAGACTTTCCCTGATGCCTGCTGAGCTCTCCGTCGTCACGGAGCAACTGCCGAAGAGCCAGGTGGGCATGACCATCGAGGTCCCGACCGAGCTCGTCGACGCGACCTATGAGCGGGTTCTCAACCGGCTCGCGTCGCGCGCACGGATCGAAGGCTTCCGACCGGGTAAAGCCCCTCGGGCGCTGGTGGAAGCGCGGTTGGGACCTGCTGTCGTGCGCGAAGAGGTCGTCGAGGCGATGGTCCCGGACGTCATGCGCCAGGCGCTCCAGGAAAAGGCGATCGATCCCATCGACAACCCTGACGTCGAGATACTCGAGCTCGAGCGCGGCCGGCCCGCGAGGCTGAAGGCGACCATCAGCGTGATGCCCGAGGTGACTCTCGCGGACATTTCTACTCTTCATCCCGACCTCCACGGCCACGATGTCACCGATGAGATGCTGGAGCGCCGCCTCGAAGATGTGCGGCAGCCGATGGCGGAGATCACCCCGGTCGAGCGCGAGGCCAGGTTGGGCGACATCGCGGTCATCGACGTCGAGGTCGAGGTGGACGGCGAGGTGGTCGCATCCGAGACGCAGAAAGCGATGGAGGCCGAGCTCAAAGAAGGGGTCCTCCTTCCGGAGCTGCTCGCCGTCTTGCCCGGGACTTTCGCCGACGAGACGCGGGAGGCGAAAGTCACCTTCCCCGAGACCTACTCGGATCCCAAGCTGGCGGGCAAGGACGCGACGATCCGGGTGACCCTGCGCGGAGTCAAAGAGAAAATCCTCCCGCCTCTGGACGACGCCCTGGCCAAGATCCTCAGCGAAGGCAAACACGAAACCGTCGAGTCGTATCGCGAGTCGGTTCGCCAGGAGCTGGAGGAATCCGTTCGCGCGATGGAGAAGCTCGAGCGTGAGCAAGAGGTCGTTCGGACCCTGGTCGATGCGTCATCGGTCGAGGTTCCGCAGACCCTGGTCGACCGCGAGCTGACGAGCCAGCTGGAAGCCATGGAGCGCACGCTGAACCGTCAGGGACTGAAGCTGGAGCGGTACCTCGAATACGTGGGCAAGACCATCGACCAGTGGGTGGAAGAGCAACGGCCTGACGCCGAGGATCGGTTGAAGGTGGACCTGGTGCTGGCGGAGTTTGCCAGGCGCGAGAACCTGGAGCCTTCCGACGAGGAAGTGATGGCGTATCTCGAGGAGCAGGGGGCCCAAGAAGACGAGCTGAAGGGGCAGATGGCGGAGCTCAAGAGCAGCCCGAGCGCGCGGCGCTACTTCGCCAGCAGGCTCAGGCGGGCAAGAGTCCTGGAGCGGCTACTCGAGATATCTGGCGCCAGGACTTGACGGAACCCCGGGACGCCGTGTCTAGAATGACGTTGTGCGGGATATGAGAGAGATACAGCAGCCGTCGAGCTACCTCGTCCCAATGGTGGTCGAGAACACGGGACGCGGAGAGCGCGCCTTTGACATCTACTCGCGCCTTTTGAAAGAGCGCATCGTTTTCATCGGCACGCCGATCGACGACCAGGTCGCAAACCTCGTTGTGGCCCAGCTGCTGTTCTTGCAGTCGGAAGACCCTGACAAGGAGATCGCCCTCTACATCAACAGCCCCGGCGGCCAGGTGACGGCGGGACTCGCCATCTACGACACGATGCAGTACATCCGCCCGCCGGTCTCGACGATCTGCATCGGCATGGCGTACTCGATGGCCGCGGTGCTGCTGGCAGGCGGAGCGCATGGACAGAGGTACGCGTTGCCTCACGCGAACATCCTCATCCACCAGCCTTGGGGCGGCATGCAGGGGCAGGCCACCGACATCCAGATCCACGCCAAAGAGATCCTGCGCACGCGCGAGCAGCTGAACCAGATCCTCGCGAACCACACGCATCAGAAAATCGAGAAGGTGACGCTCGACACCGAGCGTGACTACTTCCTGACGTCCCAGGCGGCGAAGGAGTACGGGCTGATCGACGACATCATCCTCAGCCCGCCGAAGCCCGGTGACAAGGAAGCGGCCAAAGACAAAGCGGCGGAGAAGGAAAAGGAAAAGGAGAAGGTCGTCGCCGGATGATCTTCCGACGCAAGAGCAAGAGCGGCGAGGTCAAAAGGCATCGGCCGAAATGCTCTTTTTGTGGGAAGCTCCAGGGGGAGCGTGGAGTCAGGCTGGTCTCGGGCTCAGGCGTTTTCATCTGCAGCGAGTGCATCAGCCTTGCCAACGAGATTCTGTGGGGCCATAATCCCCCGGCGCCAGCATCTTCGTAATGGACACTACTAGGGGCCAATGAACGAACGAGAAGACCGACGCCGCTACACCCGCTGCTCTTTCTGCGGGAAGGGACAGGACCAGGTACGCAAGCTGGTGGCCGGCCCGGGCGTCTTCATCTGCGACCAGTGCATCGACCTCTGCCAGGAGGTCCTAGAGGACGACAATCGGTCGGCGGGCCAGAAGAAGCAGAAGACCGGCTTCATCCCCAACCCCAAGACCATCTGCGCCGCTCTGGACCAGTACGTGATCGGGCAGGACCGCGCGAAGAAGGTCCTGTCGGTCCAGGTGTACAACCACTACAAGCGAATCTCAGCCTCGAAGTCCATCGGCGACGTCGAGCTTTCCAAGTCGAACGTGCTGCTGGTCGGACCGACCGGCTGCGGCAAGACCTATCTCGCGCAGACGCTGGCGAAGATCCTCGACGTTCCGTTCGCGATCGCTGATGCGACGAGCCTCACCGAAGCGGGTTACGTCGGCGAGGACGTGGAGAACATTCTCCTGCGCCTCATCCAGGCCGCTGACTTCGACATCTCACGCGCAGAGCGCGGAATCATCTACATCGACGAGATCGACAAGATCGCCCGCAAGTCGGACAACCCGTCGATCACGCGCGATGTCAGCGGCGAGGGCGTGCAGCAGGCGCTGTTGAAGATCCTGGAGGGCACCGTCGCAAACGTTCCGCCACAGGGTGGACGCAAGCACCCGCACCAGGATTTCATCCAGATCAACACCACCAACATCCTGTTCGTCTGCGGCGGCGCGTTCGACGGGCTGGAGAAGGTTGTCGAGCAGCGCATCGGCCGGAGGGCGATCGGTTTCGGGGCGCCGAGCAACCGTATCGAGCGCAAGGCCGTGAGCGAGACGCTCAAGCAGCTGCAGCCGCAGGACCTTTTGAAGTACGGATTCATCCCCGAGTTCATCGGCCGCTTGCCGATCATCGTGACCCTGCACCACCTGGACCAGCAGGACATCGTGCGCATCCTCACCGAGCCGAAGAACGCGCTGGTCAAGCAGTACCAGAAGTTCTTCTCGCTCGACAACGTGGAGCTCGTTTTCCAGAAGGGATCGCTTGATGCGATCGCCGAGCTCGCTCTTCTTCGAGGGACTGGTGCGCGCGCTTTGAAGTCGATCATCGAAGAGGCTCTGCTCAATTCGATGTTCGAGATCCCATCTCGTCCGGACATCAAGCGCTGCCTGATCTCCGAACGCTCGATCCGCGAGGCG
>WNGJ01000962.1_pt1 | contig 27477 bp, 29 predicted proteins | sample 5400611 | NCBI WGS metagenome assembly WNGJ01 (sample SAMN13153375, study PRJNA577476) | soil metagenome | isolation source: 40 cm soil or saprolite under Garry oak tree replicate 1 | place: USA:California | collected 2016-06-15
GATCGCCAACAACTCGATCCACACCAATCCGCCGCTGTGCATCACGGAAGCGCAGCTGGACGAGGGTTTCGAGATCATCGACCGGGCGCTCGACATCGCCGACCAGGCCGTTCAGGCCTGACGCTTCGGTGACGGCGCTCCCGTCGATCGCCCAACCGCGCGGAGCCTCTCTCGGGCTGGCCAGGGAGTCGCGTTCGGCGCGCCGAGTCGTTGGGTTCGTGGTCGTCCTGCTGGCCGTGCTGGTCGTGTGGGAGCTGGCGAAGTGGCTGGGAGGCGACCCGTGGCGCATCCACGGCACCGTTCTGGGGCTGCGGATCGACTACGAGCATCTGCCGCCCACCCACTGGCGGATCGCCGACGATCTTTCGCTACCGCACGTCTGGGATGTCGCGAGGGCGTTCGTCGACCCCGCGCAGCGCAACGGGCCGCCACTGGGTCTCGTGCTCGCGGGGCAGGCGCTGTTCACCTTCCGCGAGGCGGTCATCGGCTTTGTCTTCGGGGGCTTGCTCGGGCTCGGGCTGGCCGTCTGGTTCGTCCACTCGCGCCTCGCAGAGCGCGCGCTCGTGCCCTACGTCGTCGCCTCTCAGACGGTGCCTATCCTGGCCATCTCCCCGATCATCGTGAGCGCTACGAAGGCCGGCTGGCTTTCCGTGGCCATCGTCACCGCCTACCTGACGTTCTTCCCGGTCACGATCGGAGCACTGCGCGGGCTCCGCGCCGCGGATCAGCGGGCGTTCGAGCTGTTCCGGTCTTATGCCGCGTCAAATCGCCAGATCCTGTGGCTGCTGCGCCTGCCGTCTTCGCTGCCGTACCTCTTCGCGGCCCTCCGAATCGCCGCGGCAGCTTCGGTCATCGGCGCGATCATTGGCGAGATCCCGGCAGGCATTCCCGACGGCCTCGCGAGCGCGATCATCAACTACAACCAGTATTACGTGACGGCACCGGAGAGGCTGTGGGCAACGATCATCCTGTGCTCGGTTGTCGGCCTGGTGTTCGTCGGCCTGGTCAAGGTCGCCGAGGGCCGCCTGCTCCGTGGCCGTTATCGAACCCTCGACCTCGCGTGAGCACGCGACCATGACCGACGTGGGAGCGGCGCATCCGGGTGCCTCAACCCCCGCTCCCGACGTGGGGCGCGCGGTCGTTCACACGACCGGCGTGGAGAAGACGTTCGGCACGGGCCCGACCGCTGTCCAAGCGCTCGAGGGGATCGACCTGGAGATCGGCGAGGGCGAGTTCGTGTCCCTCATCGGTCCGTCGGGGTGTGGCAAGTCGACACTGCTGCGGCTGATCGGCGACTTGACGACCCCGTCCGCGGGGCAAATCCTCGTGAACGGCAAGCCCGCCAGCCGCGCACGGCTCGACCGGGATTACGGGATGGTGTTCCAGGCGCCGGTGCTCATGGACTGGCGAACGATCGCCCGGAACATCGAGCTGCCGCTCGAGATCATGGGTTTCCCCAGGGACGAGCGCGCACGTCGGTCGGGCGAGCTCCTGAAGCTGGTCGAGCTCGAAGGCTTCGGGGGGAAACATCCCTGGCAGCTGTCGGGCGGCATGCAGCAGCGGGTCGCGATTGCTCGCGCCCTCGCCTTCGACCCCAAGCTGCTGCTCATGGACGAGCCCTTCGGGGCCCTCGACGAGATGACGCGCGAGCGGATGAACCTCGAGCTGATGAAGATCTGGGGGCAGACTGCTACGACCGTGGTGTTCGTGACCCACTCGATCCCCGAAGCGGTCTTCCTGTCGACCCGCGTGGTGGTCATGTCGCCCCGCCCGGGCCGGATTGCGCGCATCGTCGAAATCGACCTGCCCCACCCGCGTACGGTCGAGACGCGAGAGTTGGAGCGTTACTTCGAACTGGTGACCCAGGTCCGCGAGGCCCTCCGGCGGCACGAACCCGACACGACGACGATGGACGAGCTGGAGGCGGCTCGCATCCGGGCCGAAGGGCTCGGCTGACGACCGGTCGCATGATCAGCACGCGGCTCGCCAACTGGCTGCCGCCCGTCGTCCTGTTCGTGCTGGTCATCGTGATCTGGGATCTGGGACTGCTCGCTCTGGGCGTCCAATCCTTCCTCCTCCCGCGACCGACCGTCATCTGGGCAAAGCTGCTGGAGCTGTGGCCCACGACGCTCGCTCGGGGCGTTGCCTTCACCGCGAGCGAGGCGCTTGGCGGCCTGGCGGCGGGCATCGTCCTCGGCACCGCTGCCGGCCTGGCGACGGCGCGTTGGCGGACTGCCCAGGAGACCCTCGTGCCGATCGCCATCGGCGCCAGCACGGTCCCGATCATCGCGTTTGCACCGATCACCCTGAACTGGTTCGGCTATGAGAGCCCCTTGCCGCGGATGGTGATCGTGGCGGCCATGGTGTTCTTCCCCGTCATGGTCAATACCGTTCGAGGCCTGACCGAGGTCGAGCCCGCGGCGCTCGAGCTGATGGCGTCCTATGCCGGTTCGGAGCTGCAGACGCTGCGCAAGGTTCGAATCCCGAACGCGCTGCCGTACTGGTTTACCGCGCTGCGCATCGCTGCGACCCTGAGCGTCATTGGGGCGGTGGTCGGCGAGTTCTTCGGTGGTCCGCTGTATTCACTCGGCATCTTCATCACGAACCAGACCGGCATCTCCGACTACCCGAGTGCGTGGGCGGCGATCATCCTCGCCTGCGGCCTCGGCATCGGCTTCTACGTTGCCGCGGTGATCGCCGAGCGCGTGGCCGTGCCCTGGGGATCGGCGCGCGAAACGGCGCGATGAGGAAATCGGCGCCATGAGCGAAAACGGCGCGATGGGCGGGCCCCGATGGCCTACCATCCGTGCGCTGAGGAGGCGCCCGTTGCCCGTTCGCAGGTCGACAGGGCGGCGCGGCGTGGAGGAGGAGTGGCAAGCATGAACACGGCCCGAAAAGCGGCGGCGTTGACGATCGCGCTCGCCCTGGCTGCAGCCGGCTGCAGTGCCCTGCCCGGCGGCGGCAATACCAAGGTCAAGTTCCAGCTCCAGTGGGTGGCCCAATCGCAGTTCGCGGGCTATTACGCGGCACTCGACCAGGGTTACTACAAGGACGAAGGCCTCGACGTTAGCTTCCTGCTGGGTGGGCCGCAGGTCGACAACATCAACGCGGTCGCGGCCGGGACTGCCGACATCGGGACAGGTTGGCTGCCCAAGATGCTCCAGTCGCGCGAAAACGGCACAGACTTGGTCTCGATCGCCCAGACGTTCCAGCGCTCCGGCACCCGGATGGCGTCGTTCAAGACCAAGAACATCACGACGATCAAGGACTTCGACGGAAAGAAGATCGGCAGCTGGCTGCTCGGGAACGAGCCCGAGCTATTCGCCGCTCTCGTGAAGGCCGGGTTCGACCCAACCAAGGAAACCGTCATCAAGCAGAACTTCGACATGTCCGGCCTGCTGAAAGGGGACCTCGACGTCGCCCAGGCGATGATCTACAACGAGTACGCACAGGTCCTCGAAGCCAAGAACCCGGCCACCGGCCAGCTGTATCAGCCCGCGGACTTCAACGTCCTGGACTTCAACGATCCGTCGGTTGGCACGGGGATGCTCCAGGACCAGATCTTCGCCCGTGATTCCTGGCTCAAGCGGGGCAACAACCAGGACGTCGCCACGAAGTTCCTGAAGGCGACATTCAAGGGTTGGGCCTACTGCCGCGACAACCCGCAAAAGTGTGTCGACATCGTCCTCAAGAACGGCTCTCAGTTGGGCGCCAGCCACCAGGCGTGGCAGATGAACGAGATCAACGCGCTGATCTGGCCGTCGCCGAACGGGATCGGCATGCTCGACCCAAAGCTCTGGGACCAGACCATCCAGATCGCTACGACCTACAAGGTCCTCAAGGCTGCTCCGACCCAAGGCGCCTATCGGACTGATCTGGCGAAGGCCGCGCTCGACGCCCTCGGAACGTCGATCGACACGAAGGGCGCCAGCTTCCAGAAGCAGACCGTCACTCTCAAGGAGGGCGGCAGCTAAGTCGAAACCGCATCTGGACATGAGTCGAGGCCGGCCCCGACACGGGTCGGCCTCTTCGATTCCGGACTCGGCCTTGCGCGCTCCCCAGACTTCCCCGGGCGATGCGCATCCGCGCATGAAGGCTCCCTCATATGCGGCGATGCGCATCCGCGCATGAAGGCTTCCACATATGCGGCGATGCGCATCCGCGTGAAGGCTTCCACATATGCGGCGATGCGCATCCGCGCATGAACGGCGGTCCACGTATGCGGCGATGCGCATCACGCCTGGATGCCTGAACACCTGGACCAAAACGCTGGCCCGCAGTGCACGGTAATGCAGGCGCGCTGAGGGTCAGCCGGTCTTGCCGGTCCCGAACTGGCGGTCGCCGGCATCGCCCAGGCCCGGCATGATGTAGCCGCGCTCGTTAAGCTGGCGATCCAGGGCGGCGCAGTGGATCGGCACGTCCGGATGGGCCCGAGTCACGGCGTCGACCCCCTCGGGCGCGGCGATCAGGTTCACGAGCTTGATTCGAACGGCGCCCCAGCGCTTGAGTACCTCGATCGCCGCGGTCGCCGAACCACCGGTCGCCAGCATCGGGTCGAGGATCAAGCAAACGTCGACCGTCGCCGAGTCGGGCAGCCTGTTGTAGTACTCCACGGGCCGCAGGGTGCGCTCGTCCCGGAACAGGCCGAGGTGCCAGACCTGGGCGGTCGGCATCAGCTCGAGCATTGCGTCGACCATGCCCAGCCCCGCCCGCAGGATCGGTACGAGCCCGATGCGGTCGGCCAGCTCGGCTGCCTGCGTCTCCTCGATCGGCGTGCGCACCGTCAAGGGCCGGATCCGAGCGTCCGCCAATGCCTCGTAGCCCAGGAGCCAGGACAGCTCGCGAACCACCTCGCGGAACTTCTTTGGCTCGGTATGGATGTCACGGAGCACGGCCAGCTTGTGGAGGACCGCAGGGTGCTGGGAAATGTGCAGGGTCGGCCATGCTGAGGTGGCGGACGGCGGAACGGCCATCGACTTCGACACGGACAATCTCCTGATCGGGTGGGCTCGAGCGATCGTCCGGAACGGCCCGCATGCTAGCACCGCGGTGCGCCGAATCACCGATTGACGCCGTCTCGCCGCCCGCGTAGCGTCCGGGTGCGCGGCCGGGGCGCGTCCGGGCGGTGGCCCAAGTGCCCTGTGCCGTCGCCTGGACCGCTTCGGCCCGTGTCGACGCGCTCCCTTGCGCGGTATCCTCGGACACGCGCGCGTGGCCGATTCCGCACGCGCCGAACAGGAGGTTTCGCCCTGTCCAGCGCCCCGCCCGTGAGGTCGCGGCCGAAGCGACCCAGCCGGCCTCGTCAGTCCGCGCGACCGGCTGCCCGTCCGTCGGTTCCGCCGGTCCTGGTCCGCCAGATCCGGAACGGCATCGTCGAGAGTGAGCATCGCGGCCACATCGTCGAGGTCGACGCCGGCGGCTCGATCGTGCGCGTCGTGGGCGATCCCGAACGAGTCGTCTCGTTGCGTTCGGCTGCCAAGCCGTTCGGGCTGATCGCCCTGATCGAAGCGGGTGGCATCGAGGCGTTCGACCTGACCGCCGCCGAGCTGGCGCTGATGACGGGCTCTCACTCGGGCGAGGACATGCACGTGCGGACCCTCCAGGGTGTCTTTCGCCGGTCGGGGGTCAGCCAATCCCAGCTCGCCTGCGGATCGGCGGGGGCGCCGCTCGATGCCCTCACCGCTGCTCGCCTGGCGCGCGACGGCGAAAAACCGGGACCGCTCCGCCACATGTGCTCTGGCGCCCATGCTGCATCGCTCTTGCTGAGCCGGATGAGGGACTGGCCGGCCGAGAATTACTGGATGCCCGAGCACCCGTCGCAGGCGGCCTATCGCAGCGCCGTCGCTCGGGCGTTCGGGACGAAGCCGGACCGGCTCGTGACGGCGATCGATGGCTGCGGCATCGAGACCTTCGCGTTTCCCCTGCGCGAGATCGCACGGGCCTTTGCCTTCCTGGCCGATCCTTCCGCGCTGGCCGGCTCCGATCCGCGCTCCGGGTTGGCTCCGTCGCTGCACATCGTTCGCGACGCGATGCTGGCGCACCCGGAGATGGTCGGCGGTTCGCGCGAGCGGCTGGACACATCGCTGATGAAGGCCCTCCCGGAGCGCCTCGTCAGCAAAGGCGGCAGCGAGGCCTTGCGAGGGGTAGCCATCCTGCCCGGCGGGCGCGCGAATGGCGGCTCCGCCGGCCCATCGGGCATGGCCATCAAGATCGACGACGGCGACGGGCACAACCGCGCTGGCTGGGCGGCGGGCGTCGAGGCTCTGCAGCAGGCCGGGGTGCTGGAAGGGCAGGCCTTGCGTGCGCTGGGCCGCTATCACCAGCCGACGTCGCTCGATCCGCACGGCCGGCTTGCAGGCGAGACGATCGCCAAATTCGAGCTCGCGCCGGTCGGCGAACTGTTCGGATGAGCCGTTCCGCGTGACCGCCCCGGTCGACCCATATCGGACGCTCGGGCTTCCCCGCGACGCGCCGCTGCTCGACGTCAAGCGTGCCTACCGCCGCCTGGCGAAGCTCCACCACCCGGATTCGGCCGGGCCGGCCGCGCTCCCGCGGTTCCTCGCGATCCACGCCGCATACGAGGCCATCACCGGACTCTCCGCGACCGGTCACGCACCGCAGCGACCGGCGACCGCTCGACCGACGCCTCCGGCCTGGGCCGCCGATGCGGAACGAGCTCGCGCGGCTCGGTCTCGCGCGCGGTCGGCGCGCTCGACCGGGCCCGATCGACGAGGCACAACCTCCGACGGATCCAGTTCCGACCGAACAGGCTCCGACCGATCAGGCTCCGACCGATCGAGGTCCGATCGGCCTGGCCCCGAGCGCCGCGCCGGGGGCTCGCGCGGCCGAGGCGATCGCGCAGGCGGCCGGGCCACGCTCGGCTCAACCTCCTACGACGGAGCCGATGAGGAGCCCTTCGAGCCGGATTGGGCCGGCGGATCGTGGTATGGCGCGGGCTCCGGAACGTACTGGCGCGTGAATCCCAAGGAGTATGCGGACCCGCGCAAGCACGGCCCGGAGTACCAAGCTCGGGGGCGAGCACGAGCCCCTGAATGGGGCGCCGCCGCGGGCGCGGCACCGCGGTCAGGCAGGGCACCGGGTTCGGGCGGGGCCACGGCGGCCGATACGTGGGCCGCGTCGGACGGCTCATCGGCGCCGGCGACCGATCGCGAGGCTGGGAGCCGCTCATGGACGGAGGCCTCGAAACCGGCCTGGAGCACACGCTCGACGTCGGCCGGTTCGTGGACGAATTGGCCGGGTGACAGGCCGGGCGAAGGCGCTGCCGAGTCCGGGCATCGCGGCCCGCGCACAGGATCCGCGGCTGGGCAGGCCACCTTCGATGCGGTCGCGAGTGCCGCAGCGGTTCCCGCCTGGCTCGACAACCCCACTGCGCGCCGGGTTGCCACCCTTCTCCTCGCGTGGCCACCGATCGGTTTCCTGCTCGCGTCCATCGCCGGCGAAATGACCGGTTGCGGCCGCTATTCGGCCGCTTGCGCCGATGGCCTCAACCTGTTGCCGTGGCTCGTCCAACCGCTCGTGGTCGGGGCGCTCCTCGTTTTCCCTGCGATCGCAGACCGGGCAGCCATCGGATCGGTCGGTGCACTCGTCGCGGGGATTCCCGTGGCCATCATTCTGAGTGTCACGGGCGGCGGTCGCGGGCCAGCCGCCACGACAGCAGCAGCGTTGGTCATCGCCCTGATCGTGGGCTACGCGATCGGACTGGCGGGAGCCGTATCGGGCAGGTTCCGGCTGCCGGGAAGCTCGGCGACCGCCGCGCCCGCGCTGGAGGCGATGCCCGCAGCGGCCGATCACGAGGCGGCACATCCGCGCGACGACAGCGGATGAGCGACAGCGGATGAGCGACAGCGGATGAGCGGCGTCGGGCCCGCCGGCCGTACCGGCGGCAGGGAGACTCGACACGACCGGCGGCACGACCGCAATGACCTCTCGAGCGCTGCCCAGGAGTATCTGCTCGCGCTTCGCGTCATCGCCGTGGACGGGCGCCACGTCACCGCGGCCCAGGTCGGTCGCCATCTCGGGGTCACCCCGCAGGCTGCTTCGGAGATGTTCCGCCGCCTGGTAGCCGACGGTCTGGTATCGCAGGCCGACGGCCGCGAGCTGATCCTCACGGACGCCGGTCGTGCAGCTGCCGACGCCATCTTCCGGCGCCACGCGCTGCTGGAATGGCTGCTAACGGCGGTGGTCGGCCTGGGCTGGGCCGAGTCCGACGAGGAGGCTGCGCGCCTGCAGGGCGCGATCTCGCCGCGGGTCGAAGCGCGCCTCGACGAGATGCTCGGGCACCCCGAAACATGCCCGCACGGCAACCCGATCGATGCGGCCACCGCCCGACGCCGCCCCGCTGGCGTCCTGCTCTCCGAAATGGAGGCAGGCAATCGGGCGACGATCTACCGCATCACCGAGGAGGCCGAGGAAGATCCCGGCCTGCTGTCGTACCTCGAGGCCCGAGCTCTTACACCCGGCGCGCCGGTCACGATCCTGGCCCGCTCGAAATCGCTCGACTCGCTCACTCTCGACGGCCCTCGCGGCCGGGCCACGCTGGGCCTTCGGCCGGCGTCGCTGATCCACGTGCTGCCGGGGGAGGCGGACCCGAGCCTCTTCCACCGCGTTCCCGCAGCCCGACCCTGATCCTCCGGACCAGTCCCGCCGGAAAGTGACACCGCGGACCCTACAATCGGCTCCATGTCCGACGTTCGCGTCCGAATCGCGCCAAGTCCCACCGGTCCTCTTCACATCGGGACTGCCCGCACGGCCCTGTTCAACTACCTGTTCGCTCGCAACCAGGGCGGCGTCTTCATCCTTCGGCTGGAGGACACCGACGCCGTCCGCTCGTCGATCGCCTTCGAGAAGGACATCGTCGACGGCCTGCACTGGCTGGGCCTGACCTGGGACGAGGGCCCCGACGTTGCCGGCGGGCCCGATCACGGGCCCTACGGTCCGTATCGGCAGATGAAGCGTCTGCCGCTGTACGAAGAGGCGGCGGCCCGCCTTCGCGCTGCCGACCAGGCGTATCCCTGCTACTGCACCCCCGAAGAGCTCGACGCGGTGCGCCGTCGCCAGGAGGCTGCTCATGAGCCGCCGCGCTACAACCGCCGTTGCGCGTTGCTGACGCCCGCCCAACGGGCCGCCTTCGAGGCAGAGGGCAGGCGCCCTGCCCTGCGCTTCCGCGTGGCGGAGGGCGTGATCTCGTTCGACGACATGATCCGCGGGCGGGTCGAAATCGACACGGCCAACATCGGTGGCGATTTCATCATCGTCCGCGCGGACGGGACCCCGCTGTACCACTTCACGGTCGTGGTTGACGACGCGGCGATGAAGATCAGCCACGTCATCCGGGGTGAGGATCACCTGTCCAACACGCCCAAGCACATCCTGCTCTTCCGTGCCCTCGGTGAGCCCGAGCCCCATTTCGGGCACCTGCCGCTCATCCTCAACCCGGATCGAACCAAGATGAGCAAGCGCAAGAGCCAGACGGCGATCGCCGACTACATCGAGCAGGGCTTCGTCCGGGAAGCGCTCGTCAACTACCTGGCTCTGCTGGGATGGTCGACGGGCACCGAGGAGGAGGTCCTGTCGCTGCCCGAGCTCGTCGAGCGGTTCGACATTCGCCACGTGCAGAAGGCGGGGGCGGTGTTCGACCGGGAGCGGCTCGAATGGCTGAACGGGCAGTGGATCCGACGGCTGCCGCCGGAGGAGCTGATCGACCGCCTGCGAACGTTCCTGGAGGCCGAGCTCGAAGCCGGCGGGATCGACCGCATGCCCTCCGACGGCGAGCTGAAGGCCCTCCTGCCGGTCATCCAGGAGCGCCTCCCGACGCTGGGAGCCATCGGCGACCTCATCGGCTTTTTGTTCGTCGACCGCCTCGAGATCGATCCCTCGCTCTTTCCGACGAAGCGCTGGGACCTGGCGACGACGCGAGAGGCCCTGGTCGCGGCGCGAGAGGTGATCGCAGCGGTGGGCGAGGTGAGCTTCGAGGCCGACGAGCTGGAGCCCCCGCTGCGGCGACTAGCCGACGAGCGCGGCTGGAAAGCCGGCGACTTGTTCATGGCTATCCGCGTCGCGGTGACCGGTCGTACCGCGACCCCGCCGTTGTTCGACACCCTGGTCGCGCTCGGCTACGAGCGAACCCTCGAGCGGCTGGACCGGGCCCTCGAAGCCTCGAATCAGGAGGCTCCGAGATGACCCGCGACGACATCCAGGCCTGGCTCGACCGCTACCTGGACGCATGGCGAACATACGACCCGCAGAAGATCGCGGACCTGTTCAGTGAAGACGCCGAATACCGTTACCACCCCTGGGATGAGCCCGAGCGCGGACGGGAAACGATCGTGCGGGGCTGGCTCGAGCCAGCCGGGAACGCCAGCGACCGGGATGCCCCCGGCTCCTACGATGCTCACTACGAGCCGTACGCGGTCGAGGGCGACCGCGCCGTCGCGGTCGGGTGGAGTCGCTACACACGCCCTGACGGCTCGTTCCGCGCCCTGTACCACAACGTCTTCCTGCTGCGTTTCGACCTGGAAGGCCGCTGCCGGTCGTTCACCGAATTCTTCGTCGAGCAGGCGAAGCGGAAGGACGAGCCGAGCTAAGGCACGTTCTTCACTCTCGCGAGCGCCAGGCGCCAACGCCGAGAACGGCGCTCAGGCTCCCAGGATCGGCCGCAGGACGAGGAACGCCAGGGCCGCCATCGCGGCCGCGGCGGGGATCGTCAGCACCCAGGCAACCAGGATCCCGCGGGCCACGCCCCAGTGGATGGCCCCCAGGCCCTCGCTGGCCCCAACCCCGATGATCGCGCTCGAGATCACGTGCGTCGTGGACACGGGCATGCCGAAGTGCGAGGCCCCCAGGATGATGGTAGCGGCGGTCGTCTCGGCCGCGAAGCCGTGCACCGGGTCGAGCTTGACGACGCGCTGGCCCATCGTCCGGATGATCCGCCAGCCGCCGGCCGCGGTACCCAACGAGATCGCCGAGGCGGCGACCAGGATCACCAGCGTCGGGATCTCGAACTTTGGAATGACGCCGGCCGAGAACAGGGCGAGGGCCATGACGCCCATCGTCTTCTGGGCGTCATTCGAGCCGTGGCTGAACGCCATGAACGCGGCCGAGACGACCTGGAGCCGTCGGAAGCGCTCGTTGATACGGGCGGGATGGGCACGCCGGAAGAGGTTCAGCAGGACGACCATGAAGCCGAACCCGATCACCACCCCGAGCACGGGCGACGTGACCAGGGGAAAAAGCACTTTGCCGACGATGCCGTCGACCTTGAGCACGCCGGTCCCAGCAGCCACGATCGATGCCCCGATCAGGCCGCCGATCAGCGAGTGGCTGCTCGAGCTCGGGATCCCCAGCCGCCACGTGAGCAGGTTCCACACGATGGCACCTATGATCGCCGCCGCAACGTAGGTCAGGTGGGGGTCGACCGCGTTGATGGTCTTCTCATCTATGAGGCCCTTGCCGATCGTCGTCGCCACCGCCGTCCCGGTGAGCGCACCTACGAAGTTGGCCGTTGCTGACAGCGCGATCGCCTGCTCCGGCCGGAGGGCCCTCGTTGACACCGAAGTCGCGATCGCATTGGCCGTGTCGTGGAAGCCATTGATGTAGTCGAACAGGATGGCCAGCCCGAGGATGACGATCAGGATGAACGTGAAACCCTCAGGCACGGGTCACCACCCGCGGCCGCGGCGCGGCGCCGATTCGTGGGGGGCTGGGCATCGCCCGAAGGCTAGCAGGTCGACGTGTGGCAGGAGCTGTTGCCACGCCCTGACGTTCCGCGCGAAGCCTCGCCCTACCATGTCTTCGTGCGCCCGCCGGACATCCCCACCGATGACCTGTACGCCCGTCTCGAACTGCCATTCAGCGCCGATCCAGAAGCTGTCGAGATCGCCTGGCGGGCGCTCCTCAAGCGTCACCACCCGGACGTTGCTGGGGCGGCCTCGCTGCAGCTCGCCAAGCAGATCAATGTCGCGCACGACTGGCTGAGCGATCCGATTCTTCGGGCCCGGTACGACCGAGCCCGGCCCGTGAAATCGGCGGGCACGGCGTCCTCACGCAGGACCGCGTGGGCTCCCTCGCCGCAGCGCGCCGCCCGGCGCCCGGCGGTTCGGCGCGTCCGCGTCGCCGATGACCTGCCGCCCGATCTGGGGCTCGACTCGCCCCCCGTAACGGCATTCCTGGAGCGGATCGGCAGGCTCACGAACGACGAGCTCGATCGGCTGGGCGGAGCCGACCCGCCACCGATCGCCTTCGTGGCCAGCATTCGCCGGTTCCTCGCGGCTGAGCGGCTGGCAAACCTGGCCGCGCTCGAGGATGCCGTCGAGCAGCGGCTTCACGGCCGGGCCCGACGCGAGGCTCCCGTACGACAGGCAATCCTGAGCTACGGGCAGCTGCTCATGCTGGAGCGATTCCTCGCGGAGGAGCTGTCCGAGCCCTTCCGCGAGCGCGTTCATGAGCGCATGGCCCGCGGCTGGCAATCCGCTGTCGGCATGGACCGATATGGACCGTACACGAGCGTCGTACGCCGTTTCCTCGAGCAGGCCGCCCGGATCTCGCCCGCGGAGGGCGCGCGGCTCGTCGAGGCCTCGCGGACGATGGACCTGGCTCGCCGTCCCTGGCCGCCCGGGGTCGACCCGGATGAGGACGACGTCCAGCGAGTGTCCGCCGAGCTGGCGGCCCGCGATGCTGGCGCTGTCGCGAAGGCCGGCTTCTCGCGAGCAATCGCCGGCGACCTGGCGGAGGTCCTCGCCTTCTCGGCGCACGTTCTTGCTCTCGGCAGCGCCTTCAGCCCGACGGCGCGCCGCCGTCTGCTGAGGCCGTGGCTATCCGTGGTCGAGAATCCCGGTTAGCGCACCTCGCGGGGGCCTCCGACGCGGGCCTCCGACGCGGCTCCTAGGTGGCGGCGCGATTGGGCTGCGCCTATCGGATGCTCTTGCCAGATAGCTGCGTAGCGATCGCGGTGTGGTCGCAGATGCCGCTGTTCGACTTGGCCGGGGTACAGCCACTCGACGGCGCGTTGTTCGTGTCGTTGCGGTACTGATCGTCCGAATAGACGATGGAGGCCAGGCCCGTCAGCGGGTTGGCGGCCACGCCGAAGTCGTCGTACAGGTCGCGATTGCCCGTGCACGCGATGCCAGACAGGCAGACCCCGCCGAAGTGGACGATCGGTGTCGCGGCCTGCTGCGTGAACGAGCTGCGATTGCTGACCGCGGTGAGGTTCTGGGCGAAGTAGACGTACCACGATGCGCTGGACGGGTAGTTGTCGGGCGGGTTGGTCCCGTCGTAATAGCTCGTGCCGTACCACACGATGTCGATCTTGCCCGCGCCGCCGGCCACGCTCCAGGGCATGATCGCCGTCGTCGAGGGGTTCTTGTTGACCTGCCGCGGAGTCGACCACGTCATGCCGCGGTCGGAGGACCAGGAATAGAAGATGTTGTGGTTGTCGCTGAAGACCGAGTAGACGTTGCCGGCGGCATCGATGCTGACGTTCGTGAACTGGTGGCCGTATGCCACGTTCTGGTCGGGGTTCGCGTAGACCTGGCGGTCGTTGAACGTCCTGCCGCCGTCTGTCGAGACGGCCATGTAGACGACGTTGAGGCAGGTGAAGCCTCCGCAGGCCACCGTCCCTGCGGCATCCCTGGGCCCGCTGAAGGTCTGGTAAACGATGTGACTTGCGGGATCGATGGCCAGGTTGCCCGTGCTGTTGGCGTCGACGAGCCAGGCGTGGTTGGCGTCGAACGCGTCGGCCAGCTGGGTGAACGAGGTGCCCGCGTTGTAGCTGCAGTTGACCCACAGGTTGAACGCCAGGTCGTGGTACGACACGCAGACCTTGCTCACGCCGTCGGCCGCGACCCATTCCCGGTCGTCACCCGGCACGGTCGCTCCGATCGGATTCAGCGTCCAGGAGGCGCCGTCGTCGGTGCTCGTGGAGACGTCGACATTCGCCAGCGTCAGGCTGGACACGTAGACGTTGTAATTGCCGCTCGCATTACGGATGGGCGCGATCGCCAGGTCCGTGTCGCCGCCGCCGGGCGCAAACCCGGTGTCCTGGGTCGCCGAGTTGTTGTTTGGCGAGGGCACGGTGGCGTAGTGGAGCCCGCCGTCGGTCGACTTCCAGGCCAGCGTTCCGCCGCCCAGTCCGTTTTCGGATGAGGCATAGAACGTACCGTCCGCCGCAGCGCGGATCGCCGGCTCGGCGGCGTAATTCGTGCAATCGGAAGCCTGGCCGGGGCAGCTGGTCCCCACCGGCGCCGGCGGTGTGCCCGCGAGACTGTAGACGCTGAAGCCGGTCCTGGGATTCGCCCCGGCCGCGTCGATAGCCGGCAGGAGTACGAGTGCGAGAACGGCCAGGATTGCTCCCAGGGACTGGGCAGCGCACGGACGAGCGACGATGATCCGCATGGGTCTCCTCCGAACGACCTCCCCACGGTGGTATGTCGGTGGCGAAGTTTCGGAGGCAACAGAGAGAGCCGCCGGGGCGGCTTTCAATGTGGTGACAAGTAGCTTGGCCTGGGAGGCTTCCTCCAGTCGCGGCGGCGACCTGCTGCCGACGCCGGTGGCGCCCGGGACTCGGGCGCGTCGGTCAGGCGTGCTTGACGACGATGCGCTCGATCGTGTTGGCGACGTCCTCGCACTTGTCGACGGCGGACTCGAGGAGCGCGTACACCTCTTTCCACTTGATTACCTGGAGCGGGTCCGCACCGTTCTCGAACAGACTCGCAATCGCGCCGCGGACGACCTGGTCGCCCTCGTTCTCGAGTCGATGGATCTCGATCCAGTACCTGTCCAGGCCCTGGAAACCGCGCAGGTGGGTCAAGGCCTCGTGGATCAACTGGCACTGGTTCACCACGATGCTGGCCTGCTGGATCGCCGTGGGAGTCGGCGCCTCGATCCGGTACAGCACGAACGTGTCGGCGATCTCCTCGATCAGGTCGAGGACATCGTCGAGGCCGCTGATCAGCGCGTGGATGTCCTCGCGATCGAAGGGCGTAATGAAGGTGTGCTCGAGCCGATGGCCAATGTCGTGGCTGATCTCGTCGCCCCGATGTTCGGCATCTCGAAGCTCGCCGGCACGGCGCTCGATCGCGTCGTAGTTCTTGAGCATCGCTTCGAGCAGCCGCGCGGCGCCGAGGACGTTGGCGGCATCCTCGACGAACAGATCGAAGAATCGCTCTTCGCGGGGAATGAGTCGCATGACCGACTTGCTCCTCTGGCTGGACGCGCCAAGAGTACAAGCAGCCGCATCGGCGGCGGGCGGCGTTTTGCGCCCCATCATTCCAGCGACGAGGTCCGCTGCGGCAGGACCCGGCGCGGCAGGATCCGCACGGAGGCCTACTCGTGGTCCATGACGGAACGCTTCGCCTCGCGCACCAGGGTGACTGGCGCGAGGCGGCCCCGAACTCGTTGCGCGCGTTCGCGGCAGCCGCACGTGTTCCGGGCTGCGACGGCGTGGAGCTCGACGTCCGTCGGTCGCGTGATGGCCAGCCCGTCGTGATTCACGATGAATCGCTGGATCGGGTCCAGGGCCTCCATGCCCGGGTCGACGAGCTGACCGCTGACACGCTCGAGATGTACGGCGTGCCGCGGCTGGCTTCCGTCCTGGCTGCTCTGCCGCGTGGGGCGTTCCTGGACGTCGAGCTCAAGGAGGATCTCGGTCGGATCGCGGTCGAAGTCCTGGCCGCCGGACGGGGACGAGCCCTGGCCTCCACGGTCATCTCGTCATTCGATCCGTGGACATTGCGGCGCATCCGGGGGCTCGCGCCGCAATGGGTCTGCTGGCTCAACGCTCACGACCTGTCGTCGGACGTGCTAGAGAGGGCCGTCGAACTGGGCTGCCGCGGGATCGCCGCCGAATGGCACGCGATCGATCGGCGGTCGCTGGCGCAGGCGAAGGAGGCGGGTCTCCAGGTTGCCGCGTGGACGGTGACCCGGCGCTCGACCTTCCAGCGGCTGGCTCGGCTGGGCGTCAGCGCCGTGTGCGTCGAGGGCAAGGCCCTGGAAGGCTGACGTGCAACCCATCTCAGAGCTTGGCCGGGCGGCGGCGCCACCGCCCGGATTATCAGCTCAACACTCGCAGGGGCAATCCGGTCCGCAGTCCGGACATTCCGGACCGCACTCGGCGTCGATCGATCGCGACAGCATGCATTCCACCTCCTTTCATGCTTCTTGCCGTGAAGGCCCGGCCGGTCGCCGGGCGCGAATGACGGCCGCGAACAGGCCATCCGCAACCTGGTGCGTCGGCCGCACGGTGATATCGGACAACCCCACATCGCGGAGACCCGCTTCGTATTCTCCAAAGCTCAGGGCACCCGCGATGCAGCCGGCGTAGGAGCCGCGCTCCGCTCGCTGCCCCGGGCCGAGGTCGTCTCGGGCGACCACATCGCTGACGCCGATGCGTCCGCCCGGCCGGAGGACCCTGGCGATCTCGGCGAACACGGCGGGCTTGTCGGCCGCCAGGTTGATGACGCAGTTGCTGATGACGACGTCGACCGAAGCGTCCGGCAAGGGCAGCGCCTCGATCGTCCCCTTCAGGAAGTCGACATTGGCTGCTTTTGCGTCGCGAGCATTGCGTCGCGACAGCTCGATCATCTCGTCGGTCATGTCGACGCCGATCGCGCGACCCGTCGTACCGACGCGTGCCGCGGAGAGCAGGACGTCGATGCCGCCGCCGGACCCAAGATCGAGCACCGTCTCGCCCGGGTTGAGCTCGGCCACGGCTGTCGGATTGCCGCACCCAAGGCTAGCCAGGACCGCCCCGTCCGGCAGCGAGCCGCGTTCGGCGAGGTCGTACAGATCCGGCCCGAAGGCCGTCGTCTCGCCACCAGCCCAACCGCAGCCTGAGGCCGGGCCACAGCAGGAGCCCTCGGCGGGCGATCCGCCGGCCTGGCCCAGGACGGATAGGGCCGCCCCTCGGTAATGCGCACGAACATCGGTGTGGATTTGCTCGTTCCGATCGAGATCGGCGGGCCGAGGAAGTGTGTCCATGGCTAGCCTCAGGACGTGGCCATCAAAGTCCCCTGGATCCTGACCGATACATCGATGCTTGTCAATATTGATGGTCGCCGATATGCTGCGGCCTGATGAAGCCAATCGAACCCGATATCAAGCTGCTCCAGGCCCTGGCCGATCCGACCCGCCTGGCGATTGTCCGTGAGCTCGGCGGAGCTGCCGAGGTGTGCGCCTGCGACTTCACGGGCTGCTGCGACGTTCGCCAACCGACCGTCTCACATCATCTCAAGGTGCTCCGCGAAGCGGGCGTGATCACCAGCGAACGCCGTGGCACCTGGATCTACTACCGGCTCGACCCGTCCGCGGCAACGCGCCTCGGCGCGATCGCGCGGGAACTCATTCCTGGCGGATTGATCCCGGCAACCGCCCTGCGGAGACCCGGGGCGAACGCGCCGGCTTCCACGCCCGAGAGGGGCAGCGCGCCGAACTGACCCAGCGCGAAAGTCTCCGCACTGACTCCGCAGCGCCCACACATTCACTCCACACCTGCGGCCCACGATGGCTTCATCAGCGATCCAACGAAAGGAGATCGAAATGGACGGACGGACCGCGTGGAGGGTCCTCATCGCAGTGGTGCTCGTTGCCGGAGCGGCAATCCTGGGCGTGACTGCCTATCAGGCTGGACTGGCTCAGGGCATCGCCCAGACGGGGACCGCCGTGGCACCGGGCGCAGTCGCCTACTACGGCTGGCACCCGTTCGGCTTCGGCTTCGGGTTCTTCGGCTTCCTGGGCACGCTGCTTTTCTTCTTCCTCATCTTCGCCCTGATTCGGGCGCTCGTCTTCCGTGGCGGTGGCTACCGCTCGGGCGGGCCGGGTCGCGGCGGATGGGGTGGCGGTTGGCACGGCGGAGCGTGGGAATCGCGAGGTCGCGAGGCATTCGACGAATGGCATCGCCGAGCCCATGAGGAAGGCGTCGAACATCCGGGCTCAAACCCCACCGGCCAAGCCTGAGGTCCGCAAGCCTGAGGTCCGAGGGAGGCGGAACTCGATCCGCCTCCCTCGCCGCGTTTCTGTTCGCACGGCCGAGCCTCGAGGGCCGGCCGTAGGATGACCGCCCATGAAGACCGTGCTCGTCGTCGACGACGAACCCAAGATCGTGCAACTCGCCCGCGACTACCTCGAGCATGCGGGCTTCGCTGTCGTCACGGCCGGCGATGGCCGCTCGGCGCTGGCGGCAATTCGCACCCGGCGGCCTGATCTCGTCGTCCTGGACCTTGCGCTGCCAGAGCTCGACGGCCTCGACGTCACCCGTGCCATCCGCAGCGATTCCAACCTGCCAATCGTGATGCTTACAGCGCGCGACGACGAGCTCGACAAGCTTCTCGGCCTGGAACTCGGGGCCGACGACTACATCACCAAGCCGTTCAGCCCGCGCGAGCTGGTCGCGCGCGTCAGGGCGGTGCTTCGGCGGAGCGATCGGGCTCGAGAGCCGAGCGACGTGATCCGTGCATCGGGGGTAACACTGGACGTCGCACGCATGCGCGTCGAGGTCGACGGTCGCCCTATCGATCTGACGCCCACCGAGTTCCAGATCCTGGCCACGCTCGCCCGCGAGCCGGGCCGCATCTTCACCCGCTCGCAGCTGCTCGATGCGGTTCACGGCGTGGCGTTCGAGTCATACGAGCGAGCCATCGACACGCACGTCAAGAACATTCGCCGGAAGCTCGAGCCCGACCCCCGCGAGCCGCGCCATGTGCTGACCGTCTACGGCGTCGGTTACCGGTTCTCCGACGAGGACGGGTGAGGGCCGCGAACCGCCGGCCGGATCGCAAGCCGCCCTGGTGGCCGGCGGACGAGCCGTGGCCGCCGACGGGACCCCCGTACTGGGTTCGTGGCGGTCGGGGCCCGTGGGGTTACGGCAGGCAGCGATGGTGGGGCAGAGGACCGCACCGCTACATGTGGGCGTTCGGCTGCCTGCTCGCGGCCTTCATGGTGGTCGCACTATCGGCGGCGATCGTCTCCCTGTGGTTGTTCGCGTTCGGCAGCCTCATGCCTGGCGGGGGGACGGAACCGAGCGGCTTTGGCTTGGGGCGGGCGACAGGCCTGATCGTCCTGGTCGTCGGAGTGCTCGTTCTCGTGCGCATTGGCAGGCGCGTCCGGCGTTTCACCGAGCCGCTCGACGAGCTGGTCGATGCCGTCGGACGGGTCGAAGCGGGTGACTACACCGTGCGAGTTCAGGAGAGGGGCGGGCCGGGTGAGATGCGCGGCCTGGCGCACGGCTTCAACACCATGACCACGCGTCTGGAGGCCGACGAGCGCCAGCGCCGCAGCCTCCTGGCCGACGTCAGCCACGAGCTACGGACGCCGCTGACTGTCGTGCAGGGCAATCTCGAGGCGCTCGTCGACGGGGTTTATCCAGCCGACGAGGCACACCTGTCCGGGATCCTCGACGAGACACGGGTGCTGTCGCGGCTCGTCGACGACCTGCGCACGTTGGCCCTGGCCGAAAGCGGAACACTGGCGCTGCACCGCGAGCCCACCGACCTGGATGTGCTCGTCGCCGAGACTGTCAACTCCTTCCGAGCCGCCGCCGACGAAGGCGGCGTTGCGATCCGGGCGTCGGTCGGCGAGGACGTGCCCCTGCTGGAAGTCGATCCCGTGCGGATTCGCGAGGTGATCGGCAACCTCATCGCGAACGCCCAGCGGTATACCTCCCGTGGCGGGACGATCGAGATCGCGGCTGCCCTTGCGCCCGATCCGTCGGCCGTCCGGATAGCCGTCACGGACAGCGGGCCCGGCATCCCCTCGGACGTCCTGCCGCATGTCTTCGAGCGCTTCGTCAAATCGCCCGAGTCCCGAGGCTCTGGCCTGGGCCTGGCAATCGCGCGCAACCTGGTGGTCTCGCATGGCGGCCAGATCGGAGTCGACAGCGCTCCCGGGCGCGGCACGAAGGTCTGGTTCACGCTGCCCGTCGGGGATCAGCCGGAACGCTGAAAACTGGCTTCCGCCGTCAGGCCTTGCTCTCCAGGTGTTCTCGCAGCTTCTCAAGGGCCGACGGCAGCTCTCGCTCGACGACCCCCCGAATCATGCTCTCGGCGAAGCGGAGCATGCCCTTGGGCTGGAGCGAGGCGGCAATTCGGACGGCGGTTTGCTCGCCGCGGGCCTCGAGGTCGATCGAGCCCTCGAGATCCACGGGCCCCGACAGGCTCCGAACTGCCAGCCTCGAGGGACGCTGAAGCTCGGTGACCTCGCCTTCTGCCTCCAATGGGCCGGCCGGGCCGGCCATTACGAGCCTGAAGCGCGACCCAACGGCCAGCGGACCGGGCGTGGTCTGTTCGGCGACCTGGACGCCGGGCTGCCACTCGGTGAGGTGCCGCAAGTCGATGAGGTAGTCGAAAACGGCCTCCGCTGGGCGCCCGACATCGAGTTCGCGATCGATTCGGATCACGGCCGCGGATCGCCCTCGGCCCGGTAGCGCCGCTCCCCGGTCTGGAGATCGGCGTACACCCGCATTCGAATACCGGAGGTCGGGTCGACGAAGACCTCATCGGTCCGCTGGAAGCGCGACTCCAGGGGTCCTTCCTCGCCGCCACCTGGACCGGTCGGAGCTCCCGCCCGCTCTGCGGCTTCGCTGCGGTAGCGGTTCCGCTCGAGCACGACGGCGATGATCCCGACTCCGCCGACAACCAGCGCCCAGATGCCGGCCGGCGCATCGGCGCCGCCCGTGGCGATCACGAGGAAACCGGCCGCGAAGATCAGGACGGCGACGATGCCGACGATGACCCGCAGGGTGGAGTGCAACCTCGTCAAGCCGATTGGGCGGGACGCGCGGAGTGATTCGCGGCGCCTCGGCCGCCCTCTATTCGGCCACCGGCTGTTCGGCTGACGCGTCGGCCTCCAGGACGACCGCCGTGCCGTAGGCCACGATCTCGGACATGGTGTTGCCGATCTCGGAGCTGTCGAAGCGCATCGACAGAACGGCATTGGCACCCATCAAGGTCGCGTTCTGGACCATCCGGTCGAGCGCCTGGCGGCGGGTGTCCTCGAGCAGCTGCGTGTATTCGTGGATCTCTCCACCGACGAGCGAGCGCAGCCCGGCCGCGAGGTTCCCCGCGAAGCCCCGGCTTCGCACGACCAGCCCGAAGACGTGGCCTTTTACCTCCGAAACCCGGTAACCCCCCGCGTACGGCGTCGTCGTGATGATCATCGAGACTCCTTCTGGTGTGGTCCGCTCGACGGGCCGCCGGCGGCGTGAGCGAGGTGACCAGAGCGTGGCTGCTCTCCGGCAGCGGCTCTGCGGGCAGAGCATTCGGGGCAGGGGCAGCGGTCGCGCAGGACGGCGAAGGTGTAATAACCCGTGTGATGGCCGTCGCCCCAGGTCGGCGCGATGGCGTAGTTGCCCACCATCTGCACGTCGACCAGGCGAGTTTGCTCGGTTGTCAGGGTCGGCGCCGAGTCGAGCCAGCCCGGAAGTCCGGCCTCGCCCCGACAGAAAGCGCAGGGGCACAGCAAGCGCAAGGTCTCGAAGTCGTAGACGGTGTGGTGGCCGTCGGCCCAATCGAGCTGGAGCGTTCCGCCCGGGCGGTCCGCGTGGATGCGAGTGGGGGTCGCGCTGCTCACGGCCTCGATTGTACGGGCACGGCCGTCGCCGCGAGGATGGCGGCGTAGCGCATCCGTACCAGCGCCCGCGCAGCTCGCCGCGCGTATCCTGCCCCCGCATGTCGCTGGTTCTCGACGGCCTCTCCAAGCGCTTCGGACGCGTGCTTGCTCTCGATGGGCTCTCGTTCGAGGCGCCGCGCGGCCAGATCTTTGGGTTCCTTGGCGCCAACGGCGCAGGCAAGACGACGGCGATGCGGATCATCCTCGGCGTCCTGCGTGCGGACAGCGGCACGATCAGCTGGAACGGCGTCGTCCACGACGGGCTCCCGCGGCGGACTTGGGGGTATCTGCCCGAAGAGCGCGGGCTATATCCGCGGATGACGATCCTCGATCAGCTCGTCTATTTCGCCGGGTTGTATGGGGTCCCGCGAGATCAGGCTGCCCGCGAGGGGCGTGCCTGGCTCGCCCGCTTTCGGGTACCCGACTTCGCCGACCGCCGGGCCGACGAGCTGTCGAAGGGCAACCAGCAGAAGGTGCAATTCCTGGCGGCGGTGCTGCACGACCCCGACGTGCTGCTCATGGACGAGCCGTTCACCGGTCTCGATCCGGTCAACGTCGCGCTCCTGCGGGAGGCGTTCCTGGAGCTGCGCGATCGAGGCAAGACGATCATCTTCTCGACCCACCAGATGGACGCTGTCGAGGCGATGTGCGAGTCGGTCGCCATCACGGATCGCGGCAGGGTCGTCGTGAGCGGGTCGATCCGGGACATCAAGCGGGCCGCCGGGCGACGCATGGTCAAACTTTCGGTCGAGGGGGATCACCGCCTGGAATGGCTTTCCGATATCCCGGGGGTGCGCATGATCCGGAGGGCGATCGACCGCTCGGAGATAGAGGTCGACCCAGGTATCGATCCGGACGTGATCCTGGCGGCGGCGATCGGGCACGGCGCGCGGGTGACGCATTTCGAGATCGCGGACCCGTCGCTCGAGCAGATCTTCATCGACCACGTCGGCCGGCCGCCCGATGAGGATCTGACGCTGGCCTCAGCCGACGCCGAGGACCCGGCCGCGTGAGCCGCGCTGACCCGCTGCTGCCCAATGCCCTGATCGTCGCCCGGCGCGAATACGTCGACCGCGTGCGCAGCCGGATGTTCCACGCCTCCACGATCGTCCTGGCCGCGCTGTCCGTCCTTGTCGCCTTCGCGCCGATTTTCACGAAGGCCGTCGATCGTGGCACCACCACGCATCTCGCGGTGTTCTCGTCCGACGCGGGCCTGGCGGACACCACGACGGCGAACCTCGGGACCTTCCTGAACTCTCAGCGAACCCCCGGCCAGGCTCCGCTCTACGCGCTGGGTCGCGTTCCCAGCGCGGAGGCCGCCCAGAGCGCGATCGACCTCGGCCTTGCCGATGGCGCCCTGCTCGTGGAGCGCAGCGCCGGTGGTCGAATCGATTTCAAGTTCTACACCGGCGAAAGCATCGCAGCCGATCGCCAGCAGCTGATCTCCGTCGGCACGTTCCTCGTCGCGGTGCTCGACTACACGACCGCCAACCGGGCGGGCCTGACGCAGCCATTCCTGTTCCCGTCGCTGGACATGGTCGCGGCCGCTGGGCCATCCGCCGGCGGCGCGCCGATCAGCGGCTCGGAATTCGCGGGCCGGCGCATCCTCGGCATCGTGTTCGTGGTGTTGATCTTCATCATCCTGGTCATCTACGGCATGTGGGTTGCGGCCGGCGTCGTGGCCGAGAAGACGAGCCGGGTGATGGAGCTGATCATCAGCGCCGCATCGCCCAGGCAGCTCGTGATCGGGAAGGTCCTGGGAATCGGTGGGGCCGGCGTCACGCAATACGTGTGCGTCCTGATCCCGGCGCTCCTCGCGCTTGGGGTCGAGGAGCAGGTGTCCACCCTGCTGTTCGGTCCGGGTGGCTCGATCGCGCCCTCGCTCGTTGCCCTGGCGCCCCCGCTCCTGCTGGCATACGGGGCGTTCTTCGTGCTCGGTTTCTGCCTGTACGCGCTGATCTACGCGGCTGCCGGGTCGCTGGTCAGTCGGGCCGAGGACCTCCAGGTCATGGCCCTACCTCTGAGCCTCATCGCGATCGCCGGCTACCTCTTCGCGGTGGTCGCCCTGTCGGGAGGCACGACCGGCTTCATCAGGATCGCGTCCTACGTCCCGTTCTGGAGTCCATTCGTGATGTTGACGCGATTGACCGTCGGGCGGGTCGAGCCGTGGGAGCTGGTGCTCTGCTTCGCTATCCTGGTCGTCACCATCGCGATCACGGTCGTGATCGCCGCACGGGTCTACGCGGCGGGTGTCCTGCTGTACGGCCAACGACCGGGCCTGCAGGCCATCGTCGAAGCGGTTCGTCACCCGGCCTGAGTCAGGCATTGTCCGATCGGCCCGATCCGGCCCTCAGGCGTCCTCGTCCAACGGCAGGCGGCGGATGAGTGCCAGGACGGGACCCGAGCTGCCTGACGCGGGCGCCAGCCCGAGGATCTGCTGATCGGGAAAGGGCGTCAGCTGACCGGCCGACGTGGCCGGGATGAATCGCCAAAGCCGGCTGCGAATACCCGGGAGATAGGGTCCCGTGCGCTGCCTGGCCATGACTCCCGCGATGCCCTGGGCGACGACCGCATCGTGCAGCGCCCGACCCTCGGTGGCGATCGCTGGAACGGCGACCACCGATTCGCCCGGCGTGAGCGTCCGGCGGAGCGCCTCCCGTCGCCGGAAGAGTGGCTGCCCCAGGAGCGGCCGGCCGTCCAGGTAGAGGAGGTCGAAGACCAGGTAGGCGACGGAAGGGCCCGGGCTCCCGGCCAGTCGCGTGGCAAGGCCGGGAGCGTCGGCTCTCCCGGCCGCGTCGACGACGACAAGCTCACCGTCCACCACGGCTGATGTGGCCATGAGGCGCGAGCACAGGTCCGCCAGCTCTGGCAGACGGGACGCGAGGTCGGTGCCCTCGCTGTCCAGCAGGCGCAGCGCCCCACGATCGGCGGCATCGCAGAAGGCGAGCGCCCGGACGCCGGCCCACGAAGGCTCGAAGAGATGATCGGGCGAGTCGAAGGGCTCGAGCAAGGGCCGGGCGAGCATCGGCCTGAGGCTGGCGGGGAGCCTGGGCAGCTCGGCCTCCAGGCTCAGCGAGAGCTGGTCGCGGGCTGGCTGGGTTGGCGCCGTGGGCTCGCCCATGTGCGTCGGGATGGTAGCCTCTGGTGACTTCGCCGTCGCCCGGTCGTTCACGCCTGAGAAGCGTGCTTGTCGGCCGCAGCGCGTGCCCGAGCGTCTGTCTCGCGATCGAATGGTGGGAGTTGTCATGCCACGGCCGGCCCGGCCCGAGGACCTCTACTCGCTTCGAATCCCGACGGACCCGCAGCTATCGCCTGATGGCAATGTCGTGGTATTCACGCTTCAGACGGTGGCCCCAGCCAAAGACGCCTATCGCCACGCACTGTGGTCCGTACCGGCCGACGGCACGGCGCCCGCGCGGCAGCTCACGATCGGGGCAAGGCACGACGGCAGCGCCCGCTTCTCCCCCGATGGTCAGTGGCTTGCGTTTGTCTCCGACCGCCGCCTCGTCGCTGAGGAGCTGCCCGGCGCCCCGTCGGCCGAGGAGCGCGAGGACGGCAAGCAGGTGTACCTCCTGTCCCTTCACGGGATGGGCGGGGAGGCGCGCCGGCTCACGGACCTGCCGCGCGGCGTTGACGACCTGGCCTGGTCGCCCGACGGCCGCCGGCTCGTCGTGGCAACGAGCTCCCTTGGCGCCACGCGCGAGCAAGATGCGAGGCGTCGTGGCAAGCGCACGGACAAGGTGGCCCCCGGCGATCCGCCTCGCTCCGACTACCGCTATATCGACCGGCTCCAGTACGAGCTCAACGCGACCGGCTTCACGTACGACAGGACGCCACGGTTGTGGCTCGTCGACGTCGAAACGGGCGAGGCGCGCCGGCTGAGCAACGGCCGAGCCCCGGAGGAGCGCCCGGCGTGGTCGCCTGATGGGAAGCACATCGCTTTCGCAACCAACCGTCGGCCCGATCGCGACCTCGGCTTTCGGCAGGACGTCTGGGTGGTCGACGTCGGGAGTGGCCGCGAGACTCGGCTGACTGACGGCAGCGACAACTTTTTCGGCGCCCCGGCGTGGCTACCCGACGGAAAGTCGGTTGCGCTGCTCGGCCATCGCTATCCGGCGAATGCAGGCAGCCGCAGCGATGTGTGGCTCTTCGCCACGGACGGGTCCGACGCCCGCGGTGGCGGCCGAAACCTTTCGGGCCGGCACGATCTGATGCCGTGGTCGGCCATGAACAGCGACCTGACGGTGAGCGAGGATCCGCGTCTGGCCGTCTCTGATGACGGGAGATGGATCACCTTCGCGGCGCCGTACGGCGGCGCCTACGAGCTGTGGCGGATCTCGACGCGCGACGGTGAGGTCGAGCGCCTCACCGAGGGTCGCCAGTACATCTCCGCGTTCTCGCAGGCCAACCGCCTCGGGGCGGATGCCCGGCTGGCATACATCCGATCCACGCCGACCGAGCTGCCGGATATCCACGTCCTTGACGTAAAGGGCGCGCGGTCGCCCGCTGTGGGGGAGTCCGCGGCGGGCGGCATGGTCACGGCGCGGAGGGTGACCGAGCTCAACGGCGACGCCTTGGCCGATATCCGCCTCGTCGAGCCCGTCGAGCGCTGGGTCACCGTCGATGGGCGTCAGGTGCAGAGCTGGTTCATCCCGCCATCCCATGCCGCCGGTCGCCGTTCGGAGAGTCCCGCTCCGCTCGTGACCGAGATCCACGGCGGTCCGCACTCCCTGTACGGCTGGTCGCCCTTCTGGGAATTCCAGGTCCTTGCCGGCGAAGGCATCGGCGTTCACTACGCCAACCCGCGCGGCTCCGAGGGTTACGGGCAGGACTTCAACGCAGCCAACTTCCGCGATTGGGGCAGCGGACCGATGCGCGACGTCCTCGCCGGAATTGACGCGCTGGTCGCCGATGGCCTCGCCGACACCGAGCGGCTGGGCGTCACGGGCGGCTCCTATGGCGGCTACCTGACCTCCTGGATCATCGGGCAGACCGATCGTTTCAAGGCGGCGATCAGCTGCCGCTCGGTGAACGACCTGACCTCGCAGATGATGACCGGCGACATTGCCGGGCCCCATTTCGGGCGCCTCGAGTTGGGCGCTGCGCCATGGGAGGACCCCGATCTCTACCGGGCCCTCTCACCGATCACCTATGCGGAGCGAATTCGGACCCCGCTCCTCATCCAGCACGGAGAGAAGGACCTGCGCACGCCGATCGGACAAGGTGAGGAACTGTTCACCGTCCTGCGCTCGCTGCGCCGACCGGTCCGCCTGATGCGGGTGCCCGACGAGAGCCACGAGCTGACGCGCTCGGGAACACCGTTTCGGAGGGTCGAGAACGCCGTCCAGGTTCGCGACTGGTTCCGCCACTTCCTGGTGGCCGGCCGACGCGGGCTGCCGCCGTTGCCGAAGGAGCGCGGCGGAAAGTAACGTTGTGGCGGGGCCCCCCGGCGGGGCCTTGGATCTCCCGCCCCCTTCGATCCTGCGCCTTCCTGCGCCTTCGATCCTGCCCGCCGATCGGTTTCCTGCCAGATGTTCGCCCTGGGAGCCTTAAGTCGAGTCACCGCTACGGCTACGGCGCCGGTCCACACCGGCTGGAATTCTTCCCTTGCCGCGTTCGAGCCGGCACAAACTGGCTCCGTCGAGGCTGATTTCGGCGGGCAAGAGCCTCCAGTTCGGGCCATAAGGTCCACAGGGGCGCCATCTCGCAGGAAATTCAGGGCACCCGGGGGGACGGGCGGAGAGCGCTAGCAGGTGCGGCGCAACAGCCGCGACCAAGCAGCCATCCAACGGCCCGGGTGTATTCTCCCCGTCCCATGGCGACCATCGCCCCGCGACGCGATTCTGCGGCCACCGAGCGCGC